>Ga0070731_10005107_pt1 | contig 10959 bp, 11 predicted proteins | sample Coa_R1_2_FD_66448 | JGI IMG/M metagenome (GOLD analysis project Ga0070731, IMG submission 66448) | Surface soil microbial communities from Centralia Pennsylvania, which are recovering from an underground coalmine fire - Coalmine... | ecosystem: Environmental > Terrestrial > Soil > Unclassified ... | reverse complement strand
AAGCCACCGGTCCCGCCGATGCCATCGGAGGTCACGAAGGCGCACACGCGCACACAGCGGTACGCGGTCGGCGCGTTCCGCACGGCGATGTCGCCGCTGCGCAAGATGATGCACCGAGCGCCCCGCGATGCGTAGCCTCGGCCCGCGTGCGGGCGGCCCGCGGCCATCATGGCTTGCTGTGCGCCACCCGGCCTGTCCCCGCTCACGTGATCGGAAGCGCCGTGACGCACTCCGCGGCTCCTGAAGCCAGCCTCAGTCTTACCTCCCGGACAAACCGCGGCGGCTACGTCATCGCCGCGCTCAGCGGGGACCTCGGCATCGCGTCAGCTCCCGCCCTGCGCGAGCAGCTCCTCAGCCTGCTCCGCGCCGCCAGCCACCTGATCATCGACCTATCCGCGGTAGAGCATGCGGACGCCAGCGGCTTGGTGGCCCTGGTAGGCAGCGGACGCCGCGCCCGGCTCCTCGGCGGATCTCTGCGCCTGGCCGCACCATCACCCGAGGTAACCAGGGTCCTGTCAGCCACCGGCATGAACCAGCAACTCGATATCTTTCCCACGATCCGGGCAGCGATCACCGGCCAGCCGAGGCTGCCCGAAGCGATCTTCCCGTCGGCAACTGTCCTGGCTCGCGACCACCGCATCGATGGCGTCATCGCGGGCCCGGCTACACAATCGGCTATGCCTGTCATTGACCTAGCGTCCGCCCGGGCAGGCCAGGGCTCGATCAGTTGACTGGAGCGCGAATGGGTGGGTCGCGGCAGCTCGGCTTCGAGCCCCGGGCAGGCCCGTCGGGTCCGGGGGGCGGGCGCCGGGGCGGGTGCTGAGAGGGACGATCCGGCCAGTTGGCTGTCCGTCGCCGTATCAGCGCTGGCGAAGAACTCATCGAAGAACGCGGGGTCCCCGAGCCGAAGCCTGGTCACCACGATGAACGGCATCACTGCCTCCCCCGGCCCCGAACGCAACGACCAGCCGGCGCCGATGACTTAACTGGACTTCCTCAGGTCAGTACGCCCAAGACGGCGGAGCGGTCCGGGGCACCAGCACCCCCGGCCCGGGCCGCATGGACCCCACGTCCTCACCCCTGGGACGTGCCCTGCGGCCCAGGCGCCCGGGCGCGGGCGGATAATGGCCCGGGGGCCAGGAAGGCTGGCTATGAGCGAGGCATTGACCATCGAGATCCGGCGCGTACGCGGCTACATCGTGGTCGCCGTCGCCGGGGAGGTCGATATTGCCACCGTGACCCGGCTGCGCGAGCGCCTCTTCGAGCTGGCAGCTAGCGGCCGCACCCTGGTCGTCGACCTGGACCAGGTCAGCTTCATTGACTCTGCCGGGCTCGCGGCGCTGGTCGGCGCGGCCAGGCGCGCCGGCGCGCACGGAGCCAGCCTGCAGGTAGTCTGCGCCCGGCCCCGGACCCGGCAACTGTTCCGCCTGACCGGACTGGACAGCCGGGTACCGCTGGCCCGCACCCTGGACGGGGCGCTGGAGTCCCTGGCGGCGGCCCGGTCCTCCTCCCGCTAGCGGCCGCGCAGCAGGCCCGGACCATGGCCCCAGTCCGGGGGCCGGGATGCTGCACCCGGTGCCGGTCACCGCCATGAATCAGGCCCGAGCCGGCCGCTCCGCGCCCGGTCGTGCCGGGGACCGCGAGCTGCCCGATCCCTTACCTGACATAAAACTGTGAGAATGCCGGTCATCAGCTCAATCTTCGCTGACCATCAGAAGGGACCGCTGGCACCCCCGCGGGGCCGCCAGGTATCAGGGTTTCATGCCCGTCGACCCTCGACCACCACGGCCAGCTCGCCTAGATCGTCACCGACCTCAGCGAGCTGCGCCAGGCGGCCGGCAGCGCCGCGCAGCTCTACGACGTCGCCGCCGCCGTCCCGCCCGGCACAGACCCCGCCCCGTATGCTGCGGCCGGTGCCACCTGGTGGCTCGTCGAGTTTCCCAGCACAGGGAACCACCGCGGACCTGGTGCGGGCAGTGATCCGCGACGGCCTCGCAGTCCGGTCCTGACCCAGCCCAGCCCGGCCCCCCGCCAGGGGCGGGCCTGTCACACGGGGCCACGAGATACCGGAATCAGCCCGGTCAGGAACCCGCTTACACAAACGCAGCAGCAATCCTGCGAACCGGGGAACAGAACCAGGCGGTCGGTGCGCCGGCTCTGACACCGAGGGTTACCCGTGCCGATCCGGTGATCAGGCAAGGTCGGCTGGATGCCGCTTCTCACTCCGCGTGATCCATCCCAGATCTGAAGAGCTCACATTCCCGCCGATCTGGACAGATGTCCATTCAGTGCCGATGACGAGGATGGCCACCCAGATCTGGGGGTTCCGGCTGCGCCGGCCGGGCGCGAACGCCGCCATCGCGTGGGGCATCGGGTGTGCTGACGGGGCCAGCGCCGCTACCGGGTTGACCGTGTTCGGCGCGGCTCGCGGTAGCAGTGGCTTCACCAGCGTGCCGTGAACTCATCGACGCCGGTGGTCGGCTCCGTCGCCTCGGCCAGGACACCAGTCGGGTTGACATGCCTATCTACTAGAAGGTAAATTTCTGCGCATGGTGAGCACGACGGAACGCATCCTGGACACGGCTCAGGCGCTGGCGCAGGTGCGGGGGTACAACGGCTTCTCGTATGCCGACATCAGCGCGGAGCTTGCCATCACCAAGCCGAGCATCCACTACCACTTCCCCAGCAAGGCGGAGCTCGCGGAGGCGCTGATCGCCCGCTACCGGCAGCGGTTCGCCGCCGCGCGTCAGGAGGTCGAGGACGCCGCGGCGGGGGCGCGGGAGCGCCTGGCCGGCTACGCGCGCCTCTACGCTGAGGTGTTCACCGATGGCGGGCGGATGTGCCTGTGCGGCGTGTTCGCCGCCGACGCGGCAAGCCTGCCGCCCGCGGTGCGGCGTGCCGTCGCGGCGTTCTTCGACGATCAGCAGCGCTGGGCGGCCGCGGCGTTCGCCGAGGCCGGCCTGCCCGCCGCACGGGCACGCGGCGCGGCGCAGGCGTTCCTGGCGGCGCTGGAGGGCGCGCTGCTGCTCGCCCGGGCCAGCGCGCCCGGGGCGAACGAGGCTCCCGGTTCCGGCCCCGGGGACGGTGTCGTGCCAGGCGTGACGGCCACGATGCTCGACGCGCTGCTCTAGCGGCCCCTGCCCGTCCTGCGGGGCGTCGGCATGCCCTATCAACCATCCAACTAGTAGGTAAGTCAAGTGAGGAGGAGCAAGATGGCACAGCAATTCACCGGCTGCAAGCTCGTGGTGATCGGCGGCAGCAGCGGCATTGGCCGGCAGGTCGCCGCCGACGTCGTCGCCGCCGACGGCAGCGCGGTCATCGTCGGACACCGTCCGGGCAAGGTCGAGCAGACCGTGGCGGAGCTGTCCGCGACCGGTGCCGCCTGGGGCATCGCGGCCGACCTGCGTGACCCCGCGGAGCTGGAGAAGGTGCAGACCCAGCTGGCCGGCGAGCACGCCGACGCCACCTTGCTGGTCAACGCTGCCGGGGTGTTCAAGCCGCTGCCATTCCTGGAGCACACCGCCGCCGACTACGACAGCTACCTGGAGCTGAACCGGGCCATGTTCTTGCTCACCCAGACCGTGGCCCGGGGGATGGCCGCCGGCGGGCGGGGCGGCGCCATCGTCAACGTCGGCAGCATGTGGGCCCGGCAGGCCATTGCCGCCACCCCGTCGTCGGCGTACTCGATGGCAAAGGCCGGCCTGCACGCCATGACCCAGCACCTGGCGATGGAGCTGGCCGAGCACCGCATCCGGGTCAACGCCGTCTCCCCGGCGGTGGTGTCCACCCCGATCTACCAGGGGTTCATCCCGCCCGCCGAGGTCGGCCAGGCTCTTGCCGGGTTCAACGCCTTCCACCCGATCGGGCGGATCGGCACCACCACCGACGTGGCGGCCGTCATCACGTTCCTGCTCTCCGAGCGGGCCAGCTGGGTCACCGGCGCGGTCTGGGACGTCGACGGCGGCGTCATGGCCGGGCGCAACCAGTAACCCGTCCCCAGCCATCAAGGAGCCGCTCATGAGCGGCATCAACACCGCCGTCCTGACCGACGTGGCGCACTGGAACAGTCCCCGGCACTGCAACCCCCGCGTGCGTGTCATGCGGACTGAGCCCGAGCTCGACGTCGCGGATCCGCTGGCCGCAGGGCGCGAAGCGCTGAGCCGGGGGGACTGGGAGCAGGCCCTGGCATGCTTCGAGGCCGCTTCGCAACGAAACCCCAGCGCCGAGGCGATCGAGGCCCTGGCCATGGCGGCCTGGTGGCTGGACAACGCGCAGCTCGCAGTCGAGTCGCGCGAACACGCCTACCGTCTCTACCGTGAACGCGGCGACGCGGCCGCCGCCGCGCGGATGGCCATCTGGCTCGGCTGGGACTCTCTGGCCTTCCGCGGCGAACCGGTTGTCGCGCGCGGCTGGCTGCAACGGGCTCACCGCCTGCTCGACGGCCTCGGCCTTGTACCGGAACACGGCTGGCTCGCCCTGCGCGAAGGCGAATTCGCGTTCCTTGTTGAGAACGACATTGCGGCCACGAGGCGCTTCGCCGAGCAGGCGCGGTCGATCGGGACCGCGCTGGCCGTACCCGGCATCGAGTTCTCCGCGCTCGGGCTGGAAGGTCTCGCGCTGGCCAGTCAGGGACACATCGCCGACGGGATCCGCCTGCTGGACGAGGCCGCGGCGGCGGCCATGGCCGGGGAGATGTCAGAGCTGTGGGCAGCCGGACGCACCTGCTGTTACATGATCACCGCCTGCGAGCGCGTGCGGGATCTCGAGCGCGCGCATCAGTGGTCGCAGCGAATGCTCGAGTTCGCTAAGCGCTGGCGGATCCAGGATCTGTTCGCCGTCTGCCGGGCGCATTACGCGGCGATTCTCGTCCTGCGCGGCGCCTGGGAGGAGGCCGACGCCATATTCGAGACAGCGCTTCGGGAGCTTCGGCCCGGCCGGCCTGGCATCGCGTTTGAGGCTCTGGTCCGCCGCGCAGACCTTCGGCGCCGCCAGGGGCGGGTCGAGGAAGCGGCCGAGCTGTTCGGCCAGGTCGAGTTCCACCCCTACGCCCAGCTCGGGCTCGCGCATGTCGCGCTCGACACCGGAGACGCCGCGCTTGCGGCGGACCGGGCGACGAGATTCTTGCGGAAGCTCGGCCCGGAGAACCGGCTCCAGCGCGCGGCCGGACTCGACCTGCACGCTCGCGCGCTCATCGCTCTGGGCGAGACGGAACGAGCCAGGAACGCGCACCACGAGTTGCAGGGCGTCGCTGCAGAGGCTGGCAGCAACTCGCTGCGTGCCTCGGCGCTTGCAGTCGAGGGCCTCGTGGCGGAGGCCGACGGTGACCTCGATACGGCGCGCCCGCGCATCGAGGACGCCATCGACCTGTTCCACCAGTGCGGCGACCGGTTTGAGACGGCACGGTCACGGCTCGACCTGGCGCGAGTGCTTGCCGCGCTCGGGCGCAGCGACCCGGCGGCCGAACAGGCTCGGGTGGCACATAAGGCGCTGGCCGCAATGCAAGCCGAACGCGAAGCCCAGCGTGCGGGTGCCCTCAGGAGCGAACCCGGCCATCGGGCGCCAGCCGGCACCACGACGGTGCTGACGCCTCGCGAACTCGACGTGCTCAAGCTCGTCGCCCGAGGGCTGAGCAACACCGACATCGCTCACCGGCTCGTCCTGAGCGAGCACACGGTGCACCGGCACCTGGCCAACCTCCTGCGCAAGCTCGATCTCTCCTCGCGCGCCGCGGCCGCAGCCTGGGGTACGCGCGCGGGCCTCATCTGACCCGCTCGATCCTGGGAGCCAACAGCGACGACTGGCTGTACGCCTTCGTGCACGCCTCCGCGCGACGATGCGGTCCTGGCCGCGCCGGGCTCCCGCGCGGGCGACTCAGGACGAACATCGACCTGATGCGACTTGCGCGGAACTCCGATACGCCTAGGCTCTAGCCTGGCGGAAGATCCGCGACAACGCGGTGATCACGATCTCCTGGCCCCAACCACCACCAGTCCGGTGGCGCCGCGCCTGTCACACCGACACGCCGTAACCGGACGTTACGTGCGACGCCGTCGGTGCCCGAACGCACAAATCGGTGCGCGCGTAATCGGCGTTCGGCGCAGGTTGTAACCGGCTGATAGAGGTTGTTCGTCACCTTCTGTCATCGTGCCCTGGGCCACCCAAATGGCAGAGGGGTCACCAATCGGGTCACGGATCCGGTGGAACACCCCTCGGCGATCGTTGACGGTGACCGGAACTGCCGCACAATGGCGACTCTCCCGGCGGCCAGATGGCTCGTTCCGGTCCGCCCCAAGATCGTTTGGCTCCCCATTTGGCTCCCCTTAGTACGTCAGGACAGAACGCCTGTTCGCAGCAGGCGTGATCATTCGTTCATTCGCCCGCGGCAGGTCGTCGGCGGACGTTGCCCGGCATGGCGAAGTGTCCAGAAACGAGGGACTGCCTGCGGGCAATAGATCGTAATAAGTCGCCAAGACTCGATATTAATAGTGAAAAATATTCATTTACCTGCGCCCCGACCGCGACTCGAACGCGGGACCTACTGCTTAGGAGGCAGTCGCTCTATCCGCTGAGCTATCGGGGCCTGCGGAGTCTCTAGCCTACCTGGGGACACATCGGGATGCCGCCCCATGAACAGGCTGCTCGGATCGATATTATCTACTATAATGATCGGATTAATCGATAATGGAATGACCGACGAGGCGTGCAGCGCTACACGGGTCGTGGACCGAGTACGGGGCGGCTAGCAGGCGTCCCCATCGAGCTGGACGAGGCTTAGGAGGAGACCGGATGACTGCTACCGAGGAGTTCCTGGCCAACAACGCTCGCTACGCGCAGGCGTTCGTAGGCCCACTGCCGCTACCGCCTGCGCGCCACGTCGCGGTCGTGGCGTGCATGGACGCCAGGATCAATGTCTATGCCGTCCTCGGGCTGCACGAGGGTGAGGCCCACGTGATCCGTAACGCCGGCGGCGTCATCACCGACGACCAGATCCGCTCGCTAGCCATCAGCCAGCGACTGCTGGGCACCCGAGAGATCATCCTGATCCACCACACCGACTGCGGCATGCTCACGTTCACCGACGATCAGTTCAAGCGTGCCATCCAGGACGAGACCGGGATCAAGCCGTCGTGGTCCGCCGAAGCCTTCCCCGACCTCGACGAGGACGTCCGACAGTCGATCGCGCGGATCATGGCCAGCCCGTTCATCCCGCACAAGGACGCGATCCGCGGATTCGTCTTCGATGTCGCGACCGGGAAGCTCAACGAGGTCAGCTAGTCCATCTGCTAACGGTCGGCGGCACTGCGGCGGATGCGGGCCTGAACGCCTGGTGAGGGGGAGGCCCGCATCCGCCGTGCGGCTTAAAGTCGTCGATGACGGAAGTCCGACTAGCGGGCTTGGCGGCTCGGCGCTGGTGTCGGGACACGTTCACGGCAGCGACCGCGTGAGCCACACGAACTCGCCGCCGTCGTCTGCTGAGATGTGATCCCGCTCGAACCCGAGCTTTTCGAGCACGCGGAACGATGGCGTGTTCCACGTGCGGACCGTCGACCATAGCCGCTTCCGCCCCGTCGCTATGGCGGCATCGAGCACGGCGCGAGCCGCCTCAGTGGCGTAGCCGTGCCCGTGCACCCGCTTCAGCAACTCATACGCAATCTCCGGTTCATCGGCAGTGGCCCGTCCGATGATCAACCCGCAATAGCCGATGAAGTCGCCTTCGTGACGGCGCCTGATGGGCAGCACGGCGAGCCCGGTCGTCGCCGTCTTGACCAGCCCCTCCACGATGGAGTCCCGGGCCCGCTCAACAGTCGGAGTCCGGGTCAAGTTCAGGCGTTCAAGGTGAAGGGCACACAGATCCTCGGCGTCCGACTCGTCCCACGGCTGCAGTCGCAGCCGTCCGGTCTCAAGGTGCAACGGCATCGGCTTGTACGAAGACATGGCCTTATTCTGCGTTGCGGGTCGGCAGGACTAGAGCGGGGTGCTCGGCCCGGGCCGGAACGCCGGGCCGTGACCGGGCACGATCAGCGAGGCAAAGGACAGGAGCGTTTCCCGGCTGTCGTGGAGGGCGGCGGCGTCGGAGCCGAGCGGGTCCTCGGCCGGGCCGTCGGCCATCCACCAGGCGTGCGTGCACACGACCACGTCGCCGGCGGTGGACGCCACCGTGGAGATGTCCTCGGCCGTGTGCCCGGGGGTACGGAGCAACCGGACCGACGGGGCCAGTTCCGCGCCGTGGGCGTCCCGGTCGATCCACTGGTCGCCCAGGTAGACGGCCCAGTGATCGTGGATCCGGGCGGCCGGGAACAGCGCGGCGTTGACCGTGTGATCGGGGTGATGGTGGCTGAAGACCACGTCGGTCACGTCACCCGGCTCCGGGCCGTGCGCGGCGAGCGCGGCCAGCAGGGCCTGGCGGGAGGCGACCATGCCGGGATCGACGACGATGACCGCGTTGCCGTCGATGATCAGCGTGACCGTACCGGCCACGCGCCCCTCGTCGCCGTCCAGGCCGACGTACCCATCATGCAGCACATGCACCGACGCGGATCCGCCCGGCGCGATCGTCAGATCAGTCACGAGGCTGACCTTACGGCTACGGCAGCTCGAAGGGGAGAGTGAGGTCGTCCAGGGCGTGTGCGCACAGGTCGTCTTCGCGTTCGGCGGGGAGCGCGGCGATGACGTTGGCGACCAGGTCGCGCAGGCGCTTGACGTTGGCGGCGAACACCTCGAAGACCTCGGCCTGGGTAACGCCCTCGCCTTCCTCGACCCCGGCGTCGGTGTCGGTGACCAGCGCCAGCGGCGCGTAGCAGAGCGCGAGCTCGCGGGCCAGGACCGCCTCCGGGTGACCGGTCATGCCGACCAGCGTCCAGCCCTGGGCCGCGAACCACAGGGACTCGGCGCGGGTGGAGAACCTGGGTCCCTCGATCACGACGAGCGTCCCCGAGCCGGCGGGGATCCAGCCGTACTCTCGCGCGGTCGCGATCGCCACCGGGCGGATCGACGGGCAGTAGGGATCAGCGAACGGGACGTGGCAGGCGCCCTGGTCGAAGTACGTCTGTTCCCGGGTCCTGGTCCGGTCGACGAGCTGATCGGGGACGACCAGCGTGCCGGGCCCGTAGGAGGGGGTCAGGGAGCCGACGGCGGTCGGCGCGATCACCCGCCGCACGCCCAGCGAGCGCAGCGCCCACATGTTGGCGCGGTAGGGGATCTTGTGCGGCGGGAACCGGTGGTCGTGGCCGTGCCGGGGCAGGAACGCGACCTGCCGGCCGGCCACCTCACCCACGGCGATCGGGTCGCTGGGGGCGCCGTACGGGGTGTCGACCTCGATCTCCGTGGCGCCCTGGAGGAACTCGTAAAAGCCCGAACCGCCGACAACGGCGATGCTAGCCCGGGGGGACGACCCCCCCTGACCCCCCCGCGAGGCCATGGCCAGGTCCGCCATCGCGGATCAGGCGACCTTCTCGCTGGACGAGGACGATGACAAGGACGAGGAGGACCCAGACCCGGACCCGGACATCACCTTGTCGCCCTTGTCGCTGGACTTCTTGTCCGCGGGCTTGTCCGAGGTCGCGCTGCTCGCGGAGGAAGATTCGCTCGGCTGCTTGTCCTTCGCGGCGACTGGGGAACTCGAGCCGTTCCTGCTGTCTGTGCGGTAAAACCCCGAGCCCTTGAACACGATGCCGACCGGCGAGAACACCTTCCTGAGCCGGCCGCCGCAGGCGGCGCATATGCTCAGCGGGTCGTCGGTGAACTTCTGTACCGCCTCAACCGGCTCACCACAGTCGGTGCAGGTGTACTGGTATGTGGGCACGGGCCCCTCCGGGCACAACTCAAGTGGTTCAGATTAGCACTCGGGATATCCGACTGCTAAGCATACATAACCGCGCCGCCGGGCCCGAGATTCCGCCTGCGCAGGTCGTAACCCCGTACCCGGGCCGGACGACCGCGCGCACCGGGGTGTCATGCTCCTCCACCGGCACCCACTCGACGAGTTCGGAGTCATACAGCAGCGCGATCACCGGAATCAGCGGCCCGACCCGCGCGAGCGCGCGGTCGAAGCTCCCCCCGCCACGACCGAGCCGGTTACCCTGCCTGTCCACCGCGAGCGCCGGGACCAGCACCACATCCGCCGAGGCCACCGCCCCGGCACCGCGCGCCGCCTCCCCCGGCTCTTGCAGCCCTCTGGGCCCGGCGACCAGTGACTCCGGCCCCTCATAGGACGCCCAGTCCAGGTCCCCGTCCGGCCGCAGCAGCGGCAGCAGCACGTAAGTCCCGCGCTTCCACAAGGCAAAAACCAGCCCGCGAGTATCCGGTTCGCTGCCGATGGAGTAGTAGGCAGCCACCGTCCCCGCCATCTGAACCTCCGGCAGCGACAGCAGCGCGTCCCGGATCTGCCGCCCCGCCTCGCCCCGCTCCTGCGCCGAAAGCAGGGCTCGCGCCGAGCTCACCAGCGCGCGCAACCGGGCCTTTTCCTGCTGAATCTCGGGCACGTCGCCCACCGTACCGCCAGCCCGGGGGCCGGGAGCACACCCGGGACTCCGCTACTGTTCAGGCATGAAGGACGTGACCAAGGCCGTTATACCCGCCGCCGGCCTGGGCACCAGGTTCTTGCCCGCGACCAAGGCGACGCCCAAGGAAATGCTGCCGGTGGTGGACAAGCCCGCGATCCAGTACGTCGTCGAGGAGGCCGTCGCGGCCGGCCTGGACGACGTCCTGCTCATTACCGGCCGCAGCAAGCGGTCCATCGAGGATCACTTCGACCGGGCCTACGAGCTCGAGGAGGCGCTGGCCGCCAAGGATGAGACCGAACGGCTGGCCCAGGTGCGCGAGTCCAGCGAGCTGGCCACGGTGCACTACGTGCGGCAGGGCGACCCGAAGGGGCTCGGTCACGCGGTGTTCTGCGCGGCCAAGCACGTGGGCGACGAGCCCTTCGCGGTCCTGCTCGGCGACGACCTCATCGACAGCCGC
>Ga0070731_10005106_pt1 | contig 10961 bp, 7 predicted proteins | sample Coa_R1_2_FD_66448 | JGI IMG/M metagenome (GOLD analysis project Ga0070731, IMG submission 66448) | Surface soil microbial communities from Centralia Pennsylvania, which are recovering from an underground coalmine fire - Coalmine... | ecosystem: Environmental > Terrestrial > Soil > Unclassified ... | reverse complement strand
TCACTCAAGGATTCAATCCAACTTTTGGTTTCATCGTGGGTTGGGCGATGTTCCTGGAGTACTTATTTCAACCGCTGCAAAATAGTCTTTACGCGGCACTTGCCATCCAGCGACTGCTTCCGAGCATACCGTTCGCTCTGCTATCGGCCGTCGCCGTCGGATTTATGACGCTCTTGTGTTGGTTTGGGATTCGCACAACGGCGCGAGCCAATGAAGTTTTGCTGGGCATCATGTCCATTGTCATGGTGGTCTTCCTGGGAGAAGCCGTCTGGTACATCATCGGACACCACCACATAGTGGGATTGATTTCTACCCAGCCGGTTTACGATCCGAAAACGTTCAGCGTGCGTGCCATTGCTGCGGGGACAGCGTTGGCGGCGACTACTTACATTGGATTCGATGGCGTCAGCATTCTGGCCGAGGAGGTGGAGAATCCGAAGCGGAATGTGTTGCTGGCGTCGGTGCTGGTGTGCCTGTTTACCGGACTTTTTGCCGCCTTTCAGGTTTATCTGGCCGTGCGTGTTTGGCCTGATTATCGAACCTTAGTAAACCCGGAAACGGCATTCATGGACGTTGCCAAGGTCGTCGGCGGATATAAGCTTTTTGTAGGATTCGGCACGGTGCTGCTGATTTCCAGCCTGGCGTGCGGTCTGGCTGGTCTACTCGGAGCTGCGCGTCTGCTTTACAGCATGGGGCGAGACAACGTGCTGCCGCGAAAAATCTTCGGACACTTGAATGCCGAACGCGGGAATCCTTCCTACAATGTTCTGATCGCTGGAGTTCTAGCATATGTCGGCACTCTCACTATGGAGTGGGAACGCGCGGTTGAAATTCTAAATTTCGGCGCACTCATGGCCTTTATGGCCGTCAATCTCGCGGCTGTCCGGCACTTCGGCTTCAACCCGAATCTGGCTGGAAGGCACAAGCTTTTTCTCGACATCATCGTACCCGGCCTCGGATTTGTTTTTTGCCTGATCATTTTCCTGGGCCTCCAGTCTTCTACGCTGGTGATTGGAACCGTCTGGGTGATCGCCGGCGCCGCTTATGTACTTTTGAAGGTGAAGGCGTTTGGTCAAACAGTGGTCATCGACTTTAGTGAATCTTGATGCAAGTTGAGTGAAGTATCCTGGTCGGTTCGGCGACTTGCTAAGGTAGGGATATGACGCGAAAGCTGACAACGGCGCAAGCAATCATTCTGTTTCTGAAAGCCCAGTTCATCTCCCGTGATGCGAACGAAAACGCGTTCTTTGGCGGATGCTTCGGAATCTTCGGGCATGGCAATGTCGCAGGCATAGGGCAGGCTCTGCAACAGAACCCGGACTTTCCCTACACCCTATGCCGGAACGAGCAGGCAATGGTCCACACGGCCGCGGCCTTTGCCAAGATGAGCAACCGGCTGCGGACGTTAGTCTGCACGACCTCGATTGGGCCGGGAGCCAGCAACATGGTAACCGGTGCTGCGGCGGCAACAATTAATCGCGTTCCCGTGTTGCTGCTTCCCGGCGATATTTTTGCACGGCGCAATGTGGCGCCTGTTCTGCAGCAATTGGAGTCGCCCAGCACTCAGGACATATCGGTCAATGACTGTTTCCGTCCTGTTTCGCGTTATTGGGACCGTATCCAGAGGCCGGAGCAGATTCTTACCGCATTGCCCGAAGCTATGCGAGTGCTCATCTCGCCCGCGGATACCGGTGCGGTCACATTGGCGTTACCGCAGGATGTCCAAGCCGAAGCGTACGAGTATCCGGAGGAATTCTTCCAACGGCGTACATGGCTGATTCCCCGGGCCAGGCCAGATACCACGCTGCTCAAGCGGGCGATCGGCTGGATTCAAACGGCGCGGAAGCCACTTATCATTGCGGGTGGAGGAGTGATCTATTCAGACGCTACGAAGGTTCTCGCCGATTTTGCCGCCCGCACTGGAATTCCAGTGGCGGAAACCCATGCGGGAAAAGGAGCGCTGAATTTCGATCATCCACAATCAGCTGGTGCGATGGGAGTAACCGGCACGTTGGCCGCGAACCGGCTGGCGGCAGGCGCTGACCTGATTATTGCCATCGGCACGCGGCTAAGTGATTTCACTACCGCTTCCAAGACTGCGTTTAAAAATCCAGACGTGCGGCAGATCAACATCAACGTCGCGGAATTTGACGCCTACAAGCACTCGGCGCTGCCGCTGGTGGGCGATGCGCGAACCACACTCGAGGAACTGTCAGAGGCATTGTCATATCGCGTGCCAGAAAACTACGCCTCTCAGGTAGCGCAACTCCATGCGGAGTGGATTGCGGAAGTGGACCGAATTTACAACCGACGCCACGGGCCGCCTCTAAGCCAGGGCGAGGTCATTGGAGCATTGAACTCTGCGCTCGGCCCGCGCGATGTCATTGTGAATGCTGCCGGAAGCCTTCCAGGCGATTTGCACAAGCTTTGGCGTACGCGAGACCCCAAGAATTACCACATGGAGTACGGTTACTCGTGCATGGGCTACGAGATCGCGGGGGGTCTCGGGGTCAAACTGGCGGCACCGGACCGCGAGGTCTATGTGCTCGTTGGAGACGGCTCGTACCTCATGATGGCGCAGGAGATCGCGACGTCACTGCAGGAAAACGTGAAACTGAACATCGTGCTCTTCGATAACCAGGGATTCTCCAGCATCGGCGGCTTGAGCCGCGCCTGCGGCAGCGGCGGATTCGGAACCGAGTACAGCTATGCAGGTCCGGAACATCCCAAGGGCGCCCCAGCAGTAGATTTTGTAGCGAACGCGAACAGCCTAGGCGCGCACGCCGTGCGCGCGCGAACCTATGAGCAACTATCGCAAGCGTTCGCGGACATGAAGCAGCAGCACCGCACGTCTGTGGTGGTAGTCGAAACAGACTACTCCGACAGGGTTTCGGGATATGAAACATGGTGGGACGTCCCGATTGCCGAAGTGTCGGAGGCGCAGTCCGTTCAACAAGCCCGAAGCAAATATGTGGAAGACATAAAAAAGGAACGATACTTCTGGCCGTCGCAAGGCTGAAGATTTTCGGCGCTACGAGAGAGCCACGGCATAAGGAGAAAATCATGAGTCAGACGATAGCTGCGACAACCTTCAAGAGTCCACTGCACGAGATGACGCAGACCACGCCAACTTGCTTGTGGAATGATTCCGCGTCGATTGCCGAACTCACCTATTCGATCGAGCATGGCGCGGTTGGCGCAACCTGTAATCCGGTGATCGTGTTGGGTGTGCTTAAAAAGGAAATGGGAGTTTGGAAAGATCGGATTCGCGAGTTGATGGCGGAAAGGCCGAAGGCCACCGAAGAGGAAATCGGCTGGCAATTAGTGCGCGAGGTTTCCACCAAAGCAGCCGCTTTGCTAAAACCAATATACGACGCACATCGCGGTCGCAATGGCAGGCTCTCCATACAAACCGATCCCCGCTTCTATCGTGATACGGATGCGATCGTGCGCCAAGCGGAAGAGTTCTCCCGGCTGGCACCCAACATGATTGTGAAAATTCCGGCGACCAGTGCCGGCATTCCCGCAATCGAAGAAGCTACATACCGCGGAATCAGCATCAATGCGACCGTCAGCTTCACCTTGCCGCAATGCATTGCGGTCGCCGAAGCCGTGGAACGGGGCCTGGCTCGGCGCGAGAAAGAAGGTAAGGAGATCGCATCCATGGGTCCGGTCTGTACGATTATGGTCGGAAGACTCGATGACTGGTTGAAGGTGGTCGCGGAAAAAGAAAATATCACGATCGATCCGGGATATATGGAATGGGCCGGTGTCGCAGTATTCAAAAAGGCGTACCGTATTTTTCGCGAGCGGGGCTATCGTCTGCGCCTGCTGTCGGCGGCCTTTCGCAATCACATGCACTGGAGTGAGTTCATCGGCGGCGAAGTCGTTATTTCCCCGCCCTGCCCTTGGCAAGTGCGATTTAATGCGAGCGACGTTGAAGTGCGTTCGCGCATCGATGTTCCCGTGGACTCCAGAGTTTTGGACGAACTTTCGCGGAAGTTCTCCGATTTTCGCAGTTCTTACACCGAAGGTGGTCTGTCCGTAGCAGAGTTCGATTCGTTTGCCCCCACCCGGCGAACCCTTCGGCAGTTTATTGCCGCCTGCCACGAACTGGATGCGCTGGTGCGAGATATCATGCTGCCGAATCCTGATGTCGCCTAAACTGTACTTGGGAAGTACCGCGGAGTTATGGCAGAACGAAATACGCGGAAGCGCAAAACCAACAAGGCACCGAGCATCTACGATGTCGCGAAGGAAGCGCGCGTATCGGTCTTCACGGTGTCGGCAGTCATCAACGGGAAGAGCCATGTAGGCAAGCCGCTCAAGCGGCGAGTGGACGCTGCGATTCAAAAGCTAGGCTATCGTCCAAATCTGTTGGCACGCTCGTTGGCCAAGCGCCGCACCCACACCATTGGAATCGTCGTTCCTGACATCTCCAATCCTTTTTTCCCTCTGGTCGTCCGTGGTGCCGAAGACGCCGCTCAAAAGCACGGATACAACATTCTGTTGTGCGATAGCGACGATCAATGGGAGCTCGAACAGGAGTGCCTCGAAGTGCTGCTTGCCAAGCGCGTCGACGGCATCCTGCTAACGAAAGCCCCCCAACCCTTCCCTGCTTCGCTAAAGCAGGTGATTGATGACGCGAAGGTTCCGTTCGTGTTGCTGATGCGAACGTATCCCGAGCTCACTAAAGACGCGGTACTCACCGACGACTACAAAGGTGCATACGAAGCAGTGAGCCAGCTGGCCCGCGCGGGACATCGGCGAATCGGGATGCTTGGTGGTCCGATGACGGTTAGCAATGGCCGGGAACGATGGAAAGGATTCCGCGATGCACTCAAAGCCAACGGGCTAACGCACGACCCAGAACTGGTAATTCAAGGGGACTATCGCATGGAATCGGGCCGTAGAGGCGGTCATGCGCTGTTGTCACGAACCCCGGATGGAATTTATGTCGCCAACTACCTCATGACCGTTGGCCTGCTGGAAGCCGCCGAAGAGATGGGGATGCGTTGCCCCGAAGACTTTGGTCTTGTGAGTTTCGATGACTACCCTTGGCTTCCTGTTTTGCGCCCCCGTCTTACGACGGTGGAATTGCCAAAGTATCAAATTGGATTCAAAGCAACAGAATTGTTATTGGAACGGATAAAAGGGGAATCGGTTCGAGGTGGGACGGTGAAACTCCCGCCGGAATTACATGTGCGGGAATCGTGCGGATTTCAGTTGCAATCCAGCCGCAACCCCGAGCGCTCCCGGCAGGAAGCACTTCCTTTGAACCGTTAAGCGGCGTGTGAAGTGCGCGTCCGGTTCTGCACTGTGACGACTTTGCCTTCGCGGTAAGATCGCTCGGCCGCCGCCGCTACTGCGATCGCTTGTCGGCCGTCAAAGGCATCCACCTTGGGATTGCCATCGGCCAGGATGGTTTGTACGAAATCTCGCATTTGGTCAAGATATCCGTCGGCAAAACGCGCGAGGAAGTGATCAACTATATCGGTCCTCGCCCCAGCGGCTGTTAACACTAGTTCTGCCGTTTGTTGCAGGTATCCAGTAATGATCGTGCCCTTGGAACCGACAATCTCCGTGCGAACGTCGTAACCGTACCCCGACTGCATATAGTTTTCAACGGCTCCAAGCGTTCCGCGCGAAAACTTCATGTTGAGCAATGCTGTGTCAATGTCATTGAACTGCGCAATTTCCGGGAATACGAGTACTGCGCCGTAAGCATGAATCTCTGAAATCTCGTCGTTCATCAGCCAGCGTCCCAGATCAAACTCGTGGACCGACGAATCCTGGAAGAACATTCCGTTCACCCCACTCTCCATGTAGCTCACCGGGGGCGGAGCCGGATCTCGCGCCAAGGATTTGAAAATGACGGGATCGCCAATCTCGCCCGCTTCAATCCTTTGTTTAGCTCTGACATTCGGTGGATCGTATCGCCGAACGTGCCCGACCTGAACACGTATTCCACCCTTTTGTGTTAGATCGAGGACTTCATCGGCTTCTTCCACTGTGAGGGTGAAGGGCTTCTCGCAAAAGATATCCTTCCCTGCTTGCGCGCAAACTTTCATCGCCGCGCCGTGGAACTTGGCAGGGGTCGCCACGACAATGGCTTGCACATCTTTGCACTCGGCAAGCGCTTCAATGCTGTCATAGACGTGATCGATTTCCAGTTCGCCGGCAACTTGCTTGGCGCGCTTCAGGTCCGCATCAGCCACAGCCACGAGATGCGCTTCAGGGATCCTATGCCGCAGGTTGTATGCGTGCTGCTTGCCCATCGTGCCTACGCCCAGCACGGCCACCCCGAGCTTTACCATGATGCTCCTTGAGCTATTGGTATTTGATTGATACGGTTCGGCGCCGTTTTGCCGCCCGGTAAATGGCATCAATGATGATGAGGTCGCGCAGCCCTTGCTCACCGCTTGGTTCGGGTTCGCGATTTTCTTTGATGCAGGAAGCAAATTCATCGATCTCGAGCGCGAACTCGTCGATGGGCTTGAAGGTTCTCTCGAACCACTTTCCGCCGACTTTGCCGCAAAGCCGCGGCGGTTCCTCGAACGCAAATGCCGGACCCAACTCCGCCCAGCCTTTCTCTCCATGCACATGAACGAACGACGAGAAAGCGGCGCTATAGGCGGTGGTACCTTGCAAGACTAATCCGCTCTTAAAATCGAGCCGGAAGGCGATGCCCTCTTCGACTTCTTTATATCTCCTCTTGTCGCGCGCCCAGCTGATAGCGCTGGCCGCAATCGGATCTTCGTCCACCAACCAGCGGGTTGTATTGATGCAATAAACGCCGAGATCGGTCAGGGGCCCTCCTCCAGCTAATTTCTTGGAAAACAACCAGGCTGGAGAGTTGTCACCCCAGGTGCGAAATTCGGAGAACAACGTGTGGATGAGATCGATTCGTCCCAGTTCGTGCGACGCAATCATCTTCTTGAGCAACACGCTGCTGGGTTCGAAATACTTTCGATAGGCCGTCATCAACAGCACTTTGTGCCGACGGCACGTATTGACCATGTTGCGCGCCTGCTGCACCGTGGCTGCCAGGGGCTTTTCGCTGAGGACATGCTTGCCTGCTTTGGCTGCGGCTATTGCGTACTTCTCATGTTCGCCCTGGGGAGTAGCAATGTAGACAGCTTGAATAGCGGGATTCTCCAGGCATCGGTAAAACTCGTCGTAGCGATAAGCATTGCTTGCCCCGAATTGTTGCGCATACTTCGCAGCTTTAGCCTTGTCTCCGCTCACGACCCCGACCAGCTTGGCCTTCCTGCTGTGAGCGAAAGCGGGCAGCACTGCAACCTGCGATATGCTGCCCAAGCCAACAACTGCATAGCCGACTCGCTTTCCCGACGCCATTCGGTGAATTCTCCCTCTGCATGCTTTGTCTGTCCCGCTATTTCTCTCGTTCAGCTTTCGCGGTCGGCGCGGCTCAGACCCTGGTCTTTGATCGCGCGGTGCTCGAGTCCTCGAAGTTCCTCGATATTTTCGAGAACCTTCTTGATGGCATCGGAGATGCTGTCGATGTTTTCCTTCCCGCCCAGAAAGAGCTGATGAGGGAACCATACTGCCTCGTGATAAGCAGCCCGCTCCGCTGCGGGACACTTATACATATTGCGCAGATCCAGGGGCTTCGGGCGTCCCCAGCTCAAGGCCGGATAATCGGTTGGATCGATTGGGAAGAGAGAACTGCAATAAACCGGTTCGTAGAAGAGGCCGTCACATGGGATGCCTTCCTTCTGCAGCGCCCCGACAAAAGCTGCTCGTGGGATATCCTTCGCATGCTCCGCGTAGTACTTCAAAACATATCCATACGGGGCTAGGCGCGTGATGCGAGGTTCCGGCTTGAGCAGTCCGATGGCTGCCGTGCTGCGCAAGAGCGACTCAAAATACTCCATATTCGACTGGCGGATCTTCGCTTGCTCGGGAAGCCGCTCCAACTGCGGGCCCAGCACGGCAGCCTGAAACTCTCCCATTCGGTAATTAAAGCCGATCATGCGATAGTGAAATTGATCGGTAACACTTCGCCGTCCGGTATTGATATACGATTGCACGCGCTCGAAATATTCAAGATTGTTGGTGATAACAGCTCCGCCTTCACCAGATGTAATCAGCTTGCTGGATTGAAAGCTGAAACAACCCAGATCGCCGATGGATCCCGCTCCCTTGCCGCGCCACATTCCACCATGAGCGTGCGCGCAGTCTTCAATAACTTTGATTCCGTGCTTTGCCGCCAGCGGGACAAGAATGTCGAGGTCGGCAAAGCGCATGCCAAGGTGAACCGGAAGAAAGGCTTTCGTCTTCGGAGTGATTGCCTGTTCCACCAGCTTGGCGTCGAGGCAATAAGTATCGGGATCGACATCGACGAAAACTGGGACCGCATTAACTAGCAGCACGGGTCCAACGGTGCCCTCCCAAGTGTAAGCAGGAACGATGACTTCGTCCCCTGGACGGATATCAATAGCCTTGAGCGCCGACTGAATCGCCACGGTACCGGTATTGACCACCTGGCCGTACTTAGCGGTGTGGAACGAGGCAAAGGCCTTTCCGAAAGCATCGCCGTGTTTGCCGGGAAAAGGTTGGCCTCCCCAATTGCGATTGGTCAGAACATCTTCGAGGGCCTGCCTTTCCTTTTCCGTGTACATCGGCCAGGCATCAAAGCGCTTTTTTCGGATAGGCTCGCCGCCAGTAATCGCCAGTTTTCCCATCGCAGACTCTCCTCAGCAGTTCTGTTTGTAAGTCGATCAAAGAAATCAAAACTTTTGTAAGTCAGAAATCGAAGATCTAAGCCCACGGCATAATAGCGACTTTCATCGAATCGCTAGCAACGGCCTGATGCACTGCCGCTTCTACGTCACGAAGCGGGAAGCGATGCGAGACAAATTCACGCAGCGGATAGTGCTTCATGTAACGAGCCATCTGCCGCATACTGGGGCCGTAAGCAGCGGGCTCTTCCCCGCCTACTCCCAGAATGCGCGCGCTCTTCGCACAGATATGCCGGTGCGGGCTGATCGGTATCTCGCCAAGGTCGGAGAAATTTCCTGCCTCAACCAACATCCCGCCCAACCGCAGCATATCGAGTGTTTCGGGCACAGCTTCAGGCACGCCTGCCGTGCCAATGACGAGATCGGCTCCGCGGCCCTGAGTGAGGCTGCGGATGAAGTCCAACCTCTCGGCCGGAGTTGTTTTTGTTGCATTCAAGACGTGATCAGCACCCAATCGCTTGGCATACTGCAAGCGATACTCCGACAGATCGACGGCGATGATATTTCCAGCACCCAGCATTCGCGCTTTGATCAGAAAGCACATGCCCAACGGTCCTACTCCGTGGACGACCACGGTATCGTCAAACAAGAACGCCTCGCTTGGGAACGCTGACATCTGCTTGGCACGATCCAGACCAACCGTCACTGCCATAATTTCGGTGAGTACCGCAACCTCAGAAGGAAGATCGTCGGGGACGCGCACCAGAAAGCTTCCTGGCACGATGTATATGTACTGCGACCAACCTCCGAAAAGATGCGGAGGATCAGCAGCGCTCAGATTATTGCCGTAATCCGTTGTGTTCTGGCAGAAGTAGTACGGGAAGTCATGGCGGCAGTAGTAGCAATGGCCGCAGGCAACGTTCGCCCCAACAACTACGCGGTCGCCAATGGTCAGAGGAACTCCTTCGAAGTCGGCGTACCGTCCATCTCCGCCGATGGCGGCTATGGTGCCAACATTTTCATGCCCCTGAATGATTGGGAAACGGATATGTTTCCCATCGCCCGCACCTGCATATTGAGTCGTGAAACCCTGATAGGTGTGCTTGTCGGTTCCGCAGATTCCCGACAGTTCCATCTTCACCAGCACACAACCGGGTGCAGGATCCGGCAGCGGATATTCTCGCAGTTCGTACTTTCCTGGTTGTACCAGAGTGGCGGCGAGAACCTTTTCAGCAGACATGAATGAATAAGAACCCTTCTTCCGGGATCCGGGACAGCATCAACAATCAATTGAGGGGCCCTTTGATAAGCGGTTAGAATAGTCACCGACATCTTGCTTGTCAAGCCGCATCCCGCGGTCGAGGATGCCGACTCAAAACTCAAGGTGGGAGGAATTTGTTTTGTCATAGGGGCGGTAACGCTAGACCCCCGGTCTGCTTGCCAGCCACCAATGGTCGATTTCCTCAAGGCTGCGGCCTTTGGTTTCTGGAACTATTAGTCCCACAAACAAGAGCGCCGCGACGCAGACAATGGCGTAGAGCAGAAATGCGCCCGGCGCTGTCAGAATTCGCACCAATGACAGAAAGGTCAGGGTCACCAGCAGAGTTCCGCACCACAAAAAGACAGTCGCAATCGACATGGCTCGTCCCCGGATTCGGGTAGGACAGATTTCCGCCATGAGAACCCAGGTTCCGGTGCCGATGCCGATCGCAAAGCAAGCAACGTAGGTAAGTACAAAGCACTCGACCAGTCGCGCGGACGCCTGGAAGCGGATAGCCGCCGATACTCCCATCAGAGAAATGGCCATTCCGCCGAACGCGCCGATCATCAGCGGCTTCCGGCCAACGCGATCAATCAGGTTCATCCCGATAACCGTGGCTCCGAAATTGATAGCCCCGATCATGACGTTTGCCCACAATGCGGTGCTGGCTGTCTGGTGCGGTACATGCTCAAGGAAAACCAGCGAGCCGTAATAAATAATGGTGTTGATCCCGGTGAACTGGCTGAACAATGCGATCAATACGGCGATCACCAGCGGCTTTCGGAAGGTGGGATCCATGAGATGACCACTTTCTTCCGTCAGAGCAGCGCGGATGGCGGTTATCTCGGCACGTGCGTACGCCGGTCCCTCGATGCGCGAGAGGACTTGCTCCGCTTCGGCCTCACGGCCGCCTTGCACCAGCCAGCGGGGACTTTCAGAAACGAAGAGCAACGCCAGCAGAAAAAATGCAGACGGCACCGCTGCCGATGCAAACA
>Ga0070731_10005105_pt1 | contig 10964 bp, 9 predicted proteins | sample Coa_R1_2_FD_66448 | JGI IMG/M metagenome (GOLD analysis project Ga0070731, IMG submission 66448) | Surface soil microbial communities from Centralia Pennsylvania, which are recovering from an underground coalmine fire - Coalmine... | ecosystem: Environmental > Terrestrial > Soil > Unclassified ... | reverse complement strand
CTCGATGCGGCCGACTCGATGCTTCGCGACTCCCGGGACCCGGACTCGCAATGGCTGCGGGCGCGCTTTCTCCTGATGAAGAACCGCAATCGCGAGGCGGTCGATCTCCTGGCCCCGCTGGTCACCGAGAAAGTGAAGACCGTCGAAGAGGCCGAGCGCCGGCAGCGGATGCTGCCCGACCTGGCCCGGGCCTACGTGCGGCTCGACGACTTCATGAACGCGGCGAGGATCGCGAGGGTCAACCGGGACGACGTGCTGGCGAGAAAATATGAGACGCTGTCGCGGACGGTGGCGTATGCGTCGAACATCGGGACGGAGGAGATCCCGGTCGAGTACTTCGTGACGGATCCCCTGCCGATCGTGGCGGGGACGGTCGGCGGACACCGCGTCCTGTTCATCGTGGACACGCTCCTCGACGAAGTCGTCCTCGACCGCGATTTCGCGCGGCGGGCGGGGATCGCCGGGATCGGGGGCGCCAACGAGGCGGTGCTGCCGGAGCTGTCGCTCGGACGCTTGACGGTCCGGAATCTTCCGATTCACCTCGGCCAAGCGATGGAGCTCGGAACGCTCAAGCCGGAGGGGGCCGTGGGATTGCAGTTCCTGATGCACTTCGATTTCACCCTCGATTACCGGCGCTCGCGTCTGGTCTTCCGCCGGGCGGGGGGGACGCTCGCGGGCCAGCCGGCCCTGCTGGCCGGCGACCGCTACCTGCTGCTGAAGGGACTGATCAACGGCAAGGACCGGACTTTTGTCGGAGTCGGGAGCAGCCTGAAGGGGGTGACGCTGGCGGTCTCGGACCTCCTGGCGGAAGGTTCGGGCGGCGGGGTGGCGGAGTTCACGGCGGGCCCGCTCAAGCTGCTGAAGCCGCCCCTGGACCCGAAAGCCTTCCCGGCGGGGCTGGATGGATCGTTCGGTGTTCCGGTGGCGTTCGTCCTGGGTCACGCCGCCCTGCGGGGCCACTCCCTCCGCCTGGAACCCCGCTCCATGTCCCTCGCGATCGATTGAGGACTACCCGTTCCGGCTCGCGGAACGGGAACCGCTCAGGACCCGCGACACGGCCTTCTTCCAGCCCGCGAACAGAACCTTCGCCTCCTTGCGAGGCATCGCCGGAGTGAACACCCGGTCCACCTCCAGACCCAGGTCCTGGCGCGAGGTCCAGACGCCCGCGCCCACGCCCGCCAGGCAGGCCGCCCCCATCGAGGTCGCCCCGATCGACTTCGGCCGCACGATTCGCGCGCCCAGCAGATCCGCCTGGAACTGCATGAGGAAGTTGTTCGAGGTCGCCCCTCCGTCCACGAGCAGCTCCCGCACCGAGACCCCTCCCGCCTCGATCATGTCCCGGGTCTGATAGGCGATCGATTCCAGGGCCGCGCGCACGATCTCGGCCCGACCCGATCCCCGCGTCAGCCCCACGATCGCCCCTCTCGCCTCCGCGTCCCAGTACGGGGCTCCCAGCCCCACGAAGGCCGGCACCAGGTACACGCCCCCGGTCGAGGCGATGGACGCCGCCAGCGCCTCCGTCTCCTCCGCCCGGTCGATGATCTTCAAGCTGTCGCGTAGGTATTGGATCGCCGCCCCCGCGATGAACACCGCTCCTTCCAGCGCGTACGACGTCTCGCCCCGCGGCCCGCACGCCAGCGTCGTCAGCAGGCCGGCCTTCGAATCGACCCGTCGGGCGCCCGAATGGATCATCATGAAGCAGCCGGTGCCGTACGTGTTCTTCATCGCCCCCTTCGTGACACAGCCCTGCCCGTACAGCGCCGCCTGCTGGTCCCCCGCGTTTCCGAAGAGCGGAATCTCCCGGCCCAGAAGCGACGTGGTCCCGTACGACGCCGTCGAGCCCCGGACTTCCGGCAGCATCGCCCGCGGGACCTTGAACAGCTTCAGCAACTCCGGATCCCAGTCCCGGCGGTCGATGTGATAGAGCATCGTGCGCGACGCGTTCGTCGGGTCCGTCGCGTGGACCTTCCCGCCCGTCAGGTTCCAGATCAGCCAGGAGTCGATCGTGCCGAAGCACAGGTCGCCCTTGGGGCGGATGTTCTTGAGGATCCACTCGACTTTGGTCGCCGAGAAGTACGCGTCGATGACCAGCCCCGTCTTTTTCCGGATGAGCGGGGAAAACCCGCGCGCCTTCAGCCGCTCGCAGGAGTCGGACGTCCTCCGGCACTGCCACACGATCGCGTTGTAGACCGGCCGCCCCGTCTTCCGGTCCCAGATCACGACCGTCTCGCGCTGATTGGTGACCCCGATGGCCGCCACTCCGCCCGGGTCCGTCACCGCCTCCCGGAGCACCGCGAGCGTCGCCTGCCAGATCTCCTCCGGATCGTGCTCGACCCAGCCGGGCTTCGGGTAGATCTGGCGGAATTCCCGGTAGGCGCTGCCGACCAGCCGGCCGCGTTCGTCGACCGCGATGGCGCGGACGCCGGTGGTCCCCTCGTCGATGGCGACGACGGTGGTCATTTCTTCAGCAGCCGCAGGATGGCGTGATACGGGTAGTTGTGGCCGGGGGTCGCCGCGAGGGCCGCTTCGGCGCGCGCGCGGTCCCCGCTGACGAGGGCGAGATACCACAGCAGATCGTTCGCCTGGAAGCGGGAGAGCAGCTTCGCCTCGGCCTCGAGATCGGCGTCCTTCAGCTCGCCGACCAGGTGGTTCATCATCATGCGTTCGAGGCGCAGCGTCGAGAGGTCCTTTCCGTACTTGGCGAGGAACTCCCACGCGGCGGTCTTGGCCTGCTCGCGGCGGCCGGCGAGCAGATGGCCGATCGACCGGGCGTAGGCTCCTTCGGCCTGGGTTTGCCGGTCCTTGTCGGCGTCGAACGCCGCCGCCACGCGCTCCAGCGCGGCCAGGTCGCCCGATTCAATGGCGAGATGGCGCTCCGACCGGCGCAATTGGAACCAGATCGCCCCCCCCGGCGGCACCTTGGCGGACTGGGCATCGATGATCTTCTGCGACCCCGCGAAATCCCCGGCCTCGCGCAATTGGCCGGCGCGGAGGCTGGCCACCTCGTCCGGATCGCGGCCTTCCAGAAGCTGGAGCGCCGCGTCCGGCTTTCCCGTGTAGACCAGGGCGCGGTGGCGGGACCAGAGGGCACCCCGGCCGGAAGCGTCCGGGAGCAGCCTCAAGGCGTCCTCGTAGCGCTCCAGATCGAGGTAGAGCTCCGCGAGTTCTCCGTGCATGCTGACTTCATCCCGGAAGGGCTTCTCCAGATACGGGAGCGCCTGGGCGGCATGGCCGATCTTCTTATACGCCATGCCCAGCATGATCTCCGCGTCCTCCCGGAGCTCGGACTTGGCCGCCGTCTGGAGGTACGGGATCGCCGAGTCGGTCTCCCCGAGATTCATCAGGCAGCGGCCCATCGTGAGGTTCAGGATCGGCTGCTGAGGCAGCTTGTCGAGCAGGTCCTGGGTCCGTTCACGCACTTCGCGAAAGCGGCCCTGCCGGATCAGCTTGTCCGTTTCCTTCGCCCACGACTCCGGAGCGCGCCCGGCGGCCGGGACCGGCGGCGCCGGCGGGATCCGGCCGTCCTCGGTGGTCCGCATCCGGAGAAGCAGGACGACGAGCGCGACGACGGCCAGGGTGAGTCCGGCGAGGATCCAGATCCAGGTGCTCGCCCCGCGGGCGCAGGCGGGGCAGAGGAAGTGGTCCCGGCCGGCCACCTTGCGGACATCCGCCCCCTTCGTGCCGCAGGAAGAGCAGGGAATGAGGCCGCGATCGACCGCCTCCTTCAGGGGAATGCTCTCCGGGGAATCCATAAATCCATTATACGGACCGACGTGGAATCGCGCGTCTATAGTTAGGGCATGGATCCGCGGACCGACGCCGACCTGGCGCGCGCGCTGCGCGCCGGAGACGCCTCCGCCTTCGAGGCCTTCTACGACCGCTACCACGAGTGGGTGGCCGCCCTCGCGTTCCGCTTCACCGGCCACCGCGAGGATGCGCTCGATGTCCTCCAGGAGACCTTCGCCTATCTGTTCCGCCGCGGACGCGACTTCGAGCTGCGCAGCCAGATGAAGACGTTTCTGTACCCGGTCGTGAAACACCTGTCGATGTCCCGACGTCGGGCGGCGCGCCGCCAGGCTCCGCTCGACCCGAAGCTCGACCCGGCGGCCCCGCCGGACGGGCCGGGGGAGGTCGCTTCCCTGCTGTCCGGATTGTCCGACGTCCAGCAGGAAGTCGTGCTCCTGCGCTTCGTGGACGGCCTCGACCTGCAGGCGATCGCGGACGCTCTCGACGTCCCCCTGGGAACCGTGAAGTCCCGGCTGCATTCCGCCCTGGAGCTGCTTCGTGGAAGGAATCTTCCGAATCGATGAACTTTTCGGCCCTGATCTCTGCTTAAGGTGCACCATGGACGGACATCCGGATCTCCTGGCCCTCGACGCGCTCCGCGCCGGCGAGGGATCCGCCGAAGAACGGGCGCATGCGTCGCAATGCCCGGAATGCCGGGCGACGCTGGAGGGGTTCCGCCGGCTTGCCGCCGGCCTGGCCCCCGCCCCCCTCGGCGTGCCCGAGTCCGTGAAGCAACAGATCCTGGCGCGGACCCGCCCCTCGCCCCGGCGCCGGTCCTGGCGTCCGCTGGCCGCGGCGGCGGCGGTCCTGATCGGACTGGGCGCGGTCTGGGTCGCGAGGTCGGCTCGTCCCTCCCTGCCGGGGGACGTCGACCGGAACGGCCGGGTCGACATCGTCGACGCGTATGCGCTGGCGGTGCGGCTGCGCTCCGGGGAGAAGATGGACCTGATCTACGACGTGAACGGCGACGGCAGGGTGGATGAGCGGGACGTCGAGGAGATCGCCCGCCGGAGCGTGTCGCTCCGATGATCCGCGCCCTGCTCGTCCTGGGCCTGTTCGCATCGGTGCCGGCGCCGGCCCAGCAGCCGGCCACCCGCTTTGTCACGGTCGACGTCTACGCCACCACGGGCGGGCGTCCCCTGGCGGCCTGGCAGATCGAGCTGAACTGCGACCCCTCGCAGGCGAAGATCGTCGGCGTCGAAGGCGCCGGCCCGAAACCCCCGTACTACGATCCCGCGGCGCTGGACGGCGGCCGGATCATCCTGGCGGATTTTTCGACCGAGGCCTCGCTTCCTTCGGGACGCGTGCTCGTGGCGCGCGTCCACTTCCAGGAGACGGGATCGCCGGTCTACACCCCCACGCTGATGGCGGCCGCCGCGCCCGGCGGCGAACGGCTTGAACCGAAGATCGACCTCGTCCGTGCAGGAGGGAAATGATGCGCATGAGAATGCTCGCCGGCCTGGCGCTCGTCACGCTGACGCTCTGGGGCTGCAGTTTGGCCTCCGAAGAAGACGCCCAGCGGAAGACCCCGTCCCGGTCCGATTCCTTGCAGCCCCCTAGGTCGACCCCTCCCTACCTGGAGCCTCCGCAATCCCGGCTGTATCCATCGCCCGATCCGGTTGTGCGGCGCGATTCCCCCTCCAACCCCCCGCCGCCCGCCCCGACGCTCGCCCCCGCACCCGAGGACCTGAAGCCCGAACCCTCGGTCATGAGGGTCGAGGAGGAGAAAGAAAAACCCCGCCGGAAGAGCGTGGTGGACGACGAGGAACTCCTGGTCATTGGCCGGGAACGCCACAGAGTCCAGGAGCCGGACGGACAGGCCGGTCCCGGCTGGGGGGAGGATGAGCTCCTCCGGGGCTGTTCGCTGCACACCCGGGTCCAGGACCGGATCATCCCCCTGCCCCTGGAGCACACCGACGTCAAGGCGCAGCTGACCTTCGCGACCGGCTCAGTGACCGTCACGCAGCACTACCACAACCCCTACAACGGGAAAATCGAGGCGGTCTACGTGTTCCCGCTTCCCGACGACGCCGCGGTCCGCGACTTCATCCTCCAGATCGGGGACCGCCGGATCCGGGGCATCATCCGCGAGCGCGACGAAGCCACCCGAATCTACCTCGACGCCCGCCGCCAGGGCCACGTCGCGTCCCTCTTGACCCAGGAGCGCCCCAACGTGTTCACCCAACGGGTCGCCAACATCGAGCCCGGCAAACGCATCGACGTCTCGATCACCTACATCCACACGCTTCGGTACCAGGAGGGGCAGTTCACGTTCGTCTACCCGATGGTCGTCGGCCCGCGCTATAACCCGGCGGGGTTCAACGACGGAGTCGGGGCGATTCCGGCCGGGACCGTGGGCGCGCCGCATCAGAAAACCGACGTCCCGTACCTGCGTCCGGACCAGATCGCGGCGACCGACATCCGCTTCGAAGTGGCGATCGAGGCCGGCGCGGAGATCGGCGAGATCACCAGCCCGACCCACGCGATCCGCGAGGCCCGCCCCGCGCCGGGCCGGGCGCTCGTCACCCTGAGTCCCAATGACCGGATCCCCAACCGGGACTTCGTCCTTCGCTACAAGGTGGTCGGCGACAAGATCAGTGCCGGCTTCGCGGTCCACCCGGATGAAACCGGCGGGACCTTCGCCCTCATGATCCATCCGCCGGACTCCCTGAAGGGGGTGCCCCGCTCGGCGCGGGAGATGATCTTCGTCATCGACTGTTCCGGCAGCATGAGCGGCCGGCCCCTCGAGGTCGCCAAGCGCGCCCTGGTGAAATGCCTGAAGCGCCTGGAGGCGGACGACAGCTTCCAGATCCTGGAGTTCTCGGATCATGTCACCGTCTTCAACCGCAGTCCCCTTGCGGCCAGCGTGGAGAATGTCCAGCGCGGCATCGCCTTCACGGAGGCCCTGGCCGCCGGGGGCGGGACCGAGATGCAGGAAGTCGTCCGCATGGCGCTCGACTACCCCGTCGCGCCGGGCCGGAGACGCATCGTGTCGTTCATGACCGACGGCTTCATCGGAAACGACCGGGAAGTGGTCGCCTTCGCCGCCGCTCACCTCGGAAGCGCCCGGATTTTCAGTTTCGGAGTGGGAAGCTCGGTGAACCGGTACCTCCTCGAGGCCCTGGCCCGGGTCGGCCGGGGCGTGTCGACCTTCATCACGCTCGACGAGTCCACCGAAATCGCGGCGGAAGAGCTCTACAAGCGCATCGAGCATCCGGCGCTCGTAGACCTCCGCGTCGACTGGGGCGGAACGACCGTCGTCGACGTCCAGCCCAGCCCCCTGCCCGACCTCTACCTCGGCCGGCCCGTGACGGTGTATGGGCGCTTCAAGGGCGCGGCGCCCTCCAGGGTCCGGATCACCGGACACGCCGGCGACCGGCCGTTCGAATCGGCGATCCTGGTCGACCAGGAAGGGGGCGGCGCTCGCATGGCCGCCCTGCCCACCCTCTGGGCCCGAACCAAGATCACCGGCCTCTACGACGCCCTCTTCGCCTCCGGCGACTCCCGCGAGATCAGCGGGGAGATCCGCGCCCTGTCCCTTCGCTACGGGCTGCTGTCGGAGTACACGGCCTTCGTAGCGGTCGATTCCCTGACGCGGACGGCGGGAGAGTTCGGGACGACGGTCGCCCAGCCCGTCTCCGTGCCCGATGGCGTGCACTACTCGACGACGGTGGAGAGGAAATGAAGATTCTGATCGCAGTCCTCCTCGGCGCTTCGGCCGCGGGATGCAGCGCGAGCTTCGACCGGAACGCGATGGCCGCGTCGCTCCAGCAGGAGCAGCCCCTGGTGTTCGACGATGCCGACATCCTCCGGGTTGAACAGGCGCGGCCGCAGCTGCAGTTTCCGATCCGCCTGGCGGTGTTCCCCCCGTCCCTCTTCAACCGCTACACGCAGGGGGGGGAACCCCGGGAAACGGAAGGACAGCGCGCGGAGATCCTGGCCTGGGGCGAGACGCTGCGGCAGGAGGGCATCATCAGCGATCTGATCCTCATCCCCGAGATCCTCACCACCATGACGCCCTCGCGGTCCCAGGGATTCATCAAGGACATCCGCATGGCCGCGGCGCGCGTCCAGGCCGATGCCGTACTCGTCCTGCGGAGCACGACCACCGTCGACTCCTACGTGAACCCGCTCGGCCTTCTGGACCTGACGATCGTCGGCATGTTCCTGGCTCCCGGCCATCACAAGGAGGCGCTGACCATCGTGGAAGGCCTGGTCCTGGACAATCGCAACCAGTACGTCTACCTTGCCGCGACGTCGGAAGGCACGGGGAAGACGATGGCCCCTCTCGCGTCGATCGACGCCACGAACGCCATCCGGGAATCGCGCCGGGCGGCGCTGAAGTCCTTCGGGGATCTCCTGGTGAAGGAGGCGCGCCGGATGCACGACTGGGTCCCCGGGCCCCCCTATCCGACCCCCGGACAGCGCTAGGTACGGATGTGTACCTTCTTCGCGGGCAGCCTACCCAACGGTAGGACTGCGAGAAAGGACCCGCCCCGGAGTTTCAGCTAACCAACTGTCTTCCAAGGACTTAGTACGGAACCGGTTTCCGGTAACTTTGGCATCCCCCTTGCTTTTCAAGGAAGTATGAAGAATTTGATGCGGCGGCCTCCGATGGGAACCCGGGAGCGGGAAGAAGCCCGCGCCTTTGTCGACCTGGCCCTGCGGATCCTGGCGTCGCTGTCGCAGCGGAGAGGAAGGGGGAGTCGATGAAAGCGCTTCTGTCCGCCCTGCTCGGCGTTTACACCCGCTGGAGGTACGTGGAGGACACGGACTCCTCCGACCAGCCGGCGCCGAACGCGCGCCCTGAAAGCACCAAGGACGAGCTCCTCCGCCTCAAAGCGTCCGTCGCCCGGGAACGGCGCAATCTGGAGTCCTACCTCCGCTTCAACTGCCCGGCGCTGGCGGGCCCTTGCGAGGGCTCGATCCGGGCGATGGAGGGACGGATCCGGGCCCTGGAGATGTTCACCCGCCGGGCCGTTTGATTTAGGTGGGAGGCGTCGGCCCGAGCAGAGTATAGTAGTCCCCGCATGCACCAGGATTTCCTGCGGGGCAATCCTCTGTTCGCCAGCCGCGACACCCTGCTCCGGGAAATCGCCCGCCTGGGCCTGGAGATCCCTCTCGAATCCGAGATCCGCGAGTCCCTCCGGCCGGGCCGGATCGGCCATCGTGGGGTCGGCAACCGCTTCGTCATCCACCCGATGGAGGGCTGCGACGGCACCCTGGACGGAAAGCCCGACGAGATCACGTACCATCGCTGGGGCCGCTTTGCCCGCGGCGGGGCGAAAGTCCTCTGGGGCGAGGCCTGCGCCGTCGTCCCCGAAGGGCGCGCCAACACCCGCCAGCTCCTGTACTCGAAAGAGAACCTTCCCGAGCTGAAAAAGCTCATCGGCTTCGCCCGCGAGGAACACCGCAAGAGCTGCGGCAACGCCGACGATTTCCTGATCGGCCTCCAACTCACCCATTCCGGGCGCTTCGCCTTTCCCTCGCCGTCCGTCCTGACCCGGGACCCCGTGATCGACCCGTACGCGCGCGTCGGGAAGGAGCGCCGGCCGATGGCGGCCGACCACCCGGTGCTGACGGACGAGCAGCTGGACCGTCTCCAGGACGCCTACGTCTCGGCCGCCCGGATGTCGCTCGAGGCCGGCTGCGATTTCATCGACCTCAAACAGTGCCACCGGTACCTGCTCTCCGAGATGCTGGGCGCGAAAACCCGGCCGGGCAAGTACGGCGGCCCGCTGGAAAACCGCACCCGGTTCGTCTGCGACACCTTGCGCCGCATCCGCGCGGAGGTCGGCAAGGACCTGATCCTCGCGACGCGGATGAACATCTTCGACGCCGTGCCCTACCGGAAGAATGCCCAGACCCAAGTCGGGGAGCCCGTCGAGGTTCCCCGTCCCTACCTGAACGCCTTCGGCGTCAACCCCGAGAACCCCCTCGAGCCCGACCTGCGCGAGCCGATCGAGGCCGTCCGCCGGATGCGCGAGGCGGGCCTCCAGGTTCTCAACATCAGCGCGGGATGCCCCTACTACAATCCGCACTTCCTGCGCCCGGCCGACACCCCGCCGCCGGACGGATACGAGATGCCGGAATCGGGGCTCCTCGGCGTCGACCGCCATTTCCGGATGGCCGCCGAGCTCCAGAAGGCCTTCCCGGACTTCCCGATGGTGGGCACCGGCTACAGCTACCTGAGGCATTTCGCCGCGGAGGCGGGCGAAGCGAACCTGCGCGCCGGCCGCATCACCTATGTCGGAATCGGCCGCGGGGCGATCGCGTATCCGGACTGGGTGAAGGACCTCCAGCAGACCGGCTCCCTCGAAAAGCTGAAAGCCTGCATCACCGTGAGCTATTGCACGACGCTCATGCGGACGAAGTCCAACGAGCTCGGCCAGTATGCCGCCGGCTGCGTCCCCCGCGACCCGGTCTATGGCAAGCTCCTCCAGGAGATCCGGAAGAAGGAGCGGCAGTCGCCGTGAATCGGTTCCTGGACCGGATTCGTCCCGGCCGGCGGATCGACGCGAACTCCGCGGTCTTCCTGCCGTTCCGCCCGGACGGAAAGCCCGACTATGGCCCCTTCGAGGAGCATCTCCTCCGCACCGCGCGGGCCGGGATCACCCCCGCGGTCAACATGGACACCGGATTCGGCCCCCAGCTGACGCCCGACCAGCGCGTCGAGGTGCTCCGGCTCAGCCGGAGAACGCTGGGCTCCGCCGCCTTCATCGCGGGCGCCTGCTGCTTCGGCGAGACCTACGACCAGGCGATCCGCTCGATCCTCGACCAGGGGGGAATCCCGATCGTCTTTCAGAGCGACGCCCTGTCGGGGGGCGACGTCATCGCCCTCTACAAGAAGATCACCGCGCCCTGCCCCCAGGCGCTCGCCTTCGAACTCGGACCCATGTTCGCCCCGTTCGGCCGCATTTACGACCTGGACACCTACCGCCGCCTCCTGGACATTCCGAATATCGTGGGGGCGAAGCATTCGTCGCTGTCGCGGGTTCTTGAGCTGGATCGGCTGGAGCTGCGGGACCGGCACCGGCCGGAGTTCAAGGTCTATACGGGGAACGATCTAGCGATCGACATGGTGATGTACGGCAGCGATTACCTGCTGGGGATATCGACCTTCGATCCCGAGGCGTTTGCCCTGCGAGACCGCTGGTGGGCCGAACGCGATCCGCGCT
>Ga0070731_10005104_pt1 | contig 10965 bp, 8 predicted proteins | sample Coa_R1_2_FD_66448 | JGI IMG/M metagenome (GOLD analysis project Ga0070731, IMG submission 66448) | Surface soil microbial communities from Centralia Pennsylvania, which are recovering from an underground coalmine fire - Coalmine... | ecosystem: Environmental > Terrestrial > Soil > Unclassified ... | reverse complement strand
ACTCGATGGGGCAATCCGCGAGATACAAGGGCTTCGCCGAACAATGTATGGCCGAGTACGATCTGGATGGTTGGACGGTGCCAGATCTGATCAATCCGGATGACATTAGCGCGGTGATGAAGAGTGGCAACTTGAAGCGCTAGACGAGGCAGGGGAGATATTCCATCGAACGCGCTCAGCCTTTCGATCCCATTCAGTTCCGGAACGCGTTGGGGCGTTTTGCAAGCGGCGTAACTGTAGTTACCGCTCGTTACGAGGAACGTACCCACGGTATGACGGCCAACGCGTTTGTGTCCGTGTCGCTCGACCCGCCGCTTGTGCTCGTTTCATTGGACAATCGCTCGTACATGCATCGAATACTTCCTCGCGTTGGGCGCTACGGCATTAGCGTGCTGGCGGAAAATCAACAAGTGCTGAGCAACCACTTTGCTGGACATACTGTCGAGGGCCTGCGAATTCACTTTACTACTCGGAACGAGATTCCTCTTCTCGAAGGTGCGGTCGCGTATTTCGTTGTGCAGGTAATCGACGCGCATCCCGCCGGAGACCACTCACTTTATATCGGCCAGGTGGAGCACTTTGAATCCCGGGATGACAAGCCATTGTTATTCTATGCCGGAAGTTATCAGCAGTTGGGCATTCAGAAGGCAAAGCCAACACCCTGGCCGCAAGACGAGTTTTCACTGTTCTCGATCGGCAGCGTTGATCCGCCAATCACCTAGCCTCGACGGCGTCTACTTCCTCAGTTCTTCTCCGATCTCCAACGAGAAGTCACACACAATTAACATTTCCGTCAACGTGCGTTCAAGCGGGATGCGTAACGTGCGTCTGCGTCGACGAACTCCTATAAGGTGGAATTTCAAGCGGCCGTTGCAAGTGCGGTCCTCATTGTGTTAGTTTCTGCGCCGCAATGAGTCCGCGCGTGTGTTATTCCTCCGGCTTCACTTGAATCTGACCTCCGAAGACGCCAGTTCGTCGTTTTCACGTTCATTAGCATTCCAAACCCGCAGCCACGGCTGCGATTAGTGGTGACTTAAGTACTGAGATCGGCACCGTCGAACATTCCGTTTTTTAAATTTCAAGGAGGAAGTAATGCGAGCACTTGCGACATGTGCAGTGGTCCTCGGCTTAATGGTGTCGCCGACGCTGGCTAGGGCGGGCGGCCCAGGAGACAAGGATTCGGCGAATAAGGCCAGCGCTGCCAATGGAGGGTCGGCGGATAATGCCGCGCCGGTAGCAGCGGCTCCCGCGCCGACACCGGCGGCTGATGCGGCGGGCAAACCGGCCCCCTCAAGCATGGAAGTGGAGAGCGAGCTGCGACAGATGCGTGATCTTCTGGAAGCGCAGGCGAAGCAGCTTCATGAACAACAGCAAAAGATGAATGAGCTCGAAGAGAGGCTTAAGGCGTCGGAGCCAGGTCTAACTGGGGATAGCCCGGCGGCTGCACCGGTGGCCACGGCTGCTCCGGAGAGCGCTGCGCCGAGCAGCGTCGGGCCCGTCGGACCAGTAACAGGCGCCGTCGCGGCTGCACAGCCCGCTCAAGAGAAAAACCCTGACGAGCCACTCGCACTTCACTATAAGGGGGTCACGATTACGCCCGGCGGTTTCATGGCGGCAGAAACGGTGTGGCGTCAGAAGGCGCTGAGTGCTGACGTTAATACTCCCTTCAATTCAGCTCCTTTTAATGGCTCATCAAACGCGCACGTTTCAGAGTTCAACGCTTCCGGTCGTCAGTCGCGATTTAGCTTGTTGACTGAGGGCAAGCTCGCCAACGTCAAGATCGGCGGCTACTACGAGACGGACTTTCTGTCAGCAGGTACCACTTCAAACGACAACCAGAGCAACAGCTATACCCTTCGGCAACGACAATTCTGGGGCCAAGCCGCCTTTACGAGCGGGTTCACATTTACAGGCGGGCAGATGTGGAGTTTGCTTACCGAGACGACCAAAGGAATGGACAACCGCACCGAAGCCTTGCCGAATACGATCGATGCGCAATACCACGTTGGCTTTAGCTGGGCGCGACAATATGGTTTTCGCGTGACCAAGAACTTCGATAACAAACTGTGGCTCGGATTCGCGGTCGAAGAAGCGCAATCAACCGTCACGGTTCACGGTAACCCCACCGTGAACTCTGGCGGGTCCACTGTATGCACGAATGCTACATGCACGACCACGACCACCATCAATCCCACCGTGCTGAACAACTTCCTGATCGGTGCATTCGGCAACAGCGGCGGTCTTTACAATCCCCTTGGCAACTACGCTTACAATCGCGCTCCTGATCTTATCTTCAAGGCCGTCCTGGAGCCAGGATTTGGGCACTATGAGATTTTTGGAGTGCTGAGCCAGTTCCGGGATCGCGTTTTCCCATGCGTTCCGATAACCGGCACCACGCCACCGGCGGGGTGCGCCTCCGTCACGTCGGCGGCAGGTGCCTTCAACGACGCCAGAATGGGCGGTGGTGGTGGTGCGAATGCTCGCTGGAGTCTCTTCGCGAAGAAGGTGGACTTTGGCCTCCATGGCTTCGCCGGTACTGGAATTGGCCGGTATGGCTCGGCCGGACTACCCGATCTTACAGTCCGTCCAAACGGCACTCTCGCTCCGATCCGAAACTATCAGGCATTGGGGACGCTGCAGTTTCACCCCACACCGAAACTGGATATAAACCTCAACGCGGGTGGTGAGTACTCAGATCGCGCAGAATTCGCCAAGGCTGGGGTGCTCAACGAAGGATATGGAGCGCTGGCACTCTCTAATGCCGGTTGCTGGACAGAAACACTTCCAGTTACAGGTCCTTCGACCTCCTCGAACACCGGTGTTCCCACCGGCGTCGGCGGCTCCACCGGATTCATTCCTGGGCCGTTGGGGAGCTGCACGGGTGATACGCGGAATATCATTGAGGGTACTATTGGCTTCTGGTATCGCTTCTATAAGGGGCCCAGAGGAACAGTGCAGTACGGTATGCAGTATTCCAACTACATTCGCAACACATGGCGGGGCGTTCCAGGTACAGGAATAGCCGCGACCGGCCAGCCGCACTCGGATGAGAATATGGTGTTCACTTCTTTCCGTTACTACCTGCCGTAACAGCTAAAGGGCGTGCGACGGAGACACGAGAGCGAGGCGTTTCCCGTGTCTCCGTTACACTGCTTCACGCGGGTCAGCTACAAGTACAACGACCGCTTTGGGCTTTGCCTTCGATGACCAAACTACTAAATACGGCAGGCATCCCCATCCTTGATTTCCGAATCATATTGACCTTATGATTGTAAGTGTCTGGCTGCGGGCCATTTGACGGTCAGAAAATTGGGGTTTTTAGAAAGCTGCCTGACTGAACCACGTGGACACTGAGCTGCAAACTGACCGATCGTTGCCGGTAACGCGTTATCGATTCCGCTATAACTCCATCGGCATCCGCGTTCGCGCGGCGGCAGTAATAGTTCTCCTCTTCGCAGTCGCCGGGCTGTCCACGCTGGCCAAAGACGGCCTCTACTTCCCCAGAACGAGCATCGCTCGGCATACTTCCGATTCGACGAAGATGATGACGAGGCACGCCTCCGTAGTATTCATCTGTGGGGAGGAAGCCGTCGTCAAGACCTGCCCGCCACCGCCGGTTCAGGACGCGCTCCCGATACAGGCTGCAACAGCTCCCGCACGCCAAGTTGGCGTCGTGATTTCGATGCAGCATCGCTCTCCTCCAACGCTTTCCACCCTTTAGTATTACTGCGTCTCCATTAATCCACTGCGATTAGTGGACCGAACTAGAACGATCGCGGCCCTAGGCCCTAATAAGGCACGTCAGGACAGGAACCTATGCCCACAACTCCGCTATCACCAGCCGAACTGGAGCAGTTGCGGCGGCTCAGCACCTGTGTAGCGGCCAGTGCCATTGAAACTTTTCGCGTGCGCTTGCCGAACACGGGATTTGCCGATTCCTCTATCCGGTGCATATTTCCGGAGCGCGCGCCGATCGCCGGCTACGCGGCGACGGCCAGAATTCGGAGCGCCAGTCCTCCGATGGAGGGGCGAGGCTATTATTACGAACGCACGGATTGGTGGAATCACATCTTAAGCGTGCCGCAACCTCGAATTGTAGTCATTGAAGACGTGGATACGCCGCCCGGATTGGGGGCCTTTGTGGGAGAGGTGAACGCGAACATTTTGCTGGCGCTGGGCTGCCTCGGTATGGTGACAAATGGCGCGGTACGCGATCTAAACGAGGTGCAAATGACGCGATTCCAGATGTTCGCTGGTAATGTGTCGGTGTCGCACGCTTATTCCCACGTGTTCGATTTCGGCTGTGAGGTGAAAGTCGGAGGCGTGAGGATTCAGCCCGGCGACTTGATCCACGGAGACCGGAATGGCGTTCACAATATTCCACTAGCGATCGCACCAAAGATTCCCGCCGTTGCTCATGAAATTATGCTGAGGAGGCAGCGGCTGATCGGACTGTGCCGCTCCGAAGAGTTCAGTATGGACAAACTACGCGAAGCCATTGCAGCGCCGGATCCAAAGCCATGAGGAACAGGAACGGTACGGGGGCTATGAAATTACAGTTCAAATTGAGCAAACCTATGAATAGAGTCCAGAAAGATAACGGAAATGGGCGTGGCCCAGGGAGCCACAAAGTTTTCGCGGCGGCTCTTCTGATTAGCCTGCTATGCGCCTGCGGACAGCCCAGCAAAGTAAACGCGAACGATGCAGCGAATGCCCCTCGCGTGGCCGTAGTGAAATCCGAGCGGCGTACTTTATCCAGCACGTTGGAAATTGCTTCCGAATTTGAGCCCTACCAGGAAATCAATGTGTATGCCAAGGTTTCGGGATATATCCAGAAGCTCGACATTAATTGGGGAACGCATGTCAAACAAGGACAAGTACTAGCCGTGCTGGAAATCCCCGAGCTCCAGCAGCAGCTTCAATTGGACGAAGCCACGGTCAAGCGCGGCGAGCAAGATCTGGCCCGAGCGAATGAAGAACTCATGCGGGCCAAATCGACATACAACGTCGCACATCTGACATACACGCGCCTTGCGGGAGTGCAAAAGACAAGGCCCGAGCTGGTGGCTCAGGAAGAGGTGGATGTCGCGCAAGGTAAAGACCTGGAAGCCAGCGCTGGCGTATCCGCGGCAGAGGATTCGGTTGCAGGTTCGGAGCAGGCGCTGGTTGGGGCCAAAGCTACGCTGGATAAGGACAAGGCACTCTATGCCTATGCACGCATCACGGCTCCTTTTGATGGAGTTGTAACAGAAATGGACGCGTACACGGGAGCTCTTTTGGCAGCGGGCACTTCGTCGATCAAAGGCGATCAGGCTCTGTGCAGACTTTCCCAAAACGATCTTCTTCGGCTAGTGATCCCGCTACCTGAAAGGGCGGTACCAGACCTGCATATCGGCGAAGCGGTTGCGGTAAGCGTTTCCGGGAACGGCCGAATGTTCGAGGGCAAAGTGGTGCGTACTTCGGACCAAATCGATACGGCCACGCGCACAATGTATACGGAAGTCGACGTACCTAATCCGAAGTACCAGCTAATCCCGGGAATGTACGCGACCGTACAGATTCCATTGCACACAGTGCAAAACGTGGTCACGGTTCCGGTGCAGGCGGTGCAGGCATCCGGGCAGGACAGCGGAACGGTGCTGGTAGTGGATAGCAGTCACAAGATTCAGAAACATGAAGTGAAGCTGGGGATCGAAACTGCCAGCGATGCGGAAATTGTTTCCGGCCTGGGCGACAACGAGATGGTGGTGTATGGCGAGCAGTCACAATTCAAAGAAGGCCAAGTCGTGAATCCGGAACTCGTTACCCCTCCGAATTTGGAAAAGGAGTAGGAGTCCACATGCCGTCATTTTCCTTGCGACATCCTTATTTCATCGTGGTGTTGTGCCTGTTTGTGTGCGTTTTGGGTCTCACCAGCATGATTCAAATGCCGGTCGACATGTTCCCGCCCATAAATATTCCGGTGGTAATGGTGGCCACGTTCTACAGCGGTATGCCGCCGGAGCAGATCGAAGCCGACATCACGGATACGTTCGAGCGATTTTTCACGCTGGGCAGCGGAATCGATCACATGGAATCCCGATCGATGGCCGGCGTCAGCCTGATCAAAGTTTTTTTTCAGGCTGGAACGGATGCGAACGCGGATGTAACTCAAGTATCGAACTTGGCGATGGCGGATTTACGAAGATTGCCGGAAGGCACGCTCCCCCCGGTGGTGATGAGCATGGATGCGTCTAGCCTGCCGGTTTGCCTGCTCACGGTAGAGGGCAAGGGGCTGAATGAAACGCAGCTTCACGACGATCTCCAATTCTCGATTCGAAATCAGATTGCGGGCGTACCGGGAGCAACCGTCCCGCCGCCGTACGGCGGGCGCTACCGCCAAATCATGGTTTACGTGGATCCGCTTAAATTGCAGGCCAACCAACTAAGTCCAATGGATGTAGTCCGCGCGACCGATCAATCCAATTTGATTCTGCCGGCTGGAGACGTTCGCATCGGTCCGATGGATTACAACCTGTACACGAACGCTCAGGTGCCAAACGCGAATGCGTTGAATAGCATTCCTCTGAAGACCGAAGGCGATAAATCGGTCTTTGTTTCCGACGTGGGTAAGGCGGTGGATGGTTCCGCGCTGCAATACAACATTGTCCGCGTGAACGGGCAAAGGTCGGTATACGACCCCATTCTGAAGCAGGGCGGCAATACAAACACCATTGCGGTCGTGAATGGCATTAAGAACGCGATTAAAGATCTGCGCGATATTCCGTCTCAACTGAAGACTCACGTGGTTTTCGACCAGTCGTTATTTGTGAAGCAGGCGATTTCGACGGTGCTGCGCGAGGGCGGTGTGGGATTGGTGTTGACGGCCGCCTTGATATTGCTTTTCTTAGGAAGCCCGCGCGCGACGGCGGCAGTTTTTCTTTCCATTCCTCTTTCAGTGATGGTGACGTTTTTCCTCGTTCATTCCGCGGGCGGGACGATCAACAGCATGGTTCTAAGCGGATTGGCGCTGGCCTTTTCGCGCTTGATCGATAACTCGGTGGTGGTGCTGGAAAATATCTTCCGTCACGTAGAGCTAGGCGAGGAGCCGAGGATTGCGTCCGAGCACGGCGCAAACGAAGTTAGTTTAGCGGTACTCGCAATCACGCTGGTTACCGTGGTGGTGTTTTTTCCGGTTACGCTGCTGTACGGCGTTAGCAAGTTTCTCTTCACCGCACTGGCGCTTTCAGTGGTTTTCTCCCTTTTCGCGTCCTACTTCGTTGCGGTATCGGTGGTGCCGCTTTATTGCGCGAATTTTCTCCGGGCAATCGTCCACGGAGAGGGTTCCTCGCATGGTAAACAGTCGTGGGGAGCGGCGTTCCATCACAGGTTTAACGAGCACTTCGAACGTATGCTCGAAATGTACGACCGGTACGTACAGAAAGCTCTTGATCGGCCGAAAGAGGTGGTGATCGGTTTTGTGGCAATCTTCGTTTTGAGTTTTGCACTTTATCCGCTGGTGGGCGAGTCTTTCTTTCCGCGCACTGACGCCGGGCAATTTGTGATCAACGTTAAGGCGCCTACCGGAACGCGTTTAGAAGTGACGGAAGGCTACATAAAAAAAGTTGAAGATATCGTTCGGCGCGAGGTCAAGCCGAGTGACTTGAATACGATCGTTTCGAACATTGGGATTAACCCCGACCTTTCGGCCCTGACCACGCCAAACTCCGCCATGCATACTGCGTTCGTCCAGGTAGGTCTGAAGGAAGATCACAGCGTAAGCAGCTTCGTATACATGGACAAGGTGAGAAGTCAAATCAGTGCCGAACTCCCGCAATTGCGGACGTACTTTCAGTCCGGCGGATTGGTGGATTCGGTGCTGAACCAGGGACTACCGGCGCCAATCGACGTGCAGGTCAGCGGTATGGATTTAAAAGGCGCGGACAGTGTGGCGTTAAATCTCGAATCCAAATTCCAGGCTCTGAAAGGGGTGTCGGACGTATACGTCCCCCAGGATATGGACTATCCAGCGCTGCAGCTGAACGTGAATCGCGAGCGTGCGAGCGAGCTAGGGCTGAGCCCGAAAGAAGTGGTCGATAATCTCATCACCGCGCTCACATCGGACGCGATGATCGCTCCAAGCTATTGGGTCGATCCGAAGAGCGGCAACAACTATTTCGTCACCGTCCAATACCCTGAAAACCAGGTGAACTCGGTGGAGGACCTGAAGGCCATGCCGCTGCATGCCCCAAACCTCAAGCTGCCAACCTATTTGGATCAAGTAGCCAATATCACTCCGATCCTTACACCCACGGAAGTGGACCATTATCAATTGCAACGAACGATTGACGTGTACGTGGCGCCGTCTGGCGAGGATCTTGGTAAGCCGGCCAGCGAAATTCAAAAGATCGTCGCGGCAACACCCCTTCCACCGAATATTCGCGTGAATATTCGAGGTTTGGTGACGACCATGGAATCGTCATTCAGAAGCTTTGGATTCGGGCTGTTGCTTTCAATTCTGCTGGTCTTTTTGGTGCTGGTCGCGCAGTTCTCGTCAGTTGCCGATCCGCTGCTGATCGTTCTGGCCGTTCCTACCGGGCTTATCGGCGTGATACTGACGCTGGCCTTCACGAATACAACGCTGAACATTCAGTCGCTGATGGGCATTGTGATGCTGACGGGCATGGTGGTGTCAAACAGCATATTGATCGTCGATTTCGCCAACCGTCTTCGAGCGGAAGGGCGTGGCGTACGCGATGCGGTAGCGCACTCTTGCCGAATACGATTGCGGCCAATTCTGATGACGTCGCTCGCCACGATTGTGGGCTTGCTGCCGATGGCATTCAAACTGGAAACGGGCAGCGAGGCGTACGCGCCGCTGGCGCGGGTCATCATCGGGGGGCTGATCGCGTCGGTGATACTCACCGTTTTCGTAGTGCCAGCCGCCTATGTATGGCTGTATGGGCGCAGGGAATCGCAAGCGGCACCCGCGGCGACGGCGACTGTGGAGCCGGCCCGATGAAACGCCAACTGAGTTACGTGACTATCGTTCTGACGGTCATCGGGCTTGGACCCTCGCCAGCCAGCGCCCAAGCGGCCGCACCCCAGAAGTTAAACCTCCAAGAGGCCGAACAGATAGCGATACAAAACCACCCGCGGATTCAGGCAGCCGTTAATTTGGCCGCCGTGGCCAAGGCACAAGTGACGCAAGCGCGTTCGGCATATTATCCGCTCGCCTACGGCAGCGTCACCGGAGCGGAGGCGGAGAATAACTCCCGAATCGCGGCAGGGAGCTTGACTTCCCCGCGTGTCTTCGACAAGTACGCGAACGGATTCGCCGTCGATCAGCTGGTCACGGACTTTGGCCGGACTCACGAACTGGTCAAGAGTTCGAATTTGCATGCCCAGGCGCAACAGGAAAACGTGGTTACGTCGCGCGCGGACGTTTTGCTTGGCGTCGATCAAGCCTACTTCGCAGTGCTTCGGTCGCAAGCGGTTTTGATGGTTGCTCAGGAGACTGTGAAGGAACGCCAGCTTGTTTCTGATCAGGTGACGGCCCTGGAGCAGAACAAGATCAAATCAGGACTGGACGTGAGCTTTGCGGATGTCGCTCTGGCCCAGGCGCAGCTTCTTCTAATACAGTCTCAGAATGACGTCGATGCGTCGTACGCTCAATTGTCCGAGGCGCTCGGCTATGGCGATCAGAGGACATTTCAATTGACGGAAGAGCCACTGCCACTCGCTCCGCCAGCGGATTTCCAGAATATTCTCGAGCAGGCGATAAAGAACCGGCCGGAACTCATTAGTCTTCGGCTGGACGTCAGTGCTGCGCACGCCTACGCCACGGCGGAACGCGATTTATGGTTCCCGACGATTTCGGCGGTTGGGGCGGCCGGACTGGCGCCTGTTGTTGGACAAGCTGGAGTTACTTCGAGTACGTCGGGCTTACTCGCTCCTCGCTACGCGGCCGCGGGATTCAATGTCAATATCCCTATCTTCAACGGTCACTTATTTGGCGCCCTGCGGAATGAGGCCACATCGCAGGCTCGCGCGGAGGATCAGAACCTTCGTGATTTGCAAGATCGAGTGGTACGCGACGTTCGTATGGCCTGGTTGAACGCCAATTCAGCTTACCAGCGCCTCTCCGTAACCGACAAGCTACTGGCGCAGGCGAATCAAGCCCTGGATTTGGCCACGTCACGGTACAAACTTGGCCTCAGCTCGATCGTCGAATTGAGCGAGGCGCAACTGAATCAGACGCAAGCCCAAATCGTTCAAGCCGGAGCGAAATACGATTATGAAGGCCAGATTTCGCTCCTTAAATACCAGACAGGACTGCTGCAGTAACTGCAACCAGTAAAGTTCAAGAGCCAGTGGTCGGGGGATGGGGATTTGAACTCCAGGCCGTCTGCGCCCAAGGCAGTCTCCTCACTTCTCGTAAGCGATTTCATTCTAGTCGCTCGATAGAAAAACCTAAGGCTTGACTCGTCGCCCGGAATGTCTCCGCGTGTGCCGGGATGTGGCCATTTGATCGTAGGCTCATTACAAAGGTCACAAAGGCTCCGGCGAGTGGGTGCTTGCGGAACCAATGGCTTGAATTCAAAGGACGAATTGGACAGGGACTATCGCCACTGCTAGTCTGTCCGGTGCACTTGCTGATCGCGTTGGATGATAACCGTGGGGTGTTAGATTCAGTGGGGGGCCCCCGCTCTGGCCCTCCTGAGGAGCAGATGGGCCGCGCGGCCGACTTTGTCGCCGCGCTTATGAGAAGCGGCAACTGCAGGATTTATGAGCTGGAAAGCGATCAATTGGTCTTGGAGGTCCAACTTCCAGGAGTTTCCAGCGAAAGGCATTGGTTCCATTGAGGGTCTCGCTCAAGCAACTTATCCTGACGAACAGCATTGCCTAACCTCATTGGCAGCTGCACTGATGCTTGGGAGCAGGTCCCTCCTCACACGATACGGCATTTCTGTTTTTTTTGTAGCT
>Ga0070731_10005103_pt1 | contig 10965 bp, 6 predicted proteins | sample Coa_R1_2_FD_66448 | JGI IMG/M metagenome (GOLD analysis project Ga0070731, IMG submission 66448) | Surface soil microbial communities from Centralia Pennsylvania, which are recovering from an underground coalmine fire - Coalmine... | ecosystem: Environmental > Terrestrial > Soil > Unclassified ... | reverse complement strand
GGCCCTCTGGGGCCTCTACCGCGTCGGAGCCCTCCAGCCGTCCCACCTGAGGACCGCGCTCCGATCCCCGGTCGCCGAGGTCCGGAAGACGGCGGCGCTGATCGTCGAGGCCGGGGGCATTCCGGGTCTGGGTCCCGATCTCGCGGCGAACCTCCAGGATCCCGACCCTCGGGCCCGGATCGCGATGCTCCGCGGACTGGCGAAGTGCGCGTGGACCGAGGAGATGGCGGCGACGCTGCTCGCGGTGTTTCCCACGCTCCAGGATGATTGGACGCGGAGCGCCGCGGCGGCGTCCGCTTCGGATCCCGCCCTGGTGCTGGCGGCTGCACTGAAAGTCGAGCCGGCGCCGGCGCTCCTCCCGCTCCTGTCGGCGCTGGCCAAGCGCGCGGCGGGCCTTCAGGATGCGGCCTCCTTCGTGCCGCTGCTCTCCGCCGCCGCGGCCGCGCCGGCCAGGGCTGACGCGGTGAAGGCGGTGATCCTGGAAGCAGCCGCCGTCCTCAAGACCGCGCCTCCGGCATCGGCCGCGCTCGAGGCGACGCTGAAGGCCCTCCTGGCGTCGGACAACGTCCGCCTGTCGGCTGGGACGCTTCCGATTGCCGCCCGCTGGGGGACTTCCCCCTCGGTCAAGGCGGACGTCGCGACCCGCATCCGCCAGGCCCTGGGCCAGATCGAGGATCCCAAGCTCGCCGACGATCAGCGCATGGCACAGGTCGCCGCCCTGGCGGGCGCCCGGTCGGCGGACGCCGCCATCCTCCCGGCTCTCGGCAAGCTCCTCAGCGGCGGAGGCAGCCCCGCCTTGAAGCGGCACACGCTGGCGGCGCTCGGGATGACCGCCGACCCGAAGGTGGGAGACCTCATTCTGGAGACCGTCTCCAGTTTGGACCCGTCGGCCCAGGACGCGGCTTTCGCCCTTCTGCTCTCGCGTCGCGACTGGATCCTGGCCCTTCTGGAGGCGGTCACGTCGAAGAAGGTCACGCTCCCCCAACTGGGGCCCAACAACGTCTTCCGTCTCCGCAGCCATCCGGACAAGGAGCTGGCCCAGCGGTCGGCGAAGGTGCTCGACGCGATCGCCAAGCCCTCGACGAACAAGGACGCCCTGATCGCGTCGCTCCTTCCGCAGATCCTGAAACCGGGCCGTCCGGCGAGCGGCCGGGAGGTCTTCCTCAAGAACTGCGCCGCCTGTCATAAGTTCAACGACGTGGGCAACCAGATCGGGCCGGTGCTCACCGGCATGGGCGCCCACGGGCCGGAGTTTCTGCTGACCAACATCGTCGACCCGAACCGCACGGTCGACGCGGGCTATGAGGCGTGGAACGTCGCGACAAAGAACGGGTCGATCGTCTCCGGTCTCCTGGGACAGGAGAACGACGCGATCATGGTACTGAAGACGGCGACGGGTCCGATCGAGATCCCCAAGAGCGAGATCGTCGCGGCGAAGAAGTCGTCCTTGTCGCTGATGCCTGAGGGCTTGGAGGCCCTGGGCGCGGACGCGCTCCGGGACGTGATCGCCTTCCTTTGCGAAGGAGCGGGAAATTACCGGGTCCTGGACCTGTCGGGCGCATTCACGACGGATACCCGCCGCGGCCTCTTCCATTCGGCCGAGGCGTTGGGCGATACGCTGCACTTCGGGAAGTTCGGCCTGGTGCAGGTCGACGGGGTTCCGTTCAACCTGATCGACCCGTCGAAGAGCGCCTTGGGGGGCAACCTGATCGTGCTGCGTGGCGGCGGGGACGCGGACTATGCGTTCGCCTACCCGCGGCAGGTGGAGGTGAAGGTGGGGGCGCCCGTGAAATCGCTTCAGCTGCTGGGCGGCCTGGCAGGCTGGGGCGCGTCGATGCCGAAGGATGGGCCGACGATCCTGACCTTGACCCTGTTCTTCGCGGGAGGCGCCAAGGAGGTGGTCGAGCTGAAGGACGGGGTCCACTTCCTGGACTATCCGTCGAACGGCGAGGTGCCCGGGTCGAAGCGCGCGGAAGGGCTCATGAGCCAGGGCCAGATCCGGGTGATCTCGGTGCCCGTGGCGAACTCCTCCGTCCTGGAGCGGATGGTCTTGAGCAGTCCGGGTCACGGCACAGCGGCGGTGACGGCGGCCATCACGGCAGAGCTGGCGCATTAGTCCGGAAGAGGCTAGACTCCCAGCATGCTCGGTCGCCGGGTCCTCGTGCTGCTCGGCCTCGCCGCCATCGGCGTCTGGGTCGCGGCGGGTAATTCCGCCTCCGCGTCGTCTCCCCGGGAGTCCGCTTCCCATCCGTCGGAGCTCGCCTCGTCGCCGGTCAACCCGGAAGCCTTGGTCGCCCACGATGGGTCCGCAGTCTGGACCGGTCTGGACCGATCCGGAGGAGCGGTCTTGGCTCCGCTCCGGGAGGGGTGTGCCAGTCATCCGCAGCGCTCGACACCGGAATCGCAGGCCTTCCTGATCGAGGCCCACGTCCTGGAGAAGTATCGGCCGTTCCGAGAGTCCCTCTCGGCGCCTTAGCCGCCCTCCGGCGGTTCGTTCCCGGACGTCCCTCTCTTCTTCTTTCTCTTAACGAGGAACTCTATGAATCGCCCGCTTCGCATCCAGTGGATCGCCATCGTCATCTTGACTCTGATCGCCGCCTATGTCGCCCTGCCGATCCCGAACAAGCCGGGATTGCCGTTCAACGTCCATCTGGGCCGGGATCTGGCCGGCGGCGCCGAACTCCGCTACAAGCTCCTGTTCGATCCCGGTTTCAAAGGGGACCGGCAGAAAGCGACCCGGGAGGCAACGGACGTGCTCGGGCGCCGGATCGAGGCGAACCAGCTGAAGGAGCCGAAGATCACGTCCCATGGGGACGATGAGATCATCCTCCAGCTTCCGGGCGTGGATGCCGACGGCTTGCGCGACACCAAGAGGCTGATCGAGCGAGCCGGGAAGCTGGAGTTGTTTGCCGCAGCCTCCCAGAACCTCCAGGATCGTTATGCGGTGGACGCGGTCATCCCCGACGGCTACACGCCCGTGAAGAGGAGGGATGGCGCCGTGCTGCTCGTACGCAAGCACCCGGTGATTGAGGGTCGGCAGGTGACGAACGCGGAGGCCCATCAGGATGTCGACGTCGTCGGGGCTCCCTGGGTGGTCCGCTTCGAGCTGGATGCTGAAGGCGCCAAGCGATTCGACGATGCGGCGGAGCAGCTCTACCACGAGAGTCCCCGGGGGCGGATCGCGATCGTGCTGGACGGCGAGCTACGCTCCTCCCCGGTGGTGCAGTCGCCCGCCTTTCACGGACGCGGACAGATCACGGTGGGTCGGGAGTGACGAGGAGATGGTATGCCCGAGAGGACTTGAACCTCTAACCTTCTGGTTCGTAGCCAGACGCTCTATCCAGTTGAGCTACGGGCACCCGCTAGGATGCAGGGTTCCCAGTGTACACAGAGGAGGTCCATTTTCAAGGACAACTTCCCGGGCGCCGCCCATAAGGCCCCATATGGGGAAGGGATGAAATTTTGTCTTGACGATTCCGCCAGGGACCCTAGGATAGGGAACCGGAGACAGGAGGGGGTTATGGGTATGACCGGGGACACCAGCACGGCCGTCCGGATCGTTTGCCCTTCGTGCGGCGAACGTTATGAATCGCCCGAACGGGTCGCGGAGATCCTCCGCAACTCGGGCTTCTGCGTCAATCTCACCTGCCTGCAGGATCTCGCGAGCGAACCGATTGACGCGGCGCGGGCCCAGACGCGGAAGACCGACACGACCCGCCGCTCCACCGACCGCCGGGCCATTTAAAGCGGCCGCATCCCTCCCTCCTGTGTCATATTCTGACACAGCGCCCGGCTAGGATTCGTACGATGGCCATCATGAACTTGGTCACCGGTCCCTTCCGCCCGGCGCTGGAAGGCGCGTTCCGCGAGACCTTCGCCGCGCTGCGCGGCGGCGAGGCGCTCGCCCCCCTCGCGATCATCGCCCCGTCGAAGCGCATCTCGGACCGGCTGAAGGATCTCGCCCTCGAGGCCGTGCCGGCCGGCTTTGCGGCCGTCCGCTTCTTCAACCTGTTCTCCTTCGCCCGGACGATCTATGAAGAGAAGGCCGCCACGGGCTTCACGCTGCTCCTGGAGGACCTGTTTCCCGAGCGGCTGCTTCGCGCCATCCTGCGCCGGCATTTTGCCGAAGGCCCCTATCTCTCCCGGGCCCTTCCGGCCCCCTCGGGACTGTTGGGCGCCCTGCATGAGCTGAAGGCGGGCGCCGTCGTCCCGGACCAGGCGCTCAAGCTCCTCCTCGAGGGGGAGCTCGGACCGGAAGACGCGCCCAAACTGGCGGAGATCCTGTCGCTCTACAAGCGCTATGCCGAGGAACTCCGGCGCCGCAAGCTGCACGAGCGCTCGGACGTCGTCCGCCTCGCCGCCGAGCACGCGCCCCAGTCCCGGACGCTCGACGGGTTCCGGCACGTGATCTATTACGGGTTCTACGATCTCGATCAGAACCAGATCGACCTGCTCCGGGAGGTGTGCCGCCGCGTGGCGTGCACGGTGTTCTTCCCGTATCAGGAATCCTCCGGCTACGCGTTCGCCAAGCCGTTCCTCCGGGATATCGTTGCTCCGATGGCCGGCTCGGTCCGCGAGCTTCCGCAGCCGTCGCCGATGCCGCAGGTTCGGCAGATGAGCGTCTCCGGCGTCCATGATGAGGTCTGGCTGGCCGCCAAGGAGATCCTGAAATTCGCCGACCATGGCATCCCGTACGGCGAGATCGGCGTCGTTGCCCGGACGCTCGATCCGTACGTCGACCTGATCGGGCCGATCTTTGCCGACAACAAGATTCCGTTCACGTCGAGCGCTCGGCGCAAGCTGGGTCACGAGCCGCGGGTGAAGGCGGCCCGGCTCCTCTTTGCGCTGGACGACTTCGACCGCGCCCAAGTGCTCGATCTTCTCCGATCGCCGTTCATGACGGACCTCCGGGGGGACCGCGAGCTTTGGGACCACGCGTCGCGGCTGCTGGGGATCGGGCACGGGGAGGGCGAATGGCGCCGCCGCCTGGGGACCCTGGTCGGGAAGGACTACGTCCACACCGCGGGGGCGCGGGCCGGGGCCAAACCGTTCACGCTGCCTCGGGAGGAGGTCGGTCTCTTCTGGGGCGCGGTCGAGGCGCTGCTCGACGCCGTCCCGCCGCCCGCGACAGGATGGAAGGAGTTCGCGGATTGGGCTCGGACGAGGTACCGCCAGTTCCTGGAGCCCGACGCCCGCATCGAGGCGGCGATCAGATCGCTCGCCGCGCTGGAGAGCTTGGCGCTCGACGAGCCGCTCCAGGCTCTGCAGCAGGCGCTGGCGGAGCTCTCCGAGCCCCTGGGAGGGGGCGGCGGCGTCCGTGTCCTCGACGCGATGGCGGCGCGCGGCGGCTCGTTCCGCGCGCTGATCGTGATCGGGATGAATGAAAAGGTCTTTCCGCGCTACATCCTCGAAGACCCCTTCCTCCGAGATCCGGTCCGTTCCCGCTTCGAGCACCGCCTGGGCTGCCGCCTGGCGCGGCGCCTTGCCGGCTATGACGAGGAGCGGCTCCTCTTCACGCTGCTGCAAGGTGCCGCCGACGAGATCGTCTACGTCTACCAGCGCTCCGACGACCACGGACGGTTGCAAATCCCGTCGATCTTCCTGAAGGAGAGCGATGACGAATCGATCGCCCGTCGGCCGTCTCAGCGGCTGGAACAGGCCGACTTCGATCTGCTCACGCCGCGAGAGGCCGCGCTGCGCACGGGCCACGGCGAATCGCTCGGCCGGGCCATCGGATGGAACGTCGAGCCTCTGGTCGCGGCGAAGACCTTCATCCGCGAAATCGAGAAGCGCGACGGGCTGACGCCCTACGACGGCCTGGTCGATACGCGCTCCTACTGGCCCTCGGTCGCCGGCTTCGGGCTCTCGCCGACCGCCCTGGAGCGGCTGGCGGCCTGCCCCTTCAAGTTCTTCGCCCACAGCATGCTCGATCTGGAGGACCTGGACGAGCCCGAGGGAGAGTCGATGTTGTCGCCGGTCGAGATCGGCGAGATCTACCACGCCGTGCTCGAGACGTTTTACCGCGACGGCGACCTGGCCCGCCGCTTGGCCGAGGGCTTCGAGGACTTCGAGAAGTCGCGGTCGATCCGCTACCCGGTGCTCTGGGAGGTCGAGAAGGAGCGGATCGAGAAGGTCCTCCGGGCGATCGTCGATGCGGACGACACGTCGACCTTCAAGCCGTCGAAGTTCGAAGTCGAGCTGAAGGCCGAGCTCCCGATCGAGGCGGGGGGGCGGAAGACGGTGACGTTCCGGGGCTACGCCGACCGGCTGGACGTCGCCGCAGGAGGGGCCTTCCGGGTGGTGGACTACAAGCGCAGCGGGAAGAAGTACAAGGGCAAGATGGAGACGGGGGTCTTCAAGGACGGCCGCTTCCTGCAGCCCCCGCTCTATTTCCTGCTCGCCCAGAAGATCCTGAACGCGCCGACGGTGGACTCTCGCTTTTCCTATTACTTCCTCGACGAGATCCTGGAAGACGAGCCGTGGGAGAAGGTGCTGACCGGCGAGATGTGGGAGCGCAAGCCGGAATTCCTCGCGCACCTGAAGCGCTACCTCGACCGGATCGTGCGCGGCGAGTTCATCATCCGGGACGGAAAGGACTGCACGTACTGCGAGTTCCGTACCCTGTGCCGGCGGAATCACTGGCCGACGCGGGTGCGGGCGGAAGAGGCCGATGACGCCCCGGGGAGCGCGGCGGAGGGGGAGTCCTGATGGGCGACCGCCTGCCGCCCCAGGACCAGGCGGACCGCGACCGGGCAATCCGGTCGTCGAAGAACCTGGCCGTCACCGCCGGCGCCGGAACCGGCAAGACGACGCTGCTCGTCGACAAGATCCTCCACCGGGTCCTGGCCGACAACGTCAAGATCGAGCGAATCCTCGCGCTGACATTCACCGAAAAGGCCGCAAACGAGATGCGCCACCGCCTGAGGATCGCGCTCCGGAAGCGCGACCGCCTGGAGGGCCTCGAGAAGGCCGAGATCGGGACCATCCACGGGTTCTGCGCCCATCTCCTCCGGGAGTTCCCGCTGGAGGCCGGCGTCGCTCCCGACGTGGAGGTCGACGACGGCGCGGTGTTCCGCCGCCGTTTCGACGCGGCCTGGCCGAAGTGGCTGGACCGCGAACTCGGTCCGGACGCGCGCCGGCCGAACGTGTGGAAGGAGGTCCTCCGAAAGGTGACGCTGAGGGAGCTCCGGGACCTGGCGGTGGGGCTCTCGTCGTTCTCGGTTCCCGACGGAAGGCGCGCGGGCGGTCCCGCCCTGCTCGCCGGCTACGTGACGGAGTTTTCGGCGAAGGTGCCCAAGCTGGCCGGAGCGCTGGCGGGGAAGGCGGAGCCGCAGAAGTCGATCAAGGGGGCCGTGGAAGGCGTCGCCCTCAAACTGGCCAAGGACGTCGCGAAGCTGGACGAATCCCTGATCGCGAAGGCCGTCGGCCTGATCGACGACTTTGCGACGGAATTCCGGGCGGATTTCCTGCGCTCGGGCCACGTCTCGTTCGACGGCATCCTGCTGCTGGTCCATCGGCTGCTCCACAGCGACGTGTTCCCGGGCGTGATCGCGTCGCTCCGGGACCGCTACCAGTGCATCCTGGTCGACGAGTTCCAGGACACCGACCCGGTCCAGGGGGAGATCATCCGAAAGCTGGCCGAAGACGCCTCGGGCCGGCTCGTTCCCGGGAAACTGTTCATCGTCGGCGATCCGAAGCAGTCCATCTACAGTTTCCGCGGCGCGGACATCATCGCGTACCAGGGAATCGTCGACGAACTGCTCCGCCAGGGCGGCGAGCCGGTGGTGCTGCGCACGAACTTCCGCAGCCACGGGAAGATCCTCGACCTGGTGAACGCGACGTTCTCCCGGGTCATCCAGAAGAACGCGAGGCTCCAGCCTCCGTACGAGCCGATCGAGCCGGCCGAGGACGCGAAGCAGTCGTTCCCCGATCCGACCATCGAGGCGATCCTGATCGACGACGCGAGCGCGGACGAGTCCCGGGAGATGGAGGCGGAGGAGATCGCGGAGTGGATCGAGGCCCACCCGGACATCCCGAAGAAGGACATCGCGATCCTCCTCCGGTCGCTGGTGGACGTGACCAAGTACCTCGAGGCCCTCCGGGCGCGGAAGATCCCGTATGTCGTGGAGGGCGAGAAGTACTTCTACGGCACGTCGGAGGTGGTCGACTTCGTCAACGTGCTGCGGGCGGTCGCCAATCCTCACGACCGGCTCGCGGTCGTGGGCGTGCTCCGATCCCCCTATGGGGGCGTGTCCGACCAGGACCTCTACGATCGGAGGAAGTCGCTCGACTACCGGCTCCCGTCCCCCTGGCCGATCTTCGGATACCTGAAGCGCTGGCACGCGGAGTCGGGGAAGACGGGCGTCCGCGACCTCGTGGACCTGATCTTTCGCGACATCTCGGCGCTGGAGATCGCGCAGTCGGGCTACCATGGCGAGCAAGCGGTGGCGAATCTCCTGAAGCTGCGGGCCAAGGCCGCGGAACTGGAGTCCAAGGCCGGCTGCACGCTGCGGGAGTTCCTGGACGCCGCGATGCTCGCGGTCCGCGATCTGGAGGAAGAGGGGGAGAGCCCCCTGGCGGACGAGACGCTCGATGCGGTCCGCATCCTGTCGATCCACCGGGCGAAGGGCCTGGAGTATCCCGTGGTGATCCTGCCCGACCTGCACCGGGCGAAGCAGGGACGGCAGATCCCGACGGTGCGCTACGACTGGCCGACCGGAACCCTCGGGGTGAAGCTGGGCGACGCCATGAACGCGGGCGCGGCGGCCCTGGGGCATCTGGACCGGGAACGCGAGCGCGAGGAGTGGCGCCGACTTCTTTATGTCGCGGTCACGCGGGCGAAGGAACTGCTCCTCCTGCTCGGCAGCGCGGGCGCGAAGGATGAGAGTTTCCTGGGCCTGCTCCTGCCGGATCTCCAGAATCATGCGCGATTGGCCGTGAAAAAGTTCGTGCGGCCTCCCTTCCGCGCGCCGCCGGAACTCGCCTCGAAGAAGGTGCCCGACTGGGAGCCCTTTCTGGCGAAGTGGAAGGAGCGGGAAGGGAACGAGCGCCCCGCCGAGCGCTTCACCAGCCCATCGAGGATGGAGGAGGCCGGCGGGGTCGACCGCATCCTCTTTACCTCCGAAGCGTCCCTGCCTCCTTCTCGCGCCTCGGAGATCGGGACGGCCTGTCATGCGGTGCTCGAACACCTGGACTTCAAGGCGCCGGCGATTCCGGAAGGGACCGACCCGGACGCCGCGGCGATCCTGAGGAAGTTCTTCAAATCCGCTCCCTTCAAGGCGCTGGCGAAGTCGGAGATCGTGGCGCGGGAACTCCCCTTCGTGATTCCGCGCGAGGGCCAGGTGATCCAGGGCGTGATCGATGTGGTTTATCGCAGCGGCGGAAAAACCTACGTCGCCGACTACAAGACGGATACACTCGTGGAACCGGAAAAGTACGGGCTGATCCGGGACGTCTATACCGAGGCCGTCCGGCGCGTCCTCAAGGTCGAGCCCCAGTTCCAGCTGATCTACCTGCGGCAGGGGAGAGCGGTCGACGCATGATCGAGGCGGCATACGCGGTGGGGGGGGCCGTCGCGGGCTTCGCCCTCGCCTGGATCCTTCGCAAGGCGCGCGAAGTGCCCGACCGGGTCCGCCTCGAAACGCAGCTCTCCGAGGCCCGGAAGTCCCTCGAGGACCAGAAGCGCCTCCTCGACGAGTCGCAGCAGAAGCTCGAGAATGCGTTCAAGGCCCTGGCCGCCGACGCGCTCAAGAGCTCGAATGAATCCTTCCTCCGGCTCGCCCAGGAGACGCTCCAGAAGCACATCTCCGAGGCGTCGGGGGATCTGGACCGGCGCCGCAAGGCGGTCGAAGACCTGGTCAAGCCGATCGGGGACCAGCTCAAGCTGTACCAGGAGAAGGCCGACGCGCTGGAGCGAGAGCGCCAGAACGCCTACGGCGGGCTGACGACGCTGCTGACCACGATGACGGCGGCCCACGAGAAGCTGAAGCAGGAGACCGGGGCGCTGGTCTCGGCGCTCCGGCGGCCGAATGTGCGCGGCCAGTGGGGCGAATTCACGCTCCGTCGCGTGGTCGAACTGGCGGGGATGACGGAGCACTGCGACTTCAACGTCCAGGAGACGCAGGCGGCGACGGCGGAGGACCGGCTCCAGCGTCCCGACCTGGTGGTGCATCTGCCGAACAAACGCGACATCGTGGTCGACTCCAAGGCGGTCGGCGACGGCTACTTCGAGGCGCTGGAAGCGCCGAGCGAGGAGCTCCGGAAGGCGGCGCTGATCCGGCACGCCGGGCACCTGCGGGAGCAGATGCGCGGGCTCTCGGCGAAAAAGTACTGGGAGCGCTTCGCCCGCTCCGCGGATTTCGTCGTCCTCTTCATCCCGGCCGAGCCGATCCTGGACGCCGCGGTTCAGGCGGATCCCGGCCTCATCGAGGACGCGATGCTGAATAAAGTCGTGATCGCCACGCCGGCGACGCTGGTGGCGTTGCTCAAGGCGGTGGCCTACGGGTGGCGGCAGGAGAAGATGGCGGAAAACTCGGCGAAAGTGGCCGAGGAGGGAAAGAAGCTCCTGGACGCCATCAACGTCTGGGCGGGCCACTTCCTGAAGCTGCGCGGCGCGATCTTCGACGTGGTCACGCACTTTAACGCCGTGCAGGGCTCGGTCGAGCGCAACGTGCTCCCGAAGGCGAGGACCATGAAGGAGCTCGGTGTTCAGACGCTGAAGGACATCCCGTCGATCGAGCCGGTGAGCGAAATGCCCCGGGCCGCGGAGCTCCCCAGGGGGGAGTGAACAGGTTAATTTACGCCGCGCAGCCTCTCTTCGAACGCCACGGAGTGCACCCGCTGCGAGTCGCCGGCTCCCCGGACGAGACCGGCGGCACACGAAAGATATCGGTTACCGTTGCTGCCTTCCGGCTCTGGCGGGGTTCGCCGCTCTTAAGTTGCACCGGACACCCGGATCGACGCCAC
>Ga0070731_10005102_pt1 | contig 10968 bp, 10 predicted proteins | sample Coa_R1_2_FD_66448 | JGI IMG/M metagenome (GOLD analysis project Ga0070731, IMG submission 66448) | Surface soil microbial communities from Centralia Pennsylvania, which are recovering from an underground coalmine fire - Coalmine... | ecosystem: Environmental > Terrestrial > Soil > Unclassified ... | reverse complement strand
TCACGAGCGTGCGGTCCTTGCCCGCAGTCGCCGGATCCAGCTGCCCGCGACCGGCCGCGGCCCGAATCCCGTTCAGCGCCGCTTTTTGGGCCGGGAGCGGAGGCGGAGACGCCGAGGCCGCGCCTGTCAGCACGAGCGCCGCGACCCCGATCAGCAACCGCTGCACGACCAGCGGGCTTCGGTCTCGAGCTTCCGAGACCTCCATGACGCCCAGGCTAGCGGGTTGTCATCCGGCCGGGCGAGAGTTCAAAATCGCACAAACCGACAGGAGGAGAAGCGGCGGTGACCCAAAGCGCGCAGGACAAAGATCGGCAGATGCTCCACATGCTGGGCTACGCCCAGGAGCTCAGCCGTCGGATGTCGGGCTTCTCGAACTTCGCGATCTCGTTCACGATCATCTCGATCCTGTCCGGGACGCTTACGCTCTACGCGACCGGAATCAACTACGGCGGCCCGATTCAGGAAGCCTACGGTTGGCCGCTCGTCTCCGTGTTCGTGATCATCGTCGGGCTCGGCATGGCCGAGATCGCCTCGAAGTACCCGACCGCCGGCGGCCTGTACTACTGGGCCTCGAAGATGGGCGGCCCGGCCTGGGGCTGGTTCACAGGCTGGTTCAACCTGATCGGCCAGGTCGCGATCACCGCCGGCATCGACTACGGCGCCGCGATCTTCACCGACGCGCTGCTGCAGCTGCTCTGGCCCGGCACCTTCCACGGCAAGCCGCACGAGGTGATCTACGTCTACGCGGTGATCCTCTTTCTGCACGCTCTGATGAACACGCTCGGCGTGCGCTTGGTCGCGTTCCTCAACGACATCTCGGTGTGGTGGCATGTCTTCGGCGTGCTGATCATCGTCGGCGCGCTGATCATCGCGCCGAACCACCACCAGTCGTTCAGCACCGTGTTCTCGCACACGGTCAACAACAGCGGCTTCTCACACGGGTGGCTGTGGTTCGTCCTCCTGCTTGGCCTGCTGCAGGCGCAGTACACCTACACCGGATACGACGCCTCGGCGCACATGAGCGAAGAGACGCGAAACGCCTCGCGAGCTGCGGCACAGGGCGTGATCATGTCGATCGTCGTCTCGGCGATCTTCGGCTACATCCTCGCGCTCGGCGTCACGTTCGCGATCCAGTCGATCAGCGCCACCACCGGAGCGGGCCTGTTCGCAGTGAAGCAGGTCTTCCTCGACGCGCTCGGCTCGACGACGGCGAAGGTCATGCTCTTCATCACCGTCGGCGCGCAGTTCTACTGCGGCATGAGCTCGATCACGTCTGCGTCGCGGATGATGTTCGCGTTCTCCCGTGACGGGGCGATTCCGGGTCACCGGCTCTGGCGGCGGCTGAACGGCGAGCGCGTCCCCGTCTACTCGATCTGGGCGATCGCGGTGCTGGCCTTCCTGCTCGCGTTCCCGGCCTTCTTCTCGAAGGCGATCGGCGTCGGCGCGGGGTACATCGCCTACGCGGCCGTGACCTCGATCGCGACGATCGGCCTTTACATCGCCTACGGGCTGCCGATCTACCTGCGGCTTCGCCAGGGGGACGCCTGGGAGCCCGGCGAGTGGAACCTCGGCCGGCGGTACAAGGTGATCGGGTGGACCGCGGTCTGCTGGATCGCCTTCATCTCCGTCCTGTTCATCCTCCCGGTCACTCCTACGGGAATCCCGTTCAAGCATGGGTTCACCTGGCTCTCGTTCAACTACGCGCCGATCGCCGTGGTCGGCACGTTCATCCTCGTCGGCGGGTGGTGGCTCCTGTCGGCCCGGAAGTGGTTCAAAGGGCCGGTCACGATGGGGACCGAGGCGGAGCTCGAACAGATGGAGCGCGAGTTCGAGCCGCACATGGGCGTCGACATGCCGAGCGCGCACCAGGCGTAGGATCGAACGGACGTGTAAGGAGGGAGCCGGCGCGCGGCCGGCTCCCTCGGATGTAAGGAGGGCCACGTGCTGACGCTGGAAGAACTGCGGACCGACGCGGAGACGGGCGCGATCGATACGGTGGTGTGCGCGTTCACCGACATGCAGGGCCGCCTCGTCGGCAAGCGCGAGCACGTCGACTTTTTCCTCTCCGATTCCGTGCACCACGGGCTCGAGGGGTGCAACTACCTGCTCGGGCTCGACATGGAGATGGACCCGCAGCCCGGCTACGCGATGGCGAGCTGGGACCGGGGCTACGGCGACTTCCACCTCCTGCCCGACCTGGCGACGCTGCGCCGGATCCCCTGGCTCGAGGGCACCGCGCTCGTTCTCTGCGACCTCGCGTGGGAGGACGGCTCGCCGGTCGTCGCGTCGCCGCGCCAGGTGCTCAAGGCCCAGGTCGAGAAGGCGCGCGCGGCGGGGCTCGAGGCGATGGTGGGGTCCGAGCTCGAGTTCTACTTGCTGAAGGAGAGCTATGCCGAGGCGTACGCAGCGAACTACCGCTCGCTCACGCCGTCGGTCCCCTACATCCTCGACTACCACGTGCTCGCGACGACCTACGACGAGGATCTCATCCGCACGATCCGGAACGGGATGGTCGGCGCCGGCATCCCGGTCGAGAGCTCGAAGGGCGAGGCGTGGCCGGGCCAGCACGAGATCAACTTCCGGTACGCCGACGCCGTGACGATGGCGGACAACCACGTCGTTTACAAGAACGGGGCGAAGGAGATCGCGCACGGCCGCGGCTGCTCGATCACGTTCATGGCGAAGCCGGACCACACCTGGATCGGCAGCTCGTGCCACGTGCACATGAGCCTCTGGCGCGACGGCGCGAACGCCTTCGCCGACGAGGGCGAGCTGTTTCGCTCCTTCCTCGCCGGCTGGATCGTCGGCGCGAAGGAGCTGGCGCTCTTCCTGGCGCCGAACATCAACTCGTACAAGCGGTACGCCGCCGGCAGCTGGGCGCCGACCACGCTCGCCTGGGGACGAGACAACCGGACGTGCGGCTTCCGGATCGTGGGCCAAGGCGGCGGCAAGCGCGTCGAGACGCGTATCCCCGGCGGCGACGTCAACCCGTATCTCGCGTTCGCGGCCTTGATCGCCGCCGGCCTGTACGGGATCGAGCAGGGACTGGAGCTGCCGCCGCCGCTCGAGGGGAACGCGTACGAGTCGGACGCCGAACGTTTCCCGTCCACGCTCCGCGACGCGATCGCGGCGCTCGAGGCCGGTACGATCGCGCGTCCGGCGTTCGGCGACGACGTCGTCGATCACTATCTGAACTACGGCCGCACGGAGCAGCGCCTGTTCGACGGCGTCGTCACCTCGTGGGAGCGCGAGCGGCTCTTCGAACGTGGCTAGACCGCTGGTCGGCATCACGACCTACGTCGTCCCGGCGCGGTTCGGCGTGTGGGAGCTCGACTCGGCGCTCGTGCCGCACGACTACGTGCGCGCGGTCGAGCGGGCCGGCGCGCGCGCGCTGCTCGTGCCGCCGTCCGCGAACGGCGTCGAGGAGACCTTGGAGGCGCTCGACGGACTGATTCTCTCCGGCGGCGGCGACATCGGCCCGGCGCTGTACGGGCAGGAGCCGCATCCGGCCACCGACACTCCGGTGCGCGAGCGCGACGAGTCCGAGCTCGTGCTGCTGCGGGCGGCTCTCGAGCGCGACCTGCCGGTGCTCGCGATCTGTCGCGGCTCACAGATGCTGAACGTCGCGCTCGGCGGCGACCTCGTCCAGCACCTGCCCGACCAGGTCGGCGACGAGAAGCACAAGCACACCCCGGGGGTGTTCGCCGACCACGAGGTCGAGCTCGAGCCGGGATCCCGTCTCGGCGGGCTGCTCGGCGCGCGCATGCCGGTGAAGTCGCACCATCATCAGGGCTACGGCCGCGTCGGCGAGGGCCTGCGAGTCGCGGCGCGCGCCGACGACGGCACGGTCGAGGCCCTCGAGGAGCCGACGCGCCGGTTCGCGATCGGCGTTTTGTGGCATCCCGAGGCGGGCGAGGACGCACGCTTGTTCGACGAGCTCGTCGCGGAGGCGGCCCGGTTCCGGGCCGAGCGGCGCATATGACGGGCGCCTGGCGCATGTGTACCCATGTGCAACCGACCGCTTCTGCGCGACTCTGTCACAGAAGCGTGGACCTCCTGTGCCGGCAATGTGACAGCGGCGTCGAGACGCGCCCGTGACCCTGACCGTCCTCAACCCGGCGACGGAAGAGCCGCTCGCCGAGCTCGAGCAGGCGGGCGTCGACGAGACCGACGCTGCTGTCGCGGCCGCGAAGGCCGCGTTCCCGGCCTGGCGGGCCGTGACGCCGGCCGACCGCGCGCGCCTCCTGCGACGGCTCGCCGAGCTCGTCGATACGCACCGGGACGAGCTGGCCCGAATCGAGTCGGAAAACGTCGGCAAGCCGATCGCGGCTGCGCGCGGCGAAGTGAACATGGTTGCCGACGTCTTCCACTTCTACGCGGGCGCGGTCGACAAGCACCACGGCGAGACGATTCCGGTCGCGGCCGGGGTCGACATGACGTTCCGCGAGCCGCTCGGCGTCGTCGGCCTGATCGTTCCCTGGAACTTCCCGCTCAACATCGCCTCCTGGAAGCTCGGGCCGGCCCTCGCCTGCGGAAACACCGTTGTCCTGAAGCCGGCGGAGCTGACGCCGCTCTCGGCGCTCCGCCTCGCCGAGCTCGCACGGGAGGCGGGCATTCCCGACGGCGTCGTGAACGTCGTCGTGGGCCCGGGCTCGGTCGTGGGGCGCAGGCTCGTCGAGCACCCGGACGTCGCGAAGATCGCCTTCACCGGCTCGACCGAAGTCGGTCGGGCCGTGATGGAGGGCGCCGCCGCGACGATCAAGCGCGTCACGCTCGAGCTCGGCGGCAAGTCGGCGAACGTGATCTTCGCCGACGCCGACCTCGAGCGTTCGGCGGCCGCGGCTCCATACGCCGTCTTCGACAACGCCGGTCAGGACTGCTGCGCGCGCTCGCGCATCCTCGTCCAACAGTCGGTCTATGACCGGTTCGTTGACTATCTGGTGGATGCGACGCGCCGCGTTCGAGTCGGCGATCCTTCTGACGAGGCCACCGAGATGGGCCCACTGATCAGCGCCGGTCATCGGGAGACCGTGAGCCGCTACGTCGAAGGACACCCGACGAGCCTCTTCCGGGGCGACGTCCCGGACGAGGCCGGGTTCTGGTTTCCGTGCACGCTCGTCGAGGCGACCAGCGAGGACCGAATCGCACGCGAGGAGGTCTTCGGTCCGGTCGCTGCCGTGATCCCGTTCTCCGACGAGGCGGATGCGGTTCGGATCGCCAACGACACGCCGTACGGGCTTTCGGGCTCGATCTGGACGCGCGACGGCGCGCGCGCGCTCCGTGTCGCGCGCGCGCTCGACACCGGCGCGCTCTCGATCAACTCGAATAGCTCGGTACGAGTCGCAACGCCGTTCGGCGGCTTCAAGCAGTCCGGCTTCGGGCGCGAGCTGGGACTGCACGCCCTGGCGGCGTACTCGGAGGTGAAAAACGTGTTCTACTCGACCGACTGATGGGACGGCTCGAGGGCAAGGTGTGCGTCATCACGGGCGCCGGGGGCGGGATGGGCCGCGAGGCGGCGATCCTGTTCACGCAGGAGGGCGCCCGCGTCTCCGCTGCGGACGTGAACGACGCCGCCGCCGAGGAGACCGTGTCGCTCTGTGCGGGCGATGCCTTCGCGCATGCAGTGGACGTCACCGACGAGGATCAGGTCGCGGGTCTGATGGCGGCGACCGCCGAACGCTTCGGCGGCATCGACGTCCTCTACAACAACGCCGGCATCCTGACCGACGACGACGCCTCGATCCTCGACACCAGCGCCCAGGCGTGGCAGCGCGTCCAGGACGTCAACGTGAAGGGCGTCTTTCTCTGCTGCAAGCACGGCATTCCGTACCTGCAGCGCCGCGGCGGCGGGTCGGTGATCAACGTCGCGTCGTTCGTCGCGCTCGTCGGAGCGGCGACATCGCAGATCTCGTACACGGCGTCGAAAGGCGCCGTCCTCGCGATGAGTCGTGAGCTCGCGGTGCAGTTCGCGCGGGAGGGCATCCGCGTCAACGCGCTCTGTCCGGGGCCGGTCGAGACGCCGCTTCTGCTCAACATCTTCGGCGGCGATCCGACCGCGCTCGAGCGGCGCCGCGTGCACTGGCCGACCGGTCGGCTGGCCAAGCCGCGCGAGGTGGTGAACGGGGCGCTCTTCCTCGCGAGCGACGAGGCGTCGTACGTCACCGGTTCGACCTTCGTCGTCGACGGCGGCCTCAGTGCCGCCTACGTCACGCCGGAGTAAGGGCCGGCGCGAACCGTCGCCGCGCGAGGGTCAAGGCCGTGCCGAGCGCGATCATCTCGCTCTTGCCGATGAACTGGCCGAGGAAGAAGCCGAGCGATCCGAACGCGAGCGACAGGAAGACGTAGCTGTCGAGCGCGTTGCCGACCGTCGCGCTGAGCGCGACGCCCAGCGTCAGATTGCGATGGCGGAGCGGCGTGAAAACGACCGCTTCGACCGTCTCGCTGATCGTGAATGCGACCACGCTCGCCACTGCGACCTTCTCGAGCTGCGTCCACCCGGCCGCGTCCCCGATCCCCCACGACGCGAGGCCGGCGGCGTAGACGAGGGGCATCGTCCAGACGAGGCCGCGGAGCTGCTGTAGCCAGTCGCGTAGAACGAGCACGCCGCCGATGCAAAACACGCCGGCCGGCGCGAGCCGCCCGAACCCGACCGAGACGACGTAGCGCGAAGCGAGCCAGTTCGCGAGGATGACGAGCGCGACATAGAGGGCCGAGAGTACGGCGAAGGCCTTCACGCGGCGTACAGTACGGGCGGTGGAAGCTTCCTCGCGCTCGACCGATTTCGTCGCGCTCGGCCACCCCGGCTCGGATCGCTATGCGGGTCTCGAGACGTTCGCCAACCCCGGCGTCGCCGTCGTCGAGCTCGAGAGCGACGAGCTGACCGCGGTCTGTCCGGTGACCGGCCAACCCGATCTCTACGTGGCGACGATCGAGTACGAGCCCGACGCGCGTTGCCTCGAGTCGAAGTCGGTCAAGCTCTACCTGAACAGCTTCCGCGACCAGGGCCACTTCTGCGAGGCGCTCGCGGTCCGGATCCGCGACGACGTCGCATCAGCGCTCCAGCTTCCTATCGACCGCGTATCGGTCACGCTCGTGCAGAAGGCGCGCGGCGGGATCACCATCACGGCCTCGACCTGAGAGTCCTCGTCCTCACGGCGAGCGTCGGCGAGGGGCACGACCTGCCTGCGCGGGTCCTTGCTGCCGGCCTCGAGCCCGTGGCCGACGCCGACGTCGTCGACGTCGTGCCGTTGCTCGGGCGGCTGGTCGCCGGCGCGGCGGAGGACGGGATGGAGAAGACCTTCGGCGCGGGGAGGATGAACTGGTTCTTCGACCTCGAGTACCTGCTCTTCTCGCGCCTGCCGACCCGACGCGCCGGTCAGCTCGTGCTCTACCGCCTCACCCGGTGGCGCCTGCTCGAGGCGGCCGCGGACTACGACGTCGTCGTCAGCACCTATCCGATCGCGAGCGAGGTGCTCGGCAGGCTCCGCGCGAGCGGCGCCTTGCAGGTCCCGGTCTGCTCGGCGATCACCGACCTCGCGGCTTTGCGCTACTGGGCCCATCCCGGCGTCGACCTTCACCTCGTGACGCATCCCGAGTCGGTCGAGGAGGTGGAGCGGATCGCCGGCCGAGGCTCGGCCGTTGCCGTGCGCGGCCTCACGGTCCCCGGCTTCCTGGTGCCGCCGCCATACGACGAGGCCCGCCGACGCCTCGAACTGCCGCTCGAGGTGCGCGTGGTCGCGGTCTCCGGGGGCGGCTGGGGGGTCGGCGACCTCGAGGGCGCGGTGGGGGCGGCGCTCGGGCTCGAGTGCGTTCGCGTGCTCCTCCTCTGCGGGCGCAACGAGCCGCTACGGCGCCGCCTCGCCGACGCGTTCGACGACCGCGTACGCGTGCTCGGCTTCGTCGACGACATGCCGACGCTGCTCGCGGCGAGCGACGTACTGGTGCACTCGACCGCCGGCCTGACCGTGCTCGAGGCGCACATGCTCGGCTGCCGCGTCATCTCGTACGGCTGGGGGATCGGCCACGTCCGGCTCAACAACCGCGCCTTCGCCCGCTTCGGGCTCGCGGAGGTCGTCCGCTCTCGAAGTCGGCTCCGCGACGCTCTCGAGCACGCGCTTGCGGCGCCCCGGACGCTGCACGTCGCCGAGTTCGCCGAGCTTCCGTCCGCGGCCGAGCTCGTGCTCGCGCTCGGCTCACGAGAGCTCAGCGCGGCGCACACCTGAGCCGGTCAGCGCGCCGACGACCGCCCCCGCGAGCAGGATCACCGCCGCGACGACGAGCGCGACGTGGAGGCCGCGACCGAACGCGTCCTTCGCGGCGGCGATCACGGGCGCGAGCTGTGCGAGGAACTTCGCCGCGAGCGGGTTCGCCGCCGCCGCCTTGGCAGCGTTCGCCGGCAGCCCGCCGTGCGTCACCGCGTTGATGACCAGAGAGCGAAATGCCTCCGGGACGCCCAGCCGGACGAGACGGTGGGTCAGGTCGGAGACGATCTGTGCGTTCACGACCGCGCCGAGCGTCGCCACCGCGAGGACACCGCCGAACTCCCGGCTCGTGTTCACCGTCGACGCTGCCATCCCCGAACGCTCGGCCGGCACGATGCTGAGCACGGCCGCCGTCACGGCGACGAGCGCAAGCCCGAGCCCGAAGCCGACGCCTGCGAGCGCGAATGCGAGCGCTGCGACCGAGACGTTCGGGTCGAGCAGCGCGTCGACGGCGAACATCGTCCCGCCGGCGATCAGGCAGCCGGCGCTCATCGGCACGCGTGGCCCGCGCGTCGCCGCGATCCGCCCGGCGGCCACGCCGCCGGCGACCATCGCGACCGACATCGCCACGAACTGCAGCGCGATCTTCCACCCCGAGAAGCCCGCCACCACCTGCAGGTAGAGCGCCGTGAAGAAGAAGACCGCGAACAGCCCGAAGCTGGTCGCGAACGCGACGACGGTCGCCCCGCTGAACGCCGGACGCCGGAAGAAATCGAGCCGGAGCACGGGATCGAGCGAGCGTCGCTCGAGCACGACGAAGAGTGCCGTCGCCGCCGCCGCGACGACGAACAGAAGCGGCACCCACCACGTGCCGTAGCCGACACTTTCGCCCTCGATCACGGCGAACGTGACTGCGCCGATCGCAAGCGCGCCGGTGACCAGGCCGGGCACGTCCAGGCGGCGTCCTTGCGGGTCGGCGCTCTCCGGCAGGACGCGCGCCGCGACGACGAGGATGACGACGCCGAAGGCGAGGTTGAACCAGAAGATGTCTCGCCACCCGCCCGCTGCGACGAGGACGCCGCCGAGCACTGGGCCGAGCGCGAGCGAGATCCCGGAGACGGCCGTCCACACGCCGAGCGCCTGCGCGCGTTCGTGCCGGTCGGGATAGATCTGCCGGATCAGCGACAGCGTCCCGGGCTCGCACGCCGCGGCGCCGACGCCCATCACGACGCGCCCTGCGATCAACATCCCGATGCTGCCGGCGAGCGCGCCGACCAGCGACCCGGCCGAGAAGACCGCGACGCCCGCGAGCAGCACCTTCTTGCGGCCGAGGAGATCGCCGAGCGTGCCGCCCGTGAGCATCAGGGCGGTGAACGCGAGCATGTAGCCGTCGACGATCCACTGCAGGCTGGTCACTCCCGCGCGCAGGTTGGTTTGCATGTCACCGAGGGCGACGCTGACGATCGTGTTGTCGAGGAACGTGAGGAAGAGGACGGCGCAGACCGCCGCCAGCGCCACGCTTCGCCGCTGCGTCACCTGACTGCTACTTGCCGGCGCAGCCCGGCGGGGTCACACCCTCGAGCTTCGCAAGCCCGCAGACGCTCGCGGCGCCCACCTTCCAGGTGTCGCCGACAAGTACGGCTTGGCCGCGCTCGTTCTTCAGCACCGGGTTGCCCGAGAGCAAGATCGTGTAGGTGACCGACGCCGTCTTCGAGCTCGTCAGCTTGACTCGGCCGACCTGTGCCTTGACCTGCTTGGCAAGAGACGACGAGCCCAGCGCCTCGATCACGCTAGCGAACTTCTGCCCGTCCTCGAGCAGGCGGATCCGGTCGGCCGCCGACGTCGAGCCGTCGAAGAACGTCGCCCAGTTCTGCTTGATCTGACCGATCTCGGCCGCGGTCGACGGGGCCGCCGTGGTCGAGGTCGTCGGCAACGTCGCCTGCTTCTTGCCGCCGCCGCCGCAGCCCGCGATCACCGTCGCCGTCGCGACCGCGAGGATGAGGACGCAGGCGGACCGTGCCTTCACGCTCAGCCTGAGCATACGCATCGCGTCAGTCGGCGCCCGGGGTCGAAACCGCCGGCGTGGCGCGGTGGAAGGCGTCCCAGCCCGAGTCGCGGTTGCGTGCTGCCTCCTCGGCGGCCGCGCCGCCGCGCAAGCCGAACAGGCGCTTCGCCAGCAGCAGGTAGAGGACGATCGCGATGTTGACGACGAGCGCGAGCACCTTCAACGCCGACACGGTCTTCGTCAGCTCGTACACCTCGAGCGGGACGAAGGCGGTGGTCGCGACGAACGTCAGGTATTCGGCCCAGCGGTACTGGAACCACAGGCCAACGGCCTCGGCGCCCTCGAGCACCGCGTAGACGGCCGCCGCGATCCCGATCAGCCGCAGCGTCGTCACGTTCAGCGTCAGCAGCCGCTCGAAGTCGTGGAGTACGCCGTGGCTGTGATGCGCGGTCATCGGCGTGCCGTAGAAGGCTTCGTCGATCCTGTCGATCAGGCGCTTGAGGCTCGACCGATGCGAAGCGAAGACGAAGAGCAGGATCGCCAGCGTGCCGAGCAGGAGGACGTGGAAGATGCGGTCGATTGCGATCAGGCGCAGGACGATCTTGTCGCGCAGCGCCTTGCCACGCAGCGGCAGCTCGATCTCCTGCTCCGACGGCGGGTACCGGCGCACCGGCTTGCCGGGCGGCCCGAGGGGGAGCCAGGAATCGCACCGCAGGCAGCGATACCAGCGCATCCCGGCGGCCTCGCGCAGGAACTCGGCGT
>Ga0070731_10005101_pt1 | contig 10971 bp, 11 predicted proteins | sample Coa_R1_2_FD_66448 | JGI IMG/M metagenome (GOLD analysis project Ga0070731, IMG submission 66448) | Surface soil microbial communities from Centralia Pennsylvania, which are recovering from an underground coalmine fire - Coalmine... | ecosystem: Environmental > Terrestrial > Soil > Unclassified ... | reverse complement strand
GATCAGGAAACGGAACAGTCTTGCCATGGAGTACACCCCTTTCCGATGTAATTAGCCTGGCGAGTGCGGGTAGTCTACTCCAAAATCGCTGCCGGCGGTCATCTCTCCGCACGGCTGATGGTTGTGTCTCGCTGCATGGCCACAAGGATGGCAGCCGTCAAACGTCTCCAAAACTATTTCATTTCCGCGGAGAAGAATCCTCGTCGCTGACGCACCTTCTGGAATAGACTAACTGTGGCGCGTCTATTATTCTTTTCTTTTCGCGCCAAATAGAGCTGGTTTTGAGGGAGAGAATTTCGGCTATACCTTTTGCAATGGATCGCGAAACACAATTCGCAAATGAACTTCAGGCCCTCCGCACGCTATGTGACGAAGCCGCCCCTCGCGACGAGCGGCGCATCCTCCTGCTTTCGCTTTCCCCCTACACTTTCGTTGAACCTGAACATCAGGTCGTCTTTGAATCGATCCAAGCCCTATTCCCGCGGGGCCCTATTTCCGAGGCGCAGCTGCGCGTCCATCTGAACAATCGCGGCTTTCCGAGCACGGACGTCGAAAAATATTTTCAATCCGCGCGCGCCGCCCAGCTTCCGCTCATAGCACACGGGCAAAGCAAAGTGATGGCCGCAATGCTTTCCTCCGATAGTAACTTCAGCAAACCGCTGGCGATCTTCTCCCTTAGCGTCGCGGCTCTCGCAGTGGCCCTTCTTTTTTTTGGCGGCACCCTTCGCCGGTTTGCCCGTGAATCCTTCATGCAGCGAGTGACTTCCGCTCACTACGAAATCTTTTGTCCGACGGGTGCAGTGTTCCAGGAAACGATGATGGAATTCGCGACGCGCCGGGAATCTTTGTTCACGAGCCTGGACAAGAAGCTTGGCGACGCCGATTCAAACGCGGAAATCCGAATCATTTTCGATCCCGATTATCCCATCCCGCCGGTCGACGACACCGGCCTGCAGCCCTACTCGGTTACGGGCACAACGATCCGCACGACGCTGAAAGGAGTAAATCTCAAGCTCCCGGCCCCCGCCGACGCGGAAGCCCTCCTTTACGCAGCCTGGGGCAAGCCGGGAAACGCGCAGATCGCCCGGTGGACCGCGGTATGGCTTGCCGGAGACTGGCGCGGTGCGGAAATCGGAATGGCGGCGGCGCAAGTGGAGCAAAGGCTCGGCCACAAGAAGGTCGCAAGCCTGCTGGTCGACCCGGGCGGCGAAATTGCCTCCCCCGCCGACCGGACCCTTCTCGGCGCGGCCTGGATCAGCGAAATCGCTGAATTCGGCGGCTCTGACGCTGTGCGGAAACTTTATTCCGCGAAGATGGCCCACCCCGGCGTCGCCGAGGTCACGAAGGCCCTGGGCACGACCCCGCTGGAACTCGATCGCAAGTGGCAAATGTGGATGTACGCGTATCTCGCGGGAATGTCCACGATGCCGCACGATTCCGGCATGCCGATGGATATGCCGATGGCGGGAAGCAATTAGTGTGAATCGTCGCTTACGACTTGTAATTCGTGACTATTCATTGGCGATAGGCAACTCTTATACCAATCCAGGCGGCGAAGCGTCATTCGAGATTTACGCCTTGAGTGTTGAGCTTCGTGCTTCGTAACGTACAATATGCGATGAAAGACAGGGCGTTGTTCGCGGTTGTCGGGCAGTGCGTCTTGAAAAGACTATCTGAAATTTCAAATTTGAGATGAAATTTCCAGTTTGTTGATGGTCGATTGATCCGGTGTGTTTATCGCGTCGCTGCAAATTGCAATCCGTATTAATAATTCAGAGATTCAGTGCGCCGTACTTGCCTGCTTTATCCGATGCTTGCTGCGATGCAGGCTTGCGCGCCGGCGACGCGTTTGACCATCGGCCAGGGATTTTTTGGCCGCAGGAAGGGCACGCGCCGTCGACGAGAGAATTCTCCAGCACATCGTGCCAGGAACGCCGAATCAACATTTTTCCGCAACCGGCACAGGAAGTGTTTGCCGCGCCGCTATGAATATTGCCTTCGTAGACGTAGCGCAGCCCCGCATCCAGAGCGATCTTTCGAGCCGCGTGCAGCGTTTCAGGAGGCGTTCTGGGCTTATCCTGCAGCTTGAAATCGGGATGGAACGCCGTGAAATGAAGAGGTACATCCGCGCCGAGATGAGCCAGCATCCAATCGGATAGCTGGCGAATTTCGCGCGGATCGTCATTCAGCGAAGGAATCAGAAGGTTGGTGACTTCAAACCAAACATCGGTTTCTTCCTTTAACCATGTAAGCACGTCGAGCACCGGCTGCAAATGCGTGAGCGTGATCCGGCCGTAAAATCCCTCGGTGAACGCTTTCAGGTCCACATTCGCGGCATCCACATGGTCGTAGATATCGTGGAACGCCTCCCTCGTGATGTAGCCGTTCGTGACCATGACCGTGCGAATTCCCGCCTCGCGCGCCGCCTGGCAAATGTCGATTACGTATTCGCCCCAGATCGTCGGCTCGTTATAGGTAAATGCAATCGATGGGCAGCCGTACCGAATCGCGAGCGCGACGATATCTTCAGGCGGAATGTGCGTGGAATGGACCTGATCCGATTTCGATTTTGAAATGTCCCAGTTCTGGCAGAAAAAACACCCCATGTTGCAGCCCGCGGTTCCCAGCGAAAACACGCGCGTGCCCGGCAGAAAATGATTGAGCGGCTTCTTCTCGATGGGGTCAATCTGCAGCGCCGCCGGCGAAGCGTACCCCAGGCTATAAAGCTTTCCGCCCTGATTCACGCGGATGAAGCAAAACCCGGCCTTTCCCTCCCCGATATGGCAATGCCGCGGGCAAAGGTAGCAGTGCACGCGGCCGCCCGGCATGGGCTCCCACCAGCGCCCTTCATGAAGCGTTTCCGTTTTCTGAAATATTTTCAATTCATTCATGGCGGCGTGTACAAGGGGCAACTTCTCTCCAGCTTCAAGCCGATTTTCACTGAGTATACACCTGTCCGCGCGCTGCCAATCGATGAAGATAAGGTGTCAATTTCAAATCTCAAATCTGAAATTTAAAATTCGAACTCAAATCTTTATTTTAATTCTTACATTCACGGCCGAAAATTGAACATCTCACGTCTTCCAGTCCCGGAGGGGCGGCAGATCGCGGCGTACTGCCGCAGCGGTGGGAATTGGTGCGCCACTCAAGAAACCCCCGGCAGGGGTGGCGCGTTCCCCCGCCGAGAAGAAATTGCCCAGCTATCAGTCGTGTGTTCCCTTTTGCACCCGCCACCGCTCGGCGGTCCACGCGAGAAACTTTTTCAATTGCCTCCGCTCACTCCAAATCAAGCGAAAGAATTCCGCCGAGCCCAGCGCGTGCATGTCGCCACCGAAAAAAGTTTCGAGGCGCCAGCGAATGTACGGGCTGGCCCAGGGACGGAACCGGTAACCCTTCGCGGTGATCCAGTAGTAGCGCAGCGCGGTGAGCATTACCCCGGCTAATTCCACCCTTCACGCTGGCGCAGCGACGTGATGTGGGCGACGTGATGGCGTCCGTGCCATGCGTAATGGTGAACGATGTTGTCCACGGTCATCACGCCGGCGGCGGGATGCCGCAGGCGGCGCGCGAAATCCTCCGGCTGCAGCGCGCGCAGCAATATATCCCAACGGAGGTGCAAAAATTCCAGTAGAGCGAGAGAAACTTCTACGGGAGTTTGCCGCGAGTCCGGCAATTCCGCCCAGAGTCCTTCCTCGTAAGGCTTGATGGTTGGTTCACTCTCAGTGAGGGCGAGTTTCATGCGCACGTAGGCGTTCATGTGACTATCCGGAATGTGATGAGCCACCTGGCGTACGGTCCACCCGCCGGGACGATATGGCGTGTCGAGCTGCCCCCCGGAGAGGCCGCCCACGGCGTCGCGCAAGCGCCTGGGCGCCTCCGCAATTTGCACAATCGCCTCAGCACGCTCCACCGGAGTGAGCGAAGTTTTCGATTCATACTTGCCGATGGGATAGCTGAGGTCCATGGATTCCTTCCTTCAACTCTCCATTGCAGCCCTGAAGAATTGATCCACTATTTGTTCGGCGTCCCGCGATGATGTGCTCGACCATGCGCCGCCGCGGACGCCGACCTCGTCCCCAGTGTATCAGGAGTCCCGGAGGGACTGCATATCGTAGCCCACAGCGGGAGCTGTGGGAAAACGAACAGCCAAAATCGCAAAAGCCCCGGCAGGGGGAACACGCTGTTCGCCTGGGCGAATTTAGCACACGCTCCAAAAAATCGCCCGCTTGAATTTTCTGTTCCAGGGGAGTAGCTTGAGATTCGCCTCGCCAATACAACGCATCCAAGATTCGGATCGCCGAGAAGGAGAACAACAGATGGCCACAGCAGCCTCCGTACCGATTCTCGATCAGAATGTTTCGAAATTCGTTGCAAGAACGCACAAGATGCTCATCAACGGCAAATGGGTTGACGCCGCGTCCGGAAAAACATTTCCCACCTATAATCCCGCGTCCGGCGATGTTCTGTCACGAATCGCCGAGGGAGACAAGGAAGATATCAATCGCGCCGTGAAGGCCGCCCGCGCCGCTTTCGAAAGCGGCCCGTGGTCGAAAATCACCCCGTCGGAACGCGGCCGCCTGATTTGGAAGATCGCGGATTTGATCGATAAGCACCAGGAAGAATTCGCGCAGCTCGAATCGCTCGACAACGGAAAACCCCTCACGATCGCTCGCGTCGCCGACGTGCCGCTCGCGGCCGACCTGTTCCGCTACATGGCCGGCTGGGCCACGAAAATTGAAGGGAACACAATTCCCATTTCGTCAGGCGGCGGAACAACTCAATTCCTGGCGTACACGGTTCGCGAACCGGTTGGTGTCGTCGGACAAATTATTCCGTGGAATTTCCCGTTGTTGATGGCGGCATGGAAACTTGGCCCGGCGCTGGCAACCGGCTGTTGCGTCGTGCTGAAACCAGCGGAGCAAACGCCCCTCACAGCCCTTCTGCTCGGCGAGTTGATTCAGGAAGCCGGGATTCCCGACGGCGTCGTAAATATCGTTCCAGGCTACGGAGAGACGGCGGGCGCCGCGCTGGCTGCCCATCCGGAAGTCGATAAGATCGCCTTCACAGGTTCCACGGAAGTTGGCAAGCTGATTCTGCAAGCCGCTGCTGGCAATCTGAAAAAAGTCTCCCTCGAACTCGGCGGGAAATCGCCCAACGTCGTGCTGCAGGACGCCGACGTCGAGGCCGCCATCCCCGGGGCGGCCAGCGCCATTTTCTTCAACCACGGCCAGTGCTGCTGCGCGGGCTCGCGTCTCTTCGTCGAAAATGAAATTTTCGACAAAGTCGTGGACGGCGTCGCCAAGCTTGCCAACGACATTCACGTCGGCCCCGGAATGGATCCTTCGAGCGATATGGGGCCGCTTGTCTCCGAAGAGCAACTGAACCGAGTTTGTGGATATCTCGAATCGGGCCTCTCGGAAGGCGCCAAGGCGGTCACCGGCGGGTCGCGCGAGGGAAACAAAGGCTATTTCGTAAAGCCCACGGTCCTCGTGAACACCAACGAAAAGATGAAAGTAGTGAAGGAAGAAATCTTCGGGCCCGTGGTCACGGTGATTCCGTTCAAGAACGTCGAGGAAATCGCCGCGAAAGCAAACAACTCGAACTACGGTCTGGCGGCCGGCATCTGGACTCGCGACATCAAGAAAGCTCACAGGCTCGCGAGCCTGCTCCGCGCCGGAACCGTGTGGATCAATTGCTACAACGTATTCGACGCCGCTCTTCCCTTCGGCGGATATAAGGAGTCCGGCTGGGGCCGCGAAATGGGCCACGAAGTCCTCGAGCAGTACACCGAGGTCAAGGCCGTTTGCACCCCGATCTCGTAAAGGACGGCATGTACCTAATGAACTGAAATTGGAGAAGGGCCGAAAAGTTTCTTCGGCCCTTTTTCATTTTGCGAAGATCCCTCCATCCCTCGGAATTAGCAACACGGCTTGCTGGTTATTCGGATTACCTATGCAGTAATAATGGCTAGGTTACTACTTGACACTTGTATTGGCAGAGAGATAAGTATGTTAGGCGCTGGTTGCCCCCCTTCCTGTACTTCACTTACAGGAGGGAGTTCTTGTGAAGCCCCTGAAACAGGCTAGAATTGCCGAAATCATAAACGAAAAGCTCTCAAGCCCTTCGGATCATTTGCCGATTGCCAAAGAGCGAGTCGCCGTAATTCTGGACCGGGATGCGGATCACACCATCAGGCACTGGGTAGGGGACGCCGAGCGAATTGAGGAACTCAAGGCTTTGCCAATGAATTTTTCTGAGCGTGCCGGACATCTCCCAGAGCTTATGGCGGACCTTGTTCGCCGCTTGAATCTGCTTCCAAACGACAAAGCCCCTATTTCCAGCGCCGCATTCGCCCACGGGGTTCTCCGACACATCCAAGGCAATACTGCCGCAATAATGGTGGATGAATAGCGCATTTTGCAGGTCAGCATCTTCAATATTCTGCGGAGCAATCTCGGAACTGTGGATTTCAGCACGGTGCTTCTCGACGTGATGACCATCGCCAACGAAGTGGATTCGCAATTGAAGCAAGCGATGCTCGGCTACATGGAGCTGCTGCCTGCGAAGGCGGCGAGTTTGGCCTCCTAAATCATGGCGGCACCGGATCACGAGCAGAAACCGCATTCTTAAGTGACGTTCATTGTGGCAGCGGCCGAACCCAAATGCGGCTCGTCGCCGGCTTTCCGAGGTGAATTGTGCGGTTGCCAACCGTCAGCGTCATGGTTTCATCGTATTCTCGTTTGCGAATGCGGGCGCGCGCGCCGGGATGAAGTGTGAGGCCAGAAAGAAATTTCAGGAATTCCGGATCTTTCTCGTAAACGCAGAGAACTTCGACGGTGCGGCCCGTGTCCACATCGGAGAGCGGAACTGCGCCGTGCTTGCGCCGCAGCTTCGCCAAGCCGCCTTGCAACGGCACGCCGTGGGGGCAAAAACCTTCCGCGCCGAAACGCGCGAGCAGTAATTTTTCCACCTCGGGCGAAATGCCATGCTCGAGGCGCTCGGCTTCGTCGTGGGCGCGCGTCCAGTCGAGACCGATGACTTCGGTAAGCAGCTTTTCCGCGAGCTGGTGGCGCATGGCGAGCCGGTCCGCGATGCTGCTGCCCTTGCGCGTGAGGGCGATGTGGCCGTCGCGGCGCACGACGAGCAGGCCGTCGCGCGTCATGCGCTTCAGCGAAGCGGTCACCGCCGGCGGCGTCACGCCCAGCTCTTCGGCGAGGCGCGCGCTGATTGGCTCGTGTTCTTCCTGGACCATCTCCCAGATGGCCTTCAGGTAATCTTCGCGCGATACGCTGGTTTTTTCCCGCCGCATCAAGCTCCTTTTGCGATCGACATCTCTCGCCCGTCCGCCTCGGCCGACGTGTATCCGCCTTGGTGGAACATGCCAACCTGAGGGTTGGCGCTATGAAAGCTTGGCTATGCCGCACCCGGCGAATTTTCCCTTTCGCGAAGGCGCCGCGCCAGGTCCTCGACGCGCACCTCAATTTCATCGCGGATCGCCCGATACACCGCCAGATCGAGGCCGTACGGATCGCCCACGTCCCAATCTTCCAGCCGCCGCACCGGCTCCTTGAAAACCGTGGTCCTCGAGCGTCCGGTCATGTTGATCACAATGTCCGCAGCGGAAATATCTTCGGAACGCAGCGGCTTGGAGCTTTGTCCTTCGGCCGAAATCCCGCGCTCGCGAAGCACCGTGAGAGTGGTGCTCGGAATCTCCCCAAAAGGGACAAGCCCTGCGCTCGATGCATCAATCACGTCCGATGCCCTGTACCTTGCAATGGCCTCCGCCATCTGACTGCGGCAGGCGTTGCCGATGCAGAGAAACAAAACCTTGGTGCGAGGGGCCATTTTTCTCTTCCTGGTCCGATGTCCTGAACCGACAGAATGGCACGGAATCCACTGTGGCTCAAGGATGCGATCATAAGATCAAGTGGAACAGGCTTCAGCCTGTGAGCACTTGGTTTACAAGGACGAAACCCACAGGCTGAAGCCTGTTCCACATAAACCTGCCCATTGGCGAAATGGAATTCCCATTCAGCTCAGTTTTTATTTTTTGCAAGGGAACCAAGGATCAGATCATTCCAAATTTTGCCGCAGGCGGCGGGCATAATCATCAGTGTGTTCGTCAGACCATTAGTCCTTGCCTGAACCGGAGAGCTTCAGGAGAGGATCATTTTGGACCACAGCTCCGGGGTCCCCCAATGCCATGTGCAGAAAATATTCATGCACCGTGGAGTCGCTCGTGAGCTCAGGATGAAATGTAGCGATCAGAATGTGGCCCTGACGGATCAGGACGGGCTGGCCCTCAGACTCGGCGAGCACTAATACGTGTGGACCAACTCGCTCGATAATCGGGGCGCGAATAAAAACCATTTCGATAGGCTCAGGCGAAAGAGCCGAGATTCCCTTGCGCACTTCGCTCGCGAGCTGGCGGCCATAACCGTTGCGGGTGACGGTAATATCGGCGAGGCCTAGCGAGCACTGCTCGGGATTGCGTACTTCCCGCGCCAGCAAAATTGCTCCGGCGCATGTGCCAAAGATTGCTCCGCCCTTCGCGACATGCTCCTTCAAACTCTTGTCGAGACCTTCCTCGACCAGGAATTTCCACTGCGTGGTGCTTTCGCCGCCCGGCAAAATCACCGCGTCCACGCCTTCGAGGTCACGCGGCGTGCGCACGAAGACATAATCGGCGCCCATCCGCGCGAGCGTCGCTGCGTGCGCTTCAAAGTCACCCTGGGCGGCCAGTATCCCAACTTTCATCAAGCTCCCTTTTTCGCACTTCGGGCTTGTAACCCCTGATTCATTTGCGATTGGGTTTAAGTAGCACAGCCACTCTTGCCTGTGCGGTTTTGGACGCCGCACCCATGTGCTACCAGGTGAAATTTTTGATCGCCAGCCCCGCACAGGCAAGAGTGCCTGTGCTACTTAGACCAACCGCTACCAGCCGCGAGTCTGCAGCAAATCCTTCTCGTCGATCTGGCGGATGTCCAGGCCCCGCATCGCCTCGCCTAATTCTTCCGAAGCTTCGAGGACAATCTTCGCGTCCTGGAAATGCGTCGTGGCTTTCACGATGGCCTTAGCGCGCTTTTCCGGATCGCTGGATTTGAAGATCCCCGACCCGACAAAAACCGCTTCTGCGCCCAAGTGGCGAACCAGCGCCGCGTCGGCGGGAGTCGCAATGCCCCCCGCGGAGAAATTCGGCACGGGCAGTTTTCCGGTGTTGGCGACGTCACGGACGAGGTCCAGCGGAGTTCCAAGCTCCTTGGCCACGCGCATGAATTCGTCGCCGCGCAGCGTCGTGAGCCGCCGCATCTCGGACGTGATGGTGCGCATGTGGCGAACGGCCTCGACGATGTTGCCCGAACCGGCTTCGCCCTTGGTGCGAATCATCGCCGCGCCTTCGGCAATGCGCCGCAATGCTTCGCCCAAATTGCGAGCGCCGCAAACGAAGGGCACCTTAAAATCTTGCTTCCAGACGTGATTTTCCTCGTCGGCGGGGGTCAGGACTTCACTCTCGTCGATGAAGTCCACTTCCAGCGCCTCGAGAACAGAGGCTTCCGCGAAATGGCCGATGCGGCATTTGGCCATCACCGGGATGCTGACCGTATTCATGATCTCGCGGATTATTTTCGGCGAAGCCATGCGCGCTACTCCGCCTTCCTTGCGAATGTCGGACGGAACGCGCTCGAGCGCCATCACGGCACAGGCTCCGGCGTCCTCGGCGATGCGCGCCTGCTCGGCATTCGTTACGTCCATAATGACGCCGCCTTTGAGCATTTCAGCGAGGCCAACTTTCACTCGCCACTGATCGGTTCCGTAGTTACCGTTGCTTCCCGTCGTCACTGTCATTCTTGTTCTCCTCGTTGCAACCAAATCATTTTTGCGCGGGCGGTCAGTCGTTTCTTGGGCGCCTCAGCGTGCTTTGTATTTTTCCCGGTCGATGATTACAAAACGCCCTTCGCCCCGGGCCAGTAATTCCGCCGCCTCGTTGCGTATCTCCCCTTCATGATACAACTGACGACCATCGCGGCGCGTCACAAATCCTTCCACGACGATTTCGGTGTTCACGCGGATCGGTTTCTTGTACTCCACGCGCAGTTCCGCGGTAACAGCGTCTTCAGCGTGAAACCGCGCCGCCTTGCCCATGGCTTCGTCGAGCAGCAACGCAATAATTCCCCCGTGAAGAAACCCCGAGCCGCCCTGATATTCCTCCCCAAGACGGAATCGCCCCACGATGCGCTGGCGAGCGTCGTCTTGTTCGAACGCAAGATGCATCCCGCGCGCGTTCGCGCCGCCGCAGCCAAAGCACGGGTTGTCGGGTTTAGGATCGAGCTTCATGGAACGCCTAGGATGCTCAAACAAATTCCCCACGCAGCACGGTTACTGCCTGGCCAGAAATTAGAACTCGGTCTCCTTCGCAACGGGTGCGGACATATCCTCCGCGCGTGGAAGCCTGATATCCGATCAAGTTATCGCGGCCCAGGCGCTCTTTCCAGAACGGACCTAAACAGGCGTGAGCCGAGCCCGTGACGGGATCTTCGTTGACGCCTGCAGCCGGAGCGAAAAAGCGCGAAATGTAATCGTAATCCGCTCCGGAAGCGGCGCTCGTCACAATCAATCCGCGCGCCTCCAACCGGCTGACTTTGGTCAAGTCCGGGTTTAAAGACCGCACGATCTCTTCGCTCTCAACTTCAACCAAAAAGTCAAACCGGCTTTGTCCCACGCTTTTGGCTTTAATTCCCAGCGCCGACTCTACATTTTCCCGCCCGGAAAGGGTAACCGGTAGGGCAGGCGTAGCGGGAAAATCCATTTCGATCCACGATCCCTCTTTTTTGGCGGTAAGTATGCCGGACCTGGTATGGAAGCACGCAGCCTCATCGGGTTGAAGTTGTCCCTGCTCCCAAAGCACATGAGCACTTGCCAGCGTCGCATGACCGCACAGATCCACTTCAATCATCGGCGTAAACCACCGCA
>Ga0070731_10005100_pt1 | contig 10976 bp, 9 predicted proteins | sample Coa_R1_2_FD_66448 | JGI IMG/M metagenome (GOLD analysis project Ga0070731, IMG submission 66448) | Surface soil microbial communities from Centralia Pennsylvania, which are recovering from an underground coalmine fire - Coalmine... | ecosystem: Environmental > Terrestrial > Soil > Unclassified ... | reverse complement strand
CACCTGGTTCCCGGGCTGCACCGAACTGGCGACGATTCCCTGCAGCGACGCTCCCACCTGATAAGACAAGGCTTCGACCATCGTATGTCCTGCTTTGCCCAGGGACACGACCAGAACGCTCGAATACGAATGCAAATCGTACAAGTCCTCGCAGACGCGCAACACGCCATGCTCGCAATGCACATGCCGAGCAAAGCCTCTGGCAATCGACGCCTCTGCCAAGGCATGTAAAAAGATCTCACGCGCGCGTTCGCGCATCTCGCCAGGATCGGGCATTCGCAAGATTATAAAGACTGCCTCGGCGGACAAGTCAGGATGGTTTTTTCAGCGATCTCAGGAAGTTCTTCGCGATCTCGGCGGTAAAGCTTTCAACCGCCGAGATCGCAGAGGTAGCGCGGAGGACGCTGAGACAATCTGGCGCTCAGCTGTACTCACGAAATCACTCGTTGCTTCACCCACTCCTCGATCGCTTCTCGCAGTTCGCGCAGGCGTCCTTCGAAGAAATGGTCGGCCCCTTCGACCAGCACCAACTTCTTGGGCTCAGGCAATGAATTGACGAGGGCTTCGAGCTTCTCCTTAGGGCTAAACCGATCACGGGCGCCGCTGACGAATAACTTTGGCTTGGTGCAGGCTTCCAGGAAGTCCAGCGTATAGATGCGCGGCTCTTCAGTGGCCTCGGCAACCGGAACAACGGGCGTTCCAACGCCAGCGACTGCCCGAACCCGGGGATCCGCGCAGGCGGCGCGCAGTCCGACTGCCGCGCCAAAAGAGAATCCGGCGAAGAGAAGCGGCAAGTGATATTCGGCGTGGATCCAGTCGAGCGCGGTGCGAACATCCTCCACTTCACCGTTGCCCTGGTCATGTTCACCCTGGCTCAATCCGGCTCCGCGGAAGTTGAAGCGCAATACGGGGAAGCCGAAGCTATTCAAAGCTTTCATCGTATGGAAGACGACCTTGTTGTGCAGCGTCCCGCCAAACAAAGGGTGCGGATGACAAACTAGCGCAGCGTGCGTCGCATTCGCAGCGCCGGCATTGAGCAATGCTTCCAGGCGTCCCGCAGGCCCGTCGAGAAACAGCGAACGGATCGAGGAGTTCGAAGAAATCACGTTCTCCAGATTACATGGGACGGGGGGAGAACAGAAATGGAGCTGGCGCGCTGACACCACACGGGTCAAGGGTCTGGTCCCCAGCCAATTTACTCTCTGCTATTCTCTCGTTCATGGATGCAGTTACGATGACGCGGCAGTTGGTAGACATAGAATCGATTACCGGCAACGAGGCTGCAGTTGGAAATTATCTCTACGGCGAACTGTGCCGCCTTGGCTATCGCACGCAGAAGATGCCAGTTGAAGGCGCGCGCTTCAACGTCTACGCGACCGAGGCGGAGCATGCGCAACCCTCGGTGGTGTTTTCAACACACATGGATACGGTTCCACCGTTCATCCCTTCATCAGAAGATGCCGGACGAATTTACGGGCGCGGATCATGCGATGCGAAGGGCATTATCGCGGCGCAGATTGCGGCTGCGGAGCGATTGCGCAAGCAGAGCGTTCATGTCGGGCTGCTGTTCCTGGTAGGCGAAGAGCGCGACAGCCTGGGCGCGCATGTGGCCAATGAATTCGCGGCGGCCAGCGGACACCGTTCGCGATTCCTGGTGAACGGCGAGCCCACGGAAAATCGTCTTGCGCTCGCCTCAAAAGGGACGCTGCGCGCCGAAGTCACGGCGAGGGGACGCATGGCGCATTCGGCGTATCCGGAATTGGGCGACTCGGCAATCGACAAACTGATTCCGGCCCTCGCTCGTTTGTGCGCCATGCCGCTGCCTACCGATCCGCAGGTTGGACCGTGCACGCTGAACATTGGACTGATTGAAGGCGGCCGCGCACCCAATGTGATTCCAGATTATGCGCATGCAGATTTGCTGTACCGGCTGGTTGGGCCCACGGAAGATTTGCGCCGTCAAATTCTAGCGACCGCGGGCGATACGGTGCAGGTTACGTTTCCTCTGGAGCTTCCCTTCCTGCGCCTGCGCACGGTCGCGGGACTACCGACGATGATCGCGGCCTTTACGACAGATATTCCCAAGCTCACGAATTGGGGCGAGCCGTTGCTCATCGGTCCGGGATCCATTCACGTCGCACACACCGATGGCGAGTACATTGAAAAACAGCATCTGGCCGACGCGATCGACTTGTACTGCAAGATCGCGTGCCAGCTTTCGACCTAACAGAAATCGTTTCTTCGCCGCTTCTCATACCGGAAATTGCATCGGTCTCCGGAAAAGCTTTGAACCGCAGAGAGCGCTGAGTCCTTCCGCCGAGAACGCAAAGAGAGCGCTTCTCACTGCGATTCGAGATCTCTTTTTACATTCCCCGGACGGATTACCGAACCAAGACTCGAAGCGCGCCCACAGGCGTATACTGCGCAACCCAGGAGGTCTGCCATGACACTCGAAGACAAACTTGCAGCAGCGCTGGATTTGGGCCGCAAGAAAGCGGATGAGATTCTGGCAATGCGATCCGTTGCCCGGGAACGACGAGCGGAAGCATTGCAAAAGAATAAGAAAGCAATGGCGCTACGAGTGCAGATCGGTGCACCGGGCGTTCCATCGACATCCGCCGAGTTTCAAACCGCAGGATTTCTGGCTGCTGCGGGGGATTCATGGTTCGATTATCCGCTGCACGATGTGCTGAAGTTGCTCGAAGATCTTCATGGGTACAACGTGGAATCGACAGCGCATAAGGGCGACCCCATTGAAAAAATGACCTACACCGGAGGACAACTGGAAGACTTCGCGCGCAAATTGGAGAAAATCAAGGCGCGAGGCGTGGTGCCCAAGGCCGTATTGATTTCAGGCGGGGGCGACGATGTTGCCGGAAACGAATTTGGCATGCTGCTCAATAATGCCTTTTCGCCGATCGCGGGATGGGACGGCGAGATCGTGAATGGCGTTTTGAACGAAAGAATTCGTACGGCTTACAGCCAGCTCCTGATGAGCATCACGGCGTTGTGCCAAGGCACATTCGGCCTGATTGTGCCCATCTTGATTCACGGCTATGACTATCCCGTGCCCGATGGACGCGGATTCCTGGGAGGCTGGCCCTTTCCGGGTCCGTGGTTGGATCCAGGGTTCCGCGAAAAGAACTTCGAGGATCTACCGCTGCGCATCGCCATGATGCAAACGCTAATGGATCAGTTCAATGACGTCGTGAAGTTCCTGCCATCACAACCACCCTTTGCGCATGTGCGGTATATCGATTTGCGGGGGACGCTTTCGAATCACCTGGCGGATTACAAGGATTGGTGGGCCAATGAACTGCATCCCACAGAAAAGGGATTTGAAGCTTTGACGGATCGATTCGCAGCGGTGTTGGCGACGTTACCGTAGGGTGCCACAAAGCGGCAAGGCTCAGATTCGCGCTCACTGGGAAGCCCAAGTCATGTCCACGCGCACCGGGATTTCATTCTTTACCGGCAGAGTCAACAGCGAGGGTGGATCAATCTTGAAGTCGCTCAAGGTCGCAGGGATGGTTCCGGTAATTTTCTTTTCTTGTCCTTGAGTCACGACTTCAAAGGGGATCTGCTTGTACTGTGCGGTCTGGCCGGCAAACTGGATTTCCAGATCGGCTTTAATCAAAGTCGAGCCCGAGGCCGATTCGGGCAGACGAGTGCGAACAGTGACCATGGGAAATTCCGCACCTCGCGTTACCTGAATCATGTGCAGGTCGCGGTTACTGTCGCCGGAATCGAAGGATTTGACCGGGACGGCAATCAGGAAATCGCATTGTCCCTCGTGACAAATGCCTTTGCCGCGCGCCGCATGGCTCACCCCTTCGCTCTGATGCAGCGGATGGGAAACGTGATAGGTGAGACTGCTCTGCTTGAGCACCCACTGATTATCCGCGGCGAACAGAGGCGAGAGAGCCAGAAGTAGAAAGAGAGAAATAAGTTTTTTGTTCATGATAGTTGAAACGAGTTTTGCATTTTCTGCCGCCCCTCAGTGGCCGTTTACGGACTCGTTAAAACTTCACCGAGACGGAAAGCAGGGCAGCGCCATACGCCCCGGCAGTCACTATCGCGACCGCACCGTGCGCAGACGCAATCCCGTGAACTTTTTCTCCGTTGTTCTTTTGGCTGAAAGCCATTGCCCCGAGAATAGGGGTCAGGATCATCCCGGGACCGTGGATCCAAGCCATTGCCTTGTGAAAGCGAATTGGTCCACGAGTCTCCGTGCCCGGAATCCTCGGCGCACGGATGGCGTACCAGGCGGTGATCCCATATAAGTCGCCGGTTAGAGCGCCAAGAGCAACGTGCAGATCGCGGGAGGCTGTGCCTTCGCTGTGGCCGCCAGCATTAAGCGAAGTGACTACAGAAGCCACCATTGGGATGGTGGTGATCAGGCCCATGCGTTGATGAATTTTCAGCATGCGGGTTCGCTTATCCAATAAAGCTTGCTGCGCCGCATTCGACTGCGTCTCGGTTTTCGAAAACCCCAGGTCCGCTAGTGACGGCGCTGTCTGCTCGTTGGACGGCGCGTTGGGCAGCGTCTCGGAGTGCTGTTCGGATGACGCCGAAGGTGAATGAGGCGGCAACGTTGCCGATAAGCTCAAATTCACGGTTTGCGAACCCCCGGCAGTTATCGTTGCCCTAGCTGGGGAGCTCAATCCCTCCACAGACACAGAAATTTCGTAATCGCCGGGCGCCAGATTGCGGAAGCTATAAGACCCTGCGGAATCGCTTTGCGTGTAGGTCGATCCACCTGTGGATAAATTCTTTGCTGTAACTTTAACGTTGGGAACGGTTTTTCCCGCCGAGTCAGTGATGATGCCAGAGAGTTCTGACGGCGCGTCTTGGGCACTTAGTGGAACGACGATGAGAAAAGAGAGACAGAAAAATCCAAAGAACAGCTTCGCCGATCGAAGATGCATTGGAGGGCTTCCTTTGTTTCGTTCAAACCGCCACAACTTGTTATGTTCAAAAGATGCCGAACAGCATAATTCGGGATGTCTTGATTAGCGCCTGGCTTTCAAGAATTCATATCGCCTCGCCCTGAAAGTGGAAGTCTAGTCTCCGGGCGCTCTTCTCACGAACGATTTAGACTGGAATTATCATGACGACCACCGCCCTCAACTCCCTCTCGCAAGCGTCTTCTGCCTATCTGCGGTCTGCTATGCATCAGCCCATTCAGTGGCATGAGTGGGGCCCGGAGGCGTTTGCGGCGGCGCAGCGGGCGAACAAGCCCATGCTGCTCGACATTGGCGCAGTTTGGTGCCACTGGTGTCACGTGATGGACCGGGAGTCCTATGACGATCCCGAAGTTGCGGCGATTGTGAACCAGCATTTCATCGCGGTGAAGGTGGATCGCGATGAACGCCCTGACATTGACAGCCGGTATCAGGTAGCGGTCCAGGCGGTGAGCGGGCAGGGCGGATGGCCGCTGACTGCATTTCTTACTCCTGATGGAAAACCGTTTTACGGGGGGACTTATTTTCCCCCGAATGATGGATACGGTCGGCCGAGTTTCCGGCGCGTGCTATTGAGCATCGCCAACGCCTATGCCGAGAAGCATGGCGACGTGATCGAGCAGGCGAAAATGGTGGAAAGCGCGATTGCCCAGTCGGAATCGTTTGCGGGGCGGAGCGGCCGAGTGTCGCCGGGAGCGATCGCGGCGATCCAGACAGCGGCTTTCCGAATGTTCGACCCGCAGCATGGAGGATTTGGGCAGGCGCCCAAGTTTCCGCATCCGTCGGCGCTGGATTTGCTGATTGAGCGGTACGCAAAAAGTATCGGGCAGCACGGACCAGAATCATCATCTGACAGCAACAAGCGCAATCGAACGGGGCACCCGGAGCTGCGCAACGTCATCGTCACTACGCTTGAGCACATGGCTCGGGGAGGCGTCTACGACCAGTTGGCAGGCGGATTCCATCGTTATTCGGTGGATGAGCGTTGGGTGGTACCGCACTTCGAGAAGATGTGCTACGACAATTCCGAACTGCTGAAGAATTATGTACACGGATACCAGGCCACCGGCGAGGATTTTTTTGCGGACGCGGCACGCGACATTATCCGCTGGATGGACGAGTGGCTGAGCGACCGGCAGAAAGGCGGGTTCTACGCCTCGCAGGATGCCGACATTTCCATGGATGACGATGGCGACTATTTCACTTGGACGCTCGAGGAGACACGGGCGGTTTTAACGAAAGAAGAGGCGGAAGTGGCGGCGCTGCACTACGACATCAACGAACTCGGCGAGATGCACCACAATCCTGCGAAGAATGTTTTGTATGTGCGAGCTTCGGTAGAGGAAATCGCGGGGCGGATGAATCTTTCGGCGGAGCGCGTCCGCGAGATGTTAGCAGTCGCGAAGCAGAAGATGTACGCCGCACGGCTCCAGCGTCCGACGCCATACGTCGACAAAACCGTGTACGTAGGGTGGAACAGCTTGTGCGTTTCGGCGTATTTGGAGGCTGCGAAGGTCTTAAATCTTACGGAAGCGCGACGATTTGCCTTGAAATCGCTGGATCGCGTACTGGCGGAGGCTTGGAAACAATCCTCGCCGGAAAGGCACGCGAACGACGACGACCGAGCCCCACGTTTGCTGCTCCACGTGGTCGCTTACTCGGATCCGAAGGCGGCTCATCGTGAGGTGCCCGGGCTGCTCGACGACTACGCCTTCACGGCATTGGCCTGTTTGGACGCCTACGAAGCAACTTCCGACCTCAGTTATTTCAAGTTTGCGCATGCAATCTCGGATGCGATGATCGCGCGTTTTTACGATGCGACCTCAGGAGGATTTTTCGACAGCGAACCTGTTACCGGCAACAGCAGCCTGGGCGTACTGGCGACGCCGCGCAAGCCGATTCAAGACTCGCCCACTCCGGCAGGCAATCCGATGGCGGCGATTGCGCTAACTCGGTTGCAGCATTACACGGGCGACGCTACTTATCGCGAAAAGGGGGAATTCACGTTGGAAGTGTTTGCCGGCGTCGCCGAGCAGTTCGGGATTTTTGCGGCGACGTACGGAATTGCGGTGGTTCATCTCCTCGAAAGTCCGACTCAGGTAGTCGTGATCGCTGAAGAGGGCGATGAAGAAGGAGCCCAAGAGCTGTACGAAGCGGCGGTTGCTCCGTTTGCCTTTTCCAAGAGCACCTTGCGATTGTCGGCAAGCCAGGCCGTTGCGGAGAATCTTCCTCCAGTGCTGGCGGCCACTCTTCCACACCTTCCCGCCTTGCAAGCAGAAAAATCTGGCTCCCGAAAATCTTTCGCTGTGCTCTGCTCCGGTTCCGCCTGCCAGCCGCCGGTGTATAGCGCGGCGGACTTGCGAGGCGCCCTTGCGCAGGCATTGGCAGCGAGATAAGAGTCCAAGGAATTTGAGCGACAAAGCGTCCGCACAAAAAGGTGGGCTGACGGATTAATATGAGTTCCGTCAGCCCAAAAATTGCCAGCCTAAAATCTTGGCCCAAATTGCAGTTACTTCAGGTTACTTTAGTGACCTTGCGGTCAGTTGCCATCGTACGTTCTACTGCGGTGGCAGGCCAGATGAGCAATGTGGTTGATTGGGTGGGCACAGAAGGATCGGGCCACCGTCCGCGGCGGGAACCTGTTGGACGGTAGCTGCGATAAATGTGCCCACTAGTCCTACCATCAGGATAGAAATCCTGATTGCGCGTTTCATGGGTTCGTCTCCTATCCGCTTAGAGTTTCCCGAACGGGAACTTTTTTGCGGAGCCGCATTATAGGGCACATGTCAAGTCCTCTCGCGCCGAATGTTCTCCGGTTTCGCCCTGCCTACAGTAGAACTCCTAGGGAAATCCCTGATGCGCCAAGTTAAACCACGCAAAATCTTCAATTTAAAAACCATTTTGTCAGCTAACACTTCAGAAACTTCGACGGTCTGGTCTTAGTTGTGAAGTCTCGGAAAAAATTTACGAAATCCGAACAGAGCGGCAGGAAAGCTTTTTGGATGCGGCGGTAGGAGAATCCCCGAGAGATTGTTACTTAGAGGTTGCCTGAACGGCTGGGAATCGACCGCCGCCACTGCTCGCCGCCGCCCCGCGACTCGCAGTACCTGCACTGTCCGCGGAACCTGAGGAAACCGGCGGGTCCATCTGCGTGCGCGAAAGAGCCCGATCGACCATGCCTTCGAACATGGGGATCAATGAATCGGGGGGAAGCGGGTGATGGATGTCTGTGAGGCTTTGCTCCCAGCGCTGGGGTTGAAGAAGAGACAAGGAGGCGTCTCGTGCAGGCCGGGTCGCCGCCACATAGCCGAGCCAGATCAGCAAGCTGCAGTTGTAAGCCGCCATGTTCAAAATGTTAACCCAGGTCCCTTCCACATGATTCCCGACCCAGGAGCAGATTAATAAAAGCTCAACGATCGCGAAGGAGCCAAAGCCCAAGGCGACGCCAAAACTGTGCTGGCGGCGGCTGACGCCAACATAGTGCGCGAAGAAAAGCAAGAACAGCACCATTCCAATTTGAACAATTCGGACGCATCTTTGAGAGGTGATGATGGCCTGCATCCAGGGCGCGAGCTCGGATGAATTGGTGGAAACTGAGACTACTCCCGCTACCAGCAGCATGACCAGGCCCGCCCACTTGAACAGCACCGTGCCAAGATCACGCAAAGTATGAAAAAAACGGAAGACGTCGACAAATACTTCATGAATCACGCCAAAACCGAACGCCACGCTCAGACCGTCCAGCAGCCAGTAAAGGTAAAAAGCCGCGGAATAATGGTGCCACATGGCGGGAAAGACTACAGCGAAGGTCACAATCTGAGTAAGAATGTAGCCAAAGAAAAACTTGAATTTGCGGTGCAGGCCGCGCCGGACCATGACCGTGGCAATGCCCACCTGCAGGATGGGATGTGCCAACCAGAGCGCATAGTAGAGAAGCTTGATTTTCTCGGTCATCTCTTTTCGCTCACCCGCAAGGCCTGACGCTCGAACAGAACGGCGCTCCCTGGAAATACACTCCCGCCCGTGTCCGGATGCCAAACAAGGTTAACGGTTCCCAACCCAGCGTTCAATGCACTGAAGTAATTGCAAGTAACGTTACTGTTAGATCCAGCCGCCACGCAAGGTTACCTTCGTGCTAAGGTCCGCGGGGTAGCCGGAAAGCGAAGGATGGCCCCAGGATGGCCCCAAATTGTGACGGGAATGGATGCGCGCACGAACACAGATCTTCGAAGGCGAATGATTTGCGAATCGACTAAGCGTCGGGTGTGGAGTGGATGTAAGCGCGCATCATGCGGACCTCATCATCCTTCTCATTCAAGTCGTGTAACAGGATATCGCGCAGCGAGACCATCCCCACCAAATGCCCCTCGTGGCAGACGGGCAAATGCCGGAAACCATGGCGACGCATCAACGCCATGCAGTTTTCCAGATCTTCGTTCATGCTAATCGTGAATGGATCGTCAGTCATGACCTCGGCCAGGCAGGTGCTTCCGGGATCGCGGCTTTCGGCCACAACGCGCTTCATCAAATCGCGTTCAGAGAAGATGCCGACTAGCTCGCCATTGTGCAGAACAGGCACCGCGCCGATGTTATGCTCCACCATGACCCGGACGGTTTCGAGCACGCTGTGGCTCAATTCCGCCTGAAAGGTGTTCTGATCTTTGATTAAATCGCAGATACGCATTTGATACCTCCCAGAAAACAGAGTTCCGAGTTGTCCAAAAGCATCTTCCGGGCCGCGAGTATATGCCCGAGAGGAGATGTAAGGAAAGCGAAAAAGGTTGGAAAAAGGAGAAATCTCGCCCGAAACGGGCAAAATAAAGATGCGATTAGGAAGTCGCCTTAGGCCCAGAATCGCCGGCGAACACAAAGTACGAGCAGTTCCACAGCGCGGCTGGCAGACTTCCGCGCGGCCTTACAGTAACCACGATATTGTAGGCGTCGGAACTGCTGAGGTTCATCTCCAGTAGGGCATCACTTGACCTGAGTTCCCTGTTCTTTGAATTGGTTGCGGAATCGCTCGTGCTTGCACTCGGTTCAATGACGGCGAGCCACCCCAAAAATTCGTGCAGATCGCGGGTGCGCGGGCGTCCCGGAACGATGAACGACAATTCTGCCTCCTGCGTGGAAAAGTGCCACGCGAGGGATGCAGCGAGATCGACTGCCTTTTCGTAGGCGCGCTCGCTAATCAGCGCCGGCCCGGGGTTATCGAAGGCGATGCAGAGTTTGCGCTCGTCGTCGCGAGCAAATTCGCGGACTTTCAGCGAACCTGATTTGGCAGTCGCCTTCCAGTCCACGTGGCGCGCGGAATCCTCCGGCATGTACTCGCGGATGCGGTAAAGTTCGGAACCGCGGCCGCGCACGAAACTCTCCCACTCGCCACGCACCATCGGCAACACTTGCAATACTTCATCCGTAGGCTCGATGCGCGGGTAAACCAGCACTTCCCTCGGAAGAGAAACGTGCCGGGTCTTGGTAAGAAAGGCGAACGGGAATCGTGTCGCCAAACCGAAACTGTCTTCGCGATACCGTCCGCGCTGATCAAAACGCAACTCCAGATCAGCGGACAACTCCGCCTGCGGAGGAAGAAAAGGAAAGTAGGCCATTCCCTGAAAAATTCCCGGAGGCGGCGGTAGCACCGTCACGCGCCGCAAACGCCGGTCCGGCAATCGCAGCCACTGCTGCTCCGAAGGACGATTAAACGGAAATGCGAAAGTGGTGGCTTCCCATTGCCACTGTTTAGCAGCCGTCTTCCGCTTCTTGCGAGTGGAAACCACACGCACCGAAAAAGATGGCCAGAAGCGGCGCGGGTTGCGGATCACAATGCGTCCCGCGACTGGGCGCCCAGCAAAAACGTGTTCGGGCAAGCGCACATCGAGCTCTAGCCAGCGCAAAACCCATGCTGAAACAACCCCGGAAACCAGGATTGCCGCCAGCATCGCGGCGACTACGATGTAGAGAAGATTGTTGCCAGTATTGAGCGCCGCGATACCGATAACCAGGGTTACCAGG
>Ga0070731_10005098_pt1 | contig 10977 bp, 8 predicted proteins | sample Coa_R1_2_FD_66448 | JGI IMG/M metagenome (GOLD analysis project Ga0070731, IMG submission 66448) | Surface soil microbial communities from Centralia Pennsylvania, which are recovering from an underground coalmine fire - Coalmine... | ecosystem: Environmental > Terrestrial > Soil > Unclassified ... | reverse complement strand
CGACCCTTCGATTTCTCCGACGCCTGAGCAAAACACCTTCGCCATGGAAGCTCAAGCCACGGTGACCGAAGAGAACCTGAACTCCGAAGTGGAGATCCTGAACAGCCACGAAATGCTGCGCAACGTCGTGCTGGCCACAAACCTCGGACATCAGAAGACGCTGATGTCCTACGTGACGGGATGGTGGGGATGGTGGCGCAGCGACGACGAAAAACTCGAAGCCGTCGTCCAGAAACTCGACAAGGACCTGGATATCGAGACGGTGAAGCGCTCCAACATCATTCAGGTGACCTACAAGAACCGCGATCCCCAAGTCGTCGACAAGGTGCTGAAGACGTTGAGCGCTCTTTACCTGCAGAAGCACATGGAAGTGCACCGTCCGTCGGGACAGTTCGCGTTCTTTGATGGAGAGACGGAGCGTTACCACAAAGGCTTGATGGCGGCGGAAGAGAGCTTGTCGAACTTTCCGAAGAAGTATGGAGTGGTTTCACCGGCGGCCGACCGCGACCTGGTGCTGCAGAAGTTGAACGAGTTTCGTGCTTCGCTGCAAGTCGCGGGAGCCGATATCCAGGAGACCCAGAAGCGCATCGAGAAGCTGCAGCAAGAAGATCACTCGATTCCGGAACGGGTAACGACCACTTCACGCAAAGTTGACAATCCGGAATTGTTCCAGAAGTTGAAAGGCACGCTGCTGGATCTGGAGTTGAAGCGCGTGGACTTATTGACGAAGTTCCAGCCGGATTATCGCCCGGTGCAGGAAATCGATAAGCAGATTGCAGATGCGCGTACTTCGATCGCGAAGGAAGAAAGCACGCCGCTGCGCGACGACACGACCGATGTGAATCCTACGCATCAGTGGGTCTGGTCGGAGATGGCGAAGGCGGATGCGGATATGGTTGGGCTGCGGGCGCGAGAGACAGCATTGCGCAGCGTGGTCGCGAAATATGAAGCGATGGTGCGCGATCTAGACCAGAAGGCGATTCTGCAGAGCGACCTGACGCGGGAAGCGAAGGCGCAGGAGCAGAATTATCTGCTGTACCTGCGCAAGCGCGAAGAAGCGCGCATCACCGATACGCTGGACCAGAGCCGCATCGTAAATATTTCGATGGCGGAAGATCCGAGCGTGCCGGCGTTGCCCAAGCACATGCCGATGACGTTTGCCTTCATCGGGCTGATGCTGACTCTAGTCATGGGGTCAGCGGTGATCTGGACGCTCGAGCACTTTGACTCGACGTTGAGAACTCCGACCGAAGTGGAAAGCTTTTTGAATATCCCGCTGTTAGCGGCGGTGCCCTATCGCAATGGTTTTCACACCAACGGTAATGGCCACAACGGACGGACCAACAGCAACGGGCATCTGGCGGGCGTGCACGCCGGAAACGGGCACAACGGAAACGGCCACAGCAATGGCAACGGTAACGGTAACGGCAACGGCAACGGCAACGGCAACGGCCACAACGGAAACGGCTATAGCAATGGCAACGGGCATGGTACGACGGTCGACGGCAAGCCCGAAACTTTTACCCGGATCATCTGAACGCGGTAGGCGGGACACAAACCCTAAGGAGAGTCATGAGTCGAAATTTCGAACTGCTGCAACGTCTCGAACAGGAACGCTCGGAAGCCCAGGTAGTGGAAATTGGAAGCCAGCAGGAACCGGTTCACCAGCCAGCCTTCGCATCGCCGCAAGCGGAAGTCTCGCCCGAATGGACCGCTCCACTCGCCGTGGAATCGAGGGCGCTCGAAACCGATTCGGTCGCCAAGGACGAAATTGCGAAGTTAGTGCAGCGATTGTTTCTCCTGCCGAACGCAAGCCGGACGGTTGCCTTCTCGGGCGTTGAAACTGGGAACGGCTGCACTTGGCTGACGGCGCGCGTTGCGGATGTGCTCGCCAGTCAAATTGCGGGCACAGTCTGTGTGCTCGATGGCAACCTGCGCGCACCCGATTTGCACAACTGCTGGCACGTCGAAAACGGCAGCGGGCTCACCGATGCGATGACAGGCTCGGAATCTATCGTCACCTACTGCCGCCGCCTGAATCGCAACAATCTGTGGCTGCTGACGGGCGGGGCAGCAACGACCGATGGGCAGTCCTGGATAGGTTCGCAGGCCTTACGGAGCCGAATGGCTGAGCTCCGCGCCAAGTTCGATTTCGTGCTGATCGATGCTCCCGCGGTAACCCAGAGCGGTGATGCTGTGACCTGGGGACACATGGGCGACGGCGTTGTCATGGTTCTTGGGGCTAATGCCACTCGCCGCGAATCGGCGCACTGGGCCGCGACGGAACTGGCTGCAGCCAGGGTTCGCGTGATCGGAAGTGTGTTGAACAAGCGGACCTTCCCCATCCCAGAAAAAGTTTATTCGAAATTGCGATTCTAAAAATGAAGTGCCGCTATACGGTGAGCCGTATTGCCGTAGAGTGAAGCCGCTCTGGATGGCCCGATGCCAACGGGTTCCTCCCATGCAGGGCATCTACGAGTAACTCCCCTCCAGCTCAAATCCACACAGTCCATTACGAGGTCACTTGTCTTGGCTACCCTTCCGAATCAAGCTCACGTCGCCCAGGAAAAACTGCCGCTAGGCGGCTCTCGCCGCAGATTGGAAATTGCCCGCAAACGCCAGGCGCTGCCGGCACAGTTGCGGGCATCAGGTTCCGTATGGCTCCATGCTGCTTACATGCTCGTCGATCTGATTCTGATCGTGGCGAGCGGGTATGCAGTGTACTGGGTCCGATTTTTCCATATATCGTTCGCCACCCTGCGAGAAGTTCTGGCAGCGCGTGGGCCGTCCGAGCACCAATATATCGGGCTGATCTTCATTTACGGGACGCTCACGCTTTTGTTCTGTCGCGGTGAAGACTTGTACTGGACGCCGCGGGGGCGAACTTCGTTCGAGGAATTTGTGGCCGTCGCAAAAGTCATAGCACTGGCGACCGTCCTGTTAATGGTCTTCGTCTATCTTTCAGGACTGAAGATCATCTCGCGCGCAGTGGTTCTCAGTTCCGCGAGCGTAAATCTAGTAACGCTGGCATCCTGGCGATTGTGGAAGCGCCGGGTGGTGGATCGCGAAATCGCAGACGGGCGGCGCGCACGCAACGTTCTGATCGTTGGAGCGGATAGAAGCGGGCAGCAACTGTACCAGTTGCTTCGCGAGAATCCCCAATTAGGCTATGTGGTCTGCGGTTTTCTGGATCAGAACAATGTGTCTGACCCGCGGGTGTTGGGGCGCGTGGACGCGCTGGAGCAGGTCGCGCGCGCCAATTTTGTCGACGAGATCATCATTACCACACTTTACGATCGCGATCTGGTGCGCGAAGTAGCTCTCAAGGCGCGCGACAACCGCTGGGACGTCAAGCTCATGCCCGAGCTTTACGACGGTTTTGGCTTGAGTGGCTCCGTCGACTACTTGGGCGAATATCCGATCCTGGAACTTCACCGCGAACCGATCCCGCAATTGGAACTGTTCATCAAGCGTGGCATGGATATTCTCGGCAGCGCCTTCGCTTTGATTTTGCTCTCGCCGGTGCTGGTAGTGCTGGCCATTGCCATCAAATTAGATTCGCCGGGGCCGGTGCTGTATCGGGCGCATCGCGTAGGAAAAAAGGGGCGCAAGTTTTTGTGCTGCAAGTTCCGCTCGATGGCGGCGAATGCCGATGCCGTTAAGGAAGCGTTACGCGCGCAGAACGAGCGCAAAGGAGCCTTTTTCAAGCTTGCGAATGATCCCCGCATTACCCGCGTCGGAAAGTTTCTCCGAAAATACAGCCTCGATGAATTGCCCCAGTTCTGGAATGTCTTGGTCGGCGACATGAGCCTGGTGGGACCGCGTCCTCATCCGGTGGACGACTATGCCCGATATCGAGTGGATGACTTGCGGCGCTTGGATGTTACGCCTGGACTCACGGGCTTGTGGCAAGTGACTGCCCGCCGGGATCCCTCGTTCGAAAGAAATGTCGAGCTCGACCTGCAGTACATCGAAAATTGGACTCCCTGGCTGGATATGAAAATCATTCTCAAGACTTTTTCCGTAGTCTTTGCGGGGGATGGACAATGAGTCGGGTGGCGGTGCAGGGTGAGATATCTTCGCCAGTCGAAGGCAATATTGCGGTTCAGGAACCGGCGTTCGTCCATACTGAACGCGTGACGCTGGCTTCGACCGCGTTAGTGCCTCGGGCGGAAGGCTTGTGTATTGTCATGCTAGGGCCGGATGGAACCGGAAAGAGCACGATGCGGGCGCACCTGCTGCGTGAGCTGGCTCCCATGTTTCGACAGACACGCAGCTACCATTTTCGTCCGCGAGTCATCGGCAGGATTGGGCCCGGCAGGCCGATCAAACAGCCGCACTCGATGAAGGCGAGAGGCAAGATTGCTTCCGTTCTGTATCTGTTCACTATTTTCGCCGACTACTGGTTGGGATATCTCCTGCACATACGCTCTCTGCTGGCGAACTCGAGCCTGGTGGTGCTGGATCGCTACTTCCACGATATTTTGATCGACCCGGTGCGATATCGCTACGGGGGGCCGATGTGGCTGGTGCGCGGTCTGCAATCTCTCGTTCCACCTCGTAATGTGCTCTTCCTGGTGCTGGATGCGGACGAGAAAATAATTTTCGCCCGTAAACGCGAACTGGCGTTTGAAGAGTTGGCGCGGCAACGCAAAGCCTATGTTGCGTGGGGCAGGCAGCAGCCGAATTCGCTGGTTATCCGCACTGATAGCAGCATTGAACAGAGTGCCGCTGAAGCTGTGCGAGGAATCGTGGATTACATCAACTTGCAACGGACACGTCAGAACGCGGCGGCGAAGGTTGGCAACTGATCATGCCCGATATCAGCAGAAGTCTTCACGCGCTCTCATCGCTCACTCTTGAGCAGCGACCCAACCCCAACGTTGTGGCGGAAGTGTCGGCTCTTGCGACCAGCGGAAGAGAGTCCTTCCTAAAGCTCGCGAACACCCATCACGTATTAGTCCGAGCGCTCGATTCACTGCAGCAGGGAGCGCTTGAGTTGAGGTTCGTGGAACTGGCCGACTGGGCACGCGCTTCGTTGGCGGAGGAGAAGATCCGGGTTCGGATCGCGGTGCAGACTCTTGCCGATGTTTGCGATGGACTGGAGTCTGCGGGATGTCCTACTACGGTGATGAAGTCGCTGGATCACTGGCCCGACGTGGGCCGCGATTTCGATTTGTACACGAGCGCAGACATGCACGCGGTAAAAGAGATCTTGTGTGGTAAGTTTCGGGCTATTGTTTTGCCACGCAGTTGGGGAGACTGCCTGGCGAACAAGTGCAGTTTCAATGTTCCCGGCCTGGACCGGACAATTGAAATGCACAGTGGCAGGCTGGGGCAGGGAGGCGAGCATGTGGAGTTGGCGGCGCGGGTTGAGCGCCGGCGCGTTTCCCGCGCAATCGAGGGCCGCACGTTCTATGTGCCGGCGCCAGAAGAACAATTGATGGCGGCGACTTTGCAGCGGATGTACCGGCACATGTTCTTTCGGATCTGCGATTTTGCGAATACGGCTCGACTCATCGATGGCGATTGCATCGATTATCGGGAATTGATTCCGGCGGCAAAACAGGCGGGCGTCTGGCACGGGGTTGCTACTTTCCTGACGATTGTTTGTGATTACGTCGGCCGCTATCGTGGACTGGCATTGCAGCTTCCAGAACAGGTGCGGGATGCTGCGGGTTTTGGAGCGGAACAATTCGTGGTTCGCGGACAGTACCTGCGCGTACCCTTGGTGCCACAGGCAGCGAGTCTTTTCGTGCGCCAGTTTGCGGGCACCGCGCTGCGAGGAAATATTTCGGCGGCTGTCCGCTTGAGCCTCTTGCCCCCGCTGGCATCCATGGCGGCAGTAGCTTACAAAGTTACGGGCAGCAATCAGGGGATTTGGTGACGGAACGAATGATGAGGCAGCAGAAAACCGGGAACCCCGTAACCAACTCTGCAAAGGGATTCAACCGGTTTTTGCCGGCATGGCTGAGTTCCGGCACATTGGGCCGGAACACCATCTGGATGTTCATGGGACATGGCATGGGCATTCTGATCAAAGCCGGCTACTTCATTATCATTGCTCGCATCCTGGGGCCGGGTCAGTACGGAGCCTTCGCCGGAGTTGTCGCTTTAATCTCAATTCTCGCGCCCTTTGCGACCTGCGGCTCCGGCAGCCTGCTGGTAAAGAACGTCTCACGCGACCACTCCCTGTTCCGGCAGTACTGGGGGAACTGCCTGCTGCTGACGCTCGTGTCGGGCACGCTATTGGGCCTGCTGGCACTGGGAATCTCCGGCACTATTTTGTCTCATCGCATTCCGCTAATGCTCGTGTTGTTGGTATCGGTGGCCGACTTGTTTTTCGCACGCGTTGTCGACGTCTCCGTCCAGGCGTTCCAGGCGTTTGAAATGGTCGCCCACATGGCGCGGCTCAACGTTGTCGCCGGCACTTTCCGGTTGATGGGGGCCGTGATCGTGGCGATTGTCGTGAGCCATCCGACGGCTGTGCTCTGGGGAATCGTGTACCTGGGCAGCAGTTCAATTGGCGCAATTTGGGGCTTGATCTGGGTTTCGCGATTGCTAGGCACGCCCGTTCTTGCGATCTGGCGCATCGCGCCGGAGTTTGCGGAAGGATGCTATTTTTCCGCCAGCCTGTCGGCGCAGTTCGTTTACAACGACATCGACAAGACCATGCTGACGCGGATGGGCTCTCTCGATGCAGTGGGTATTTACGCCGCGGCGTATCGCTTGATCGACGCCGGCTTCATTCCCATACGCTCATTGTTGTACGCGGCTTATCCGCGCTTCTTTCAACATGGTGCTAGCGGCATTAGTGGAAGCACGCGCTACGCGCGCCGGTTACTCCCTCGTTCCGGAGGGTACGGGCTTTTGGCATGCACGGCGCTGATCGTGTTTGCGCCTGTGGTTCCAAAGTTTCTGGGCAAGGAATATCTGACCACGGTGGAAGCCGTACGATGGCTGGCACCGATTATTTTCTTCCGCTCCATTCACTATTTTCTTGCGGACTCACTCACAGGGGCAGGGCACCAGGGAAAGCGCACTGCGATGCAGGCCGCAGTGGCACTGCTCAATGTGGCTCTGAATCTATGGTTAATCCCCTTGTACTCGTGGCGGGGAGCGGCATGGGCGAGCCTGGCTTCTGACGGCTCATTGATGGTAGGGCTCTTCATTATCATCGCCCTGCTGTTTCGGAAAGAGACGAAGCGGCAAGTTCTGGAATCTGCGGGCAACGTGACGGTCGAAGCGTAAGGAGATCCTGAAACAGTGTCGTACTCATCGGAAATTTCGTTAGGATCGCGGTCCGAAGGCCGGTTTCAGAGTATGGCGTCTGGAATTTCGCGGAGTCGCGCGAACTTCGCATGGATCGAATACGGCTTTGCCATGTTTGCGCTCTTCATTCTTACCGACGCCATCTTTCCCTTGCTCCGCAAGGAAGCCGAGGTTGATGTGGATGCGAGCCAGGGCGATCCGACGACGCAAATTATTCTGGGAGTGATTTACCTGATTGCCTGCTTGTTGCTGCTTTACCGGCGGCAGTTGAAACTCCTGGTGAAGGATCCGTACCTGGTCGCAGTGGTGGGATTGTGCGTGATGTCGGCGGCGTGGTCGGTCGATCCCGCGGTCACGCTCCGGCGGAGTGCGGCTTTTGTTGGAACCACATTATTCGGCGTGTACTTGGCCTCGCGCTTCACATTCAGCCAGCAATTGAAAATATTGGCGGGGACTTTGGGCTTTGCGGCCGTGCTCAGCATCGCCTTTGCGGTCGCCGCGCCTCGATATGGAATTATGGTCGGGGAGCACGCGGGCGATTGGCGCGGGATTTACGATCACAAGAACATTCTCGGCCTCATGATGGTTCTGAGTGCCATGAGTTTCCTGCTTGTTGCTGTCACCAATCGCAAGCGAGCGACGGTGTGGTGGGCGGGGTTCGGAATTTCGGTGGTGGTTCTGCTGTTGTCGCGGTCGATGTCGTCGGTGGTGGTTCTGACGGGATTGATTGTCGCGCTGCCGGTGTTTGGCATGCTGCGTTGGCCGGCCCTGAAATGGAGGAAATCATTTATTCCGCCGCTGATGGTGTTTGGCGCCGTGGCCGTGGTGGCATTTGCTGCGTATGTATTCATCGAGCCCAAAGTGATTAGCGACATCATGGAGTCGCTGGGCCGGGACAAGACGCTGACCGGCCGCACCGATATTTGGGCGATGGTGTTTTATATGATCTCGCGACGACCGTGGCTGGGATACGGTTACGGCGCGTTCTGGCTCGACACCGGGAAAGAATCGAACGACGTTTGGACAGAAGTCGGCTGGCAGCCGCCACACTCGCACAACGGATATTTGGAAGTTAGCCTGGCGATTGGAGTGGTGGGACTCGTGCTGTTTCTGCTGGGATCCGCCTCGGCTTTTAGGCGGGGAATTCGCTGGATCCGAAACGTGGAACTCGCAGAGGCGTTTTGGCCACTGGCTTACCTGTCATTTCTGTTCCTGTATAACTTCAGCGAGCCTACATTTCTCAAGCACAACAGCGTGTTTTGGGTCTTGTATGTGACGACAGTGGTTTCGCTGCGAAACTACGAACGTCAACCGAAGACGCGCCCGTCGGGGGAACGACCTTTGAAAATTTATTCACCGCCTGTTGCCGCAGGGGATCGCCATTAAACGAATCAGAAGAGTCCGCGAAGACGAAGTGATCGCCGTCTTTCTGAGGGGCGAGTTTCATTACCCGGAATTCGATCAGGATCGCGAACGGTTCGCAGCCGTGGTCAACGATCTTGCGCGCTCCGGCACGGAAGAGTCGGAACTGAGGAAGAGGTTGTTATTTCGCCGGCGCGGCCATGTATGGCGCGAACTTCCCAGCGACACGCAGTGGTGGGAAGTGGAAGTGGCGGCAGATGACGTGAGTAAGATGAACGTTTTTACGCGGCGGCATTGGAAAAAGATGGACCGGAAGGATCATTCAGTGGCGACGTTTGCCGCGGGTATGCGCTCGCCCCGAGTCTCTCGTATTCCGGCACAGGAAGCCGCAAAGATCTTTTCGCTGCAAGAGCGAATTGACGAGGGATGCGCAGGAAACGACACGATCCTGCTGGTGGGCATAGATGAGCAGCAACCGACGACGATTCTCGAAGGAAATAAGCGCGTCGTGGCCGCATACCTGAAAGATCCAAGCTCGGTATCCTCGCGGTTTCGCTTTCTTCTGGGAATTTCAGCCGATATGGCGAAAGGTATTTTTTACGAGCACACACCCGCGAACTTCCGAAGATATCTTTGGCATCGCTTGACCTACGCGATCCTGCACCCATGGCGCGGTTTTTCAGGGCCGGCCAATTTCCTTGGGAACGAGACCTACCGGTAATGCAGACGAAGCCGCTCCGAGTCCTGGCATGGCCGGCGTTTAACACGCGGGAGCAGAACCCGTACGCTTATCTTTTGTATACGCACATGCAAGGAGCCGAGGTCGAGGAGTTTTCGATCGCGAAGTTGCTAACTCGGCGCTATGACGTTTGGCACATTCATTGGCCAGAAATGTTTTTGAATGTGGAGAAGACCGCGGCCGCAGCGGGACTAAAGACGCAGGCCGTCCTCAGCTTAATCGACTTTGCGCGCAGGCGTGGAACCAAAATCGTGTGGACGGTTCACAATCTGGGATCGCACGAGCGTCGCTATCCCAGACTCGAGAAGTGGTTTTGGCGAGCTTTCCTGCGGCGACTGGATGGATTCATTACGCTGAGTGAAAGCGGCCTGCGAAGCGCGCGCGAGAGATTTCCGGAGTTGCGCGACTTGCCCGGCAGCGTCGTCCCTCATGGACATTATCGAGGCGAATATCCAGACAATAAGCGAGCGGGTTGTCGCGAGCGGCTGGGCATTCCGGAGAATGCAAAAGTTGTCTTGTTCTTTGGATGGATTCGAGAGTACAAGAACGTGCCGGGATTGATCGCGGCTTTTCGCGGACTGAATGATTCGGACGCGGCGCTGTGCCTGGCGGGCCGTGAATTTCCGAAATCGGGCACATCGAAATCGGGCGGATCGGTGCGCGAGTTGGCAAGCGGCGATACCCGCATCCATCTCCATCTGCGTCACGTGCCTAACGAAGAAGTGCAGACATATTTCGGCGCCGCTGACCTGGTCGCGCTGCCTTATCGCGAGATTCTGAATTCAGGCACCGCCCTGCTCGCACTTTCGTTCAACCGGCCGGTGTTGGTGCCAAACAAAGGCGCAATGGCTGAACTGCAGGCGCTGGTCGGCGGCAATTGGGTGCGCACGTACGACGGCGAGCTCACTACGGAGCAACTTGGAGAAGCCTTGCAGTGGGCCCACGATGAACATCGAACAGGAATTGCTCCACTCGAAAGTCTGGATTGGAATCGCGTCGGCGAACAAACGTTGGCCGCATATCGAAGTGTTTTGTTCCCTACCGCTGGGTGTGAAGAAAACCTGACTGGTTCAACCCGGAAGCGCTCGGCTTCCGCCTCCGCCCTGCACTCGTAAAGGCAATCGAAAAAATTATTGTTGGAGGATTGTATGTTGCGGAAGTATTTGTTTCCCGCCGCCGAATTGCGCCGGGTATGGCAGCTGTTCATATTTTCTTTAGTCGCGGCAGCGGTGCTTCCGAGCGCCGCGCGGGCAGCCACGCTCACCTCGATCACGGTCGGGCCGAATGTCACGTTGCCCGCGGGATTGAGCCGGCAAGTGACGGCGACGGGCAATTATAGTGATGGCACGACGCAAGATTTGACCACGCAGGTGACGTGGGCTTCTTCCGCGCCCGCAGTGGCGACGATCAGCAACGCTAGCGGATCCCAGGGAGTGGCCACGGCGGTTGGCCTTGGGGTTACGACCATTACTGCAACCTTGGGCGGCGTGGTGGGCAGCGACCCGTTACGGGTAAAGACGCTGAGTTCCTTGAGCGTCAGTCCCACGGTTACGGCGATATGCCCAAACGCGAGCATCCAGTTCTACGCGCAAGGAACATTTTCG
>Ga0070731_10005097_pt1 | contig 10979 bp, 11 predicted proteins | sample Coa_R1_2_FD_66448 | JGI IMG/M metagenome (GOLD analysis project Ga0070731, IMG submission 66448) | Surface soil microbial communities from Centralia Pennsylvania, which are recovering from an underground coalmine fire - Coalmine... | ecosystem: Environmental > Terrestrial > Soil > Unclassified ... | reverse complement strand
CCCGTGAAACGCCGGAAGCCCGGCGCCACGAGGAAGAGCTGGTCGAAGTCGGCGCGCGAGCTGGCGCGCGCGGCCACCGCGCCGCCGAACGAGAATCCCGCGAGCACCAGCGGCAGCGACTTCCACTCGCTCCTCGCATGCTCGATCACGCGAAGCATGTCGTCGGTCTCGCCGCGGCCCTCGTCGTGGGCGCCCTGGGTCGCGCCGACGCCCCGGAAATTGAAGCGGTAGGTCGCCGCGCCCGAGTCGACGAAGGCCTTCGCGAGCGTCGTGACCACCTTGTTGTCCATCGTTCCGCCGAAAAGCGGATGCGGATGCGCGATCACCGCGACCGCGCGCGTGGACTCCGGAACCTGGCTCGCGACCTCGATCGTGCCCGCGGCGCCGGCGACGTGCTGCCGCGCGATCGAGGCGGCCATCTAGATGAGCAGGCGCTCGACCACGCGGCCGTTCACGAGGTGCTCCTCCACGATCTCGTCGATGTCGGCCTTGTCGACGTACGTGTACCAGGTGCCCTCGGGATAGACCACGACGCAGGGCCCTTCCTCGCACCGGTCGAGGCAGCCGGCGTTGTTGATGCGCACCTTGCCGGGCCCCGCGAGGCCGAGCGCCTTCACGCGGCCCTTCGCGTAGCCGCGCATGTCCTCGGCGCCATGGCGCGCGCAGCAGGCTTCCGGCGCGTCGCGGTGGTTGGTGCAGAAGAAGACGTGGTGTTTGTAGAAGCTCATGGATTCGATTCTACCCTGCGCCCGCGCAGGAAAAGCGCGATGAGATAACCCACCGCCATGAACGGCCACAGCTCGTGGAGAAATCGCGTGAGTGTCGCGAAATTCGCGAGCTGCCCGTAGGGCCAGCGGAAGACGCGCAGGAATTCGTCGAGCGGGCTGTAGGCGCCCACGATCTTCGAGAAGAGCGCTCCGGCGAGGACCAGCACGAGCGCGAGGTACGTGCGCGCCATGCGCCCGAAGCGCCGCGTGGGAACGAGGAGCAGCACGCCCACGAGGAGCCCGGCCACGCGCCCGGCGCTCACCCAGCCTTCGGAGAAATGCGGCTGCAGCATGAAGGACGCCGCGCTGAACTTGAGCCAGAGCGCCACGGACAGCAGCACGAGCGTGACGCGCAGCCCTCCCTGGTCGCGCGCGAGGAGCACCGACACGAAGAGGCCGAAGCCCCAGACGCTCATGGCGACCGCGGCCGAGAGCAGGACGGTGAGGTCGTCCGTGTCGAGGCCGCTTCCCACGATGTTGCCCGCGCCGAAGAACGGCAGCGCGGGATTGAGCTGCGCGATGAGCCAGATCGCGAGCAGCATGAGGCCCGCGTCGCCCCAATTGCCGGGGACCACGAACTCCTCGCGCTTCTCGCCGAGCGGTTTCGTGATGAGCGAGTACCACGGCTCCGCGAACGCGAACGCGCCCAGGGCCGTGCCCGCGGTGTTTGCGATTGCATCGTAGATCGAGGAGATCCTTCCCGGGATGAAGAGCTGCGCGGTTTCCATGCAGACGCTGAACGCGGCGCCGAACGCGATCGCCTTCGCGATGGCCGCCTTGTGCGTGGATCCCCCGTCGAGGAAATAACGGCAGGCGAGCATGCCGAGCGGCGCGTACGCGACGACGTTCACAGTCACGTCGAACGCCTGCAGGTAGCGCAAGCCCCCGAAGACCCCGGCGATCGAATCCGGCGGAGGCATCCTCAACGGAACGAAGGGATAGAGGCTCGCGTAGGCGAGCAGCAGGATCCACACCGCCGCGGAGCCGCTGAAACGGCCGCGTGTCATCCGAGGCGCTTGAGGCCCTTGCGGTACATGGCGGCGCGCTCGACGTAATGCTCCGCGATCCATGTGTTCAGCGCGACCTCCTCGGGCGTGAGCGTGCGCATCACCTTGTTCACGCCGAGCACGAGTGAGTTGTCCGGGATCACCTTGCCCTCGGTCACCATCGCTCCGGCCCCGACGAGGCAGTTCTTCCCGATGACCGCGCGGTTCAGCACGATGGCACCGATCCCGATCAGCGAGTTTTCCCCGACAGTGCAGCCGTGCAGCATCACGAGGTGGCCCACGCTCACGTTCTTCGCGAGCGTCACCGGAATGCCGCCGTCGGTGTGGACGACGGATCCGTCCTGGACGTTCACGTTCTCGCCCAGCGTGATGAGGTCGTTGTCGCCGCGGATCGTGACGTTGAACCAGACGCTCGCGCCCGGCTCCATCACGACCGAACCGATGACGGCGGCGTTGTCCGCCACGAAGTAGTCGCCCCTGAAGACGGGCTTGCGGTCGTCGAGCTGGTAGATCATTGCGACAGGATTATCACATTTGTTTGAACAAATGCGAGAAGGCGCGGCTCACTTCCAGGCGCTCGGGCCTTCCCTTGAGCGCGATCTCGCGGCGCCCGGTCTCGTCGACGCTCACGGACGCGATGGCGCTCACATTGACGAGGGTCCCACGGTGGACCTGCCAGAAATGGCGCGCGTCGAGCTGCGCGGCGAGCTCGCGCAACGGCGTCTTCACCAGCGCGTCGGAATCGTTCGTGACGACACGCGTGTACTTCATGTCGGACTGGAAGTAGAGGACATCGTCGACGTTGATCAGCCGGATCGTGCTGCCCAGGGAAGCCTGCAACCACTGCAGCGGCGGCGCGGGTGGCGCGATGCGCCGGGAGAGGTCTTCGATGAGATTTTCCAGCGACGCCGGCGTCTCCCGCAGCCGCCCTCGCAATCGGGCGGCGGTATCGGCCAGGCGCTCGGCCGACGCGGGCTTGAGCACGTAGTCCACGACGCCGCGATCGAAGGCCTCGATTGCATAGCGATCGTAGGCCGTGACGAAAACGACGTGCGCGAGACCGCGCAACTCACGGGCCGCCTCGAGCCCGCTCATCACGGGCATCTCGATATCGAGGAACGCCAGGTCCGGGCGATGCTCGCGAACCGCATGGACCGCGTCGGCACCGTTGGCGGCCTCGGCGACGATGTCGAGCGCGGGCCACGCTTGCGCGAGGGCCGCGCGAAGACTCTCGCGCAGGAGCGGTTCGTCATCCGCGATGACGGCACGCGCAGGCTCGCTCACGCAGGAACCTCGAGGTGGGCGATCGTGCCGCCCGGGTCGCCACTTTCCAGCGCGAGGCGCGCGCGATCGCCGAAGAGCGCCTTCAGGCGCTCGCGCAGGTTGGCGAGGCCCAGGCCCTGCCCCAGCGTTCCGCCGAAACCGGCCCCATCGTCGATCACCTCGACGACGATGCGATCGCCGGGCTGCTTCGCCACGATCCGCACGCTGCCGCGTCCCCTCGGCACGATGCCGTGCTTCACGGCGTTCTCGACGAGCGTCATGAGCATGAGCGGCGGAAACGCGCGCGCGGTGATTTCCGGCGCCACGTCGATGGCGACGGCGAGCTCTCCGCCCATTCGCACCTTCATGATCTCGAGATAGGCGCGCGCGAGCTCCACCTCGCGCCCCAATGTCGAGGATTCGCTGCGAATGTCCGGCAGCGCCGTGCGCAGGTAAGTGATGAGGTGGTCGAGCATCCGCAGGGAATCGGGTGAACCCGACTGCACGAGATGACGGACGTTGGCGAGCGTGTTGAAGAGGAAATGCGGCTCGACCTGGGCCTGGAGGAGTTTCAATTCGGCCTGCATGGCTTGCCGCTCGAGCCGCTCCTGCTCCGCTTCCGCGGCAAGGCGCGCGCTGCGCTGCCGCGCCTCCCACAGGCGCGCGCGCAGGATCGCGAGCGCAGTCGCCACGACGGTGACCGCCATGACCACGCCGACCGCGAAAGTCTTGGGGACGCTGCCCCCGGGCCATCGCTCCCAGCCGGGGCCGGTTTCGAGCGTGGTGACCGCGAGGCCGAGCAGGATCCCGAGCGCGAGGAGCGTCGCCACCGCGCTCTTGAACTTCCAGGGCTCGACGCGAAAGCGGCGATAGAGAAGATACGGCGGCGACACGATCGCGAGGACCCACAATCCGGCCGCCGTGGGAATGAATGCTTCCTCCGGCATTCCGATGGGGCGCCAGGCCATTCGCAGGAGCATGCTCCCCACGACGGCGGCCGTCGACCAGCCGGTGAGCATCCGGTAGAAATACGCGCGGGCTTCGAAGCTGATTTCCATCGCGAAAGACTAACGCACGCGGCAGCGGGAATGGAGCCCGGGCGACGAACCTCGGAAAACAGCGACGGGCCGCCGGTTTTCGCGACGGGCCGAGACTACATCTGCTTGAAGAGGTGGGAGTAGATCCGCGAGACCACCAGCGATTCGTCCTTGCCCTTGATCTTCACGTGGGCCTGGCCGCGGAAGTCGCGCGTGACCGCCGCGATGGCGTTCACGTTCACGAGCGTCGAGCGGTGGATCTGCCAGAACTGGCCGGGATCGAGGCCGTCGAGGAGCTCGCGGATCGGCGTCTTGATGAGCGCTTCGCTCTCGACTGTCACCACGCGCGTGTACTTCTCGTCGGACTGGAAGAAGAGCACGTCGTTCACGGGAATGAGGCGCAGGTTCTGGCCGAACGTGGCCTTGATCCACTGCAGGCGCTCCTTCTTCCCGCCGAGATGCTCGCCCAGCTTCGAAAGCACCGCGTTGAGATCCGCCGGGGGCGCGGCGAGCTTCGCCTTCAATCGCTCGATCGTCACGGCGAGCCGCTCGTCGGCCGCGGGCTTGAGGATGTAGTCCACTGCGCCGGTCTCGAAGGCCTGGATCGCGTACTGGTCGTAGGCCGTCACGAAGACTATGTGCGCACGGGCTCCCACGTGGCGCGCGACTTCCACGCCCGTCATCTCGGGCATCTGGATGTCGAGGAACATGAAATCGGGAGTACGGTCCTCGAGCGCTTCGAGCGCCGAGGCGCCGTCCTCGACGGACGCGATGATCTCCAGCTCGGGCCAGAGCTTGCGCAGCTTCCCTTCGAGCTGGGTGCGCAGGATCGCTTCGTCTTCGGCGAGTATCGCGGTCGGCATGGCCGCCATTCTACGGGGACGGCGGGGGCGGAGTGTCCTTCGACTTGTTGCTGCGGCGAACGAGCCACACGATCGCGAGCACCAGCAGGATGAAGGGCGCGATCGCCGGCGTCATCGCCACGAGGATCACGATCGGGATGAAGATCGCAAGTCCCACGAAGAGGAAGCCGAGCCCGTACAGGACCGCGAGCACAGCCGCGATCGCGACGACGACGATGGCGAAGGCGGCGGCGATCCCGGCCGTGCCGATGAGCGCGCCCGTGGGGCCGCTCACCACCTCGTCGCCGATCTGCACCGGCAGCACCCCGGTGGCCACGCCGACGATGCCGAGCCCCGCGAACACCGCGGCGATCACGACGAGCACGATGAACGTGAACGAAAGGCCCTTGCGCCATGCCCGCTCGGCCGTTCCCATGGCCGCGAGCGTGCGCATGGCCGCGGTCTTCGGGGCCTCGGGCATCACGGGAACGTCCCCGCCGAATCCGGCCGCCTGCGCCGACACGGAGCGCGCTCCGTCGCGCGGCACCTCGATCGTCGCCACCACGCCGTGCGGCTCGCTCGCCTCGAGTGTGAGCTTGCCCTTGTCGCCGTAGAGCGCCGCGAGGCGCTCGCGGATGTTGGTGAGCCCCACGCCGGTGCCCAGCGAGTCGCCGAATCCGCGGCCCGTGTCCGACACCCTGAGGCGAAGCGTATCGCCTTCGGCCGACACGGCGATGCGCACGGTTCCGCCCTCGCGCAGCGGCTCGAGGCCGTGCTTGATCGCGTTCTCCACGAGCGAGGGCAGCATGAGCGGCGGGAACGGCGCGTCCATGAGCTCCTGCGGCACGTCGATCTCGAAGGACAGGCGCTTGCCCATGCGCATCTGCAGGATGTTCAGGTACGCGCGCACCAGCTCCATTTCCTGCCCCACGGTGGACACCGACTCGCGCATCTTCGGCAGCGCGTTGCGCAGGTACTGGATGAGGTGGCCCGTCATCAGGTTCGCCTGCTGCGGATCGACTTCCGTGAGCGCCTGGACGCTCGCGAGCGTGTTGTAGAGGAAGTGGGGCTCGACTTGCGCCTGGAGCGCCGAGAGCTTCGCTTCCGTGACCTGCTGGCTCATGCGGTGGAATTCCGCCTCGCGCTTCTTCGACTCGGCCACTTCGAGCGATGCGCGCGAGCGGTCGATGTAGAACTTTGCGACGATCGTGATCGCGAGCAGCGGGATGAAGATGAGGATGAGGCCCGCGCCGACGCCCATGCGATAGAGGCCGCCGGTCACGCTCTTGTGGATCTCCTCGCGAAGCTCCGGGGGAAGCTGCACGGCGGGCAGCGGCGGCACGGCGGGATGCGCATCGGTATCCACCTGCACGGTCACGATGGGCGCGCCGCCGGGACCATTGAGCTTCAGGTCGGGAAGCTTCGGACCCTTCGGGGCATCCGGCGCTTCGGGCGCCGGGGGCGGGACGGGGGCTTCCTGGACCGCCCTCTCGGCGTCTTCGGCCGCGGCGAGGGACTTGCTGAGGGACTTGAGGGCCTTCGCGTTCTCGACGCCCGCATCCTTCAGCGCGCGCTTGGTCTCACGCCTCGCGTCGGCGATGGAGCGCTGCGCATCCTTGATCGCTTCCGCGACGTCCTTCGCGGCTTGCTGCTTGGCGCGCGCGACTTCCTGGCCCGCTTCGCGCACGCTGTCGCGCGCCGCCTCGACCTCGCGCAGCGCGTCTTCCAGCTCCTCGCGCCGGGCCGGGTCCTTGGTGTGGGCGAGCATCTCCTTCAGGACGCTGCGCCCGATGTTGAGCGCGCTGTCCGAGTAGGCCGATTCGATCTCCGCGCTGATGGCCCGCTTCTCCTCCGGCGTGGCGCCGCGCTTCTCCAGGTGCATCACGTTGAGCGGCACCGTGAACATCGCGAGGCCGATCAGCAGCGCGAACCCTCCGGTGAGCAGGAGCCACCAGGGGGTGTTGTGGAGGAAGTTGGAGACGGGCTTCATTCGTTTCCTGGAATCCGGCGCGCGGGGCGCCGGCGATCAATAGTCCGCAAGCAGGGCGATTATCGCCGTGGTGAGGGAGAAAAGGACGACGCCGACTACGATCAGGACCAGGTGCGGCCCGAGCGACTGGAGGGTGGACATGTTGTTTGGCCTCGTGGAAATGGGGTTCGACGGCTTCGTGACTGCATTCTGGGGACGCGCGCCCCGGCCGGCCACGGCCGAGCGGCGAACTGCAGAAATCGGGGGGTGAAATGGCCATTGGGGGGATGAAGGGAGGTTGGATGCGGGCCTGCGCCGGAGCGGAGCCGCTACATCTGCTTGAAGCGGTGGGTGAAGGCCCGCGAGACCACCAGCGTCTGGGCGTGGTCGCGGAGGCTGATCTCGGCCTGGTCCTTGAGCCCCTTCCGGACGGAAGCGATGAAGTCCACGTTCACGATCGTGGCGCGATGGATCTGCCAGAAGCGCGCGGGATCGAGCTCCTCCAGAAGCTCGCGGATGGGCTTGCGGATCAGCACCTCGGCTTCGCCCGTGACGACGCGCGTGTACTTCTCGTCGGACTGGAAGAAGAGCACCTCCTCGACCGGAATGAGCCGCACGTTCGATCCCACGGACGCCTTGATCCAGCGCAGGTGCTCGGCCCCCGCCTGGGGCGCGATGCGTGCCGCCAGCCGCTCGACCAGGTCGTCGAGGCTCGGCGGGCGCTCGCCGAGCCTCACTTTCAGGCGCGCGCACGTGAGCTGCAGGCGATCCTCGTTGAAGGGCTTCAGCACGTAGTCGATCGCGCCCTGCTCGAAGGCTTCCACCGCGTACTGGTCGAAAGCCGTCACGAAGACCACGTGGGCGCGGTCGCCGATCGCGCGCGCCGCATCGAGGCCGTTCACGCCGGGCATGTGGATGTCGAGGAAGAAGAGCTGCGGCTCGTGGTCGCCGAGGACCTTCTCCACGTCCCTGCCGTTCTCCATCTCGTGCACGACCGAGAGCTCGGGCCACACGCGCGCGAGGCGCGAGCGAAGCTGGGCGCGAAGCAGGGGCTCATCGTCGGCGATGACCGCGGTGATTGCCGCCGCGCTCACGCGCCGCTCCCCGCGGGCACCTCGATCGAGGCGACGACGCCGTGGGGCGGACGCTCCTCGATCACGAGCTTGGCCGACGCGCCGTAGAGGGCCTTCAGCCTTTCGCGAATGTTCGCAAGGCCCACGCCGCCACCGCCCTTGGTGGGCTTGATGCCTTCTCCCGTGTCCTCGACCGACACGCGCAGCTTGCCTTCATCCTCGGCCGCGCGAATCGTGATCGAGCCCGCTTCGCACGACGGATCGATCCCGTGCTTCACAGCGTTCTCCACCAGCGTGATCAGCATCATCGGCGGGAACGCGCGGCACTTGAGCGTGTCGGGCACGTCGATCGCGTAGTCGAGGCGCGTGCCCATGCGCACCTTGTGGATGTCGAGGAAGGCGCGCGCCATGTCGAGCTCGCGGCCCAGGTTCGTGTAGGCCTCGCGCATCTGCGGCAGCGCCGCGCGCAGGTACTGGATGAGGCTCTCCAGCATCCGCGACGCCTCCGGCGGATTGGTCTCCACGAGATGCTGGACGTTGGCGAGCGTGTTGAAGAGGAAGTGCGGCTCGATCTGCGCCTGCATGAGGGCGAGCTTCGCCTCGAGGAGGTTCTTCGCGAGCTGGTGGCGCTCGCTCTCGGCCAAGTGGTGGTGCGCCTGGTCGCGCGCATGCTTTTCGCGGAGCACGTACATCGCCACCACCACGCAACCGAAGCCGATGCCCAGGCCCATCGTGATGAGCACGCCGAAGAGGCGCTCGGCGAACATCTGGCGGATGTCGCGGCCCTTCACGAGGCCCGCCACGATCGTGCCGACGAAGGAGCCGATCACGATCGCGCCCACCTGCATCACTTCGCGGGGCACGCGCGCCTGGCGGATGTTTCCCGCGACGGTGAACAACACCATGCTCGCATAGCCCACGCACAGCGCGCTCACCAGCAGGTCGCGGTAGGTATTGAGGAAGAGCCAGACCACCGAGGCCGTCGCAGCCGCGCAAACCGCGCTGACCACGAGCACTCGCTGGACTGTGAGGCCCTCGAACAGGTAGGCGTAGGACTTCAAGTTTCTCCCTCGACGGCCGCAAAGTTACCGCCCCGGGGGCCATTGTGGCAAAGATGTTGCGACGAAACGCGCAATCGCGGGAATGGACGGGGGAAAACCGGAAAAGAAAAAGGCCCGGCGGGGTCGCCGGGCCGAAGGAGCAAGCCCTGGGAGCGGGGGGCCGCCCTGATCGTTCTAGGTGGCCGAACGCCGCGCCGAGACGTAGATCGTGCCGAGCGCCTGGGGCGCCACGGCGACCCTGCGCAAATTCACCTCGACGTGCGCGGTCTTCACGGGCTCGGAGGCCACGAATTCCTTGCGCGTCGTATAGGGCGACGAGGGGTCGGAGAGGATCGCCGCTCCGGCGACGAGGAACCAGACCGAGGTGAGCACCGTGACGCCGGAAGCGACTGAAGCGCTGCTCGGAAATGTCGGGAATGTGTAGTTGTTCATGTTCGTTTCTCCTTTGGCGGTTCCTGCCAGTGGCGGATGCGGCAGGAAACATGCACGCAGGTTAGGGATGCGCGGCCGCCGGAGGAAGGCGAAAGCGACGAAATGCGGAAAAGGAGGAGTGAAACGCCGCGGAACGGGGCTACGCGCGACGAACGGGCAGTAACGAACCTGCAATGATCGCGATGAAACTCGCGAGGAAGCCCGCCAACGCGGGTGGAACGAGGGCATCGGGCATCGCGATCTCGAGCGCGATCCACACCACGAGCCCCGCCACGATGGATGCGATGCACCCGGTCGTGTTCGCGCGTGGCCAGAAGAGTCCCGCGGCGAGCGGGACGAACGAAGAAACGAGGACGACTTTCCCGGATTCGTTCACGAGCTGGTAGATCGACATGGAGGAGGTGAGCGCCATGACGGTCACGATGACGGCGAGCGCGGCCACCGTCGCCCGCATGAGACGAAGCACCGCGCGATCGTCCTTCGGTTTCGCGAGCGGCTTCACCACGTTCTCGGCGATCACCACCGCGGGAGCGAGGAGGATGCCCGCGGCCGTGGACAGGATCGCGGAGATCAGCGCGCCGAAGAAGAGCACCTGAACGGCGACCGGCGTCCTTTCGAGGATGAGCGTGGGCAGGATGAGCTGCGAGTCCTTGTCGATGAGGCGCTCGACCATCGGCCCGTCGATCACGAGCGTGGCGCAGATGAGCACGATCGGCAGCGACGCGATGAAGAAGTAGATCACTGCGCCGAGGAGCGCCGAGCGCGCCGCCGTGGCTTCGTCCTTCGCGCTCAACACGCGCTGGAGGACGTCCTGCTGCGGAATGGAGCCGAAGACGATGACCAGCGACGCCGTGATCCACGCGAGTATCGATCGCGCGTCGGCCTCGGGAAGGAACCGCATGCGATCCGACCGTGCCGCGGCCTCGAATGCTCGCGCGGGCCCGCCGGCGAGGTCCACGACCGCCCACGTCACATAAAGGAGTCCCGCGACGATCATCACGGCCTGGAAGAAATCCGTGAGCGCCACGGACCACATGCCGCCGGCCATGGTGTAGGCGAGCACGATCGCGGCCCCGACGATCACGCCGGCGCGCGTATCGATGGCGCCACCCGAGAGCACGTTCATCGCGAGGCCGAGCGCCACGAGCTGCGCCGCGATCCATCCGAGGTACGAGAACGCGATGCACACCGAAAGCAGGATCTCGGCGGTGCGGCCGAACCGTTCGCGGAAATAGTCGCCGAGCGTGAGCACGTCGAGGCGGAAGAACGGGCGCGCGAAGACGAGCGCCACGAGCACGAGACAGGCGACCGCGGAGAAGGGATCGGCGACGAGACCGCGCAGTCCCTCCTTGAGGAACGTGGCGGGAATTCCGAGCACCGTTTCCGCGCCGAACCACGTGGCGAAGACAGTCGCCGAGACCACGGTCGTCCCGAAGCGATGCCGCGCCACCGCGTAGTCGCTCGACCCGCGCACGCGCGTCGCGGCGTACATGCCCACCGCGAGCGACGCAACGAGGTAGAGAACTAC
>Ga0070731_10005096_pt1 | contig 10980 bp, 11 predicted proteins | sample Coa_R1_2_FD_66448 | JGI IMG/M metagenome (GOLD analysis project Ga0070731, IMG submission 66448) | Surface soil microbial communities from Centralia Pennsylvania, which are recovering from an underground coalmine fire - Coalmine... | ecosystem: Environmental > Terrestrial > Soil > Unclassified ... | reverse complement strand
TCAGGATCAGCGCTCAATACGAAGTACCGCGTCTTCACGAAGGAATCTTCCAGAACAAAATTCTTAGCTATGCTATGTCCGGCTGGGGAACGGGGTGGTATCTGAATTATCAGAGCGCGGCTTTGGTGGGCCTGCCCACCAGTACCGGAAGCTCCCCGATCAGCAACTTCCTCGGCTACGGGCCGGGCCCCGCGCAGTTGATTCCCGGGATGAGTCCCTGGTCAGTGAATTGGACTGATTACGGTGGTACCGTTCACACCACACCGCTCGACATCAACTGCAGCTGCTTCGACCCGACCAAGACGCAGGTGCTGAACCCCGCCGCATTTGCGAACGTTCCGAACGGGCAGTTCGCGGCAAATCAAGCCTCGATTCGCAGCTTCCGCGGCCCCCGCATCCCCTCGGAAAACGCGAATTTCAGCCGTAACTTCCGCGTTAAGGAACGGTACAATTTTCAGGTGCGTGCGGAATTCACGAATATTTTCAACCGCATGATTTGGCCGACACCGCTTTTCGCCGGTACCGCCATCAACGTCGGGGCCTTCACCGCTGCTCCCACGAAGTTCACCTCCGGCCCGAATGCCGGCTTGTACAGCGGTGGCTTCGGCACCATTGTTCCGGAGACAACTGCCTCCGGGCAGCGCGCTGGCACGCTGGTTGCCCGCTTTTCGTTCTAGTCGAACGGACTTCGCGGGCCGCGAAACCGAAAAGCGTGGGGCAGGTCTGTGACCTGCCTCGCCGAAAGCCAACTAAACAGACGTTACAACTATTTGCGAGTGTCCGCATGCTGACGAGCTGGGTGCGACACGCTGCCTTTAGATGCAACACTTGACGTTTCCTGTCTGAAGGAGTGCCGCGTCGTCAGCGGCAAATCCCAAAAATGACGACACGGCGTCAAATGACGAAGCAGCGTCGCAGCGCTTGAATTGGGCGGGTGGCCACAAGCTCGGTACCCTCGCAGTCGCTTGGCACACCCTCTGAACTGGTACTTTCGGGAAAACGGCGAATCCGGCAGGCGTGCCGATGGCTGTCTGGAACCAAGCGCTGCCAAAGTTTACAGTCGCTATGCGCAATATGCACACCCCCGGAGGATGCGGATTCACGCAAAAGAAATTTGGGGAGATTTCCACCTGCTCGTCAGTTGCTCGAAGTATATCGTGCGAACGCTTGTGCAGTGAGGACTTCCCGTTAATTGAGAGTGCTGCGCGCGAACCTGGCCCGGCGTAGGCAACCATTCCCACGAAACTGGTATGCGGACTGCAAGGGATGCACAGCAACAATGGCATCTCCAACGTAGCTTTGACTTTACAGCTACAGGAGTACTGAAGGTACTAAAACTAGCCGGAGCAATAAGATCGAAACTCCGGGATTGAAAAAGTTGAATTATTGACCGGGGAGCAAAGAATTGGGGAGCAAGAATTTATGATGCGAGCGGCACAGCATCGGCGCAGTCGGGCAAGCCACGGTAGCTTAACGGCCCATGTGCTCGTTGCGCAGGAGGCGGAGCGCAGAAGGGTCTCCAGGGAAATGCACGACGATTTGGCCCAGAAAGTGGCCCTCCTGCAGTTTCAAATTGAAGGAATGAAGCAGCGGCTCATTTCGCATCCTCAAGTTCTACCTGAACTTGAGTCTTTGCGCGGATGTGTGGCCATGCTCGCGGAAGATGTGCATCGAATCTGCTTTCGCCTACACCCCGTGATCCTGGACAACCTTGGCTTAGTGCCGGGCATCGAGTTTCTATGCGACGAACACAGCAGGATGACCGGCGTGAAGGCCACATTCCTGCACGACGCCATTCCCGACCGGCTTCCCGCAAATGTAGCGCTGTGTTTGTACCGTGTTGTGCAAGAAGCGATTCAAAACGCTGCCAAACATTCAACGGCCAAAGACGTGACGATCTCGCTGCGCAAAAGTGGGAATGGAATTGGGGTCGAGGTTTGCGATACAGGACAGGGTTTCGACATGAATGAAGCCGGCGCTAAGTCCGGCTTGGGACTGGTGTTTATTTCTGAACGGGTGAGACTGCTGGGCGGACGATGTACGATTCGTTCTGCGCCCGGCAAGGGCACTCGAATTTCGGTTATCGTCCCGCTTACCGTGACCGAGTGAACTAAACGGGACCCGTGCTGCTGAAGGCGTTCGAAATATTATGACACCTGAGATAAACGCGGAAATGGAATTCGATGGGAGTTCCCCACATCGCGAGCCGATAGATTTTCTTGGCGGCGGGAGACTGCCCCAGGCGCGCAAGAGACGTCCGACTCTGCTCATTGCCGACGATCACTTGATGATGGCGCAGGCGGTGGCCCATCTTCTCAAGGACGAATGCGACGTGCTCGGCGCAGTCGGGAGCGCGAGCGAGATGCTCGCCTTAGTCTCACAACGCTGCCCCGACCTCGTCTTAATGGAAGTCTGTATGCCGAACGTTACAGGAATGGAAGCCACACGAAAGCTGCGCCAAGTCGCGCCCGGCTGCAAAGTGATTCTTGTTAGCATGTACGCCCAACCGGAGTTTGTCCGCGAGGCCTTCGCCACCGGCGCCTCCGGATATCTCTTAAAGTCGTCAGCTGCCACGGAGCTGCTGGATGCGATCCGGGAAGTTTTGGGTGGCAATGTTTATGTGAGTTCCTGCATCGCCAAGGATGCCTTAGCCTCCTTGCTGCAGCCGGCGGCGCCGTCGCTGAGCGAACGTCAGCGCGAGGTTCTGGCACTTGTGGCGGAGGGATGTTCCGCAAAGGAGATCGCGGGACGTCTGCGAATCAAGGTCAAGACGGCTCAATTCCACAAGGCCAACATCATGGTGAAGCTGGGGGTGCATACCACGGCGGAACTGACACGATATGCGCTGGGACATGGCATCGTGTCCTATTGAGATCTAAAGGAAATTGATGGTGAAGGGAATGATGATGAAGGGAACTAAAAGACGTTTGTCCTGCCCAAAATGCGGCTGGAGCAACGTTCGGTCGTCCGAGGTGGTCAGCGTCCTGGACTGGGCGGCGAAATTCGCGGGGTTTTCCCCCCTTCGCTGCCGTAGCTGCAGGCTGAGATTTTATCGTCCCTGGTTTCTTGCCCGGCGCGCGTTCCCACTGGTAACGACGCACCACTTTAACGCGGCTTCCAAGCCGGCTCGGATCGCCCTGGACCCGCGATACACGTCTCCCACCGCTGAGATTCCGACAGAGGAAGCCAATCCGGTTGCATTGGGCCAGCAGGGGAGAGTCTTGCTGCTGGACGACGATCGTGGCTCGCGGAAACTACTCCGAAGGCTCCTAGACAGAGAAGGTTACGCCGTCCGCGAGGTCCCCGGTGTAACTGCCGCTCTTGCCGAATTGCGCAACACGGGAATAGATCTTGCAATCGTCAATCTGAATGGCCACGAGGGTAAGGTTGTGGTCCGGAGCCTGCGGAACGCGCACCCGGATTTGATCGTTGTCGTCTTGTCCGAGACGCCACTTCCTGCAGATAAATCAAGGAAGCTGGTGGTCCTACCTAAACCGTCAGATGCTCTAGCGGTGTTGCAAAACATCCGCCATTTAATGTCTCAGGAGCGGCGGCCTGAGATCGCGCATACGTAACGCCTTAAACCGCGGATCTATCACCGCAAGAATTGACAGCCGAAATGGTTGAGCGATGAAAGTTCACGTACATATCCGTGTCGGAGCTTGGCCGCTCGTGCCAAGGCTCGCAGAAGTTCTGGGCGCCGCTGCGCCCGAAAACCCTTATGTAACGTGCCCGGAGTGCGCCAGTGGGAGAGTCAAACGGCTCACCAAACGGGACCGGATCGATAGACTCTCGCAAGTGCCTTGGAGCGCCCTTCAACGATTTCTGGGAGGAAGGCTCTACCATTGTTCCCGCTGCCGTTTACAATTCTATGACTGCCGCAGGCAAGCCCATCGATCTGCCGCGGTTAGCGCTGAAGCGGTAAGTCTACCGGCTGCGGTGGTCGCGTTGGACGCCGGCGTTCAGCTTCTACCGCCACGGTAGAGCGTCCGCAAAGATCGTGGGAGGCTAGGGCTGGTTGACTGGCGATGCCGGAGATCCGGCAGCATCTGGGTCAACCGGCGGTACGCGGCGTTTAGGTTGTGATAGGGAATGCCCGGGAAATAGTGATGCAGCGCGTGGTAGCGCAAGCCCACCGGAGCCCACAACTCGGTCCAGAAGGCACCCGGGGTATCGATCGAATCGATCAATTGACCATCGCGATCGAGGGGAGTCCCGTCGCTCCTATAACGGTGCGCGCCCAAGGTGCGAAGAGTGTTAATGAAACACACCATCGCTAACACCACATACCAAACCGCAAAGGAACGCCAGGGAAGCACGCGAAGCGCGGCGAGCGCCATCAGAACTCCCCATGCTCCCAGGGTGGCCGCCTCCCAGCGCGCCATCTTCCGGCTGGAGGATTCCGTGACGTCGCGCCGGTACCGCACATTCATCGATAACGCGGAAGCTCGCACTGCGAGCCAGCGATGCAAACTCGGAGACAAGAGGCTGAAAGGCGATAGGAGAAGGAACCGCACCATCAGCAGCGCTGGAATCAGAAAGCTCTGCAGGCCGAACACGACGATCATGAGGGGGCGTCCCGAAAACGGAAGGTACTCCGGGTCTTGGTCCGTCCCGTACGTAGAGAGCTTGTGATGATTTTGATGCACGCCCACGTAGATGATGGATGGCATCAGCATCGGAACGCCGAAAAGCAGGTTCCAGGTGGTTTCAAATCCTCGTAACGCGCTCTGCCGCAAATGGCTGATCTCATGCAAAAAGCACAAGCCGCGATAGAGAGCGAAAACCGCAACAAAGGAAGCTAGCAGCATCGGCCATGAGAATGGTTCAAATACGATCGCCCCGACGAACGCCGTCCAACCTACGATTGCGCTTAGCAGGAGATCGGTCCAATAGATCGCCGGGCGCGGCGTGTGGAGATCGCGCACCAAGCGCTTGCCTTCGCGGGCATAATCGATTTGGCAGTCCATCATGATCTGGTGTTCGAATCGAGGACGGCTTCAGACTGCGCGGATTCATACCGCCCTGGCGACAGAATTCCCGCTGGATCCGAAATGCGTTTAATCCCTTCCAGAAATTTCGCGTACGCACCCTGAACGTTCATCTCGCCCATGGATTGGATTCCCAAACGATACGGAATGTAGCCTTTTGCGGACAGCAGCTTGGTCAATTCTTTGTAACACGCCATGGCGCGCCGATCCTCTCCCGGCGTTTCGCGATCGTAGGTGATGGAGATCACGCAGATCAAAGCCCGTTCGGTGATCAAAGTAATCGAAAGCATGGGCTCAAATCCATGTTGCAGAAGCACCTGCGACGACAGCGTAGCCAGGGCTTTCGCGTGGCCGCCTTCAGCGGGAGCCACGGGCGAGTACCACAGCAGCCCGCACCGGTCCCGGTCCGGATCCATCTGTTCCGGAGGCGGCGTGCGTTTGCGCCAATACGCACTGGCAAGTGGCCGATCCGTGGGTTGACCCTTAAGCAAGCCATACACCGGCCGCACCAGTTCTAGAGCCCGGCTCAAATCCCAGCCGGCTGTGAGGCGGAAGAGGCGAGAGAATCGCGTCGCCAGCGCCAGCCGCCGGTCGTCCAGAAACTGCAGCCGGCTGACCTTGCCGGCCAACTCGCGGCGGAGCAGTCTGCGCGCCTCCGCCACTTGTGCGCGAGTGCCGTAAAGTCCGCCCGAGCCGTTCCACGCTCCGAAATTCATCCGCTTGCGAAAGCCTGCCATCTGCTGCGGCGTCAAGGGCGTGGAGCCTCCGGTTTCCTCCCAGGGGTATTGCTGCATGCCCCCGAGCACCTTGTAGTCGTTCCCCACGTGGATCGCGCTGCGCAGAGTTCCACTCATCCGCAACCGCCGGAGAGCATTGATAACCTCGGGTAAGTCCTCGTCCTGATCGCAGCGAAAGAAGAACGCTTGAAAATACTCCGGCGCGGGCATCAGCCAGAACGTCATTCGCGTCACGACGCCGATATTCGATTGGGTGAAGAGTCCGTCCAGGCTGGGACCGAGACCCCAGCGGTATACCGGCGCGGCCGGCGAGCCGGAGAACCGCGCCGCCCCCGTTTCCAGTTTCTCTCCCGTTGGCAGGACGATTTCAAATCCGCACACGTTGCCGAAGTGGTCGCCATAAGGCGTGTGGCCGAATCCGCGCTCAAGGGTGTTGCCGATAAGACTGCACCCGGGACTCGACCCGGTTGAATCGATCCACAAGCGCGAGTTTCGGCTGCGCAAGAAATCGAATAGTTGGCCTTGAGTTACGCCGGGTTCGACGGAGACGAAGCCCAAGTCCTCGTTGAAGTCCAGGATCCGGTTCATACGGCGCAGATCCAGCAATACGCAGCCATCCGATGCGGGCGCGGAAGAGCCATATCCCCAATTCCTGCCGCTGCTGACTGGATAGACCGGAATCCCGAATTTGGTGGCGATCCGGAGGGTTTGCTGAAGTTGCTCGCACGTGGCGGGACGCAAAATTGCCGGGATGCGCCGGTCTATAGAGAAGGTGGCGGTTGCGGCAGCCTGAAGGTGTTCTTCCCGCGTAATCAGGTTCTCGGATCCGAGAACCGACTCCAATTGAGACATGGCGGCTTGCGCAAGCACGTTGACCTCCTTGGCCACCTGCGAAGCAGGCGCACCAAGAACCAAGCGGCCTCCGACTGCCGAGATCCTATTGTACTGCGTGTGCGAAAGCTTTTCCAAGTCTCCACGCCTCGCGCCGCCACGGCCGGTAGGACTCCTGCATCGCGAATGCGTGTTGCGCCGCCGGCGCTTTCGTCCGTTCTTGCACGGGGACGTCCGGCTGAATCACCAGCGTGGCGGTCATCAAGTACGAACGCAAGTCTTCGATGCAGCTCTCAAAGCGGGGGTTTGGCCCCGTGGAATCGAAGCGAAGCAGTTCCATGTCGCAGCCGTATTGGGGATCGAAGTAAGGGGGTATTTCAAATTGGTCGATCCGCATCGGCTGGCCGCCTATTTTACGCAAGATTGTCGCGGAGCAATGACGCCTGGTGGCGGTGGTGATTCCGATGCAGCCCCCGAGAATCCGGGCGAGACTGTATGTCGCAAGGGCGATGCGTACGCCCTCCGCGCTCCGACGCATCGAGGAATCCAGAGCCCAACCTCCCACCTCGACATACGACAAATCCCTCCGCCTGGCCTCTGCAACTTCTGCATTGATCGCGGCCCGCAACGCCATGCCCCAGTCTTTGGAATGCGCGAGGGCGGCTTTGCGGACACCAAGCTCCCTAAACTGAACCGTGTTCGGATGCTCAATGTACCGCGAGCAACCGCAAACCTCGCCAGCCTCGTCCAGCGATACCAGGTGCCAGGCAGATTCGTCGGCTGGATGCCGATGGCGTCCGTCTCGCGTGACCTCGGATTCCCGAATGGCCCCGTCTTCCACATACACCTTTGCTCTAAGTCTCTGCACACCAGAGAGTAAACGCTCATAATGGCGGGAGCTTCTTTGAACACCGCCGAAATCGCCAGGAATCCGGGCCTTGGGAGGGGCTAGTACGACCAAGCTGCTGTGTACATTTGGATTAGGCACGAGGTTCATTGCGCTGCTTCCCCTTTGCGAAGACGTCTTTGGGCTTAGATGCTTGTTTAATCGGGGTTTTCGGTGTCTGACGCTAGGCGAAGGCAACCCTAAGCAGGCAGGACTTGTGTCCTAACAGTACTAGTGATGTTACCCGAGTGAAACCCAAGGCGTACGGTATTTTTCCCAGGTACTCGACGGGCACGTTTACGGGTATCGGAGGCCCGAAGCGAAGTGCAGAATTAGATGCATAGACCGGAATCGACCGGTCTCAGGAAAGGTTGGAGGAGAACTAATGACTTTGAGTACGCGAGGCGGCGGGCTGATCGTATTGGCTGCGGCCCTGATGTTGACTTCTGTAACGGTGTCCGCAAGTCCGATTACAGGAACATTCGGATTTGACGGACCTGGAGTTCTGACATTTTACAACAATGCAGACTTCATTGATTTTTGTGCCACCGTAACTGGTAATACATGCAACAACAACGGAACGGGGACAGGCGACTTCACCGTTACCGGCTCGGGAACAAATTCCTTCTCGGTGCTGTCAAGTTCGACGACTGGCACAATCGACGACCTAACGGACCACACGCCACCTGCCCCACTGTATACATACCTTCCGGTCGGGGTGCCGGTTGCGATCAACAACATCATAGCCTTGACCGGCTTCTCCACCTGGGACTTTCAAGCTAATCTTCTGCCTGTGGCCTCCTGCGTGTCAACCGCGACACAGCAGTGTCTGGGGGCGTTCCAGTTGGATCAAAATGGGCAGAATGTGGCCGTCGAAATGAATATCCTGGGCACACTGATCAACACGGCGGACGGATCGAAGTCGACCATGGATATTGCCTTGACTGGCAACTTCCTTAATACGACTATCGCAGCCGTAGAAGCCGGCGCGGTTACCTCTGCCGGGGTCTTCTCTAATAACTGGTCCGCGTCGGTGGTTGCTGCAGCAGTTCCCGAACCCGGAACGTCGACGATGTTCCTGGCCGGCGGTGGTTTGCTCCTCCTGTCCCGCATCCGTCGCTCGCATAAGCGGTAAGCTTGTCCGGACCGGGACTCCGACTCCGGTTCGTTCCATGACCGACCGGACCAAGCTAAATAGCGTTGGTCCGGTCGTTTTATTCTGGGGCTAATTATCGGCGCTCCTGGATCGAGAATTGCATTACACTGGTCCTTGGCAGGGGATGCCTTGGAAGTGGATTCTGGTCGCCATCGTTGTCTTGACTTGCTTCGGGTGAGCTGGAAAGACGCATCAACGACACTTTGCGATTACGGAATCTTATTGGAAGTATGGGAAGATGGTGCGCTAATCCAAACATCCATTGCTCTTCTGCAGGGGGCAGAAGTGGACCTGGAGTGTTCACATGGCTGCTTTCGTGCGACCGTAAAGTCCTGCGAATCGGATGAATACGGCAATCTTCTGGAAATTTCTGTCGATCCCTCCGCAAGCTGGTTTCCCTCGGGCTACAAGCCGAGTTATCTTTTCCGTTCCGAGGAGCCGTAGGGCATTTGCGGAGTTCGGGCAACACCAAGTAGTCCCATAGCTTGCGCCACACTCAAGGGTTTTATCTCCGGAATTAGAGCTGCGCCTTGGGACATGGTCCAAGGCTGATCCCAAGGCAGAGGGTGGGGAGCCTTGGGCGGCAGCGTGCGGAGACCGAATGAAACTACTGTATGGATGAGGATAGCCAACGCGAGAGCGTCACTACGGAAGATCGAAACAGGCGCCCGGCGGTAGCCATCGCAGACGACCATATGCTGATGGCCGAAGGATTAGCCAAGCTGGTGGAAGACGATTTCGACGTCGTGGCTAAAGTCGACAGCGGGCGTGAATTGCTCCGGATTGTGGCGCAGAGGCATCCAGACTTGGCCCTGATCGACGTTTCCATGCCGGAGTTTACAGGCATGGACACCACTCGGGAGTTGCTAGAAATGGCGCCGCGGTGCAAGGTGATCCTCATGAGCGTGCATTCGCAGGCCGAAATGGTCAGGGAGGCATTTCGTGCCGGCGCTTCAGGATATGTTCTGAAGCGATCGGCTGCGGTGGAGTTGCTAACGGCGATGTGGGAGGTTTTGAGAGGCAATGCGTATGTGAGCTCCTCAATCGGAAAAGAAGCGCTCGCTTCCCTTTTAGCTCCCCCTCCCACACTAACTGCGCGTCAGCGCGAGGTCCTGCGCCTTGTGGCCGAAGGACGATCCGCTAAAGAAATCGCCGCGCACTTGGGCATCGCCTTAAAGACGGCTCAATTCCACAAGACCAGCATCATGACCAAACTCGGTATCCATACGACTGCAGAATTGGTCAAGTACGCCATGGATCATGCCAGCCTTCCTTGAACCGGGGCCCAAGGCCGGGAAATCATACCGGTTCCTGAAAATTCTACCGCCGAAGGTCTGTAGAAACGAAAGGAATCCTCCCGGCGATTGAATCTTACAAGGCCGTGATAAGGAATTCTTCATGAGGGCACAAGGGTTAGTTCATTTGGCAGGGGAAGTGCCTCAATATCGGACCAAGTATCAAACCTAGCATTAGAGAACTTCGGGGGAAGTTTGAGGAGAAGACTGCCCGTGGAAAGACCCACTTCTTCGAAAGGGAGGCATCGGCGACGATGAGATTGGTTGCGAGCGCATCTCGAACGCTGTTGCTGTTAGCTCCTTCTCAACGCGCCGTGCCGGCTCATTTCGGGCTGCCTCAAGCCGATCCGCGGCGCCACCGGGAATTATTAGATGAAATGCAGAGGTTCCGAGGCCGTCTTTACCTGGAGGACGGAGCGATCAAGCCTTGGCAACTAAGCGAGGGTAGACATCGCCTCGATATCGATCAGGGAAGCTGGCACCTTCTGGTTCTTGACCAGGCTGGGCGTGTGTGCGGTTGTATGCGCTATCGCGAGTACCCCGTGGGCATCCGCTTCTCAGAGTTGGGCATTTCTCACTCTGCTCTTGCAAGTTCATCCGAATGGAGCGAGAAATTAAGAGGCGCGGTGGAAGCCGAGCGCAATCTATCGAAACATCTCGGCCGCACCATCTCTGAGATAGGGGGATGGGCGCTCCACCAGGACATACGTGGTACCGCGGAAGCTCTCCGGATCGCTCTGGCGACCTATGCGCTGGCCCAAGAGTTGGGCGAGACAATCGGAATCAGCACCGTCACACAACGCCATGAATCGGCGTGGATCTTACGGCGAATGGGCGGACGGCCGCTGGAGTTTCGCGGCACACAACTGCCTACTTATTTCGATCCCCTCTACGAGTGCCAAATGGAAATCCTAAGATTTTATTCCTGGGCTCTCAATCCGCGCTATAGCATCTGGATCGACGAGATCAAACACCACCTTCGGGCCGCTGAGGTGGTAACGGATGGGACTACGGGACCGGAATGGGTCGCAGCGATGCGCGCCCAGCCGTTGACTCCAGAGCTTGGGCGGGCTGCTTCCGCAGG
>Ga0070731_10005095_pt1 | contig 10980 bp, 10 predicted proteins | sample Coa_R1_2_FD_66448 | JGI IMG/M metagenome (GOLD analysis project Ga0070731, IMG submission 66448) | Surface soil microbial communities from Centralia Pennsylvania, which are recovering from an underground coalmine fire - Coalmine... | ecosystem: Environmental > Terrestrial > Soil > Unclassified ... | reverse complement strand
GTTGTTCCATAGGAGCGTCACGATCGGGAGGCGGTGCTTGAGGGCCGTCTCCAGCTCCATGCCGCCGATCCCGAAGCCGCCGTCGCCGATCACGACGATGACCTGCTTGCCGGGGCGGGCGAGCTGCACGCCGATGCCCATGCCGATACCGTGGCCGACGGGCGCGAGCGGGCCGGCGTCGACGATCTGGCCGGGGAAGCGGGCGGCGAGCCACTGCGAGAGCCACCCGGAGAGCGTGAAGCTGTCGATGACGAGCGTCGCGTCGCGGTCCATGAGCTCGAGGAGATCCCGTGTGAGGCGCGCGGGGTGGATCGGCGTCCGCGCGTGCACTTCGGTCTCTTGCTCGCGGAGCGCGCGTTCGAACTCGCCCCGCACGCGCGCGATCTCGGCGAGCCAGGGCCCACCGCGGCGCTGCACGCGTTCCGCGTCGGCGCGCTCGACGAGCTGCCGGAGAACGAGCTTTGGGTCGCCGACGATCGGGATCGTGGCGGGCACGTGCCAGCCGACGCGCGACGGTGCCGCGTCGATCTGGATGTACGTCGCGTCGGCGTTCCAGGTGGGCGGTTCGCCGAAGTGCTCGCCGCTCCAGAAACGGAAGCCGATCGCGAGGATCACGTCGGCGCGGGCAGTGAACGGCTTCTTCCACGCGCCGCGGACCGCGAGAGGGTCGTCCTCGGGCACCGCGCCTTGCGCCGCGCGCCGGGTGTAGACGGGAAGCTCCAGGCGCTCGGCGAGCGCGCGGAGCTCGGCGGCTGCGTTGGACCAGAAGACGCCGTCGCCCGCGACGACCAGCGGCCGCTCCGCGCGCGCGAGCGCTTCGAGCGCGCGTGCGATCGCCGTGGGGTCGCCCGCGGAGCGGAGCTCCTCGGGCGCGTAGACGCGCGCACCGTGCCGTGCCTTCGCGAGCTCCTCCTCCTGGTAGAGGACGTTCGTCGGAATCTCGACCAGCGCGGGACCAGGCGGTGGTGCCATGGCCTCGCGGAACGCCATTCGGACGTCCATGCCGATCGTCGACCAGTCGAGCACCCGCTTCGTGAACTTGGAGAAGGTGCGGCAGATCTCCGTTCCGTACGCCTCCTGGAAGGAGCCGAGCTGGTCCTCGCTGGTCGGATGCTGGCCGGAGAGGCAGACGACGGGACTGCCGGTGAGCCCCGCGACGCAGAGGCCGGTGACGGCGTTCGTGAGCCCGCAGCCCGCGGTGACGCAGAGGACGCCCGGCCTGCCGCTCGCGCGCGCCCAGGCGTCGGCGGCGTAGGCGCACGACTGCTCGTGGCGCATGTGGACCATCTCGATGCCGTGCTCGCGGAGATGCGCGAGGATCGGCCAGATGTGGCCACCGTTCACCGTGAACAGATGACTCACCCGCTGCTCCGCGAGAACGCGCGCGACGACCGCGCCGCCGTCCACGCGCGTCGCCTCCGGCCCCGCTGCCGGCTTTACGAGCGAGCTGCCCATGCCTCGGGTCCCGTCCATGGCGCGGCTGTAGCAAGCACCGCGCGCGGCTGACAACCCTAGGGCCGGCGCCCGGGAGTAGCCTTCCGCCCGCGGGTCCGCTCCCGCTCCTCCAGCGCGGTGACGGCGCGCTCGAAGCGCTGGACGGCCGCCTCGGTGCGCGTCGCGGCCTCCTCGGAACGGGTGGCGGCGGCCTCGGCGCGCGCGGCGGCCGCTTCGGCCCGTCGCTCGCTGTCGTCGTCCGCGCGGGTGACGCCCACGGCGGCGAGAACGAGCACGATCGCGATCATGCGCACGGGGCCGGACGCTATGCCGCGTGCGCGGGACCGTCAAACCCGGTCGTAGGGGGGTGACAGCGCGCCGGGCGATGACTACAGTCCGGCGACCCATGACGGGACGCGAAGCGCTCCTCCAGGCATTCGATCGGCTGTTCGACGCGGCATCGCAAAAGCTGAACGTCGTCTGCAGCCCGGAAGAGCGGGCGGAGGCGAAGGAGCAGTTCGCGTCGCGGTTCGAGGCGGCGCTGAAGGTCGCGGACAAGGTCGAAGTGTCCGAAATCCCGACTGGTGTGATCGAGACGATGGAGACCGCGATCGCGCAGCTCTCGCCTGCCGAGCTCGTCGGGGTGATCGCGTCCGTCCCGCTCGCGCAGCAGACGCAGGAGATGCTGCGCGCCATCGCCTTCCGCCAGGCGGAGCAGCGCTTGCTCGAGCACTACGCGCTGCAGGCCGACGACCGCTACGGCGGTAACTGACCGTATTTCACACTTTACGTTGACCTTGCGCGGGCGGCTCTGGTAACGTCCGCGCGGCTTGCTCCAGAACCGCGCCAAGGTCATCGAGGTCGACTTCACGGCGCGCCGGCGGCTCCGTGGTGTGCCGGCGCACCGCCCGCGGGCGACCCGTCCGCGTCCGCTCGCCGCGCTGCAAGCGCTCGGTCGCTCCAGCGGGTTCCTCGTCTTCTGGCGGCCGCCGGCGCGACGCTCGGCGGGCGAGTACCTCGGCGGACGGTGGGACTGGGGCTGGACGCTGTTCGTCTGGACGAACGATTCCGCCGTCGGTCCGGTGTGGTCCGATCTCGTCAAGACGCGCGGCTACGTGGCGCAGCGTCTCACGCGTCAGGGCTTTCTCTCGTTTCTCCGACGTGCGGGCGACGTGGGTGGGCTGCTCCTCGACGGCGAGCTCGACGGCGACGGGCACGTGATCCGCGCCGAGCCGGATCAGCTCATCCGGCGGGCCGACGCGCTCTCGGCGCTCGGCAGCTGAGGTACGCCGGACGCCGCATGGCGTTCGTCGAAGGGGAGGCGGTGCGATGTGGAGGATGATGGCGCTGGCGGCGATCCTGACCGGGATCGCCACGGTCCCCGCCAGGGCGACCGGCACGCCGCCGGTCGCGTACGTGCTGATGGACGCGGACACCGGGACGGTGCTCGCGGAGCATGAAGCGCACAAGCGCTGGCCCCCCGCTTCGATGGCGAAGATGATGACCGTCCTCATCGCGATCGAGCGCGTGCACGAGCACCAGCTCAAGCTCGATGAGCCGGTCCGCACGTCCGCGTGGGCCAGCCGCATCGGCGGCTCCCAGGTCTACCTCGCGGAGGGCGAGTCGTTCCCGCTCGGCGAGATGCTGAAAGCGGTCATGATCGCGTCCGCGAACGACGCCGCGGTCGCCGTAGCGGAGCACATCGCCGGTTCGACCGCGGCCTTCGTCGACCTGATGAACGAACGCGCGAAGGCGCTCGGGCTCACCGACACGACGTACCAGAGCGTGCACGGCCTCCCGCCCGGGAAGGGTCAGACCGCCGACCTGACCAGTGCGCACGATCTCGCGGTCCTCGGGCGCGAGGTCATGAAGTACCCCGAGGTGATGCAGTGGGCGGGTACGGCGTCCGCGGGCTTCCGTAACGACACGTTGCAGATGGCGAACACGAACCATCTGGTGCGCACCTTCAGCGGCGCAACCGGTCTCAAGACCGGGTACTACCGTGAGGCCGGCTTCTCCGTGACTGCAACGGCGACCCGGAACGATCTCAATCTGATCGCGGTCATCCTCGGGCTACCGACGAAGAACGAGTGCTTCGGCGAGGCGGCGCGCATCCTGAACGAGGGCTTCGCGAGCTACCGCGTCGTCGCCCCGGCCCACCGCGGGACGGCCGTGGGTCAGATTCCCGTCGCGGGAGCCAATGGCGAGACGGTGCAGGCCGTCGCGCTCGACGATCTCCGCTTGCTCGTGAAGCGCGGCGACGACAAGGGGATTGCCGTCGAGGCACGCATTCCGCGGCTCTTGCAGGCGCCGGTCCACGAGCACCAGCCGGTCGGCGATGTCGTCATCCGCCGCGGCGATCAGGAGCTCGGCCGCGTCGGTGTCGTCGCCGATCGCGACGTTGCTGCGACGGGATGGCTCTCCTGGCTCTGGAACCGGAGCCTGTCGCCCGCGACGACGCCTTAACTCATCCGGGGGCCCGTCCGATGCCCCCGGACCCCGTCGCTTCGGCTCGGCGGAGCCTCGCCTCGCCCCACCCGACGGCTACGTCTCGCGAAGGGACGGCGATCGCCGCCCGCGCCGCTACGCGTCGCCGGCGTTTGCGCGGGCGTCGTCGATGACGACGTCGTCGACGAATACCATCATCGACTGGCCGGAATCGAAGTCGACGTTCAGGAGCCGGCGGTCGAGATTCTCGACCGCGTAACGGACAGTGCCACCGAGCCGTCGCGGGAGATAGCCTGCGTGGTGCATGATCGGGCGCACCGTCCAGCATCGGGCTCCGCTCAAGGTTCGGTCGAGCATCGTCTCCTCCCCTGTGAAGGATGACCAAGCAAGCTGCGTGCCGCCGCCGTCCTGCCGTGGAATGCACCGCCTGGCGTGCAATCGCGCCGCTGCTGCCGCCTACGCAGGCAGCGCTTGCCTCGGGTTTGTCTCAGCGCGGCATGTCTGTAACGGCGACAACCCGAGCCAATTCCGCGAGCGTGGTGACCACGATCGTGTCGGCGGGGACGAGCGGACGTCTCGTGTGCCGGTCGACCAGCACGGCGCGGAGCCCCGCAGCGCGTGCGCCCGCGACGTCCGCGACGACGCTGTCGCCCGCGTGCAGCGCCGCGGCGGCGGTGACGCTGAGCGCGCGCAGTGCCGTGTGGAAGATATCCGGCGCGGGCTTCGCCGCGCCCGCGCGCGTCGAGGACACGACGGCGTCGACGAGCGGTGCGAGCCCGAGACCCGCGACGAGCCCGTCGAGGCGGCGGTCGAAGTTCGAGACGACCGCGACTTTGAGTCCGTGGTTCCGTAGCGCACGTAGCGTGTCCGGAACCTCGTCAAAGACCCGCCAGGTGGCCGGAGCGCCGTAGTGCTCGTAGAGCTCGGCGAAGCACGTCGCGAACGCCGGCGTCGGCTCGACGCCGAGCGCCGCGCGCACGATCGACGACCACCATGTACGCTCCTCGTCGGCGAGCGTCGCCGGGGTCGCCTTCGGGAACGCCAGCGGGGGGGCCGCGGCGAACGCGTCTGCGAAGCCGCGCTCGACGGCGTTCGGCGCGACGACGATCCCGTGGCGCGCTGCGACCCTGGCGTACGTGACGCCGATCGGCTCGACCGGCTCGAACAGGGTGCCGGCCGCATCGAGCGTCACGGCACCGAGATGCATCACGCGCCCTTCGCGTCTCCCAGGCCCGGCTCCTGCCAGAACTGGAGGAGGATGCCGTGCGCGTCGCGCGGATGGATGAAGGCGGTCTTGCGGCCGCCGCCGATCGCCGCCTCGCCGATGATCCGGATGCCCTCGTCGCGGAGCCGCTCGAGCAGCGGATCGATGCGGTCGACGTGCACCGCCAGATGGTGGAAGCCCTCGCCGCGTTCGGCGAGGAAGCGGGCGATCGCCGTGTCCTCACGTGTCGGCTCGACGAGCTCGATCTTGTAGCCCGCGAGCCAGAAGCTCGCGAGGTGGAAGCTGCCGTCCCAGCCGCGGTGCTTCGGCCGCCGGAGCTCGACCGCGAAGAAGCGCTGGAACCAGGCGAGCGTCGTGTCGATCGAGCGGACGGCGATGGACAGGTGGTCGACCTTGAAGCGAACGCCGTCGCGCTCGACGACCCGGCGCCCCGGCTGCCCTTCGTGGTACGGAGTCTGCCAGAACTGGACCAGGATACCCGGCGTGCTGCGCGGCGAGATGAAGGCGGTCTTCGCGTCGCCGAAGTCGCCGCGGTCGACGATGCGCAGCCCGGCCCCCTCGAGCTCCGCCGTCCAGCGATCGAGATCGCCGTCCGGCACGTCGATGGAGAGATGATGGAACCCCTCGCCGCGCCCGGCGATGAAGCGCTCGACGAAGCTCCCGGGCCGCGCGCTCTCGATCAGCTCGATCTTGAAGTCGCCGACCAGGAAGTCCGTCCACACGAACTGGTCGTCGTAGCCCGGGCGCGGTTCGACGTTCATGCGGGTCGGCAGCACGCGCCTGAAGAGCGCGAGCGCCGGCTCGATCGCGTCAACAGCGATCGAGACATGGTCGACGCGCAGCGCGGGCGTCGGCACGCTACGCGGCCACCGCGCTGCGGAAGTTGCGCAGCTCCGCGGCGAGGCCGGCCGGGCCGTCCTCGATCGCGACGTATCCGCCCTCGCGCAGCGCGCCCGCGTTGAGCACCTGCGTCGCACCCACGCACTCGACGCCGCGTCCCTCGTGGATGTGGCCGACGACGGCGACGTCGGGGCGCCGCTCCTCGATGAACGCGCGCACCGCGGGGCTCCCGACCGGGCGCCCGTTCAGCAGCCGGTCGAGCTGTGTCGCGTACGGTGGCGTGTGGCAGATCATGAGCCGGCGCGGCGCGTCCGCCACCATCGCGTGCGCCCGCTCGAGCGTCGCGCGCAGCTCGTCCTCCTCGAGCTCGGTCGGCGTGTCCATCGGCGTGATGTTGGAGCCGCCGCACCCGAAGACGCCGAGATCGCCGAGGCGGCGGCCCTCGCCGTGGAGGGAGATGCCGCGCTCGCGGAAAGCATCGATGACCCACGGCATGTCGAGATTCCCGGTGACCGCGAGCACGTTCGGGCAGTACGCGCTCACCGCGTCGACGACCCGGAAGGCGTCCGGCGGGTCTCCGAAGTGCGTGAGGTCGCCGGTGAGGATTGCCCAATCGGCTTCGTGCAGGGTCGGTCCGAGGCGCTCAATGGCATGAAAAGCCATGTGGATGTCCCCGAAGCAGATGAGTCGCACCGGGACGCTTGTAGCTACCGCGTCGTACTGCCGCAACGATAGTTGTTCGAAGCTCCCGTTTTGTCTCACCTTGCCGGCTTGAGGATCGTCACGTAGCCGGCCGGCCCGATCCGCGCGTCGACCGCGTAATTCGCCTGGAGCCAGGCGGCCGACCGCCGTGCGTAGTCCACGCCGAAGCCGCGCGAGCCCCACTCCTCGAAGAGGTCCATCGCCAGCCACACGACGACGTCCGGCGGATCCCGGCGCAGGCAATCGAGCAACCGTTCGTCCGCCCCGTCGGTTGGGACCTCGTTCGGGAAGAAGCCGTACCAACCGCACGAGCTCTCGCTCCCGCTGACGAAGCTCAGGCCGACCCCCGTCGGCCCGGCGATGACGCGCGTCCCCGCCGGCAGCTCGGCGAGGCGTCGAACGGTCTCGGCGTGAGCGTCGCCGGTCGGGAAGCCGGCCACCCGGTCGAGCACATACATCGTCCCGCGCGGAGCACGCACGAGCACGGTGGTGTGATCGTAGACCGGGCGTGACCTCGCGTAATGCCGGTAGGTGACCGTGGTGATCAGTGCAGCGCCACCGCACGCGATGATCGCCGCCCGCGCCGGTGAAGGCGGCAACAGCCGACCCAGATCCTCGAACCAGAAGACGACGAGCGCCGCGAGCGGCACGGGCAACAGGTAGAACCCGTAGTGAAAGGCTCCCGCCGCCAACGGCGTCCGCGCGAGACACGCGAGAGCGAATCCCCAAAGGAGGGCGCGCGGCAGGGGGTCGCCGCGGCACCGCCGAAGCAGACCCGGGAGCACGCTGGCGGCGAGGACCGGCAGCACGCGGAACGTCGCCAAGAGCGGCAAGCCCGCGTAGACGATCGCCGCGGTCGCAGCCGTAAGCAGCCTCGGCATCAGCCGACTCCAGCGCATCAGCGGAAGGCGCGCCGCGATCAGAGATGCGACGCCGGCGACGGTGGCGACGAGACCGAGCGCGAGGGTGGACTCCGCGACAGCCATCACCGTCACCGACGTTCGCCAGTCCGCCAGCCCCGCGTGCAGGCGGAACATCGGAACCATCCGCGGGTTGGCGAGGATCGCGAGGTTGTAAGTCCAGAGCGCACCGCCCGCGAGCGCCCTGAAGGCGGCGTACACGGCGACGACGACGGCCGTACCGGCCGCGTAGGTTTCGATGCGTCGGCGGCCGAGGGGCCACGCGCCGATCACGAACACGACGTGCGCTGCCGCGGCCGCGACCAGCGGCTCGAGCTTGGTGAGCGCCGACAGGCCGAGCGCGCTCACAGCGAGGACGTGGAACTGCCGCGTCCCGCTCGTCGCATGCGCGATCAGAAAGAGCAGGCTCGCCGTTCCCGCGACCATGCCATACGTGGCCGCGTAGCTGTACGGCAGCACCCAGTTGAAGCTGCCGTTCCAGTAGAGGTGGCCGAACGCGCAGAGGTAGAGGAACGCCCCGGCGGCGAGCGTCGCCGGCAGACGGCCCGTGAACTGACGCGTGAGGGCATAGAGTAGCGCGCACATGAGTGCCGCCGAGACTGCCCCGGCGGCCATGAGCACGCCCGCGTGAACGCCGAAGACGCGGAAGAGTAGCGCATTCAGGTACGGCGCGAGCGGTCCGTAGAAGTAGCGGACATCGCGATACAGGACATGGCCCGCGACGAGCTGCCGCGGGACTTCCAGCTCGTTGCCGCAGTCAGCCACCAGGTCGCCCCACTTGAGCCAGCTGTAGTGGAGGTTGTGCGCGAAGGCGGCCGTCAGGACGGCGAGAGGACAGAGCCGGGCGATCACGTCGACCGGAGCGCCTATCACGTCCAGGCTGATGGCGTCCCCGGCATCGACCCCTGACACATGTGCCTCGATGGAGGCTCGCGCGCCGCGCGCGAGTGCGGCATGCTGATGGCCATGTGGCGGGGGCTCGCGTTCGCCGCGTTGCTCGGGGCGACGGGAGTGATGGCGTCGTCCGGCCCGCCGCCATGTCCAGGCGTACCGTTCACGACCGACCAGCCGCTGTTCGATGGCAGTGCGCCGCCGGACACGATCACCGTGGATGCGGCCGGGATGACGTCGATCGCCGGCCGCTGCGATCCGATTCTCGCGCGCTGGCACCGGCGCGCGGACGGAAGCGAGACGTTGCGTGCGCGCTGGCTCGCATGCGGCGCGTTCGCGAACGTGCGGCTGCGCCTGCGCTACGACTCCGCGTGCGCGGGAGCCTCGGGCCGGTTCGTCGCCCGCAGACATCCGCGCGTGCTCTTCACCGCCGCGCCGTCGGGCAGCACGACGACGACCACGACGCTCGCGGGTGGGTCGACCACGACGACGCTCGGCGGGCTCTTCGAGACGCCGAACCCGTGGAACGAGGACGTCTCCGGGCTACCCGTCTCGAGCGAATCGGCGTCAATCATTGGGGCGCTGGCGACCGCCGGCGGATGGGGCGGCGGCAACCTCCAGATCGACTTCAGCATGCACGTCCTCCACACCGTGCCGACGACGCCCTTCGTCACGTTCGAGAAGAGCGCCGGCTACTACACGCCGGACTGCGACGAGCCGTTCCCGTTCCCGAAGCCCGTCGGCGGCGCGATCGAGGGACACAGCGGCTACACCTGCCCGGTCGGGAGCGAGGACTGCCATCTGCTGGTGGTCGACGGGGCGGCGAAGCGGCTCTACGAGATGTACAACGCGACCGCGTCCGGCAGCACGCTGGTCGCGCGCTGCGGGCTGTTCTGGGACCTGACGCGGTCGTACCCACCCGGTCTGCGCGGTGACCAGTGCACCTCCACCGACGCGGGCGGCTTCCCCGTCGCCGCCATGCTGTTCACCGCCGACGAGGTCTTCGCCGGCGACATCCCGCACGCGATCCGCTTCATCCTGCCGAACGCGCGGATGCGGGCCGGGGTGTACGTCCACCCGGCGTCGCATGCCGGGGCACCGTCGGGCGGAACGAACCTGCCGCCGTACGGCGTCAGGTTCCGGCTGCGCGCGGACTACCCGCTCGCGACGCTCCCGTCCGACGGCGCCCGCGTCATCGCGCGCGCGATGCAGCGCTACGGCATGCTCCTCGCCGACGGCGGCAACATCGCGCTCACCGCGGCGAGCGACGTCTATACGACGCACACCTGGGCCGAGGTCGGCGTCGACTCGCACTCCATGTTCGGCATCGCCGTGAGCGACATGGAGGTCGTCGACCTCGGGCCGACCATCCCGCTCACCTACGACTGCGTCCGAAACCCCTGAGCGACGTTGCCGCTCCGCTGCGGCGCGTGATAGGTTCCGCCACCGCCGTGGGTGAGGTCATCGCATTTGCGGAGCTGGTGCGGATGCGACGGCAGCGGGCGGCGCGCGCGGTCCACGCCCGCTGTCGGGTGCTGATCGCGGCGTCGATCGAGGCGGCACGGATCGAGCTCGGAACGGCACCACCGTCGGAGCGACCGGTCCGTGTCGCGCGGCTCCGGAAGCTCGAGCAGCTGGAAGAGTACGCGGACGCGCTCGGATAGGAGGTCCGGGCGGGGGAGGAGGCGAGGGCGGCGTTGGGAAGCGTGGTGTGGATGGTGGTGGCGGCGGCGATGATCGCGGCGGCGCTCGGTGCGCTGGCGTGGCAGGTCGCCCGGAACGCGCGTCCGACGGAGGACGTCGGCGGGCTGGGACTCCTCCAGCAGCAGCTCGATGCGCTCCGCGGGCAGCTGTCGCAGGCGCTCGCCGGCCAGGGTCAGCTCGTCGGCCAACAGCTCGCGCAGCTCACCGGACAGCTGAACGACCGCCTGCGCGAAAGCCTCGAGCTCATCCAGCGCAGCCAAGCGTCGGTCGGGGAGCGTCTCGACAATACGTCCCGCGTCGTCGCCGACGTCCAGAAGGGCCTCGGCGAGCTCAGCGCCGCGACGGCGAAGGTCTATGAGGTCGGACGCGACGTCGCCACGCTCCACGACATCCTGCGCTCGCCGAAGCTGCGCGGCGGGCTCGGGGAGCTGCTCCTCGGCGATCTCCTCGCCCAGGTCCTGCCGGCGGCGCACTTCGAGCTGCAGCACGCCTTCCGGAGCGGGGAGCGGGTCGACGCCGTCGTCCGCCTCGGCGACGGCCTCGTCCCGATCGACTCCAAGTTCCCCCTCGAAGACTTCCGTCGCCTGCTCGAGGCCGCCGACGACGAGCAGCGCGCCCGCGCCCGCAAGGCGTTCGTCGCGCGGGTCCGCAAGCACGTCGACGACATCGCTACGAAATACGTGCTGCCGGACGAGGGGACCTACGACTTCGCGCTCATGTACATCCCGGCCGAGAACGTCTACTACGAAACGATCATCCGCGATGAAGAGCCCGGGCTCGCCGCCTATGCCATCAACCGGAAAGTCGTCCCGGTGT
>Ga0070731_10005094_pt1 | contig 10980 bp, 8 predicted proteins | sample Coa_R1_2_FD_66448 | JGI IMG/M metagenome (GOLD analysis project Ga0070731, IMG submission 66448) | Surface soil microbial communities from Centralia Pennsylvania, which are recovering from an underground coalmine fire - Coalmine... | ecosystem: Environmental > Terrestrial > Soil > Unclassified ... | reverse complement strand
CGGAACGACGTGGATACGCGGGTCAAGCCCGCGCATGACGACATCAAAAGACGCACAAGCCTCGCCCGAGACTCGTTCTCGTGGCGGCAATACTTTCCCCGGACAGCCGTGCGCTTGCGGGGGAGGGTTGGGTGGGGGTATCGCCGCAGTCACGGTATCGAAAAAGTCAGGCCGCGCCGCGCCGGACCGCCTCGAGCCAGCGCGCCAGGCGTTAAGCACCCCCGCCCCGACCCTCCCCCGCTCCGCGGGAGAGGGAGGCTGGAAGCCCTCTCCCGCTTGCGGGGGAGGGTTGGGTGGGGGTCGTGCCGCCGCTCCGTCGTCGCCACCGCGCCATCGACCCGGGCATGTCGAGATATGTGCATGCCATAGCCGCGGCGCCACCCCGCTCCGCGGGAGAGGGAGGTTGGCCGCTGCGACGGCGCGCCTCCTGGCATGGCCAGGAAGCGTTTGACAGAATCGCGCCCGATCCCCAATTTTCGTGCGGGTTTCGGACGATCGAAAGGACGACTGCGTTGGATACCGGAGCGGCGCCGCGCCAGATCCGCATCGATGGCGACCGGCTGCGGTCGCTCTTCCTGAAGTTCTTCAGCGAGCGCGGCCACGCCATCATTCCGAGCGCCTCGGTGATTCCCGAGAACGATCCCTCCGTGCTGTTCACCACGGCGGGCATGCACCCGCTCGTGCCCTACCTCATGGGGCGGCCGCATCCCGCCGGCGCGCGCCTTGCGGATGCGCAAAAGTGCATCCGTACCAACGACATCGAGGAGGTCGGCGACACCACGCACAACACCTTCTTCGAGATGCTCGGCAACTGGTCGCTCGGCGACTACTTCAAGGACGAGTCGATCGCCTGGAGCTGGGAGTTCCTGACCGGCGCCGAGTGGCTGGCGCTGCCGCCCGAGCGGATCGGCGTCTCCTGCTTCGGCGGCGGCAACGGCGTCGAGCGCGACGAGGTCTCGTATGCCGCCTGGCGGCGTATCGGCGTGCCCGACGAGCGCATCGCCTTCCTCGGCATCGCGGACAATTGGTGGGCGACCGGCGAGGAGGGTCCCTGCGGCCCCGACACCGAGATCTTCTGGGACACCAGGGACGGCGTCGCCTGCGAGCGCGCCGGCGACTGCAAGCCCGGCTGCCCCTGCGGCCGCTGGGTCGAGATCTGGAACAACGTCTTCATGACCTACACCAGGGTCAACGGCCAGATCCTCGACCTGCCGAAGCGCAACGTCGACACCGGCATGGGCCTCGAGCGCACGCTCGCTGTCCTGAACGGTGCGGAGTCCGCCTACGAAACCTCGGCCTTCCGGCCGATCGTCGAGACGCTGATCGGCCACTCCAAGTTCACCGAGGACGAGATCCGGGCGGTGCCGGAGCGGCTGAAGGCGCTGCGCGTCATCTCCGACCATCTGCGCACGGCGGTCTTCGTGATCGGCGACCCGCGCGGCACGGCGCCGTCCAATACCGGCGCCGGCTACGTGCTGCGGCGGCTGATCCGGCGCGCCATCCGCTTCTGCGATCCGCTCGGCATCGAGCCCGCGAACTGGACCGACACGCACCGCATCGTCATCGGCATGTTCGAGCACGCCTATCCCGAGCTGCGCGAGAACGCGGCGCGGATCGAGCGCGAGCTGACGCTGGAGCGCAAGCGCTTCGAGCAGACGTTGAAGACCGGCATGCGCCAGCTGGCCAAGGAGGTCGAGGAGCTGAAATCGGCCGGCGCCACGGTGCTGAGCGGCGAAGCCGCGTTCAAGCTCTACGACACCTACGGGTTCCCGATCGAGTTCACCCGTGAACTCGCGGCCGAGCAGGGCTTCCAGGTCGACATGGAAGGCTACGAGCGGCGCTTCGCCGAGCACCGCGAGGCCTCGCGCACCGAGGCGGCGAAGAGCGGCCTCGCGGATCTCAGCGCGGAATCCGTCCGCTACCACACGGCCACGCACCTGCTCCACGCGGCGCTGCGCGACGTGTTGGGGCCGCATGTCTTCCAGAAGGGCTCCAACATCACCCAGGAGCGCCTGCGCTTCGACTTCTCGCATCCGAAGCCGATGACCAAGGACGAGATCGACAAGGTCGAGCGCTGGGTGCAGGACGCAATCGACGAGCACATCCCGGTGACCTCGGAGGTCATGGCGCTGCCCGACGCGCAGGCCAAGGGCGCCATCGGCCTCTTCACCGACAAGTATGGCGGGCAGGTGTCGGTCTACCAGATCGGCAAGCGCTCGATGGAGCTGTGCGGCGGCCCGCACGTCGCCAACACCGAGGAGATCGGGCACTTCAAGATCCAGAAGGAGCAATCCTCCTCCGCCGGCGTCCGCCGCATCCGGGCGGTGATCCAGTAGGTCGGATACAAATCGATGGGCCGCATATCATCTCCCTCTCCGCCCCTTTGGGGGGGAGAGGGTCGGGGTGAGGTGGGGAGAGATGCGAGGCGCGGCGAGACCCACCTCACCCTCCCGTCGCTGTGCGACGGGTCCCTCCCTCTCCCCCCTGAAGGGCGGAGAGGGGCTTTGCCCGGGCGGGCGCTCTAATGTCCCGCCTGGTGACCGTCGCCGTCGCCGGCCTGGCGGCGCTGCTGGCGGTGCTGCTCGGCGTCGTCGCCTATCAGCAGTTCACGGCCGCCGGGACCGCGCCCGTGGCCCAGTTCGGCGGGCCGTTCAAGCTCGTCGACGGATCCGGCGAGAGCGTCACGGACGGCACCTACAAGGGCCGGTGGATGCTGGTCTATTTCGGCTACACGCATTGCCCCGACGCCTGCCCGACCGCGCTCAACGACGTCGCGGTGGCGCTCGACCGGCTGGGTGGTGCCGCCAGGAAGGTGGTGCCGGTCTTCGTCACCGTCGATCCCGAGCGCGACACGCCGCCGGTGATGAAGGACTACGTTGCTGCTTTCGGGCCGTCCTTCGTGGGCCTCACCGGCACGCCGGAAGAGCTGCGTAGGGTCGAGCACGAATACCGCGTCTATGTCGCGAAGCACCCGACGCCGGACGGCGGCTACGACATGGACCACAGCTCCTTCATCTACCTCATGGGGCCGGACGGGCAATTCGTCAGGACGTTCACCCACGAGGACGACCCCGACGAGATGGCGCGGGCGCTGGGGAAGCTGATCGGCTGAGCGGGCTTGCGCGGTCGGGCGGCCCGGTATAGCTCACCCGGGCGGGCGCTTTGTCGAGGGGCAAGGGCGATGAGGCAGGCGTTCTGGGCGATCGCAGCCGCGGCAATGCTGGGCGGGCCGGCGATAGCGGCGGACGCGCCCGACAGCTCGCGGATCGCGCTGGTGATCGGCAACTCCGCCTACCGCAACGTGCCGGCGCTGACCAATCCCGCGAACGACGCGCGCGGCGTGGCCGCCACGCTGAAGGGGCTCGGCTTCACCTTGGTCGGCGACGGCGCCGAGACCGATCTCGACAAGCCCGCGCTGGAGAAGGCCATCCGCAGTTTCGGCGAGGCGCTGAAGAGCGGCGGCGTCGGCCTCTTCTACTATGCCGGCCACGGGCTGCAGGTGCACGGCGAGAACTACCTGGTGCCGGTCGACGCCAACCCGACCAAGGAGGCCGACATCGACTTCGAGCTGGTCGACGCCAACCTGGTGCTGCGCCAGATGGAGGAGGCGAATGCCAAGCTCAACATCGTCATCCTCGACGCCTGCCGGAACAATCCGTTCGGCGGCACCGGCACGCGGGCGATCGCCTCCGGCCTGGCGCAGATGAAGGCGCCGGAGGGCACGATCATCTCCTACGCCACCCAGCCCGGCAACGTCGCCTCGGACGGCGGCGGCGAGCACAGCCCCTTCGCCACGGCCATCATGTCGACGCTCGGCATGCCCAACCTCGACGTGCTCGCGGCGTTCAACCAGATCGGCGTCAAGGTGAAGAAGGACACCGGCGACAGCCAGCAGCCCTGGGTCGCCAACTCGCCGATCGACGGCGAGTTCTACTTCGCGACCGGGCCGGCCGCTGCTTCCCCTGGCCAGGCCGTGACCGCGGCAGCCCCGGCCGCGGACGATCCCGAGATCGTCTTCTGGAAGTCGATCGCGAAGAGCACCAACCCCGCCGACTACCAGGCCTATCTCGACACCTATCCGAACGGGAAGTTCGCGAGCCTCGCCAAGGTGCGGGCGAACCCGGCCACGGCGACACAGGCCATGGCCGCCCGCCAGATAACGACCACGCCGGCGACGACCACATCCGGCGTGCCAGTGCAGACCGCCGCCGCAACACCGCCCGCCCATCCCACGCCGGCCCCGACGACCACGGCACCGACGACCACGGCACCGACCACATCGACGACCCCGCCGCCGACGACCGCCTCAACCCCGAAGACCAGCGACGCCAAGGAGATGCGGGACTATGGCGTGGCGCCCACCACCCAGATCAGCGCGACCGATCACGGCGCCACCCCCACCTCGATCCCCTCCGGCAAGGTCATCCTGACGGAGGCGCTGGTCGATCTCCGCGCGCACGGCATGCCGGTGGTCGTCGACGCCATCCCCAGCGTCCTGGAGCATCAGACGATCCAGGGCGCGGTGTGGATGCCCTTCGCCGGCCTTGCCGCGACGACGCCGGACGAGGCGACAACGCGGCTGGGCCAGGTGCTCGACCACATGACCAAGAAGGACCACACGAAACCGCTGGTGTTCTTCTGCTCCCGCGTCACCTGCTGGGCCGGCTACAACGCGGCGCTGCGGGCGATCCAGCTCGGCTACCGCAACGTCTACTGGTACCGCGGCGGCCTTGCCGCCTGGAACGAGGCCGGCCAGCCGATGGGCAAGCCGGTCCTGACCATCCGGGAACACCCGGTGGCGCGCTGAGTACGGTCTCATTAGCTGTGATACCGCTAATCGTCATTGCGAGCGGAGCGAAGCAATCCAGGGGTTCGCGACCCCGGCCCTGGATTGCTTCGCCTCCGGCTCGCAATGACCGCCGCTTTGTGTGGCTCCGCCAACGTCATCCCGCTTAGCGGCCGCATCATGGGTGCCCTGGTCTGGCTCGCCTCCTACCCGAAATCCGGCAATACCTGGATCCGGGCGTTCCTCGCCAATTACCTGTCGAACGCGGCCGAGCCCTACGACATCGGCGCGCTGACGGACTACACGACCGGCGAGAGCGGCGCCTCGCTCTACCGCCGCCACGACCCGCGGCCGGCGGCGGCATATTCGATCGACGACGTGCAGCGGATGCGACCGTTCGTGCACCACGACCTGACGCTGCTCTCGCCGGGCCCGGTCTTCGTCAAGACGCACAACGCGCTGCGCCTCCTGCGTGGGGTGCCGCTGCTGACGCCGGCGGTGACCGGCCAGGCGATCTACCTGCTCCGCGACCCGCGCGACGTGGCGGTCTCCTACGCCCGCCATCTCGCGCGGCCGATCGACTGGGTGATCGAGTTCATGGCGAATGAGGGCGCCTCCGGCGGCGGCGACGGCGAGAAGGTCCACGAGCTGATGTCGAGCTGGTCGATCCACGTCCGCAGCTGGACCGAGCGCCCCAACAAACGCCTCCACGTCATCCGCTACGAGGACATGCTGGCCGACCCGGTCGCAGCCTTCAGCGGCATGCTCCGCTTCCTCGGCGGCGAGCCCGTGGCGGAACGGCTCGAGCGCGCCGTCGCCCACAGCCGCTTCACGGTGCTGCAGGCGCAGGAGCAGGCCAGCGGCTTCGCCGAGCGCCCGGCCGGCGCCGACGCCTTCTTCCGCACCGGCCGGGCCGGCGGATGGCGCGAGGCGCTGACGCCCGCACAGGCCGCGCGGATCGAACGCGACCACGGGGACGTGATGCGGCAGTTCGGGTATTTGTGAGGGGAGGTTGACCGACAGCTGATGCATCGCCGAAATATCCATCGACAGGCAATGGCGGCGACGGCACGGCTGGTGGTGCAGATGACCCCCGAGGAAAAGAGCGCACTCGATGCATGCGCGCGACGGGCGGGCGTGTCGACAGCGGAGTTCGTCCGGCGACGAGTCGGCGACGACGATATCGAGGCGTATCGGGAGGAAATCGAGGCTTTGCTTAAAATTATCGAAGCGGCGGCGACGAGGATTCTGGCATCTCTCGATGGTGCCGTTGCGACCGCCGAAGCGATCCTCGCCCCGGCCGGAGCGTCGCGCCCGGCGGGATCATGAGCCCTACGAACGGATCGTCTCAGGCCTGCGGACGCTTCTTCTCCTCGAGGAGCGGTCCAAGGCCCTCGACGAAGCGCTCAAAGCGTTCAAGGCGAGGGTGGAAACCGGGCTTGCCGATCACGGGCGGCGCTTGGTGCGGCCGGAGACGATCCTCGAGATCGCGCGCCCGGACGGCACCGTGCTGAGGATCGGCCACGATCCCGGCGGCTGAGCGGGGGTTTCAATGTGAGTGGAGTGGTATCGTAACCCGTGGTATGACTTTCGGCAAATTATTGCCCGTGCCCATTATTCGAGACGCAGATCGAACTTGAGGAGGCAAGATGTCGGGCGATCAAGCAGCAGAACCTGCAATCACCTCCAGGTCATCCGAGAAGAGACTGCTGGCCATCCTTGGCATCTGCGCTGTCGTGGTCGGCCTTGCGTTCGGCGCCGGCATAGGCATGTCGGTCAGCCGCGGCGCCACGACGAGCACGATCGTCACAACCATCCTCACGGGCGTGTCTTTCGCGATGACCCTGCTCAATTTCACCTTGCGGCTGAGGAAATTGATTTGAGGGCCGCGACGCAGGATGAAATCCGCCTTCGCTGACGGCGTAAAGAATAGTGAGGTCACAAATGCTTGGGCGCCGGGAGTTCATCGAGGGTGCTGGACTCGCCGCCGGCAGCTCCCTCCTGCCGGTACTGGCCTTCGGCGCCGCGACTCCGGCCACCAACCCACCCGGCCAATCCGCGACCAGCCCCGATCTGCTCTACCCCGACAAGGCGACGCGGGCGCCGCCGCCCGGAAATGGGGCTGCATCCAACCACAACTACTTCATCTATGGCGGCGGCCAACCGATCCTGGGGCTCGCGGTCACCATGGAGGTAACGGAGGACGTCGTTGCACCCTCCGGCATGGGCCTGCAGTTGAACGCCTATTCGCCGGCCAACGCGAATTGCGTCTGGCAGCAATACGTGACCGGCTTCACGCCGAAGGAATCGCCGGTCTTCATGATCGGCTGGTCGATCGAGAACTGGCCATCCAAGGAGTTCCGCGCGCATCTGCACGAGACGATCGGGCTGGCGGACAAGGGCGACCTCCTGGCGGTGCTCAGCCGCGACGTCATGGGCCACAACCCGACCTTCGGCGGCCCGAGCGACCGCATTCCGGCGGGGTTCAAAATCCGGTACGAGCTCACCACCGATCCGAACGACCAGAGCGGTGCCATCGACGGCGCGATCTTCACGTTCTCGGAAAGAGGGGGAAAGCGCGTGACCAGCGGGCCGCAGCTCCTCCGCTCGCTCAAATTCACCAAGACCAAGACGCCGGTCGGCCCGGCGGCGCTGGCGCCGGTCCTGGCCCTCCAGTTCAACATGGTGGGCGTGAGCGGCGGCCGGTTCATGCAGATGCAATCGGGTGCGGGAACGATCACCTACGAGGCGAAGACGATGCTGACCGCCGAGGGCAAGCAGCCGTCGACCACCGCCGCCCACGGCGTCTTCACCGCGGAAACCTCGAACATTGCCTATGCCGAGCTGGGCACGACGCCGAGCCAGAAGATCGTGCAGAAATTCCGCGCGGTGGCGGGAGTGAAGTAGCCACCGGCCGCCTCGCCGCCTAGGCCGCGACGTGGCCTGTCCAAAGGTCGGCGAGCCGGAAGGCCGCTTCAAGCGAAGTCACTTTTCGGTACTGGGTTAGTTTGCTGCCTAATGCCCCTTGCCGCGATTGCTTGGCTCATCCGTAATCGGCGCCTCCCCATATCACCCATCCGCCTGCAGCATCGCCTTGATCCCCCGCACCGCCTGGCGGATACGGTCCGTGTTCTCGACCAGCCCCAGCCGCACGTGCCCGTCGCCGTATTCGCCGAAGCCGATGCCGGGCGCGACCGCCACGTTCGCCTTCTCGAGCAGCAGCTTCGAGAACTCCAGACTGCCGAGCGCCCGGTAGCGCTCCGGGATCGGCGCCCAGGCGAACATCGAGGCCTCGGGCGAGGGGACCGGCCAGCCGGCGGCGTGCAGGCCCTCGATCAGCACGTCGCGGCGGCGCTTGTAGGTGGCGCGGTACTGGTCGACGCAGTCCTGCGGCCCGTTGAGCGCGGCGATCGCCGCCACCTGGATCGGCGTGAAGGCGCCGTAGTCGAGATACGACTTCACCCGCGCCAGCGCGGCCAGCAGCTTCTTCGAGCCGACCGCGTAGCCGATGCGCCAGCCCGGCATGGAGTAGGTCTTGCTGAGGCTGCCGAACTCGACCGAGACGTCGCGCGCGCCCGGCACCTGCAAGAGTGACGGCGGCGCCATGTTGCCGAAATAGATCTCGGCGTAGGCCAGATCCGACATGACGTAGAGGTCGTGCGATTTCGCGAATTCGACGATCTCGCCGTAGAAATCGAGATCGCGCACCTCGGCCGTCGGGTTCGACGGGTAGTTCACGATCAGCGCGATCGGCGCCGGGATGCTGTGCCGGTAGGCGCGCTCCAGCGCCGCGACGAAATCCTCCGGCGCGGTCGGCGGGATGCTGCGCACCGAGGCGCCGGCGATGATGAAGCCGAAGGCGTGGATCGGGTAGCTGGGATTGGGCGCCAGCACGATGTCGCCGGGGCTGGAGATCGCCTGGGCGAGGTTGGCGAGGCCCTCCTTCGAGCCCAGCGTCACCACCACCTCAGTCTCGGGATCGAGCTCGACCCCGAAACGCCGCGCGTAGTACCCGGCGATCGCCCTGCGCAGGCCCGGAATGCCGCGGCTTTCGGAATAGCGGTGGGTGCGCGGGTCCTGCACCGTCTCGACCAGCTTCTGCACGACATGCGGCGGGCTCGCCATGTCGGGATTGCCCATGCCGAAATCGATCACGTCGCGGCCCGCCGCACGCGCCGCCGCCTTCAGCCGGTTGACCTCGGCGAAGACATAGGGCGGCAGGCGGCGGATGCGGTGGAACTCGGTCTGGGCCATCGGCTGCAATCCTGCATCGCGGGGCCGGCCTGACAAGGCCCCGCGTCGGCATCCCTGGTGTTCTGATGCTGACGGACGATGCCTTCGGCTCATCGATCGTCATGCCCGGGTTCGCCCCCACAGATACCGGAGCAAGCTCGGATGGGTCCGTGCGGCCCCTCCCCCTGACCCCCTCCCGCAAGGGGAGGGGGAACTCTACCGCAGTAATTCTCCCCCTCCCCTTGCGGGAGGGGGTCAGGGGGAGGGGGCCCTCGCAGTCCCGGCCCCCCGGCTATGCCGAACAGGCAACAACCGTTGGAGTCACATCCCTACAATTCCACCTGCGCGCCCAGCTCGACGACGCGGTTCGGCGGGATCCGGAAGAACTCGGTCGCGTCGAGGGCGAGGCTGGAGAGGAAGGCGAAGAGCCGGCTCGACAGCGGCCGCCGCTTGCCGTGGCGGCGCACCACAAGCTTCTCCCGGCCGACGAAGAACGAGGTCTCCATCAGGTTGAGCAGCAGGCCGCAGCTGCGGCACGACGCCAGCGCCCGCGGGATGTCGGCGTCATCCATGAAGCCGTAGCGCACCGTCACGGTGTGGAAGTCGTGCGGCAGCGAGGTGACCTCCAGCCGATCCGCCTCGGGGACCCGTGGGAAGTCTTCGGTCACCACCCGCAGCAGCACGTTCCGCTCATGCAGCACGTGATTGTGCTTCATGTTGTGCAGCATGGTGGACGGCACCTGGCCGATGTCGCGGACCAGGTAGACCGCGGTGCCGGGCACGCGCTGCGGATGGTCCGGCCGGAGATATTCGAGGAAGAGATTGAGCGGCAGAGATTCCTTGAGCTTCTGCCCGGTGAGCTGTTGTCGGCCCGCGATCCAGGTCCGCATCACCAGATAGACGATCGCCGCCACCGCCAGCGGGAACCAGCCGCCCTCGACGAGCTTCAGCATGTTGGCGCCGAAGAACGAGAGATCGACCACCCCGAAGAGCAGGAACAGCCCGCCCAGCAGCCAGACCGGCCAGCGCAGCCCGACCCTGAGATAGCGGAAGGCGAGGCCGGTGGTGATCGACATCGTGCCGGTCACCGCGATGCCGTAGGCGGCGCCCAAGGCATCGGAGGAGCGGAAGGTCACGACCGTCGCCAGCACGGCGAGGAAGAGCAGCAGGTTCACGCGGGGCACGTAGACCTGCCCCATCTCCTGCTCCGAGGTGTGGCGGACCAGGAGCCGCGGCAGGTAGCCCAGCTGGATCGCCTGGCTGGTCATCGAGAAGGCGCCCGAGATCACCGCCTGCGAGGCGATGATGGTGGCGATCGAGGATAGGACGACCAAGGGGATCAGGCTCCAGCCCGGCGCCAGCCGGAAGAACGGATTGTCGATCGCGCTCGGGTTCGCCAGCACCTGCGCGCCCTGGCCGAAATAGTTGAGCAGCAGCGCCGGGAAGACGAGGCCGAGCCAGGCCCGCCGGATCGGCAGCGCGCCGAAATGCCCCATATCGGCGTAGAGCGCCTCGGCGCCGGTCACCGCCAGCACCACCGAGCCCAGCAGCACGAATCCCCCGACGGGATTGGCGCCGATCAGCTGGATGCCCCAGACCGGGCTCAGCGCGACCAGGATGGCGGGATCGCGTGCGATCGCGATGGCGCCGATCAGCCCGATCGTCGCGAACCACAGCATCATGACCGGGCCGAAGAGCGCCCCGACGCGCTCGGTGCCGCGGCTCTGCGCGAAGAACAGCACCGCGATCAGCACCACGGTGATCGGGATGACGTAGGGCTCGAACAGCGGCGTCGCCACCTTCAACCCCTCGACGGCGCTCAGCACCGAGATCGCCGGGGTGATGATGCCGTCGCCGTAGAAGAGGGCGGCCCCGAGCAGCCCGGCCGACAGCACCAGCCAGGCGGTACGGCCCGACGCCGTGCGCAACGCCAGCGCCGTCAGCGCCAGGATGCCGCCCTC
>Ga0070731_10005093_pt1 | contig 10981 bp, 5 predicted proteins | sample Coa_R1_2_FD_66448 | JGI IMG/M metagenome (GOLD analysis project Ga0070731, IMG submission 66448) | Surface soil microbial communities from Centralia Pennsylvania, which are recovering from an underground coalmine fire - Coalmine... | ecosystem: Environmental > Terrestrial > Soil > Unclassified ... | reverse complement strand
GTTCGACCAGCCGCTCGATAATCGCGAGGCGCACGCCTCGCGACGTGTCTTTGCCTTCATCGGTGATCCGGCGAAGCGTCTTCGTCAACGCCTGCGCGGCCGCCGCCGCCGCGGTGGTTTTCTTCAACGACTCGGCCGCCGCGCGCACGAGCTGGTAATCCGTGTCATCGAGCGCACGAATCGCGTAGTCGGCAGCCTGAGGGCTCTTGACGACGGCCAGCGCGCGCACGACTTCGGCACGAACTCCGGCGTCGGGATCCCCGGCAAAGCGAAGGATCAAGTCCTCGCTCTTCAATTGCGCTGCCGCGCGCACGGCAGACGCGCGCACCTGCCAGATGCGATGCGCCGGCAGGCTCTTCACGATCTGGGCGGCATCAGACGGATTGAACCGCGGCAGCACTTCAAGAGCACGCGCGGGCTCCTGCCAGGCGCCCGCGCTCCGAAACGTGACGGTATCCGCCATCCTCGTCAGTTCCTTGGTTACGAGCTCGTGCTCGTCGCATTTCGGCGAGAGCAACCCGATGACTTCGATCCTGACGATCGACAGCTCGGCGCCGTCGGCGAGCGCGTCGAGCAGCGGCGCGCAGGACTTCGTCTCTGGAATCGCATCCGCCAGTTTTCGCAGCGCGACCAGACGAACTTGAAATGCGGGATCGTGGCGCAAATAGTCGAGGAGGTCGGCGTGCTGCGACGGGTCGGCGAACTGCGATGCGACGTAGCGCATCTCCCAGCCGCAGTTGAACTGTTTGGGATCGACGCAGCGGAACTGCGCCGCGTACCAGAGCAGTCCGGCGTCGAAGTCGTGAATGCGGAGCAGGATTTCGAGCGCATCGGGATCAGGCTTGTCCGAGCCTCCGCCGCCGATGATTTCCGCGTCTTTTCTCAGCGTCCGCCGCGTCGTCGCATCGAGCTGAATGCCAGGATCGGCGCGAACGAGCTTGAGCAGCAGCTTCGGCGCCAGCACCGCCGGCAGATTCACGGGCACGCGCCCGTCGTAATTGAGCGACGCCAGGGCGTCGCCCGTCTCGGCGTTCGGGTACATCGCCAGCGCCCGCGCGCCCTCGAGCACCTCGTCGCCGCGGCTGTTGTGCAGCGCCTGCGCGATGGCATTGGCGGCCTCGACCTGAACGTCGGACGAGGTGTCGTTCAGAAACAGAATCAGAGTCGGGACGTCGAGCGGATTCTCGAATCGCCCGAGAGACCTCACCGCCAGTTGACGGAGCCCTGCGTCCTGCGATCGCAGCGCACCCTGCAGCGCGGTGAAGTCAGACGAGCGCGCGGAGGTCGCGCGGATGTCGGGCGGATACCAGCGATCCGCGAGCAGGCGGTCCACGGCCAGCAGCAGATTCTCCGGCGTGAGCGCCTCGGTCATCTGCGTCGGCGACGACGCAGCGGCGCCGAGGCAGATGGACGCCGCGGCGACGGCGAGCAGGATCGTGAAGGCGGCGCGCAGACGCAATGGCGTCATGGCATGGGATCAGCGTGAGACGGTCAGGCTCCTGATTTTCGTGCCTTCGAGCACCGCGTCGACTGCGTCCATGCCGCTTTCGACGCGCGCGAAGATGCTGTAGTCGTAATTGAGGCGCGGCTGGTCGGTGAGATCGATGAAGAACTGCGCGTCGCCGGTGTCGCGGCCGCGTGTGGACAAGCCGACGGCGCCGCGCGTGTGCCGTTCGAATCCAATCTCGTCGCGCATGAACCGATCGTCGCCGACATATTCGTTGGCGCCGCGGCTGCCGCCCTGAATCACGAAGAGCGGCACGACTCGATGAAACGTGAGGCCGTCGTAATACCGGCGCGACGCGAGTTCGGCGAATCGCGCGACCGCCAACGGCGCCTCGTCCGGCAACAGTCTCAGGGCGATCCGATCGCCGTTGTCGAGCAGAATGACGGCGTGTCCCGGCAGGCGGAAGAAATCCAGACCCGCCGGCTGCTGCGCGGCGCGATGGGTGGGAACGGGATCCGGACGCACGCCGGTCACGACCCCGATGAGATCCGCCGTCGCCGCGGCGATATTCGGATCGTAATCGTGCAAGAACGGCTGCAAATCGGCGACCGTGACATAGGGCAGCAGCGTGATGCCTGGCAGCTCGGAACGCGCGAATTCCTTGAAGCGATCGAGAATCGCCATCCGCGCGTCGCGCGAGTTGTCGGCGGCGGTCGTCGTCAGCCTCGAGAGCGTCTGCAGCAGCGCCGGAGCTGCGATCTGCGGCTCGGTGTAGCCTTTCAGCGCGATCGCAGCCGCGCGCACGAGCTGATGGTCGTCGCTGCGAAGTGCGGCGACCGCGGTTTGCGCGGTGTGCTGACTCTTCATCTGCGCCAGGCCCGTCACGACCTCGGTGCGGACATTCGGCTCGCGATCCGATGCGAGTTTCAACAACGTGCCTTCGTCCTTCAGCGCGGCAGCGACCCGCGCCGCCGCGGCGCGCACTTGCCAGGCCGGATGCGCCAGCGCAAATGCGCTGACGACGCGCGCGGCTTCGGTCGGACGGAACTTGACCAATGCCTCCATCGCGCGCGACGGCACCTGCCACGCGGCCGCCGACTCGGACTTGTCGAGGCCGTTCGCCAGTAAGACGAGCGTCGAGGTGATTTCGTCTTTTTCGGTGCAGCGCGGATCCATCAGCCGGATGGCTTCGAGCTTGACGACGGGCATTTCACCGGCGTCGCCGACGGCGTCAAAGAAACACCCGGCAGGTCTGAAGCGTCGGAATGAAGGTCGCGAGTTTGGTGAGGGCCGCGATCCGGACTTGATACGCCGCGTCGTGCCGCAACACGTCGAGATCGCTCGCGAGCGCAGGGTTCTTGACGTCGAGCTGCTGTGTGGCGACGAGCCGGATTTCCCAGCCGCAGGCCGGCGATTCGCCACACCGGTAGCGGTCGGCCGTGGTGGCGAGCGTCACGTCGACGGCGTCCATCAGATACAACGCCTCGAGCGCGTCTTTCGCGAGACTGAGACGCGGACGGGTCTCGTCGACGACATCGCGATCGGTTTCGAGTAGAGACGCGTCTGGTGAGGCGAGCCGTCGCAGAATCTGCAGCGAGTCGTCACTGAGTCGCACGAGACGATCCTGGCGGAGGAGGATCGACAGATACTCGGGCGTCGTCACCAACCTCGGCGCCACCTGCAGCGCCGCCTGATGGTCGTAGCGGAGCCGCGCGAGCGCTTCGAGTGCCGCAGCGCGGGCGCGGATTTCGGGAGCGAAGAGTTGCGTCCGCGCGGTGGCGCGGCTGGTCAGACTTTGCTCGAGCGCGGCTTTGGCCGGGAGCACCTTGTCGCCGCGCGCGCTCTTCAGCGACTGCGCGAGCGCCTGCGCGGCTTCGCGGCGCACATTCGGATCTGGATCGGCGAGAAACGCCTGGAGTGACGGTGCATCGAGGACGTTTTCGAAGCGTCCGACCGCGCGCACAGCCGCCGCGCGCACCTGCGGCGATCGCGAGGCGAGCCCCTGTTTGAGCACGATGGCGTCCGGCGACGGATCGGCGGAGGTCGCCGGTGACGCTGGATACCAGCGCTCAGCCTGCAGCCGATCGACCGCGAGCAGCAGCGTGTTCAGATCGACATCGCCGGCCGGCACCGCGCCGCGCCCGCGCTGTCCCTGTCCCCGCTGTCCGCGACCTTGCTGTTCGGACTCCAAGAGCGATCCCGGAGGTCGACCCCGGAGGTCGACCTCCGGGGTCGCTGTGTGCTCGCGCAAGCGAGACCCGTCCCCGCTCTTCATTCCGCTTGCCAGATCGTCCAGCGTCTTGGCGAATGCCGGCGAGGCGGGACCGACGACGAGACGCGACACGCTGTGAATGGCTTCGCCGTACCACTTGCGCCATGCCTGCACGATCGTCGTCTCGCGCGTCTTCGCGCCCGCCTGATCGGACGCCGCGTCCGCCAGCTTCTGTCCTTCGCGCTCTTCGATCTCGATGCGCGTCTGTCCGGCCTTCGCGACAAGCGACGCGACGTCGAGCGCGGTTTTCTCGTTCGCCGACGCGAGCAGCCACGCCGACGCGGCCACCGACACGCCGACGTTGCGCATTTCATTCGGACTTGTCTTGTCGGCCGTGTCGTAGTTCGAGTGGTAATAGCGATCCGTGAAGTGCCAGTCGAGCACGGCGGGAATTCCCGCGCGGCCGAACTCGGAGTGATCGCTGCCGCCTTCGTACGGATTCGTCTTCACGACCCAGCCGGTTTTCGCCGCGACGCGCGCGCAAATCGCCAGATGCACGTCGTTCAGCAAATCGCCTTTCAGCTGATTCTCGCTCACATTGCCTTTGCCCCATTCAGTGTGCGGATCCCACGGGCGATCCCAGACCGCGCCGGGATCCGGCCAGCGCTCGATCAGAAACGATCCGCCAGTCTTGCGGACGTCTTCGCCGGTCATGTCCATCGAGAACATGTATCTGACGTTTTTCGCTTCGTCCGCGTGCGACGTCAGCCATTGGCGGCTGCCGGAAATCTCCTCGAGCCAGAGAAACGTGATCGTGCGCTCGGGCTGCGCAATCGCGCCCGAGCGAATCGCGAGCCGCATGGCGCGCGCCAGCTCGGCGAGCGTCGCGACGCCGCTGGCGTTGTCATTGGCGCCAGGCTCCTGCACGTGCGCGGTGATGACGACGCGCTCGTTCGGCATCGACTTGCCGGGAATTTCGGCGATGAGCATGCGATTTGGACCGTCGGAGAACGTGCTCGCGATCGTCACGCGCAGTTTCACCGGCCCTGTCGCGAGCGCCTTTCGCAGCGTCGCTGCCGCGTGCGGCGTCGACTTGAACCCAAACGGCCGCTTCACATCGTCATAGCGGATGCTGCCCCACTGCAGGATGTTCCAGTCCTCGCGCGGCGTGCTGGCCGCCCCGGGGACATTCGGATTGATGTAGCCGCCAAGTCCTGTGGAAATTACGCCGATCGCGCCGTGCGCAATCGCCGTTTGCGACAGTCCGCCCGGTTCGCCATCGCCGAGTACCACGGCGCCCTTGACATCCTTGCCGGTGAAATCCGCCTCGCGACCACGTCCGACGTCCACGAGCGGCGCGACAACGCCCCCGGCCGGCGTCGAAAATGAATTGATGCACAACGACAGATTCTGTTTGTCGCGCGAGAGGACGACTTCGTCCGGCGCGCTGGCGTGGACAATCGCGAGTGTACCGACCGAATAGTTCCAGCCTTTGCCGCTATTTGGATACTCTTCGACGCGGACGGATGATGTCGGGGACGGGTCTGCTTGGCGCAAGCCAGGTGTCTCGGGGGACGGGTCTTGCTTACGCAAAACAGACCCGTCCCCCGTGTCTCGGAATCCAGCTTCGACGAGCCGCTGATGGATCCTGTTGATCGTCGCGTTGTAGCCGACGTTGCCCGAGAGGCGCCAGTACTGACTGATGAACTGGACGTGCGCGAGCGCGCTGCGGCGGCTGAATCGCGACCACAGCGCGTCGATCACCGGATCCATCGTCTGCGCAAGCGCCGCTGGCAGCGCCGGCGGCGTGAGCGTGACAGCGACGATAGGACCTCGGAGGTCCTGACGATCGGGACGGGTCTCGCTTGCACGAGCAGGACCTGTCCCCGTCCGCACGACCTCCGAGGTCGTAATCAGCATCAGCAGGGCCAGCGTCGCCCGTCTCATGACGCGACCTCCTGCGGCCGTGCGTGGCCCGAGTACTCGAGCATCTGACGCTCGAGATCGCACGGATACGAAATCTTGACGTCCGTGATTCGGCCAGACGCGTCGGTGACAGGCTCGAGTTTCGGCTGCACGAACCCGGTGTACGACGGCAGGTTCAGGCGATCGACGCGACGCACGACTTCATCCCGCAGCGGCGCCTCGAAATGGATGCCGTAGCTGTCGAACAAGTCACGCGCCGCCTCGTAGTCGCCTTCGGATTTGATGCGCTGCACGTCCGCGAGCAGGCGCCCAACGCCTTCACGAAACGCGGCGGCGTCGACCATCACGTAGTGGGTCTTGGCATCGCGCACGCGCACTTCGATCGCCAGCGAGTTGGCCATGAGCCACCGGACGATCATCTGCCGGTTGCGCATGTGATCCTCCTCGATCTGCGTGCCCTCGCGAACGCGCCGGAGTTGGACGAGCGCATTTCGCGTGTACGACTCGTACTCAGCCTGCACGATCTCGTCCTGATGTTCGGCCGGGACGAGTCCGATCTCGACGACTTTTGGATCCGGCAGAAAGTACAGCGCGACCAGATCGGCGCGCGATTCCTCGAGCGCCGAGTACTGCTCTTTCAGGAATAACTGAGGCTGCCCTTCGAGACGTTCCGATACGCGACCGGATCCGTGTCCCAATACTTCATGGATTCCCGTCGTGACCTCGCCGGCGAGCGCCGTCCATTTTTCGTCGCGCGCGATCTCCTCGTCCGACCAACAGAACTCCTTGCGATACGCCGGCAGCTGTGATTTCGCGTACGCCTCGTTGATATTGGCGAGCGTCACCGACTTGCTGCCATAACGCTCGCGCACGTGCTGATCGTTGGGCAGATTGATGCCGATCGGCGTCACAGGCGCCGAATCGCCGGCTTCGACGATGACGTCGATGGCGCGGGCGGTGACGCCGACGACTTCCGTGCGGCGCCACTGCGGATCCCACGGCATGCGCTCTTCGAACCACGCCGCCGATTCGGCGAGCCTCCGCAATCCCGCGGTTTTCTCGTGATTGACCACGTAGACGAGCGCTTCCCACGCGCCCTTGACGCTGCGAGCGTCGAGATAGTTTTCGATGAAGCCGTTGATGGTGTCGACCGGTGAATCTTTGTCGGCGACCCACGCGATGTCGTAGGTCGCGCGATCGGCATCCTCGCCGGTTTCGTAGAAGCGCATCAGCGCCTCGAGCGCCCGGCGCATCGGCTCGGTCGCGTACGGCAGCGCGTCGCGCAGGTGATCCAGAATCCGTCCGATCGCGGCGCCGTACCGTCCGCCGAGCCGGTAGATTTCTTCGACGAGCCGGCCGTCGCGTTTCACGAGTCGTGAATTGAGCCCGTACCGTTCGTCGAACGACTCGAGATCGGCGCTGGTCACGCCCTCATAGAGATTGTTGGCGCTCGATGCGAGGATGTCGCGGCCCTCGCCGGGCGCCTTGTTCGTGACGAACGCGTCGACCTCTGGATCGAAGAACGGACCGTCGAGCCGATCGAGCAGCGCCTCCAGCGATTCGCCAGGGCCGCAGGGAAACACGGCACCCGCCGCGGCAGCCTGGCGCGCGGCGTGGCGGAAATGATCGCGCGTGCACGCCAGCACGAACTTTCGCGCAGTGAGGTTGTTGTGCGGACCCGAGTTGATCCAGAACAGCTTCGTGTATCTGCGAATGTCGTCGAGCACCGCCTGATCGATCGAACCCGGCGCGCCGACGGCCGACGCGGTGCAATGCGTCAGGATCTGTTCCAGCACCTCGCGCATCTCGAGCGAATGGCGGTAGCGCTGATCGATGTAGATGTCGCGGCCCGCGAGCGCGGCCTGATAAAGATGCCAGATCAGAATCTTCTGATCGAGCGGCAGCTGTTCGAAGCCGTCGGCGTAGTACTGCACGACGGCCGCATCGGCGATTTGTTCGAGCAGATACTGGCGAGACATCGGTGATGCCGACAACTTAGAACTGAGAACGCCGAACTAAGAACGCTGGAGCATGCATGTTGGCATCATCTTCCTTTAACAAATCGGATGGCAAGGCCGCAGGCCCGGTTCCGCCGTTCGTAGTTCCCAGTCCTACGTTCCCAGTTGAGTTAGATCGATCGTCTCCGCAGGGTTCGGCGTGATCACTCTCCAGTGGAGTTCCTTCTCGATGCGCGCCTTGAGCGTGTCCATCGGGACCGGCTCGCCATGGACGAGGGCCGTCAGCGACGGCGGACGGGTGAAGCCTCGCAGCCATCGCATGATCTCGTTCGCGTCGGCGTGCGCCGACATGGAGTCGATCGACTCGATGCGCGCCTGCACGGGCACGTCCTGGCCGTGGATTTTCGTGTACTTCGCGCCGTCGCGAAGTTGTTGGCCGCGCGTGCCGACGGCCTGATAGCCGGCGAACAGAATGGTGTTTTTCGCATTCGGCAGCGCGCGCGCCAGGTGATGCAGCACCCGGCCGCCGGTCGCCATGCCACTCGACGAAATCACGATCGACGGCTCATGGGAATCCTGCAGCGCTCGTGATTCGGGAATCGACGAAATCACGGTGAGCCGCTCGGTGCAGAACGCGCACATGACGCGCTCGGTGGCGACCGCGTGCGATGGCGTCGCCGCGGGCACCGACATCTCGGGGTCGAGATCGTTCAGCCGCTGACGGTATTCAGTGAGCACGGCTTTCGCCATCGGGCTGTCGACGAAGACCGGAAGCACGGGGATCTTGTGCTCCGCTTCGAGCCAGTGAATCCAGTAGAGCAGTTCCTCGACGCGGCCGAGCGCGAAGGCTGGAATGATCAGTTTGCCGCCGCGCGTCACGGTGTCGTTGATGATCCGCGCGAGCCGCGCACCCTGATCGTCGGCCTCGTGTGTGCGATCGCCGTACGTCGATTCGACCAGCAACACGTCCGCCTCGGCCATCATCGTCGGATCGGGCAGCACCGGACGGCCGAAGCGGCCGAGGTCTCCGCCGAAGAGCAGCGTCTTCCCGCCGGTACGGATGCGCGCGTACGCCGCGCCGAGCAAGTGACCCGCACTGACGAACTCCGCGGTCACATCGGGTGCGACGGGAATGGGACGATCGAATCCGACGGGCTGCAGCAGCATCACCGCGCGCTCGGCTTCATTCGTCGTGAACAGCGGCAGCGCAGGCGCGTGTTTCGTGTAGCCGCGCCGGTTGGCGCGCTCGGCGTCTTCTTCTTGAATGTGCGCGGCGTCGGCGAGCACGATCTTCGTCAAGTTCGCGGTCGCCGGCGTGCAGAAGATGCGTCCCTTGAATCCCTGCCCGACCAGCCGCGGCAAATATCCCGAGTGATCGAGATGCGCGTGCGTCAGGACGACGGCGGTCAGATCCTGCGCGCGAAACGGCAGCGCCTGCCAGTTGCGCTCGCGCAGTGCCTTCGGACCTTGGAACAGACCGCAATCGACGAGGATTCGGGCGCCGCCGATGTGCAGCAGATGTTTCGAGCCAGTCACCGTGCGCGCCGCGCCAAGACAGGTCAAGGTCACCGCGACAGGGTACTCGATGACGGAAATGGGTGAATGGGTGAGTGTGTGAATGGGCGAATGACGGAATGCGTCGATGGAGCAATGCAATAGATCGATCTCTTACTCACCCAATCGCACATTCGCACATTCGTCCCGGTCACGGCTCTTGTCACCGAAAGAGCCCCACCTGACCACCGGTATGCCAGAACAGCACGGTCTGATCCGGCCCGAAATCACCGCGGCGGATTCTTGCGAGTAGTCCAGCAAAAGCCTTCGACGTGTACACGGGATCGAGGACGATGCCTTCGGTGCGCGCGACGATCTCCATCGCTTCATTGGACGCGGGCGTTGGCACCCCGTATCCCTCTCCGACACAGTCGTCGTCCACCTCGATCTCGGCGTCCGCGCCGGTCGTCGATGCCTTCGCGCCGAGGCGATCGGCCATCTGTTGGAGCAGATCGCGAACGACGATCTGCAGAGATGCAGACGGATCGTCGGCGCTGATGCCGACGATGCGCGTGCGAATTCCGAAGAGCGCGGCGCCGGCGATCAATCCAGCCTGCGTGCCGCCGGACGACGTTGACGTGACGATGACGTCGGGCCTGACACTGGACGCGGCGATTTCCGCGACTCCTCTCGCAAATCCCAGAGCGCCTGTGGCCGTCGAGGCGCCGAGCGGCACGATGAACGGACGTCCGCCCGAGCGGCGGAGCTCGTCGGCCGCCGCTTCCATGGCCGGCGCGCGGTCGGCGCGGGTTGCGACGTAGCGGATGTCGGCGCCGAACAACCGGTCGAGCAGCGCGTTCGCCGTGAGCCGCTCGGGCGGTTCGCCGTTGAGGACGAGAATGACGGGCAATCCGAGAGCGGCGCCGGCCGCCGCGGTCACGCGCGCATGATTCGACTGCATGCCGCCACAGGTGATGAGCGTGTCGGCGCGGGCGGCCAATGCTTCGGCCGCGACGGCCTGCATCTTTCTGACTTTGTTGCCGCCCATCGCGAACGAGAGCAGATCATCGCGCTTGACGAAGATCCGCGGGCAGGCGGGTCCGAGTCGCGCGCGCAAGCGGAGGAGTTCGTCCACGGGCGTCGGATGCGGCGCGAACGCGATTGACGGCAGCGACATCAGGGCGGCGAGCGCGGTGGCCATTGACGACACATCGTAATCTCTTCGCTGTGGACGCGATCGGTATACTGAATCGATGTCCCGTCCGACGAACGCGCTGCTGACGGCGCTCAGCGCGGAGACGCCGCTGCTGACCGTCGAGCTGCGGCCGCCGCGCGCCGAGCTCGACGCCGCGGCCGGCATGGACGCGTGGATCGACACGCATCACGCGGTGCGCGGCTTCGTGCGCGACCGGTCGTTCGTGTTTCTCACCGACAGCGCGGTCGGCACGCGCGAAGAACACACGCTGCGCCACCTGGTGATCAATCTCGGCGCCGACGTGCCGCGCGATCGCGTCGTGCCGTTTCTCACGTCGAAACACAGCCTCGAGTTCTGCCTGGCGTACGCCGAAAAGGCCTGGCACGAAGGATTCCCCTCGCTCGTCGTGCTCGGCGGTGACAAGTCGCTGGGACCGCCGAGATGCGTGGAGCACGCGTGGCAGCTTCGCGAGAGAATCCGCGCGCACGTGCCCCAGCTCACGCTCGGCGGATGGGCCAATCCGCACGGCCGCGCGGCGCAGCAGGTCGGCTATCTCGTCGACGACGGATTCACGGGGGAATTTTTTCTGACGCAGGTGGTCTCGCATCACGACGCCACGTCGATCGACGATTTCGTCGACGAGATCGATCGCCGCAATCTCAGCGTGCCCGGGGTGTACGGCGTGTTCTTCTATCGCAGCGCCAAACCAGAGACGCTGGCCACGCTGCGACAGTTCCTGCCGGTGCCCG
>Ga0070731_10005092_pt1 | contig 10983 bp, 9 predicted proteins | sample Coa_R1_2_FD_66448 | JGI IMG/M metagenome (GOLD analysis project Ga0070731, IMG submission 66448) | Surface soil microbial communities from Centralia Pennsylvania, which are recovering from an underground coalmine fire - Coalmine... | ecosystem: Environmental > Terrestrial > Soil > Unclassified ... | reverse complement strand
CGTCGCCAGGAATTCTTTCATGGCCGGTGAGAGGACCTTGTTCTTCTTGTAAATAGCAGCCAGGGGCCGGTAGAAATCGCCGTCGTCAAGAGTCACCTGCGCCAGCGTTTGCTTGGCAATTTCCTGTAATACCGTTCCTTGGGGAACAATGGCAACGCCCGCATCGATTTCCACCGCGCGTTTTACGGTTTCGATATTATCGAACTCCATCACATGTTGAACCTGGACGGAATGGTCTTTGAGAATCCGATCCAGGGCCTTTCTGGTTGGGATGTCAGGCTCGAATCCAATGAACTTCTGGCCGGAGAGCTCCTTGAGTCGCACGCTTTTTGACTTGGCCAAGGGATGCTTTGGGTGGGAAATCAGCACCAGGGGATCTTTGCGCAGAGGCAGGATTTCCAGCTTCGTATCGCGAGCCGGATAGGCTACCAGGCCCAGATCCACCACATTGCCGATCACATCTTCATACACCTGGTTGGCGCGGCGGTATTCGACGTGAACATTGACGGTTGGATAATTCTTCAGGAATTTTTTCACATACGGAGGCAGGTCGTGCAATCCGACGCTGTAAATGGTTGCCACCCGGATAGTCCCCGAGATGATTTCCTTAATCTGCTGAAGTTTGTTGTGCAAGGCGTCATAAGTGTGGATGACCTCCTTGCTGTAATCGTAGAGCACCTGGCCTTCGCGCGTCAGACGGAACCGTTTCTTGCTGCGCTCAATCAGGAGCGATTTGAACAGCCGCTCCAACGAGCTGATCTGCTGGCTCACCGCCGACTGGGTGACCTGGTTAATCTGCGCGGCCTTGGTAAAACTCTCCGTCTCGGCCAAATCGCAGAATACTTTGAGACTCTCGATTTGCATAAGCGTTATAAATACAAGGTTGCGGCCAGTGAGTCAACTAATGTTTTCCTAAACAAAGGGTGATGATTCAGACCCCCTTTTCTCTGCACGGCCCTCGGGTCATCGCCGTTAGGGACAGTTATCCTGAAGATTGGCAACCGCCGACCGAACCTGGCCGACATTGCCGGTTGATAGTTCGCCGTGCCAGGTTAGCTGGTCAGCACCTGTTTCACCTTCAGCAGAAGATCCTGGCTGGTGAAGGGTTTCTGCAGGTATTCGTTCTCGTTGTGATGTCCGGCAGGCCAGACATAACCGCTGGTGCAGAGGATCCGGGTGGACGGGCGGGTCTGGTGGATATGTTCCACCAACTCGCGTCCGCTCATGGCCGGCATGACCAGGTCGGTTATGACCAGGTCGATTGAGCGTTCGGTTGAAAGAGTATCGAGAGCATGTTGACCGCTGTTTGCCGTTAGCACGTGATAACCGTACGCGGCGAGAATGGTCTGGCCCATCGTTAGTAATAAATCTTCATCATCCACCATCAGGATGGTCTGGGAACCATGCAAATCTTCCGTGCCGATGCCGTTATCTCTCAACACCTGGCGTTCAGCGGGCAAATAAACCCTTACGGAAGTCCCGCTGCCGGGGCGACTGGAAACGGCAACCCCGCCACCATGATTGGTGACCACGCCATAGACCCACGCCAAACCAAGACCACGATGTTCTTTGCCTTTGGTCGTGAAGAACGGTTCGAAAATTCGCGGCAGAACCTCCGGGGCAATCCCGTCGCCGTCATCGGTCACCTCAATCGATACATAAGCTCCGGCGGCTAACCGAACATTTTGGTCCTGCGAGGCTTCAGCCAATTCAATGTTTCGGGTTTGGACGGTGATCCGGCCATGACCATGAATGGCTTGCACCGCGTTCTCCAGGATTCGCATGAGGGATTGCTGCAACTTGGCCTCGTCGAATCGTGAAGTAAACAGCCGCCTTTCGAGCATTAGATCCCATTGAACGGCGTCAGTCGTGGCTTGGCGCTGAAACAATTCAACCGTGCGTTGGGCCAGAAGACTTAAACTGTTTGCCGTTTGCGCACGAGGCTCTTTCTCCTGGCGGCTGAACATTCCCAGGTCATTGGCAATTTCTGCAGCCTTTGCCGCAGATTTTTCGACTTCCAGCAGCGAGGAACGCCACGGATGGTTTGGTTCCAACTGGCTCAGGACGAGCGAAGTATGGCCGAGAATACTCGTCAGGGCATTGTTGAAATCCAGGGCCACGGTGCGTGCCAGTTGCAACGCGCATTCAAGCTTCTGTTTGTGAATCAACCCGGATTCAGCCATCGTGGGATTCGCTTCAGCGGAGGATGTGCCCGGGTTTTCCGGTGGCAATTGCAATAGAAAATACTTTTGCCCCTCCTTCTGAACGGAACAAATCGACACAAAAGAGCTGATGGTTGAGCCGCCGCGAGTGCGGAACTTGAGCAGAACCGCCGAGGCGGGCGATCTCTCCCACTGCGCCAGGAACGGCTCTGGAGTGGTGCCATTTTCCGAGGACCAAATAGCCGCCAGCAAAGGGGTCGCCCCTTCCAAGGTGGGGCCAAATAGCCGCACTGCGGCAGGGTTCGCACGGCAAATTGTGGTGGAGCTGTCCAGCAACAGGGCGGGCCAACCGGCGTTCTCTAACTGAAATAGGACGCTAGACTTCATTCGCAGCAACTTCCAAGGTCAGCTTAGCTGTCGGCCGCCCATTCTCAATTTCAATCTTGCGCTGAACGCCCATATAATCTGGCGAAATGGAAGAGCAACTTGCCTGCCGTTGCTTGCATCTTGGTGGACCGTTCCAGGACTTCCCGGTGCGACAGCAACCCGCCCAGGCCGGCTGCCCGGTTAGTAATGCAGGAAAGCGCGGCAACCTTCAGTCCACACTGGCGCGCTGTGATTGCCTCGGGCACCGTGCTCATGCCTATAGCATCGGCGCCGAGCAGGCGAAAGGCCCGGATTTCTGCCGGGGTTTCATAGCTTGGCCCGCTAACGGCCAGGTAAACCCCGGAACGGACTTTCACTCCGCAGGCTTTAGCCGCGCGCTGCAGCAAACGGGTCAATCCCGGGTCGTAAACCTGGGTCAGATCGACAAAACACGGTAAATGGTCTGCCACGGCGCCGCGCAATGGATTATCGCCCATGAGGTTGATATGATCCCGGAGCAACATGAATTCACCTGGACGAAGTTTTGGGTTAATGCCTCCAGCGGCATTAGTCAGGATCAATGCCCTCACGCCATAAGCTGCCAAGGCTCGCACGGCGAACGCTACCGCAGACATGGAATGCCCTTCATAGTAATGGGAGCGACCAGCCAGAACGATGATCGGCTCATTAGCCAAGCGGCCGATGATCAATTCCCCCGGATGGCCCGTCACGTTTGAGGGCACGAATCCGGGTATCTCCTTGTAAGACGCGCGCGCATCAGGGATCACGCCATCGAGCGCCCCAGCGAGGCCTGTCCCTGTCACAATCGCCAACCGCGGGCGAAGCGTGGAGAGTTTGCGTAATTTGCCGACGCTTGTTTGCGGGGACATAACTTTCATGGCAGGGCGCAAGGCATGGCCGCATTGCCTCGTGGGCATTTCTGCTCTAAAGTTCGGGTGTATTTGACTGCAAAAAACAATGCACTTTGTTTCGTCGCCTCGTTTTCGTTGATTAAACTGTGTCTCTGAACCATGAGCAGATTCGTCGGTATGCGCGGCATCTGATCCTGCCCGAAGTCGGGCTGGAGGGCCAAAAGAAAATCTGTGCGACCAGCGTTTTATGCATCGGGGCCGGAGGGCTTGGCTCGCCGGTGGCCCTTTACTTGGGCGCGGCGGGAATCGGAAAGATTGGGGTCGTTGATTTCGACCGCGTGGAGCTCTCGAATCTACAGCGCCAGATTATTCACGGCGCGGACGAGATCGGCCAGCCTAAGACGCAGTCCGCCCGGGCGAGCATTCACCGGATTAACTTAAACGTTGAGGTGGTTTTGCATGAGACGCGTCTTAACAGCGAGAACGCTCTCGGTATCATTCGTGATTACGATATAGTTGTGGACGGCACCGATAATTTCCCGACTCGATATTTAAGCAACGATGCTTGCGTTCTGCTCAGGAAGCCGAATGTCTACGGTTCGATTTTCCGCTTTGAAGGGCAGGCGAGCATTTTTGCGCCTCACTTGGGAGGGCCGTGTTATCGATGCTTATATCCTGAACCGCCTCCGCCTGGGGCTGTTCCTAGCTGTGCGGAGGGCGGCGTGTTGGGGGTGCTCCCCGGCGTTATCGGCCTCATTCAGGCAACAGAGGTGCTTAAACTCGCTGTTGGCATGGGCAACTCTCTGCTCAACCGTCTGTTGCTCTATGACGCACTCGAGATGAAGTTCCGCGAACTGAAGTTACGCCGCGATCCTCAATGCCCGCTTTGCGGAGAAAATCCCAGCATCACCCAGCTGATCGATTACGAAGGCTTTTGCGGAGTCAGCAAACAACCAGAACCCGATTTTATGCATCCTGATGAAGTCAGCGTCCAGGAACTCAAACAAGCCCTGGACAACCCCAAACTGGGCATCAAGGTCGTCGACGTGCGGGAGCCGAATGAGTATCAAATCGCACATATCGAGGGTGTGCCCTTGTTGCCTTTGAGCCAGTTGGCCCAGCGCTTCAGTGAACTTAACCCCGAACAGCCGTACTATATCCATTGCAAGATGGGCGGCCGCTCGATGAAGGCTTTGGAATTCCTGCGCCAGCAAGGCTTCAAGAACCTCAAGAGTGTACGAGGGGGAATTACCGCCTGGTCGAACGAAATCGATGCGAACGTTCCAAAGTATTGAAAAACCAAGCAGGGCGCCTGCTCAATGCTTTGGCCGCAATAAAATCGCTTTCTTTTCGGTGCCTTCGACCTCGACGCTGTGAGTCTCGATCGTGGGATCGTCCTTTAAGGCCTGGTGAATGATGCGCCGGTCAAACGCGCTAAGAGGTTCCAACTCGACTACGTCGCCCCATCGCCGGACCTTCTCGGCCGCTTCCATGGCTTTCTTCACGAGAGCTTCGCGAGCCTGGGCCCGGTACCCGCTCACGTCCACCATGATTTTCGGCGCCGAGGGGTCCAGCTGAAAGAGCAGCCGGTTGGTGATGTACTGCAGGTCGGAAAGCGTCTGGCCTTGACGGCCGATCAACCGCCCGGAATCTTCGGTCTTAACGTCCAGCAGGACTCCATCGTCCATCTGGTGTACCTCAACGTTGGCTGAGAAGCCGAGCAGCTCCAGGATTTTTTCCAGCGTGGCTTTGGGTTCAACAGGCATGGGCGAATGATGATGATCGGTTTCGATGCTGTTCCAGTGCGACAGCCATTATTTCCTCTTTTTTTGCGGCGGCGTCAATACCGGACCTTTGGGGGAGGCCGGAGGCTCGGCGGTGGTCCGAATCAGTTTCGTCTGCACAATGCTCAAGAGGTTCTGAATCGTCCAGTATAGAGTCAGACCTGCCGAATAGTTATAGAGGAAAACCAGGAACATCAGCGGCATGTAACGCATGAGCTTGGCTTGGGCCTGGTCCATGCCCGGGGACGGTGGCGTCAGATGGGCTTGCCAAAGCATGGTGGCGCCCATCACCAGCGGCAACAGGTTGAAAGGGAAATTGATGCCGGGAATGATGAATAGAGTGTCCGGGCTGGAAAGGTCACCCACCCAAAGGAAGGCGGCGCCGCGCAGCTCAATCGCAGAGCGGATCATGAAAAAGAACCCGAAGAAAACCGGCATCTGGATCAACGTTGGCAGGCAGCCGCTCATTGGGTTGATTTTGTGTTCCTTCCAGAACTCCATCATTTTACGTTGAGCCTTGACCGGATCGTCCTTGTATTTCTCCTGCAACGCTTTGATCTGCGGCTGGAGCATCTGCATCCTTTTTGCCGAGCGCGTGCTGGCCTGCGTCAATGGCCAGAAAACGACTTTAATGATGACGGTGATGAAGATGATCGCCCAGCCGTAGGGGAGGCGCAGGGTTTGATGCAGGGTATTCATGCCCAGCAACAAGGCTTTCGAAAAGAAGCCGAAAAAGCCGCCATAGCCCATGATGGCGTCGACGTTGTTATTCAACGCAGCGGCGATTGTGGCCAATGTGCGGTATTCCTTCGGACCGGCGAAGATTGTGACCTGTCGCTGTACGGACTGGTGTGGAGCCAGGGTAAGACCGGGGTAAACCAGTTCAGCAGTGTAACCAACGGGTTCGCGAACCGAACGGTAAGTCAGTTCCTCTTCGTTGGGCTTGGGCAAGGGATTGGTACGCACCACCACTTGGTTAGCCGGTTCATGGAGTTGGGGCATGACGGCCAGGGCAAAAAACTGGTTGTGGACAGCGATCCATTGAACGTTCGATTGTCCGCCGCGAAATTCTGGTGGCGGCACTCGGGGCATGCAGGCAAAGCCGCGTGTCGAAAAGAAACTGGCTCCGATATCCTGGGCCTTCGAGCCGTTGTACCACATGACACCCACGGCAGAGCCGTCGTCGCGCGCATTCATGGGCGTGGCGGTCCCTGCGAACCATTGCTGTTGGGGCAGTGACAATGGCTTGTCGGAGCGATTTTCGAACCGCAAGGTGGCCAGCATTAGATAGTTAGTGCTGAGTTCGAAGTCCTTCACCAGGGTCAGTCCGCTTGGAAGATCTTTCTCAGCATGTACGCCGTTACTGGTGCGGGTTAGTTTGAAAACTCCATCGCCCTGAACCTCAATGCCATCCAGGATTCCCAATGTGGGTTCCGGTGTGAAGGTGTTCAGCGTGGCGACGCGGTTGGTGTGGCCTTTCTGTTCCCGCCGCGTGGAGACCGTCTCGGGATATTGCAGCAGTTCAATTAGCTTTAAGCCGCCACCGTAGGAGCTGAAGGTGTAATGCGCGTAGGAGTTTGTGACTTCCACCAATTCTTCGGGAGCGGAAGATTTTGGGATTGCCGGAGAAAGATTGGTCGGCGCCGCAGACATTTCCGGGGACCTGACTGGGAGGCCAGCTTGGTTGGTGTCTGGCAGGGTGCTGCTCGTGGAAGCGTTAGTCAATCCTGCTGGAACGGGTCTTGGCGGATAGATTTTATTCACCACCCATTGCAAGGAAAAGAAGGCGACGAAACAAACAGCTAGAATGATGATTGATTTGCGGTCCATGAAAAGTTAGTGACAGCGACCGGGCTCGATGGCGGACGAATAGCCATGGGAGTGGTGAATGGGTGGGACCGGGTCAAGGCCGCATCCGCCCCATGGGTGGCAGCGGCCGATGCGCCTCAAGGCCAGCCAACCGCCTCGCCAAGCACCGTGGCGCTTGACCGCTTCCAGGGCATACACCGAACAACTGGGCGTGAACCGGCAGTGACCGAGCGGGCCGAAAACGAATGTCTTGGCCGGAGAGATCACCAGACGATATATCCTAATTGCCGAAACCAAGATGTATTGTGCTGCATTCACGTCCCGGAAAGCCCTTTCAACAATCCCGCTTTACGGAGGCTTGTCAAAAAATCCCGCTCCACTTCTGCAAAAGTTTTTCCAACAATCGATGGTCGAGCAACTAGCACCAGGTCCACCTGCTTGACTAACTCAACCTGATGCAGACGAAAGCACTCTCGTAAGAGTCGTCGCGCCCTGCTCCGCACCACTGCGCCACCAATCCGGCTTGAAGTGATGACGCCCAACCGGGACGGCATGCGGGAATTGAGTGGCTGCCAATTAGCCACCAGACAACCGAGAGCCAGCCTGTGACCCTGGGCGCGGACCCGAGTAAAATCTCTCCCTTGCTTGATGCGCAGGGAACGGTTGAAGAGCAAGCGGCTTGGCATCTGGGCGGCCATGGCCCGGCCTGCGCCGTTTATACGGGCGTGAGCCGTTTGCGCCCGACCCGGCGCCGATTGCGCAGGATGGCTCTGCCGCTTTTGCTGGAATTGCGGTTCAAAAAGCCGTGTTGCCGTTTGCGGCGGATTTTCGACGGTTGATATTGTCTCTTCATAACAGTTCAATGCTGGCCCGCGCGGTTGTTTCCCCAATGACGCAGTGTCAGGAACCACCCCGAAAACGGAACGCGAGAGAATACCAATGAAGAGGAGGGTGTCAAGCAGTGCAACGGCGCCGCAAGCGAGTTGCGCAATGTCGGTTACGACTTTCGCGCCGTAGAACCCTCAACGAGCTCTTCGCGCGATCACGAGGAATTGTTCCCCTTTCAGGAGCCACAGCCAGGGCAAACGCAAATATAGTGTCAGACACCATAAGGGATATTGCCGCGCGCCAACCATTGTGTAGGGAAGAAACCGAGGATGACACCGCTCTATTTCGAAGCCTTGGACCACCAAGCCCTCGCTCAGGGAGGTTTCGGTCAGTGGAAGATAATGGTCCCAAAAATCCCAATAGCGGCCCCCGGTGAACTTTATGTTCGGGCCCATGGCGATAAGCCGGCCGCCGGGTTTCAGACAACGGAACACTTGCTCGAGCGTCCTGCCCAGCGCCGTTTTATCCGGGAGATGCTCGAAGAAGTTGCTTGTGAAAACGAGATCAAGTTCGCCATCGGCCAGAGGCCATTTTGTCGAGCAATCCTGCTCGAGGAATTTGACGCTGGCATCTAGGTTGGCCCGGGAGTTCGGGTTTAGGTCCATCCCAAACTTTGACTCCGCCCTGACGGTGTTAATGAACTCGCCATATCCGCACCCCAAATCCAGTACTGCGGCCTGTTCAGAAAGGAATCGTTGAAAGAAGTTCTTAACCAGGACCTGCCAGACACGCCGGCGATAATCCCGGACGGAGTCGAACCGGTTTCCATAGACCTTCGCTAATTCGGCTTGGCGTTCGTCAGGCATCCCGTTTCCTGTAGTCTCCGCGACTGAAGTACTTTTCCAGCCAGACATAAAGGCAGATAAACAAGTAGCGGCTGCCCATTTCGCGGATTTTGAGCTTGGATTCGCCTGTTCGGCGGTTGCGCCACGTAATCGGGATCACCTTCCAGGAAAACCCGCGCACTATTGCCTTAAGCGGCAATTCGACCGTGAGGTTGAAATGAGGCGAAATGAGGGGCCGGCATCCCTCGATCACTTCCCGACGATACGCTTTGAACGCATTAGTCGTATCATTAAGCCGAACGGCGAACAGCGTTTTGAGGAAAAAATTCGCCATCCGGTTCACCAGCAGCTTCACCTTGGGGTAATCAATCACCCCTCCGCCTTTCATGAACCGGCTGCCGAACACGCAATCCCAGCCTTGATTGAGTTCGTGCCAATACCGCACCACGTCCCGGCAATCATCAGACTCATCGGCCATCATGATCACGACTGCATCACCTTTGATGTGTTCCAAGCCGCAAATCACAGCGCGACCGAATCCGTGCAGTCCTTGGTTCTTAACGGGCGCGAGCTCGGTCATGTTTTTTTGCAAACTGCTCAAGAGCTCCCAAGTATTATCCGTGCTGCCATCATCAACAACCACGATTTGGTGTGGAACCCCGTGCAGTTTCAATTCAAGTTGCAAATGCTGGACCGTTGAAAGAATGCAGCCGGCTTCGTTATGCGCCGGAATGACGATCGATAGCAGCGAAAGCCGCTTGGCCAGAATTGCAGGAGCGTCGCTCATTAGCTCTGCGAAAGGTCCAACCATTCCGGGTGTTGGTCGGCATGGTCGGCGATTTCTTCGAGAATCGATTCCAGCGAACTGGAGGCGCGCCAATCCCATTCAGCGGAAGCGCGGGACGAATCCAGCACCAGCCAGGGAACGTCGTAAGGACGAGCGGACGGGTCTCGGCTGACAGGGTGAGGTCCGAAGCGCGAGGAACACCACCTGCTTAGAGCGGCCAATGAGATGCTGTTCTGCGCCCCCCCGCTTACGTTTAAGATTTTACCTCCTTTTTCAGGATGACGCATTTGCATTGCAACAAGGCAAGCCAGGTCACGTGGATGCAGGCAATCTCTGACCTGATGTCCTGTGCCTTCAAATCCCGTATACTTTAGCGGACGACGGTTGCAATAGGAATGGATCCAAAAACTGAAGATTCCCTGGTCGGGTTTTCCGAACTGGCCAGCGCCCGCGAGCACCCCGCACCGGTTGATGTGCGTGGGGAAACCGAAAGCCAGGCCATATTCAATAATCAGCAGTTCGGAAGCGAGTTTGGCGCTGCCATAAAGTGATACAGGGGCTTGTGTGGAAAAGTCCTCCCGGACGCCCTCTTCTGAGAGCCCGGGCTCGCTCACTTTGGCGAAGCGGGGAACGAACGCAGAATCCTTCACGTCCATCGGTAGGAGGGAAAGCCGGGTCAGCGAATAAATGCGGCTGGTGCTGAGCATGATCAACCCGGCCGCGTGTCGTTTACAATACTCGATCAAATGGATTGTTCCCACGAGATTATGTTCCATCAACTGCCGGCTGCTGGACTGACCCGTGATGCCGGCCAAGACGCTCGGGTTCGCTGCCGCATCGATGACCCAATCGACCTTGGGCAGCGTTTCGAGGTCGCTTGGATTTCGGAGATCGCCATGCAAGAAGCGAGTTCCGGGTTTGAGAGCCCGGCGGTTCTGTTCGCTTCCCGGCCGGCTTAGGTTGTCGAGCCCCACGATCTCTAGCCCTTCGAGCTGCTTGGGCAACTCCTCGGCCAGAACCTTGCCGACAAACCCGCAGATGCCGGTAATGATGATTTTCATGCAGCACTGCTAATCGCTTTGGTCTCGACCAGGTTTATATTCATTTTTCGGATGGTGCTCGTTCTACGGATATGGCGAGTTTCTGCAGAAGTGCTGGGATGGACAAGCCTTTTACAGTGTCCTTGCACCTGATTTCGTTCCTATTGCCCGGGTTTTGCCAAGGCAGTGTCTGCGGTCGAATTAGCGCACGATCCTGTTGAAGTATGCATGGCTCGGGGGTTTCGTCCCTGAGCGAAACCAACGAGCACAAAAAGCAAAACTCCTGTCATACCACTGGCTAGTAAAGCTTGGTGGAAAAATCGTGGACGATACCGGAACTCAATTTGGCCGATTCCGGGAGGCACCGAGTACGTTTGCAACTGCCCGGGGACCGATTTGATTGCTTTGTCAGAAGCGGACCATCCAGGGTAGTAAGAATCCGTGCGAATGATCTGCCCCGCGGGTCCGGGCTCAAAAGCGACCGAAATCG
>Ga0070731_10005090_pt1 | contig 10984 bp, 9 predicted proteins | sample Coa_R1_2_FD_66448 | JGI IMG/M metagenome (GOLD analysis project Ga0070731, IMG submission 66448) | Surface soil microbial communities from Centralia Pennsylvania, which are recovering from an underground coalmine fire - Coalmine... | ecosystem: Environmental > Terrestrial > Soil > Unclassified ... | reverse complement strand
CGCATCCGCGGCACTGCGGCGCACCTTGCTCAGAAGCTCCTGCCGGCCTGAGCGAGAGTTTCGCGCGCGACTCGGCTTTTGTTCGCCCTTCAAGGCGATCCTAAGATCATGCGGGGATGAATTCTGTGGGCCTGCCGCTGACACGCGCGGGAAGCCGAATACCAGGAACGGAGGTCGATGAGGTCGTGGCGGGACCGGCTGTCGTCGTCTCGGGGGCGCTTGCGAATAAGCCGAAGAATGGTGGCGAAGCCTGGGTCCGAATGAGTTGGATCCGCGGTCTCCAGCGCCTCGGCTGTGAGGTGACCTTCGTCGAGGAGATCGCCGAACGCGCTTGCGTCGACGATGTCGGTCGACCCGAAAACTTCAAGCGCTCGCTCAACCGCCGGTGGTTCGGCAGCGTGGTGGGAAGTTTTGGATTGGACAAGTCGTCGTCCCTGCTGTGCGGGAGGAGAGCAACGATCGGTCTCGAGCGGTCGGTCGTGGAAGATCGTCTCGCGCAATGCGACCTTCTCGTGAACATCAGCGGGAACCTGGTCGACGAGAAGCTCCGCGCTCGCGCTCGCAGGACCGCATATGTCGACCTCGATCCCGGATTCACCCAATTCTGGCTGGGCTGCCCCGAACGGAATTTCGAATTGCAAGACCACGACTGCTATTTCACCGTCGGGGCGAACATCGGCACCCCAGAGTGCTCGATCCCGACCGGGGGGATCAGCTGGATCCCCATGTGGCCACCCGTGGTGCTTGAGGACTGGTTCGTGGCGAACACTGAGCGACGGCCGAAGCCGCGATTCACCACCGTGGGATCCTGGCGAGGACCATTCGGCCCAGTTGAGCGTGATGGAGAACGACTTGGGCTCAAGGTCCACGAGTTTCGCAAGTTCATCGGAGTGCCAGAAGCGGTCGGCGACGCACAGTTCGAGATTGCCCTCTCGATCGATCCGATCGAGACCGCGGATCTTGAGCTCCTCGCTGCCCACCGCTGGAATTTGGTCGACCCCGTCGAGTCGGCCGGAACCCCCGACTACTTCGCCCGCTACGTGGCCGCTTCAGATGCTGAGTTCTCTGTCGCCCAGGAGATGTACGTCGCAACCCGAAGCGGATGGTTCAGCGACCGGACCACGCGCTACCTAGCGAGCGGACGGCCTGTTCTGGTGCAGGACACTGGCTTTGCCGAGCGTTTGCCGACCGGCCGGGGACTGCTTGCGTTCTCGGACGTCGGGTCAGCTGTAGCAGGGGCCCGCTCGATCCTGGACGACTACCCCGAGCACGCCAGGGCAGCCCGGATGATCGCCGAGGAGCACTTCGACAGCGATCGGGTGCTCGGAGCATTCCTAGCGAGGTGCTTGCCATGATCGGATCTCGGGCTTCCGTGCTCCTTGAACTCGCAGACGGAGGGTCGTGACCACCCTGCCCTTCTCGTCCACGCATCGCATCGAAGACCTCGGCGGGGGTTGGATGCGAAAGGACCTCAGTGCTCGCGGTTATCTGTCGGGCGGCCGCGTACGGCCGGCGTTCGTCGAGAACGCGACCCGCGAGCCCGCCGCCTACCGTTACGTCCTCGGTCCACTCGGGATCGGGCCCCGTTGTCGGGAATCGGGAAGCGAGTGGGTGGTGCTCGAATGGGTTGACGCACCGGTGCTATGGCAGGTCGCGGGCGCTGCTGTGTGGGAGGCCGTCGCGGGCTGGGCGGCGCGTCTCCACGAATCTCTCGCAGATGCCGATACTTCTGGAGTGCCACTGCTCGTCTACGACGCCGAGCTGTACGACGCGTGGCGGCATCGTGGAGCGCACGCCGGCGTGGCCGCATCGATCCTTGCGGCCCACGAGCGCGCATCCGAGCTCCTGGTCGAGCTGCCTTCGGTGATCCTTCACGGCGACCTGTATGCGTCAAACATCCTGGTGTCGAGTCAGCGGGCTTTTACTGTCTGGCCGATTGACTGGGAGCTGATGGCGCGAGGCCCCGCCGTCCTTGACGTTGCCGCTCTCACTTCCGGCAGCTGGCGCCCGGATCAGCGCCAGGCTTTGGTTGCGCAATACAGGCAAAGGGCGGGAATGCGTGGCAAGCCCGACGAGTGGGATCGAGCGTTACAGGCCGCCCGGCTTCAGATCTGTGTCCAATGGCTCGGAATGCCCGCGGGCTGGGAACCGCCGGCCTGGGAGTCGCACGACTGGGCAGCCGAGGCGAACCTCCTTGCAGCGAGATTCTGAACTGATGCGCCGACTCATCGTCAACGCCGACGACTTCGGTCAGAGCCCGGGCATCAACCGGGGGGTGATGGATGCGGCGGAGGATGGCGTGGTTACGAGCGCCAGCCTCATGGTGCGCTGGCCCGCGGCCGAGGCAGCCGCTCGCATCGCGGGAGAACGGCCCGGTTTCAGCCTCGGGCTCCACTTTGATCTTGGTGAGTGGGCGTATCGAGACGGTCAGTGGCACCCCTCCTACCGGGTGGTCGACCCGGACGATGTCGAGGCTACCCGGGACGAACTCGATCGCCAGCTCAATATGTTCGAGCGCCTTGTTGGCCGCCCCCCGACGCATCTGGACTCGCACCAGCACGTCCACCGGGAGCAAGCGCTGCGCCGGTCGATGCTCGAGGTGGCCGACGGCCTCGGGGTGCCGCTCCGCGAGGCCACACCACGAGTCACCTACTGCGGAGATTTCTACGGACAGTCGGGGAGAGGCGATCCCTATCCCGAGGGCATCACGCGCGCGGCACTTCTGGCCATTTTTGACGCCTTGCGCGATGGCATGACCGAGCTCGGTTGTCATCCAGGTGAGGACGGCCTCGCCGACATCGACTCTATGTACGTGGCCGAGCGTGCGGCGGAGCGGCGCGTGCTCTGTGACCCCACGGTTCGCGACGCGCTCTTGATTCGTGGGATCGAGCTGTGTTCGTTTTCCGATCTACCTCCTCGTCGTTCTGACATCGGGGTTGGGTGAGCTGGGCGTAGTCAACTTCGGGCAGTCGTTCCCTCGTCGAAAGCATGCCGGTAGGCGCGAACGGTGTAGGGCGGATCGACCGGACAGGAGTTCCCGGGCCTGAGATACCACTCGTCGATCTCTTCGATGGAGCCGGAGTAGCGCGTAAGGGCCGCGCGCAGCGTCCGGCCAACGGCTGCGTCGTCGTATGCAGTTTCGCCAATAACAAGCGGGGTGTGGAGTCCGGCCGCGGCCAGCTGACGTTCGGCGTCGGCCACCGCATGGCTCACACCTGCAGCGCCGAAGTTGGCGTGGACATCGAAGTACGTGGGCAGCGGCAGATTCGCCTGTCGGAGCAGGGTCACGAGGTTGTCCAACCGGTTGCCCTGATCGAGCGGCGACTTGGCGCCGACCGCTGAGACCGTGACATCTGTTCTGCCGAACCGCCGCACGTAGCTTCGGTAAATCCGAAGGATGTACCGGTCGACCTGAGCCCGGATGCTCGACTTCAGGTACCGGCTCGGCGCACCTTCATTCAGCAGGTCGAATCGGGTGCTCGGCGGACCGTCCCGGGTGACGATCGCCCGGACCGCCTTGATGAACTGCCAGTCCTGATCAATGAGCGCTGGGTCGAAGTCATCTTGAAAAGGACTGTTTGCGCCACGTGGGCCGAACGCGATCGTGAGTCTGCCAAACCCGGCGGCGCGCACCTCATGCGCGAAACGACCGAGATTGGTCCGGAACCCCCCGGCCGACCCTCCGGCCGATCCGACTACGCCCCAGCTCTGGCCCGACGGATTGGCGGTGAACCAGATCAACAGCCGGATCGAGGTCACTCCCGCACGACGCATCGCCCGCAGCTGGGAAGACACAATCTCGGAAGGTCCGGGCCGACCGAGGGTGCGCAGAATGCCGGTCCCCTCCAGTGAACAGTGAGGAAATGCGTAGTTCGTATAGTTCACTCCAAGTCGCACCCAAGAGCTCCGGGCACCGGCCGGGGAGTTTTCCACCGAGACTGGTAGCGGGTCGTGATCGGAGCGGCCTCCGATGCCGACCGTTCCGACCACGAGCGCGATGGCGGACAGAACCGCGACGAACGGGGTACGAATTCGGTGGATCGATCCCCTGGTGCCTTCGATCCGGGTCCGAGATGGACGTTCCGATCGCAAGGCGTCGCGCCCGCTGATTGTGGCTCCGTCAGCCAAAGGTCACCGCGTCGAGGTGAAACGAGAGCCGACGGTGGTCGGGGCCGCCGGATTCCGCTGCTGACCACGTCCGCGACGGGGTGACCAACAAGCCGGCGGGCTTGTCGGCAGCCAACGCGATCGGGAACTGGACTGAGAAGTCCGTGGCGTCGCGTACGTGGGCCGCCGTAACTCCGTTTGCCGCGGTTAACCGAAGTTCGGCGCCGCTGAAGGAGGAGGGCGCCGAACCGGCCAGTGCGATCATCCTCGTATCCTGCTTGGGCCGGACCGAGAAGCGGAGCTCGTGGCCGACCCACCCGTCGTGGTGCAAGCCGCTCGACGGGCCGACCTGGCGCACCGGTCCGACGAGTGGCAGGAGATGCCTGCAGCCAGCCCGCGCGGCCAGCTCGCCTCCATCGAATGTCATCCGCGGATAGAAGCCGCTTTCGAATACCCACCGGTAACGGTCATAGACGGCGGCCTCGGCAGCCTCGGTGTAGTACCTCCGGTAGTCGTCGTGGTGCGAAGCGTTGCGGCGCGTGAGTGCTGCAGCACTTACTCCCAGCTCGAGCAGTGCCTCAGCGAGGTCGTCCTCGAGGTTTTCCTGACGAAGGATCCGGAGGTTCGGCGGCTTCGTCCCTTCGCAGAGGAAGAAGGTCTCCAGCGGGGTCCGCGCGTGGTCCACGCTTTGCTTGGCGAAGGTTTCGAAGTCCTCGTGGAGCGCCAGGTCCTGGTTGTGTCCGGCGTCCCAGGCGTAACCCTTTTGAAGGTAGGCGTAGCGGGAGACCTCGAGGTCGTAGGGGTTGCGCAAGACCGCCACGATCATCTTGAAGTCAGACAGCTGCCGCCCGAACCGTGTGAGCACCTCAGCCGCCTCACTCAGAGACTCGTGCCGTTTGCCCTCAAGCTTGACGACGCCGGCGAGCTGTCTGTCCTGCTCCGGATCCGGGAGCGTGTAGTAGACGGGTTGGGGCAGCACGTCGAGCAGTAAATGCGTAATCGACATCCCGCCGGTCTTCGGCACGTGGATGAACAGCAGGTCATCGTTGAAGATCATGGGTCTGATAGCCCCCTTCTCTTTTCGGACCCTCCTGAAGCACCCCCGCCAATGGCGAAGACAACACCCGTCGTCTCTTCTTCGAAGACCGCCACTCCGGCTCGGAGCGTGGCGGCAAACTCTGGGTACGTCGTGAGCCACCACATGGCAGGGCTTGGTACGACGAGGTGGCTTGCGCCCATCTCGCGCACCGTGACGAGCTGCTGGAGGGCGCCCGCACCGTCGGCCGGGTAGTAGCCGAGCCAACTCCCGTCTGGAGCCGCTGGAAAGTGGATTCCCCGACGATCCCGATACCCCACGAGGCTGTCGTCCCCCTTGCTCACCACCGCCACGATCGCCCCGGGCTCGGTCACCGCTAGCACTGCCTGCCGCACGCGGCGGACGAGGGCCGGATAGTTCAGGTACTCACGGTAGAGGTTCTTCCGGTAGATGCGCAGGCTCGCCTGTGCCAAGAAGGGTGGCTTCGCCTTGGTAGCCAGCGTTCGCTCGACGATGGCATGGAATTGCTCCTCGACCCGATCCCGGCCGTGGAGCGCGGTCAGGCAGTCGCGGCCCCCGACAGAAAGGCGCTCCCAGAGGTCGTCGTCAGTGGCGAGCCTCGTCACCGCCGCGGCGAACGCGTCGGGGCCCTCGGCAACCAGCACCTCCCGCTCGTGCTCGACTGGCAATCCCTCGATGCCGACCCGGGTCGAGACGGTGGGCGTGCCGACCATGAGCGACTGGATCATCTTGCGCTTGGTGCCGGCGCCGTGGAGAAGAGGGGCCAACGCGATTCGCGCTTGTTCGAGATACGGATAGACCGACGGTACCCAGCCGACCACTCGCACTCCGTCCACGCCCTGGGCGATATCCCCCAGCGCAGCGACGGTTTCGTTCCCGACGATACGGATGGGGTGCTCAGTGAGAAGGTCGCGGCCCAATCGGGGGACCACATCACTCACGAGGTGGCGGGCCGCCTCAACGTTGGGAGGGTGCCGGCAGTTCCCGATGAAGACCATGCCACGCCTGGCGGCCCGTTGCCGGCGGTCCGCGATGACCTGCTCATTGTCGGGGAGCACCTCGGCGAGGTCAGTCGACCCAGTGAGGTCGTTGATGAGGTCGGCCTCCTTCTTCGACACGGCTAGGACTGCGTCCGCCGCCGCGTACACGTTCAGCTCCCGGGCCATCAGGTTGGCGAAGTCCGGGTCCAGGACGCGCGACGCGTTCGAGTGGCCACCGGCGAAGCGACGGCGCGACTCGCGCAGAAAGTGGAGATCGATCGGATCGATGACGATCCGAGTCGAGGGGGAGATCGACCGCACGAGCGAGCCGAAAAGCTCCCCGGTGTACCAGAACGCAAAGATGGCCAGATCGAACCGCCCCACCTCGATAATCGTCCTGAGCTCCGGCCCCGGCGCGATGTAGGTGGCAACGCCGCGCCGCCGAAGTTCGGCGCCGTGGCGGGCGTCGTCGGGCGTGGCCCGTTTGGCCACGAAGGTCACCGCCCATCCATCGTTGAGGAGGAAATTGACGAGGTCGTAGATCCGCTGGTTTCCGCTCTCCCGGTCGTACGCGGGGAGGAACGGCGCCCCGACAAGGGCCCGACGAGCGCGTTTCTGCCGCGTCCTTTGCCCGTTCGTCGGCCGGAAGCCGCTCACAACATTCCCTCGCTCGGATGAGGGCCGCTAGCGGCGAGGCGGAACCAGGTATCGGAATCGAATCTGCCCGGCGGGTGCGGCTGGCGGGTGAGCGCCGCGCGCCATTTTCGAGCGAACTTCTCCCGGTTCAGCTCCTGGAACCGCTTGGTTCCCGGCCCCGCTGAGGTGCTTGAAGAGGCGCCCTCGAGATGGAGCACCACGCTCTCGGGATTGAACACGACCGAACGCCGTGCGTTGCGGACGGAGAAGGCAAGGTCGGTGTCTTCGTAATAGGCCGGCCGGTAGCGACGGTCGAAGCCTCCGAGTCCGAGGAAGTCCGACCGACGTACGCCGAGGAGTGCCCCAGAGCAGTAGTCGACCGGACGCCGGTAGTTGAACAACGGAGCCGCGGGAGTGGGCGACCCACGCCCGAAGTTGGCGCCCCGCGCGTTCGAGAAGACGACCCCGCCTGCCTCCTGGAGGATTCCGTCGGGCCAGAGCAACTTGCCACCGACCAAGCCGACCTCGGGCTCGTCGAGCGTCGCGAGGAGCGGCTCGAGCCAGCCGGGCAACGGAATCGTGTCGTTGTTGAGGAAGACGACGCCCTCGTTGGAGGCCAGGCGCACGCCCAGGTTGCAGCTCTCGATGAATCCCCGGTTCTTCCGATTGCGCACTACCTGCATCTGCGGGAAGGCCTTGGCGAATGCCTTCAGCTTCTCGCCGGATCCGTCCGTGCTGGCGTCGTCGATCACCAATACCTCGTGATCGCCCCCCGGCGGGAGGGTTTCTCGAACCATTCGCAGACAGGTTTCGGTGATCGCCCATCCGTCGTAGCAGGGAATGACAATCGTCGCTGACGGCAGCACACGCTCTTCGCCTCGCCCGTCGTGCGTGACGCGCCACCGAGTCCCGCGACCCGGGTGTTCGGAAGCTTCCGCGGTCACGACGACCTGTCCAACACGGATTGCTTCTTCAAGTGACGCCCCGTTGGTGCCCACGACCACGAAGTCGAAGGTCTTGTCGAGGTACGGCAACTCCCGCTCCGCGTCGGGTGGCTCGAACACGGCTACCTTTGGAAAGGCGGCAGCCACATCGGCGCCGCTCCAGCAGTCGAGCACAGACGGGGGTCGGCCCAGCGCAGCCTCACTCCGCGAAAGGAGTTGCGACAGGTTGGCGTTGACGCGCGCCCGGGTACTGGCCCGATGGTGGCGGAGATCGAAGAGAACAGCGCCCTCGTCCGTTACCCGGACGTAATTCTGGGACAGATGGTGCTCGAAGTCGTCGTAGTGCTCGAGCCACCACACGAAAGCCGCCGGCACGAGGAGGAACGCTGCGCCCTGAGCGCGGACGGCCTGCAGGCAGGCAATCGCAGCGAGGCTGTCGCCGGGGTGATAGCCGAGGTAGCGGCCATCGGACTGGCGCGGGAAGTGCCACGCGCGCCGGCCGATCTCGAGGAACCGACCGTCGCCTCTCGTAACGACCGCGACGATTGCCCGTTTCGGAACGAACGCGGAAATCAGGTCACGTATGGCAGCCAGGTCGGCGCTCGTGACGGGTGCGCTCTCCCCGTCGGGGGCACCACCCTCACGTGTCGCGACGCTCGCGATCCGCTCGTTGATCTCAGTGCGCACGACCGCCCCCCTCTGGCACCCCACCGGCGTGCACAGCGACGACCTCGCGGATGTCGAGGTGTTCGAGCGACACGACCCGGCAGCTTTCGTCGCTGAACGGACTCTCGAGACCGTCGAGCACTTCGCGGAATCTCCGGTAGTGTTCGAGCCACCAGGCTGAGGGCGAAGGGATGACCAGGAACCGCACGCCAGCCGCCTTCGCCTTGACGAGCTCGGCGAGAGCCTCCTCGTCGTCACGCGGGTACCAGCCCGAGTACCGCCCCTGCGAGTCCCCCGGAAAATGCCGTGCCCCGGCGGGGACCAACGCCGAGTCTCCCCGACTGATCACCGCCACCGTGCCGGACACTCTCAGGCCGTGTTCGAGGGCGACCACCTGGCGACAGACCTGCTCGTAGCGGCCCGCAGGAAGTCGGACGTGACCGCGCCAGGCTTCCGCCCATTTCTCCTCGAAGAGTCGGCGATTGCGTTGGAACAGTTGCGCGTACGTCCCGTCATGGTGTAGATCTCCGAACGATCCCTCGCCGAAGTGGTGAACGAATACACCTTCCGCGAGCTCGAGGCGAAAGCCCGCCTCGTTCAGCCGCGCGCAATAGTCGTCGTCCTCGAAGAGCCCGGTCCCGAACCGCGTGTCGAGCGGGCCAACCCGCTGCAATACCTCGCGACGCGCGGCGAAACAGAACATTTCGAGCATCGGAACTGCGCGGAACTCACCAGCCTTTTCCGCACGTCGACCGGCGGCCAACTCGATGAGATCACCGTAGGTTCGATACGTGGTGTGGAGCTGGGCCCCAGTAGCCGACCGGTTCGTGACCGGCCCGACCGCCCCGACCTTCTCGCCCCGAAGGCGCTCGGTGATGGGGACGAGCCACCCCGGAGTGACGACGACGTCGTTGTTGAGGAGAACGACGAACTCGCCTCTCGCGTGGGCGATTCCGGCATTGGCCCCGGCAGCGAAGCCCTCATTGGACGCCAACTCGATCAGCGAGATGCGGGAATCGAGACGGCGGATATGTCGCAGGCAGTCTCGCGTCGACTCGTCGGAGTGGTTGTCGACGACGAGGACCTCGATCTCGGGCGAGGAGGGGTCGAGGAGCAGGCTAGCCGCGCAGAGAGCGGTGAGTTCCGGGTGCCCGAAGCTCACGACCACGACGGTCGCGACAGGTGCCACCGACCGCTCCCCTGACACGCCAGGTGATCTCGACGCCTCGCAGAGTGACTGAGCAAACCGCCTGGTCTCCGACGCCAGTACCAGAGGTCGACGACGCGTCGGTACGAGGTCGAGACTGCCCGGGATGGACGGGAACCCGTTGCCCGTCGGCTCGGGGGCGAAGGAGGTCACCGGGGAACGGCCCGCCGGAGCCGAGATCCCGAGGCGGACGAGCAAGTTCCCCAGAACCCGCACCGCGGCAAAGTGGTCCTGGGCGATCTCGAGCGCGGCCCCGGAGTGACCCTCGGGGTCACGCTCGATCTCCTCGATGGCCTCGACCGCGCCGTCGAGGTCGGCGAACGCGAACAGACCGGAACCGACCGGCAGGTTGTCGCCGAACCCGGTGTCCTGCGTGACCACCGGGCGGCCTGCGGCGAGATACGTCGCGCTACGATCGCTGAACCAACCCGTCCGGAGCCGGACGTTTTGGTCCTTGGCTACCGTGAATTCCCCCCGGGAGCATTGGACGTATCGTCGGTATCGATCGGCGTCGAGCGACATCGGAATGGCGGCACGGACCTCCCAACCGTGCGCCTCCAGGTTGGCCTCCGCCGGGGCGTCTAGCCGGGACAGGCACAGTTCGAAGCCCCGCCCCGTGCGGGCCGGCAGATCGAGAACCTTCTCGAACTCGCGGTGCTTAGTCCAGAAGTACGTCTCACCGTTCAGCCGTACGTGGCGCCACGGCTGCCGCCAGTTCCCGACCGTGGTGTACCGATCCCCGACCGGGCACGGGTTCGGGTTCCAGAGGTCGACGACTACCGGCTGACGGGTTGGAAGGAACCTGAAGGTGTCGGAGACGGGCAGCCCGCAGTCCGCACGCCCGCAGTTCTCTCCGAAGCTGAAGAGCGCGGAGTGCGGCTCGAGCATTCGGAAGGCGGTCTCGAGTTCCTCTTTCAGCTCGACCTGCAGGCGGACGGGATCGGTCTCGACGAAGACCAGGTGGTCGCCGGCCGCCATCTCCTCCCGTGGCTCGGTGCCACCGTGGAGGTTCAACACTGCGGCGGCTTCCTCGTAGATCCCGGGGTGGAGACTTGCGGCCGGCCCGCGCGCGTCCGCGGCGGGGGCGCTTGGTGGCCACACCACCCAACGCTCGCCAAGGCCGAAGGGTTCGAGCACCGAGAAGAGGAAATCACCGGTTCGCAACCAGGGATCGTCCGCCGGGTCGCGCAGCAGCATGCTCGGAGTCCTGCCGTGCGCCTCCACGTAGTAGGTCTCGAACCCGAGTCGCTCGAACCCGATGAGGTAGTGCAGCGTCTGCCAGATGACTCCGCCGACTGGCATGTTGGCCATCATCCCGAGGACCACGATCTTGGGACGTCGCCTGTTCATCGTTTTCCGCCTTGTGCCCGCGCTCCCTCTTCGAACC
>Ga0070731_10005089_pt1 | contig 10985 bp, 9 predicted proteins | sample Coa_R1_2_FD_66448 | JGI IMG/M metagenome (GOLD analysis project Ga0070731, IMG submission 66448) | Surface soil microbial communities from Centralia Pennsylvania, which are recovering from an underground coalmine fire - Coalmine... | ecosystem: Environmental > Terrestrial > Soil > Unclassified ... | reverse complement strand
AACGTGACCAGGTCCGCTGCGCGCGCCCGGTGGAAATACGGCGCGGCATTTTGCTCCTGCACCGCATGCCGATTTGGCGGATCGGTTTCGTTGAACAAAAGCGAAAGCGCTCCGTTGAGGAACCCGGGATGCGGATCCATCTCCGCCACGTCGCGATAGAGCGACAAATTGCCGGAGCCAAAACGAATCGCCTGCTCCGGCGCGGTCAACAACAGTCGGGCGAGCGATCCGAGCGCGGTTTCGGCCATAGCCGTATCGGCGCCGGCCGCGCTATACAGGGCGTAATAGTTGCGCGCCGCCTCGTCGTAGTTGTGCGAAATCTCGAACAGACGCGCGAGCGTCAGCAGTTCGTCTGGCGTCCACGGAGATTTACGGGCCTCTTTGCGCTGGCGGAATTCGGCCAGCGCGCGCTCGGCCTGGGCCAGGTTATTTTGCTGCTGCCAGTAATAGAACACGCGCGCGGCGCTACCCAAATCCGTGGGATTCGCGGTCACACCGGCTCGTGCTTTCTCCAGGTAGACTCTCAGCGAACCGGTCCCCTTCAATAGCTCAAAATATTGCGCGACCAGACTGAGAGGCCACAGCGGACGAAAGCTGGATTCGTAAACGGCGATCGCCTGCGTCGGCGGCCCGAGCCTGGCGGCCAGTTCCGCGCGCGCCACTACCGGAAATTCATCTTCCCGCGGAAACGCTTTCACATATGCCTGGATGATCTGGCTGGCGAAATCGTGGCGGCGATGATCCATCGCATACCGGAAGAAGCGTTTGTGCAACTCCGGATCCGCTGGATTGCTCAAGATCCACAGGGAAAATTGCGTGGCGCCCAACGCCGGATCCAGCCGCTGCTCATCTACCAGGCGGATCAGCCGCTCATACGTCCTCCACGGACGTTGCTTGGAACGCGGCAGAAGCTTTTCAGAACCGGGAGCCGGCTCCTGCGCGGCGAAGGTCAGCGCATCGAACTCCTCGCGCGATTGCAGACGGCGATGGTAATAGTCGGCTAGCGCCAGCCGCGCCATACCCTTGTCGGTAGCGACCTCGATGTACTTCTTCCAGTCGGCTTCGGCGGCCGTGAAATCGAGCTGCTGCTCGGCTTCGAGGGCGCGCAGCGAATAAAGTTCGCCGTCGTTAGGCGCACTCTCAATCAACTTCGAGAGATCACCCCGGGTTTCTTTCGGAGGCCTTCGCACGGGCACGGATCCGCTGGGCAACAGCACGGTGCGGAAAAAGACGTTTTCCAGGCGACTCGAAGCATCGACGTTTTCCGCCCAGCGAGTCAATTCCCCGCGAAGGGCGAACACACCGGCGCCGGTAACGAGCGCCATTATCGATAACCAACGCAATATCCGCTCCCTTTGGCCGCGGTTCTGTGAGCGGCGTATCAGGCACACCGCTCGCACCGAACCGCGACCAAAGGAAGCGGGTCTTCGGCGATTAGGGAAGAATTTCAACTTCCACCTCCCCGCTGCCGATGTTGTGCGCGAAATCCTCCGCGGTGACGTTCAGCTTGTAGCGTCCGGCCGGCAGCGCCGCGGGCACGATCATCTCGCCCGCGTTTGATCCCATCTCGGCGTTCCAGCGCAAGTACACTGGAGCCGCGCCGGACATCCGCGCGACGATGGTCCGAGTCGTGTCCGATGCGCTCACGCGCAGCTTCATCACCTCCCCGCGATGAAACTGCCGCCGGTCGAGCCGCACCTTCACCGTGGGCGGCTGGCTCGCGATGACGAACGTCTTCGATTCCCGGAACACGCGTCCCTGCCGGTCGCGCAAAAGCAAACGGACCGGATACGTTCCATCCGCGAGATCATCGGGAGCCAGAAAGCGCGTCTGCCACGTGTCTTCTTCGGTGAGATATCGAAGCTTCTTCACCAAGCCGAACGGGAACATCGCGACCACTGAGGTGATCGATTCGTCCGTCTTCAAGCGCAGGACCGGATCGCCGGGCCGTATCAAGCGAGGACGCAGCAGCGCCCGCGGAGCCGCCAGAAACGACGTATATGGCGTAACGAATTTGTACTGACGAGAAAGGCGAATGATCTCGTCAATGGTCGTCTGATCCTCGCCATCGCGCTCGATCTTTTCGAGCAGCGCATCCACGCGAGCCTTGGCCCACGCGCGCGGCAACTGCGGATGATCGGTGTTCTGCGCGGGGAGCGAAAGGGTCGTGCGGGCTTGTCTGACGGTGAGCGCGGCCTGCCCGCCGGGCGTCTTATACTGCCCAACCCAGGTCTGCATCGACCCCGGGAAGACGCTCGCCTCCAGCGGATAAATCAAATCAAAATTGGCGGCAGGCGTGATGCCAAGCTGCAAATGGTCCACCGGACGCCGGCCGATCTTGGACAAGAATGCGTTCAGCTTAAAGTCAATCGGTTCGGTGGAACGGACGTTTTCAAAAACGCCATTGTTGCGCGCCAACATCCGCCCCAGCGGCAGATTTGCGTCGTCGCCCATTGCGAACACATAAGTTCGCGGCCGCTTCGCTTCGGCGATCTGTTGCCATTTCGCCGAATACCATTCGGCGAGCTTTCCATTCTGCAAAATCCCGCGTGTCGCGCCGAGATCCCCAAGCACCACCAGATATGGGTCGTTCGCGAACGCCTGCCCGAGCCCCGCGTCCAGCGCCGCCTGCACGTTCGTTCCACCCCGCAACTGTGCGGCGCGCAAGAAATCCAGGGCTTTCGCGATGGCCTCCGGCGTCGCCTCCACCGGCGCTGGAGAAAACGGCACGACTTTCTCGTCGTACAGCAGCAGATTGAATCGATCCGCCGGTTTCATCGACCGCAGCAACGCTTCGAGCGCCCGGAAACCGCGCTCCAGCTTCTCCCATTGCATCGAAAGCGACGTATCGAAGAGCGCGACCACCGTGCGCGGCGCCGCTGAAGCACCCGCGGGCGGCAAGGCCATTAAAGCCGATACTTCGAAGAATCCAGGGCCAGAGCCATCGCGATAGGCCAGCGCTTCAAGCGAATCGCGACGCGCGTCCAGCGTGTACTTCAATGCAAAATCCTCCGAGAACGCGACATTGCGGCCTTCAAAACTCGCCCTTACGGCTTTCGGCGATTGCTGCTGGATCTGCATGGGGAAAGCTTTCGAGACGAACTGGAAGTCGCGCATTGCGTGCGCGCTTTTCAGATCCAGGTGAATCGAGAGCCGTCCGGCGGTCTGGGTTCGGTACACATCCGGACGCAAAGGGACTGCGAGAAAACATTCGGCCTGTTCCGCAGTCAGCCGTTCCTGATATTCAATCTCGATCCGCTTGGTGGCAAACGCCGGAATCGGAACCACACGGGCGCTGAAAATCGAACTGCGCCGCGCTTCATCTGCGTCACGCTCGCCCATCTGCAACAGCCCCGGATCCAGCGCCTGCATCCGGATATCGTTGTAGATCTCTTCAGCGCGCTTGCGTTCGAGGATGACGCCAGGAATCCTGGTGGCGTCGTCCCAAACGGCGAAATCGGAGATCAGCGCGCGGCCCGGCAGCGCGAAGACGTAATTTCCTTCAAGCACCCCGGCCGTGTGATTTGCGAAGATCTGGCGGACCTGGACCTTGGCGTGCCCGTTGTCCATAGTGATGTCGATCGACATCTCATCGAGTGACAACACGCGCGCATCGGGCTGCTTCGCCGTGGAGGGAATTAGCACGCCGGCGTCGCCCCATGCAAGCGCGCTCAACGCGAGAAAAAGCGCGAGCCTCATGGATTCACCAGCGTGGACTCGGGGAGCTTCACCAAGCCGTTATCCGTGCCGATATAAACGAATCCACCGCGCGCCTCGACAGCGGTTACATTGCGCGACGGCAATCCCGCGGTCCAGAAATTCCAGCGGCCCGAGGCGTTATTGTAGACGGCCAAACCACGATCGAGCGTGCCGGCGTAGACCGCTTTCGCCGTCACAGCCATCGAGTTCTGATTGATCTCGATCTGACCGCGAAGATCGTCGAACGATTGCATGCGCCCGGCCGCATCCATTTTGAGAACCCCTGCGCCGTACGTCCCGATGAACCATTGGTCGTTGACGCGCGCGATCGAGGTCACCCAATTGTGTTTAAGCGCCGAATTCACCGTCGTGAAGCTGGCGCGTACGACAGGCCCGTCCAGAATTGAAAGCCCGCCCAGCGTGCCCACCAGCGTGCGCGCTCCGTCGGAACCCAGCGCGTACGCATGATTGTTCACCAGGCCTTGAAACGCGTAAATGCTGCTGATACCCGCCGCGTCAATAAAACTCACACCGGCAGGAGTCGCCGCCACCGCCGTGCCGTCGGGGCGCAGGACCACATCGGTGACCTGGTTCGCGATCAGCCCGTCTTCGTGGGTGATCACACGCTGTCGAGCGGTCGAAGCGTCGAACATCACCAGCCCGTTTGCCGTTGCCACGGCGGAAATGCCGCGGACCGTATCGTGCGCGATGCGGTTCACGCAGAATAGATGATCGTCCTCGATGTGCTCGCCGCCCAGAATTTGGAGGCCGCGGTCGAAATAGCCGACCCACAGGCGCCCGGTTCCATCCATGGCCAGCGCCGCGATATTGCGATCGGCCAGCACGGCATCTTCGCGATGAATTACTTCCCGGGAGCCGCGCCATAGCGAATCGTCAGCCAGCGCGTACACATCGCCGTCGATGCGGACGATTTTGTGAATCGAACATTCCGGACAGACGTTGGCACGCCCCAGAGGCGACGCCCGACCCGGATGCGCGTCGAGCGGAACCTCGAACATGCCCTCATCGAGCGTGCCCATCCACAATTTGCCGTCCGCCGCGAACAGACTTTGCGCGAGATACCCGGTCGCAATGGCGCGGCTGAACTTCCCGCCACGAATCTCCGCGACGCCCATGCCCGTTCCCGCGTACAGCGCGTCGCCGTCGAGGGCCAGCGAAAGCACCTGCCGGTCCGGAAGCGCGTCGTCGATCGTGTCGAGCGATCCGGCGTTCCAGTGCATCAGGCCGCGATCGACCGTTCCGATCCACAAACTGGTATCGTCGCCGGCCAGGGCGGTCACCTGGAGTCCGGCAAGCGAGGTGTGAAACGGCCGAAGCTCGCGCCCGTCGTAAACCAGAACTCCGGATTTCTCGGTTCCTATTAAGATGCGACCGGTCGGCAGCGTCAGCAGGGCGGTGACCTTGCGAAAGCGGGCGTCCTCGGCGCGTATCTGGCGGAAGCCCCGCCCATTGAAGGCTAACAGACCTTCGCCGGCCGTCGCGATCCACAGCTCGTCGCCTCCGGAATCGCCGGCGGTTCCGATCGCGAGCCCGGTCAGAGGCGCCGGCGGCAGCTCCGCACCCACGCGATAGCGCGTCACGGGGGCGTAATCGTTGTCATATTCCGCCAGACCCGTTGGCCCGGCCAGGAACAGATGTCCGTGGAAGACCTGCGCGTCGCGGAACACCGCCGGTGCGCCGACCGATTCGAGCCCCACGGGCAAAGCTGGCGCGACGGGGCGAACCGCGAATCGAATGACGGATTCCGCCGTGACCCGTTCTCCGGTCTCGCGTAGCACGCCGCGTGCATGCCATAGCGCCTTCCCGCCAAATACCGTGGCAAAAACGGCAACCCCTCCGGCCACCACCCCCAGCGCCAACCACGCATGTCTGCGCGACATTACCCTCATCATAGAATGAAAGCGTGCCCCTCTCATAGAATGAAAGCGTGCCACTTTACGACGCGTTGCTGGTCGTGTCCTTCGGCGGTCCCGAAAAACATGAAGATGTCATTCCGTTTCTGGAGAATGTCTTGCGGGGACGCAATGTTCCCCGGGAACGCATGCTCGAAGTGGCGCAACATTATTACCATTTCGACGGACGCAGCCCGATCAACGATCAGAACCGGGAACTGGTCGCCGCCCTGCGCAACGCGGTCGGCATTCCCGTGTACTGGGGCAATCGCAACTGGCATCCATTGCTTATCGACACAATCCGCGAAATGCGTAAGGACGGCGTGAACCGGGCGATCGCGTACACAACGTCCGCGTTCGGCTCCTATTCAGGCTGCCGCCAGTATCTGGAAGACCTCCAGCGCGCCCGCGCCGCGGTCGGCGAAGGCGCGCCGTGGATCGAGAAAATTCTTCCGTTCCCCGACCATCCCCGATTTATCGAGGCCATGACCGATCGCGTCCGCACAGCTTTAACCGAACTGCCGCACGGGCGTCTGGTTTTCACGGCCCACAGCATCCCGGTCGCGATGGCGCAATCGAGTCCCTACGTCGAGCAATTGGAATCCGCCTGCGCGGCGGTGGCCCAGGCAGTCGGCCGCGACGAGTGGAAGCTGGTGTACCAGAGCCGCAGTGGTTCGCCCACGCAGCCGTGGCTCGAACCCGATATCTGCGCTTATCTGCGCGAGAACAGTTCGGACACGATCATCGTCCCCATCGGGTTCTTGTCCGACCACATGGAAGTCTTATACGATCTCGACACGGAAGCGCGAGCTATTTGTGACGAATTGGGCATCCGGATGGTGCGCGCCGGAACCGCAGGCACGCATCCCGCGATGATCCGGATGATTGCCGAACTGATCGAAAAGGAGCCCGGCGCCTGCCGCCCGGATTGCTGCGCGCCGCCGCGCCGGGCTTAAACTCAAACGCCTTAGACGATATTCAGCAACCGGTAGCACTCGCGCTTGGAGAGCCCGCGCGTCTTGGCCACCTGTTTGATCGCATCCATTCGAGCCACGCCCTGCTTTTCGAGTTCGCGGACGGCGTCTTCCAGCGGCACATCGCTGGCTTCGATCTCATCCGTCTTCCCGATAAGAATCGTGATCTCGCCGCGCACCACCGGACGGTCCGCCAGCCGCGCGCGGACTTCCGCGGCCGTGCCCCGGAGAAACTCCTCGTGGATCTTGGTCAGCTCTCGGGCGACGACGACGGGACGCCGCCCCATTAAGGCTGCGACGTCATCGAGCGCATCGAGAACACGATGCGGCGCCTCGTAGAAGATCAGGGTCGCGGTCTCCCCTTTCAAATCCTCAAGCAATCTCCGCCTCTGCGCGCTTTTGGGCGGGAGAAACCCGCAGAAGCGAAACGAATCGGTCGGAAGGCCGGATGCCGCCAGCGCGGCCATCGTCGCCGAAGGTCCGGGAATCGGAACGACGGCGATTCCCGCGGCTGCCGCACTTGATACCAGCCGGTACCCCGGATCGGAGATCAGCGGTGTACCCGCGTCGGAAACTAGCGCGATGTTCGCGCCGGCTTCGAGCTTCCCGATCAGTTCCGACGCGCGCTCGATTTCATTGTGGTCGTGATAACTCACCGTGGGCTTCGAGATGCCGTAATGGTCCAGCAGCTTCCGGGTCTGGCGCGTATCCTCACAGGCGATCAGATCCGCTTCGCGCAGAATACGCACGGCGCGAAGCGTAATATCTTCCAGATTCCCGATCGGCGTCGAAACGATATAAAGAGTGCCGGCCATCGTAGTACGATTGAAACGTTAGCTGAAATGGCAGTAACTACACAAGACGCTGCCGGCTACTACGTGTGGGAAGTCGCGGGGAAGCCCGTCGTGGTTCACCTGCATCTTGACGTAGTGGATCACCTGCTTGCGGTGGTCCTGCGTGGCCTGGGAGCGTTGCCAAAGCGCGGCGCGGAAGTGGGCGGATTGCTCCTTGGGTCCATAGAGCGCGCCAGTGAACCCGGCGACATCTCCATCGTCCGTATCGAAGATTTCGAGCCGGTGGAGTGCGAATACATACGCGGCCCGTCGTATCTTTTCACCGACGCCGATCGTCCGGTGTTCGAGGCTGCGTGCGAGCGCTGGAAACGCAGCGACGGCCGTGCCGCCTGCGCCGTCGGCTTTTATCGCAGCCACACGCGCGACGGATTGACCCTGGCGCCCGAGGATCTGGAACTGCTCGATAAACATTTTCCTTCGCTGGAGAATATAGCCCTTCTGGTAAAGCCGTTCCGAACCAAATTGAGCACCGCCGGATTCTTCTTCCGCGAAGCTGGAGCGTTTCCACAGAAAACACCCCTCGAATTTCCGTTCCGGCGCAGCGATCTGGCGGGCGAGGAAACGGCGCAGGCTTCGGTCACGCAGGCTCACTCCAATGGCGCCGCGGGCCCGCCGATTCCCGCGCCGCGAACGTCCACCGCGCTCGCACCTGTCTGGACGTCCGCGCCCGCATTCGCGGAAAAGGCGCCGCCGGCCCCGAAAGCAAGACTGCGGAATGCGCTGTGGATTCCGCTGTCGTTCGTGTTTTTGCTGGTCGGCCTGGCTCTCGGCCTGATGCTGACCTCGGGGCGCGGTTTGGGAGTCGCGCGGGAGCGGCCTGCGGATCCCTCGCTCGGACTTTCGGTAACGGCGTCCGATCAAAACATAAGCGTAAAGTGGGACCGTCAGGCAGTCGCAATCCGCCGCGCACAGCGCGGGGTCATCGAAATCGTGGATGGCGGCGAGACGGTTTCCCGCGCGCTCGACGCAATCGAACTTCAGAACGGCAGCCTGATTTACCGGAACGCTTCGGACTCGGTCAAGTTCCGGCTGACCGTGTATCCGGGGCCGCGCGTCAGCGTCACCGAAACCGCCGAGTGGCATCGCTGACTGGTAACGAACCGCCATGGGCGGAGCGCGAGATCGCCACGTTGGGTCTTCGGGTTTGACAAAATAGAGAATGATGCAGTAATGTTGCACAAATGTCGGCTCGCTAAACCGAATTAAAGCGGACAGACATGGGAGGTGGTTATTCTTACCCAAGCGGAACGCTTCGAATTTTTTCTCCGGTTGCTGGCGCCGGAAGATTATGAATTCATCCGGAGCAATAATCCCGGGATAGAAAAGCAATTCCGGCGGGATCGTTTTCGGATTTGCCGCGCGGAATTACTCGCGATTTGCGCCGAAACGGGAGCCGCGTACCAGCGGCGTTTCAACCGCATCCACCAGGCGAGCTTGTATGGACAGATCGTCCCGCTGATGTGGGAAACGGCCATGGCATTTCTCGCGGCCGGAAAACTATCGCTGGTGACCGCACTGTTTTTCTCGCGGATTCCGTCGCCCCTCGGTCTCGAATCCAGCGCGGGCCGTTTGCTCAGATATCTGACGACCGAAGCGCCTTCTCCAGAATCTCTGAGCCTGCCTGCCTGAGCCGGCGATTCGCTTCGCGATCCGCGGCGTCGGCCGCTTCGAACTGATCCTTCGACATGGGACGCGGCGGTTGAAACGGGAGGGACTCTCCGTCCCGTGTCATGCTCCACGCCCACCACGAATAGGCAACGGTCGCGCCAACCGTAAGAATCAGGTTCCCTGCGAAGTTCCACTGAATTTGGCTTCGACCGACCTGCACGAGAAAATTCCCAAGGAAGGCCGTCGCGAACAAAGTTACCAGGACGCACGCGTGCCGGATCGCGTTTGCCCGGATCGGGAAGTCCAGGGCCTGCCGGAACCAAAGCAGCGTGAGCAACACAAGAATCAGGGATCCCAAAGCGATATGCTGCGCGGCCAGAACTAACGTGTTCAGCGGGCTTTGCCAATTCCCGCGCCACCGCGCGACCACCCAGGCCACCAAAACTGAAACGCCCACCATGAGACTTAGCAGCACCGTTCCGTAAACTTTGATCTTTCGGAAGTGCACCGCAACAATCCAAAACGCCTCGATCGCGGCGGCGGCTTCAAAAAATAACATGTACGGCTGAGTCGCGCTCCAGATTTCCAGATACGGGTGGAGCCGTCCGGTCCCACCGCCGAGCGCAATGACGAGGAAAGCACGGCCGCCGGCAAATGCGGTCAACGCGAGGAACGCCGGATAGCGAAGCAGAACCCGCGAATCCGTCGCCCTCCAAAGTGTGAGCGCTCTCACCACCACGCCCAGGTGGAAAAAGCCCAGGATGAGGACCGATGGCATATCTGCGATCCAGAATATCAGCAATCGGCCCCCATCACTACCGCAACAAGTCAGCTAACTCATTCAGACTGTTACGATCCTGGACACCAAGGCGGACAAACGGGAATGCGATGACCCATTTTCGGGACGAACGACGCGTCCGCGCTGGTGGCGATGGCTCCGCTTAAGACGACAGCCGCAGCGACCAGGATCATCACAATACGCTTTTTCATGGTGTTATCTCCTTTTATGCCGGGTTATTACCCGGGCTAATTGGTGGTAACACAATAAAGAAACCAGGATGTGCAAGAAAACTCTTAGGAAATAATGCTGTAACAGCGGCGGTAACAAACGCTACATACCCAGGAGATTCTGCTCAATCTTCGTATATCCACCTTCGTCTGCCCAAACATCTAGCACCACGGTTGCGATCTCGTCGACCTCAGGAACCGCAAATCCATCTTTCGTCAGATTTATGGATTTCAAGTATGTTCGGCAGGAATCGCAAGCCTCGACCCGCACGTGGCTAATCTGGTCGGTGGTGTAGACGGGGAGCTGATCTTTCTGGTCCTCGCCGCAGTTCGGGCAGAACACACGGCGAAAAGTCCATTCCGTGGCACAGAGCGAGCAAAGGAGACTGCGTTTGGCACCGTCACCTTCGCCGCGAAGGATCGCAAGCAATGGCTTGGCGTTACAAAAAGGACAAGCCGGGGTGGATGGGGCCGCGGTGAGATCGGCCCGCGTGGCGAGGCGCTCCGCGCACGGCTGCAGAAGCGTCCGGGCGTAGAAGCGGGGTTCGGGCAAATCCGGGAGATCGAACGGCCATGCCGCTCCCAGGAGTTCCTCCCGCTGGGCGGGCGTGCGCAGGTGCTCCCGGGCGTAGCTCTTGAGCGGATCGGGGCCGGACGATTCGATGAGCGCCAGCAGTTCGGGAAAGTATTTCGTAAGCGCGCCCGCATCACTGGCTGCGGCGAGCCAGATCTCCTTTTGAAACGCCGCTAGCTTGGCGTAGAAATCGAGGAGCGCAGCGCTGGACGGAAACTTCGTTGCAAGATGCCGGGCGCGGGCGATTCGCCCGTCGAAGTCACCCCTCATTTACTAGAGCCGGCGACTTCGTCGTACCACAGGCGGTGATGGGCTCTCGCCCACGCCGACGAGACTTTTCCGGAAATCATCGCAT
>Ga0070731_10005088_pt1 | contig 10988 bp, 8 predicted proteins | sample Coa_R1_2_FD_66448 | JGI IMG/M metagenome (GOLD analysis project Ga0070731, IMG submission 66448) | Surface soil microbial communities from Centralia Pennsylvania, which are recovering from an underground coalmine fire - Coalmine... | ecosystem: Environmental > Terrestrial > Soil > Unclassified ... | reverse complement strand
CCGGTCGACGACGCGAAAGCGATAGCCGGGCGTGATGAAAAGCGAGGTTTCCGATTGGCCCGCCTGGATCGCGCCTTGCTCGTCGGCGGCCGCCTCGAGCGCGCGAAGGGTGGTCGTTCCCGCGGCGACGACGTGCCCGCCGCGCGCTCTGGCCGCTGCAATCGCTCGCACCGTTTGGTCAGGGATCGCGAAGCGTTCGGAGTGCATCCGATGCGCGGCGATGTCGCGGCTTCGCACCGGCTCGAACGTTCCGGCGCCGACGTGCAGGGTGACGAAAGCCTTCACGATGCCGCGTGCCTCGAGTGCATCGAGCATCGCCGCGTCGAAGTGGAGTCCCGCGGTCGGCGCTGCGACGGCGCCGGGGTTGCGCGCATAGACCGTTTGATAGCGCTCAGTGTCCGAAGGGGCGGGCGCGTGGTGGATGTAAGGGGGAAGCGGAACTTCACCGTGCTCGTCGAGCCAGCGCGACAGGTTGCCCACTCCCTCGAACCGCAATTCGAAGAAGCGCCCCTCGCGACCGACGACGATCGCACGAGCCTGCGCAGCGAGCTCGATCACGCTTCCCGACGCCGGTGGGTGGCTCGTTCTGAGCTGCACCAGCGCCGCGTCATCGCCGGTCATGCGCTCGATCAACATCGAAACGCGGCCGCCCGTCGCCTTGCGTCCTGGGACCCGCGCCTTGATGACGCGTGTGTCGTTAAGCACGACGACATCGCCAGGGTCCACGAGCGAAGGAAAATCGACGAAACGCAGATCCCGCAACTGCTCGCCGGCGACATGCAGCAGCCGGCTTTCGGTGCGCCGCGAAGCCGGCGCCTGGGCGATCAGGTCGCGCGGCAGTACGTAATCGAAGTCGGCGAGTGTGTACGTATCAGGATTTTTCATTTTGGTTTGTCGCCATTTGACGAGGTTGTCGGCCACAACCTGTCCGCAAGTGACGTCGTGTCGCGAGGAACACACAGGCGGTCATACAAATACGACGAATGGCGGCTTGACGACTTGTGTGCAACGTCGCGATGCCTATAATGCCAACGTCATAGCAGTCGAAGTCTGCAAAGGGCAAACCCGGCGAAAGCCGGGGACGCAAAGTCACCGGTCTACAGGACCGTTTTTGGGGTCCCACGACAGCGGGATTGCCGGACCGAATCGCGAACGGGACACGCAGCGCGCCCCATTCGCGCATGTTGCGCGCGACGCCTTCGCTCGATGCGTCGCGCGGCAACGCCGTCGATTCCGCCTCGCGGGGCCGTGGATTTACGAGCACGGCCAATCAAAGGCACATCATGCGACGGCAAAATTCTTTGACCAACACCGCGACGCGCATCGGCGTGTGGCGCGGCGCGAGCGCTTTCGGCGATCTCCGCTGGCTCCTTTTCATAACGCTTGCGGTCCTGGTCTGCTCGCTGGTGAGCGGGCCGGCCACGGGCGCTGGACTCGCTCGCAACAGCGACGATCGCACGGTCGCCACATTGGGCGTTGGCCATGATGCATACGCTCGTGGCCATATCCTGGTCGGCGAACGAACCAGCGGCGACACGGCAAGCTTTACGAAGGCGTTGTCGAAGGGCGGCTCGCATTCGCTTGGCAAGATCGCTCGCACGAACGTGCACGTCGTCGACGTCGCCGCGGGCAACGAAGAAGCCGAGGTCGCCCGGCTTCGTGGCGACCCCAACGTCGAATTCGCGGAAGTCGATCGGCTGATGCCGGCCGCGAGCCTCACCAACGATCCGATGGTCGGCAGCGAATGGCACCTGACGACCATCAACGCGCCGGCCGCTTGGGCCTATTCGACCGGCGCCGGCGTGACGATCGCGATCCTCGACACCGGTGTCGAGGGCACGCATCCCGACCTCGCGAGCCAGATCGTCCCCGGATGGAACTTCTACAACAACAACAGCGACACGTCGGACAGCAATGGTCACGGCACGACGGTCGCCGGTACGGCCGCCGCCGCGACGAACAACAGCATTGGCGTCGCGTCCGTTGCCGGCGGCGCGAAGATCATGCCCATCGTGATCGCCGATCCGACGGCATATGCGCTCTGGAGCACTGTCGCCGAGGGGATTACGTATGCGGCTGATCATGGTGCCCGCGTCGCGAACCTCAGCTACGTCGGCGCATCGGGCAGCTCGACGATCCAATCGGCTGCGAGTTATCTGCGCTCGAAAGGTGGCGTGTTGTACGTCGCTGCGGGCAATACGGGTGCGGTCGACAATACAGCGCCCAACGATTACATGATGGTCGTAGCGGCGACAATGCCCGACGACACGCACGCGAGCTGGTCCACGTATGGCTCTTTCGTCGACATCTCGGCGCCGGGCTACAACATCGTCACGACTGGGCCGAACGGGCAATACTGGTATTGCTGGGGAACTTCGCTCGCGACACCGATCGTTGCCGCGACCGCCGCGCTCATCATCGCCAAGCGGCCCGATTTCACGCCGGCGCAGATCGACGCGACGCTCAAGTCGACGGCGACCGACCTCGGTACCCCGGGCCCCGACGTCTATTTCGGTGCGGGGCGCGTCAACGCTGGCGCCGCACTCGCGCTCGCTGCCGCGACGCAGTCGACCGACACGACGAAGCCTACGGTTTCGATCACATCGCCGACCGGCGGCACGGTCGGTGGAACAATCACCGTGAGCGTGAATGCGTCGGACAACGTGGGCGTCACGCGTGTCGAGTTGCGCGTCAACGGCAATCTCGTCGCAACGGACACGGCCAGCCCGTGGCAATTCGCGTGGAATTCGACCAGCGTCGCCAATGGAAGCGTATCGCTGACCGCGACCGCCTATGACGCGGCCGGCAACTCGGCGACGTCTTCGCCGGTGACGGTGGCCGTCAACAATGTCACGCCGGCGCCGCCCACCGTGCAGATCCTCTCGCCTACGGGCGGAACTGTCAGCGGCACGATCACCGTCAGCGTGAAGGCGACCGACGTCGTCGGCGTGACGCGCGTCGATTTTCTCGTGAACAACACCCTCATCGGCACGACCAACGTCGGACCTTACAACTTCACGTGGAACACGACCACCTCGCCCAACGGTCAGGTGACCCTCACCGCGGAGGCCTACGACGCCGCCGGATACATGGTGTACCAGGCGCTGTACGTCAACGTGTCGAACGCGACCGGAGGAGGCGGGAGCGCAACGCCACCGCCGGACACGACGCCTCCGGTGGTCTCGATTACGAGTCCTGTGACCGGGACGATCGTCACTACTTCCTCGGTGACGGTGAAGGCCAGCGCGACCGATAATTCCGGCACCGCCGGCATCACGATGCGGCTCTATCTCGACGGCGTGCTCAAAGCGACGGTGACCGGCGGATCGCTGTCGACCAGCCTGAACCTGAAGAGGGTTCACACCGGAAGCCATACCGTCCTCGTCACGGCTACCGACGCGGCGGGCAACAAGGGATCGAGTCAGGTGCAGTTCACGAAGTAGCTGATCGCGGTCAGGCGATGATGTGCAGGCGAGCGGGTGGCTTCCACCCGCTCGCTTCGCGTCTGGCGGGAGGAGGCGAAGAAAGAAATCGCTTGCAGTCAGGCAGAGGCGCGCTCGGGCCGGCGGAAACCGATTCTTCCGAGCAGCGGCAGCCGACGCATGAAGCGGAGCAGGCCATGCGCTTCCATCCACAGCGCATACCGAACGTAGTCCGGGTCGCGCGACAGGTGCCACTCCTCGGTCTTCGCGCGCATGAAATAGATGAGGTTCACGCCAAGCAGCATGGCGCAACGCGGCAGCGTGTCCCAGGCGTTGTTGAGCGGAAGAAACGGCACCGAGATCATCCACCACGTGATGTTCTTGGCCAGATACGCCGGGTGCTTCGTGTAACGGTACGGCCCGCTCGTAATCACGCCGCGATTCGTCAGATTGGAAAAGCGCGCGCCGAACATCACCGTGGCCCAGGCGTAGATCGCCGTCAGCACGAGAATGCCGCTGCCCCACAGGACGTACAGGACCGGGCGGTAGGAAAGCCACGCGCCCCACGGATACCCGGTGTCGTAGCGGAGAAACGGATAGACGGCCGCGGACCAGAACGGCTCGTAGCATGCGAGCGTGACGATCCAGCCCACCATCGTCGACTCGGACGAGCGGATATGCGTGTCGGTGATGCGAAACGACATGACATAGCCAAGCGACGCGAGCCCGACATCCACCATGTAGAGCAATCGCCAGAGGAAGTCGTAAGTCGCCTGGAAGTTGTCGAGTTTTTCGAAGTCGTACAGGAATGCCCAGCTGAGATCTCCGCAAAGAAAGCCCCACATGATCGCCATGAAATAGGCCTTGATCGCCCAGCCGAGCAGATGCTGCGCGAGCTTCCGGCGATCGACGTCGCGCAAGCGCAGCAGAACGAGCGCGCCCATTTGCCAGTAGCCGTCACGCGGCTCGCGCATCTTTCGATCGACGGCGAAGAAGTAGGGGACCGCGAGAATCAGCCAGGGCCCGATGACGATGTACAGCGCAGTCCAATAGTCGTCGTATCGGCGGTTCCGATATTCGGGCAGCAACCAATACGCGGCAGCGACGAGGCCGACCGATGCAAGCAGCCCGACGTACTTGACGAGCGTTCGCGACCAGGACGGATCGTCGAGGGCGAAATCGAGACCGGTCGACGGGCGCCGGTAAACGCGCTGCCAGCCGAGATCGGCCGCGAAGATCGCGACCGCAGTCAGCGCGATGACGAGAATCGCGCTTGGGACGACATCGTGCGCGAATGGACGGAGGAACACGACGAGGGCGATGGCCGCCAGCAGCGCTACGCAGCCAGCCGCGGCGACGGCAGTGCTGGTCGCGGATGGGGGATGGGAAGCCGGTGTTTCGTCGTGCCGGGCGGCGTCCCCTCGTGTTGGCGCATTCGCGGCGACGGGGCCGATCTCAGGGACTTGCTGCATCGGGGAGTTGACTGGAAGGTTCGGCGCAACCGCGATCGGCCGCCGCGCTCGTTCGGGCATCGTAACCCCATTCGCGATGCAAACGACGGGCCCGAAAACGCCGAGGGCCCCGGACGGGGCCCTCGCCATGCTATCGAAATGCCGCGGATCGCCTGGTGATTCGAGCCGCGATGTTTCTCTCTCTAGCCGCGGCGCGCGTACCTGCGGCGTGCAAGCGATGTGAGGGCTAGACCCAATCCGATCAATGCGAGCGTCGCGGGTTCGGGCACCGTGCCGCCGCTCGAGCCACCGCCGCCACCGGTGCTGCCGCCGCTGGTGCTGCCGCCGCTCGTGCTGCCGCCGCTCGTGCTGCCGCCGCTCGTGCTGCCGCCGCTCGTGCTACCGCCGCTGCTGCTGCCCGTCGTACTTTCCGGTGTCGTTCCCCAGAGGAACGTCACGGCACTGATGTTGGTGGGTGCCGTGGTGAACGAAAACGTGAACGTGACCGGCCCCATCAGATAGTCGTTGTGCTGCGTATTGGGAATGCCATCGGCGACGGTGACCGAGGTGTTGACGATTCCCGCTGGCTTGTAAGAGCCGCTGCCAGCACTCAGCAAGGGTGCCGAATAGGTCCAGCCGTACGGGGAGGTCAGGTCCACGTTGTTGTGGTAGTCGTGAAACGTGCCGACGCTCGTGCAACTCGTACCCGTGCAATCCTCGAATCCCGTTGCGGAGACGCTCGTCAAGGCCAAACCGCTTCCGCCGGTAGCCGTGAAGTTGAAGCCATCCAGCACCCGTGCGATCGCATCGACCGTCGAGGTGGTATTTGTCAGCACCAACGTCATTGTCGAGGTGCCGACATCGAAGTCGGCCGTGCCCGAAACCGATCCTCCCGTGGTCGTTCCGGAGGTCGTGAAGTTAAACGTCGCGTCGGCATGAGCGACGGTTGCTGCCACAAGGCCTGCCGCGATCAGGCCAATGGTCAATCCTGGTTTCATCTTGTCCCCCGAGGAAAACGGCGAAAAATTCGGCACAATCCTCAAGCAAGCCACGAACCAGTAAAGTAAGCCCTTGAAAACGTTGGTCATATTGAACCTTATCCACGACCGATCGTAAGATTTTTCGACATTGTCTGCGGGGTCAATTGTCATTTGTACAAGCGCATGAGCGCGGCAAATCGCACAAGCGACCAACGCGTTGAAATGCGGACCGGGAACGGTCCGCGGAGTGCCGGGAGAGGGAGTCGAACCCTCACGCTGTCGCCAGCGGCGGATTTTGAGTCCGCTGCGTCTGCCATTCCGCCACCCCGGCGCGGTAGCGTCGCGCGTCGCCGCGCGCACGAATCGAGATTATCGCGGAATGCGCGCGTCAACTAAACGTGCATCAACGCCAGCACACCGATCAGCACCGCGATGCCGCCCGCGCCATACGAGACGAAATGCAGCCACCGGCTTCGCGTCAAAAGCGTGATGGCCGCGAGCGCGATCGCGATCTGGATCAGGGTCATCCCCTGCGCCCAGCGATGGTGGACGTGCATCGAGGCCTCGCTCTTCGCTTCGAGCTCCTCGGAGCGTTTCTCGAGCTTCTGCGCCTGCGTCATGATGTCCTGCTTTTCCTTGTTGTAGCGCTCGGCCTCCGATTTGAATCGAGCGGCCGCGTCGCCGGTCGCGAGCGTCGCGCCGAGCTCGGCAAGGTTCTGCTTGCTGCTCTTCGCCTGATAGAAATTCCACTGGTCGGACGATTCGGTTCGCCGAATCGCCGAATCGTTCTTGAACAGGAGCGCGTCGTTCTGCGTCGCCCCGACCATGTAGCCGAAAAGCGCCCCGATTGTCGCGAAGATCGCCGTCATCACCGCGATCTGCGCCGAGAACGGATCGCGCGAATGCGCTGCGTGCTCGACCTCGTGGTCGTGTGGACCATGCACGTGGAATGCCTCGGTGGACATTTTCGTTCTCCCCCCGATTACCGATCGCGTCGCTCGTAGGTCACGAACGCGTACGTGAATCCTTCCTTTCCGTCCTGCCGATGCCCCTCGCGCGCGACTTCGGTCCACTCGCGTGGATCGAGCGGCCGAAACGTCGCGTCGCCCTCGAACGCGCGCTCGATTTCAGTGACATACGCAATCCGCGTGAGCGGCAGCGCCGCACGGTACAATTCGCCTCCGCCGATGACGAACGCGGGCGGAGGATACGCGACTTTGGCGATCGCGTCTTCGATCGATCGCGCGGTTTGCGCGCCTTCCGCGTGGAACGTCGGCTGGCGCGTGACGACGATGTTTTGGCGCGCAGGCAGCGCGTGCGGCAGCGAAAGCCATGTGCGCCTGCCCATGATCACCGCGTGGCCCGTGGTAAGCGCACGAAAACGCCGCAGGTCCTCGGGAAGCCTCCACGGAAGCTTGCCATCGCGGCCGATGACGCGGTTGGCCGCGACCGCTGCAATCAGCGCGAGCGCGGGCCGCAATGTCATAATCCGCCGATTATAGCGGCGCGACGCAATCGAATTTCCCCTCTTCCGCGTGTACTACCCGCGCTCGTTCCTCAAGTTCATCCTGCTGGGCTTCCTGCTCGTGAGCCTGCCGCTCGTCTACGCGCTCGCGGAGATGATCCTATCGCTCGATCGCCTCGAATCGCAGGGCCGCCAGGAAGTGCTGCAAGCCGCGCAGGCGGGCCGCACGAGCCGCCTCTTGTACGAGCAGGCGACGACGCTCGAGCGCATCGCGCGCCAGCATCTGATTCTCGAAGACAGCGGGTTGCTCGACGAATACGCGAAGCTGCGCAGGGATTTTCTGGACACGACGAACCAGCTCGCGTCGCTGCCGCTCGAGCCCCGCTCGCAAAAAACGCTCGAAAGACTGCCGGGCCAGGAGGCGCAGCTCTACAAGATGCTGACAGCGCCGGGTCGCGGACCCGAAGCCGCCGACCAGCTCGCGGACGGGTATGCGAAGCTCGTCGACGCCGCGCAATCGATGCTCGCCGCGAGCAACCAGCTTACGCAACGCGCGATCGAGCGGCTGCAGGAGACGGCAACGCAAGGCCGCGAGAAATGGATCTACGTTGGCTTGGCGACCGTCGGCATCGCGATCGCGCTCGCGATCGTGTTCGCGACGCTGATCGCGCGGCCGATTCGCCAGCTCGACATGGCGATCCGCCGGATGGGGAGCGCCGACTTCGAGCACGCGATCAGCGTCACCGGCCCGCAGGACCTCCGCTACGTGGGGCAGCGCCTCGAATGGCTGCGAAGCCGGCTGCGTGAGCTCGAGGAGCAGAAGACGCGCTTCCTGCGCCAGGTCTCGCACGAGCTCAAGACGCCGCTCACCGCGGTGCGCGAGGGTGCCGAGCTGTTGCGCGATGATGTCGGCGGCAAGCTTACGCCCGAGCAGCACGACATCGTGCGCATCGTGCGCGACAACACGCTTTCCTTGCAGAAGCTGATCGAGGATCTGCTCGCATACCAGCAGACGCGTGCGATGGAACCCGCCGCGCTCGTCCCGGTCGCATTGCCCGACGTTGCGGCGCGGGTGATTCGCGAGCAGCGGCTTGCCGCGCTCGGTCGCATGATCACCTTCGAGGCCAACCTGCAACCGGCGACCGTCATCGGCGATGCGGAAAGATTGCGCACGATCGTCGACAACCTGCTTTCGAACGCGATCAAGTATTCGCCGCGAAACGCGACGATTCGCGTCGACATCGGCGCGAAAGGGGGCTTCGCGGCCTTGGACGTGATCGACGAGGGTCGCGGCGTCGCCGTCGAGGATCGAACGCGCATCTTCGAGTCGTTCTATCAGGGACCGGCGCCCGTCGACGGCCGGATCAAGGGTTCGGGCCTGGGGCTTGCGATTGCGCGCGAGTATGCGCTTGCACAGGGTGGCAGCATCGTGGTCGCTGATCGCGGGGATGGCAGGAGCGGAGCGTGGTTCCGGTTGTCGCTGCCGCTCGCGACGATGCCGGCCGATGCGCGGCCGGCGCCGCAAGCGGTCGTGCTCGCGGGCGGGGAATGAGATCAGGCGAATACGGCGGGCCGCGAGCACGAATGCTCGTCGGCGCGATCTTCGCGGCGATGCTGGCGGCCTGCTCGTCGCTCCCCAAGCCGGTCATGCCGGCCGACGAGAACGATCCGGAAACCTTCGCGATCCCCGATCCGGCGCCCGCCGTCGATACGCCGCCCGTCGAGGCGCCGCTGCCCGAGCCGCCGGCAACAGCGCCCTCCGCCAATCTGCCCGCTCGAGTGGCTGTCGCTTCGCCTGCGACGCCTCCCGCGCCAGTGATCATCGTGACGCCGCCCGCATCGTCGCCGTCTCCGCCCACCGAGGACGAGCAGATGATCGCGCTCCTCGCCGATCTGCAACGCTTCGGAGCGATGCCGCCGGACGAGCTCAAGCACGAGCTCACCACGGCAACGCAGACGTTCGCCAAACAACGTACGGACGCGAGCCGCGTGCGTCTCGCGGTGCTCTACACGCTCGTTCGCTCGTCGCCTGCCGACGATCAGCGCGCCCTTCAGCTCTTCGAGAACGTGGCGCGAAATGCGCCCGCGACCTCGTCGATCCGTCACCTCGCGGCGGTGCTGCAGGCACAGGTGACCGAGCGACAGCGCGCCGTGCACGACGAACAAGAGAAGGCCGACGCGGCGATCCAGAAGCTCGAGGCGCTTCGCGCGATGGAACGAAGCCTCTTGCGCGATCGCGTTCGCAGCGGCGGTGGCGGCGGCTCCGCCGGCGCCGGGGGTTCCGGCCGCTAACCCGTTTGTTCGAAAGGATTTCATGAACCATGGCGACATCCTCCTGGTCGACGACGACCCGGATCTCCTCAAGCTGATCAGCCTGCGCCTCACGTCCGCTGGCTATCGCGTTCGCACGGCCGATAGCGGCGAAACGGCGCTCGCCACGATCGCCGTCCAGCGCCCCGCGGCGGTGATCACCGATCTGCGCATGCCGGGCATCGACGGTCTGCAGCTCTTCGAGGCGATCCACCGGCAGCATGCCGCGCTTCCGGTCGTCATCCTGACCGCGCACGGAACGATTCCCGATGCGGTCAAGGCAACGCAGCGCGGCGTGTTCGGCTATCTGACCAAGCCCTTCGACAGCCAGGAACTGCTGCAGAAAGTCGCGGCGGCACTCCAGGTGTCGGGCGGAGAGCCGGCCGGAAGCGAGGCCAACGCCGGTGAATGGCGCGCCGGCATCATCACGCGAAGCCCGCGCATGGAAGACCTGTTGCGCCAGGCGAAGCTCGTCGCCGACTCGGACGCGAGCGTGCTGATCTTTGGCGACTCGGGCACCGGCAAGGAGCTTCTGGCGCGCGCGATCCACGAGGCGAGCCCGCGGCACGAAAAGTCGTTCGTCGCCGTCAATTGCGGCGCCATTCCGGGCGATCTGCTCGAATCGGAGCTGTTCGGGCATGCCCGCGGCGCGTTCACTGGCGCCATACAGGCGCACAAAGGCCTGTTCCAGGCGGCCGACGGCGGGACGTTGTTCCTGGACGAGATCGGCGACATGCCGATGCCGCTACAGGTGAAGCTCCTTCGCGTTTTGCAGGAGGGCGAGGTGCGTCCGGTCGGATCGACGCAGGCGATTCCGGTCGACGTACGGGTGATCTCGGCCACGCATCGCGACCTCGATTCGCAGCGCGAGCAGGGCCATTTCCGCGAGGATCTGTACTACCGCCTGAACGTCGTGTCGCTCAAGCTGCCGTTACTCGCCGAACGGCGCGAGGACATTCCGCTTCTCGCGGCCCATATCCTGCGAAGGCTCGCCGAGCGTTATCGCAAGCCGCCGCTGACGCTCGCACCCGATGCGATGGCGTTGCTCGTCGCCGCGCCATGGCCCGGCAACGTGCGCCAGCTCCTGAACCTGCTCGAGCAGTCGGTCGCGCTGGCGACAACGCCCGTCATTCCCGCGACGCTGGTGCAGGCGGCGCTCAAGGAAGACGCGGCCGCGCTGATCCCGTTCGAGGAGGCGCGCAAGACGTTCGAGCGTGATTATCTCGTCCGGCTTCTCAAGATCACCGGCGGTAATGTCACGCAGGCCGCGCAACTCGCCAAGCGCAATCGCACGGAGTTCTACAAGTTGTTGCAGCGGCATCGCCTCGAGCCGGGCATGTTCAAGGAGGCGAAGGCTTGA
>Ga0070731_10005087_pt1 | contig 10989 bp, 6 predicted proteins | sample Coa_R1_2_FD_66448 | JGI IMG/M metagenome (GOLD analysis project Ga0070731, IMG submission 66448) | Surface soil microbial communities from Centralia Pennsylvania, which are recovering from an underground coalmine fire - Coalmine... | ecosystem: Environmental > Terrestrial > Soil > Unclassified ... | reverse complement strand
CATAGACTGCGTTCGGAATGTTGCCACTCAAACATGTTCCGAAAGCATTCAATGGTGCTAGACATTCTGTTCTGCCGGCTGGAAGAATTGTGTATACGGTACCTTTCCATGCAGGTCCGTCCATCGTCGAACCCGCGTCGTCAATATCGTAGCGAGAGAGGCCCTGAGGTGCGGACACTGAAGTCGGAGTTGGCTGGAAATGCCAAGCAAGCCAGTGGTCCCAAGAAGAGTTGTACACGCTCGAAGTGTCATAGACTAAAAATACTCTCGGGATCAAATTGAAAATTTGCCGCGTCCAGTTCAGAAGCGCACGATTTGCTCCGCAAGGCCCGAAGTCAATGTTGCATCCATCCACGATCGGATAATTGTAGTAAAGATTCTCCCCACGCGCGTACACGTAGTTCGCCGTGGCCTCGGAGCGCGCTAACGTTGATGGATTGTTTTTGACCGCGTTGACGGGGTCATACGAGTTACCCCATACGCCGATCGCACCCGGTCCGAACCAAGATTGAGACTGAGTGACGCCGTTTACGGCGGGGTGGTTAACTTGCAAGACATTCTGTAGCTTGGGAAGAGGAGATCCTGGCAGCGTGATGTAACTCGCTGGGGCTATTGCATAACGGGCAATCTCGTGTTCTGCGGCTGGCAAGAGCCATTGATTTAGCCCCTTTGCGATATGAAAACCGCCGCGATCGAGCGCATCCTTGGACCCCCCGGTGTAGTCAAGGTACGGACCTGCAAGGAAAGTTGCCCAGATTCCCGTCGACGTCCAATCGGATCTCCAGGAGATCTCGCCAGCGCTGTTCGAAATGTAATACAACGGAAGTGTTTTGTAATCCGTAGCGGCTGCCTTAGGGTCGTAGTTCAGAAATGCCCTTCCAAGCGTAATGAAATAATTGGGATTCTCGTCACTGTTTCCAGTAGACGAACGGAGAGCTGTGATTGCGGAAGCAGCGTAAGAGGTGAAATAAGGCAAAAAAGGGTCGCCTGTTCGCCCGAGATAGTTTTGCAGCTCCGCGATAGCCTGGATTCCATTACGTGTGAAATCCTCTCGCGGGCCCGGTTGGTTTACATTAGTCTGGTTGATACCACGCGGATTGAGCCCTGTCAGATCGCCGCGGGAGTTGCCTACTAGCCACTTTGCCGCCCCCGAGCCCCACAAAAACGGATGCGACGAGTCGGCAAGCGGCGAATAGCCGTTTACCGTCATCATTGCCTTGACAATCTCCAGTAGCGCGATTACGGAGAACTGTCCATATCCGTCATAAGCGGTATCTCCATGCCAATAGTCGGTGAGATAGGTGCCGTAAAAGTCAGCGATGCCGCGCGGTGCATTGAAATAAGTCGTCAGCCAATAGTTGTAATAAGTAAGTGCGAACGGGACCTCTTGGTCAATAGCCAAGGTTCCCAGTACCCAAGCATCATTAATTCCAAGAAAATAATTTCCCCCGGGAGCATCCAGCCCAAATGAATTCTTATTGAATTGATTGGCGTAAAATAGCCAATGCAAAATGGCGTTAGACAAGCCCCTTCGTTGCGTGTTGTCTAAGAGAGCGAAACCCCAATCGTAAAGAAGCGCGAGCGTGGGTCCAAAATTTCGAATTCCATAGGTGTTGTTGGTCGCCGGATCCCAAACTTGATTTACCAGAGGAGTACTACTGCAAATTGATCTCTCAAGCAGGTAATGACTGCCATCCAACGCGCTGACGGTCCAGGTTCCATCTGCTCCGCTTCCATTGTATGTAATGACAGAATCGCCAGTCTTGACAGAGCCGGGAGGTGGTGTTACGGAGAGAACAACCTCCCGAGTAACTGGCCAACCTTCCGTGAGACTCCCAAGATAAGAAGTCGTGGGGAGGGTCCCGGAGTTCTGTCCGCTTTGGCTCGTTCCTATAGTTACCGTGGCATCGCCCCCGGCGTCAGTCGACGTATTGGAGGAGACCGTGAAAAAATATGTTCCATTCACGACGAATGAATCTCCGGCCAATATTGTACTTGACGCCTTCAACCCCGTCAGAGAGACAGAACCCGCAGTAATCTGCGCTCCTTTTATCGTCGCGCCAACTTGCCATGCTGTACCTGCTTGCCAAGCAGAGTCGGCTACGTAATACGTTGGACGCAGAGTATACGAACCACCAGTACTGCCCACAGTCCCGATGGCTGTAGAAAGGATTGCGGATACACCCGAGTAGTTTACGATTTCGTAGTTGCCTGGAATGAAACCAGTTCCAGACGTAATAACAATCGTTTTGCCAACATCACCCATGTCGAAAGAATGCGACGTGCTGGTTACCCTGGTCCCATCATTCGAATCAATCGCGAGATCCGTCGCCCGAACCGTAGGAGGCCCAGCCATGCGAGCTGGTTCCACAGATAGGACGTTAGCTATCGCGACCAATTGAGCTCCGTAGGCGGATGAAAGCGTCGGCTCGGCCGCCAATGTTGCCTGATAGCACAATCCCAAGTTATACACTGCATCGTAGTACGCGGAAAAATTCGGACCGGCGGCGCCGCCTTGATACCCTACGGCGATGTGCCCAGGCGTGACTTCTTTCGTACTCGTAGACCATGAATAGCGCTCCACCAATGGTCGCTGTGCCACGACGGGATAGGTAAGATAGGCGTCGCACTGTGCTTTAAGTTGCTGCCATTCAACCGTGTTGCTGGAGTAACGGGCTCGGATTGAAGAAAGTGTGATTGCGTCCAAGAAAATACGGGGATGCGTTTGCGCCCAGAGCGCGCTAACGGAAAAGAGGGTACTGGCAATTATCCTCATTTAACGGCTACTCCTGTGGCGAGATTATTAGCCGCAGACTCGGCATCGGAGGACGTGACGTTTCTGCGTGCTGATAAACTAGCGTACCTTCATGATAACCTACAGCTACTGCGCAAGCTAGCGACCCGCATTTCGATAAGCGGGTGCGGCGAAGGGTAGTTTGGCGCAAGTTGTGTGACCGCTGCCGATGTGATAGTTGCCTGAACCCGGGTATCAACCTGCCGCACTGTTGTGACGGTGGTGCCGCGCGAGACGGAGCTGCTTGGAAAGTTCGTTTCGTACGCAGCGCCTAAGTTGGTCGTTGCAGGGATTGCGGTTCCGGTATTTGAATCCAAAGTCGTATTCGCGATTGCGCGCCTATGAAGACGTACAAGATCGTGCTTCCCGTGATTCCATCTTGCACCGCTGAATTCGTCCCGTCTTTTCAGTCGGGAACGAACCTGCAGGCTAGCGCTATCAGCCTTGGATCGAAGAAATAATGCGGGACCATTGATCGCACGAAACGCTCGAACCGGCCGGGACGCTTAGAAACGGGAAAAGATATCTCCGCAATTTCGAAGCCATGCAAACTTCTCGCACACCTTGCCTTCCTGTTCCGCAATGTGGAGAGCGATCCATTTAACGGTCATTCTGTTACGCTCGCTTTTATGTGAGACATGACCTTTCCCTGGACAGAATACTGCGCTTTCTCACAAAAATACCGGATGCTCGTAGCTTCTGGCTCCGCTTTCTCGTTGGATCGATCGCAACAAAGGTTCGATATGACATCCTCGAGAAGCCTTCTTACGCGAACGGACTGTATGCCTCCGCGTGTCTCGCGAAACGGTTGGATCTGAAGGTCCTGTCAGCAATAGAGTTCGGAGTAGCCGACGGTAGAAGCCTTTTCGGAGCTTCAGACGCGATCGCGGGTCGTTGGCGGAAGCGTCGGGCTAACAATTAACGCGACCGGATTTGATAGTGGTATCGGCATACCCTCACTGAGACGATCGAGACCTACTCCACGTATGGGATGCCGATTTCCACAGAATGGATCAAGAGAAGTTCAGGAAGAAGCGAACCGCCGGGAATGACCAAATCATTGGAGATGTACGGACTACAGTGCCTTCATGGCTAGATCGGATTGACTGAGCCAAGACCCGAATCGGATTCGTTGCTTTTGATTTGGACTATACAGTTCGACGAAGGAAGCACTTCACTTGTTTCACGCTATTAGCTCCGCCTGCTATCTGCCTAGTGTCTACTGTATTTCGACAGCGTTAGTTGGCCAGAATATGCGTGCGATAATGAACATGTTGGTGAGTTGTGCGCGATTCGAGAATTCAACGAAACGCACGAAATGAAGAAGAGGTCTCCGATTAACATGTTTCGCCACACTCGAGTCCACCAGCAGCGCTGGAACGAGCAGATGTATGTGTTTGATGATTTCAGCCACCCGCTTTACTGCAGGTATGACTCCTCCGTTAGACGAGTATACTCAGCTCCCCGTCTCAAGGTGTAATCCTAGCATTACAGAGATACATGCTCACTAATCAGAGACTACAAAAGCGGGAATACATAGCCCGTCTCTGCGCAACGACGGGGTTGACCCGAGGCGCGGAAATGCTAGCGAGACGTGATCGCTTAATTATACTTAACCATCACAGGATTGGAGATGCGCTAGGAACACCGTACGACTCCGGAACGTTTTCCGCTACTGGCGCAGAACTGGAGGCTCAGGTTGCATATCTTAAAAAATATTACCACATGGCCACTTTGGACCACGTGACCGAGATCGCCAACGGAAAGGGTCCAAAAAAGCCTAGTATCCTCCTAACGTTCGATGATGGATACCTCGATAATTACCAGACTGCGTTTCCGATTCTACGTGCATACGGCGTACAGGGTGTTTTCTTTTTGCCGACGGGATTCGTTGGCACGCCTTATTTGCCATGGTGGGATTCGGTTGCATATATTGTTAAGCACAGTCAAGTTCGAGTCGTTCGGCTCGAGTACCCCGAATTGGCTGTGTTCGACATCGAGCGGCAACCCATGTTGGAAGTGATTGTCCAGATTTTGAGGTTGTGTAAGCGCCCCGGTACACAGACTGATCTCTTCATTACTGCTCTCGAGAGCGCTTGCGAGTGTCGCCGGCCATCATTCCGGGAGGGTCGATGTTTCTTGAACTGGGAAGAGGCGCGAGAAATGGATGCTTCCGGCATGGCATTTGGATCGCATACGCACAGTCACGAAATCCTCACAAAGCTTTCTCCGGAACAACAGACCCACGAGTTACGGATTTCTCGTGAAGTAATGGAGAAGGAACTTCGTCGTGAGGTGCTCGCTCTGGCCTATCCGGTTGGTAGGCAGGGCACGTTCTCAGGTGTAACAGTCGACGCTGCGAAAGCGGCGGGCTATCGACTGGCCTTCTCTAACTATGGCGGAATCAATGCGCCTCGGCGAACGAATGTTTTCGATGTTCGACGAAACGATGTACAGAAAAAATCTCTCGCGAGGCTTCGATTAGAAATCGGACTGAGTGCAACAGTCGGGATAAGCGCGTTTTAAGTTATTAGCGTTGGCAGAATGTGTCGAATAATTCTCTCGATCCGTGCATAACACATTCGGTATTCGTCAGCGCTTGCGCCATGCGGATCCTCGATTTCCAATGGACTCTGAGAATCGAGTACTCCCAAGTAGTGTACTTTAGATTTCAGGCCGGCAAAGTTCTCTGCTAGTACTTTCTGGTTGCGGCGATCAAATACGAAGATTAGGTCAGTTGTGTCCACAGAAGGTTGGTCTATCACGGTGGATCGGTGCGAAGACAGATCAACGCCAAAAGTAACTGCAGCCTCGACGGCGATTGTGGGCGCCCTTCGGCCCTCCCTCGGATAACATCCGCTCGAATATACCGTGACGCTACGTATGGTTCCCGCCATTAATCTAGAAGCAAAGGGGCTACGGCATATGTTTCCGTGGCAGACAAAAGTGATGCTACGGGCTTTGCGGATTGCTCTAACGGCGCGATTGCGCATCCACCACCGAAATGCTGTCAGGTTCTTGATAAGGGCGAAGGCCTTGTCCCGAAAAAACTCGGCTAGATCAGCGACCGCGGGGGCTGGATCGTTGAATTGCAGAGTGTCGCTGCGCTCACGGCAGGAGAGAACGTTGAAGACTTCCGATGCGACGAATCTGAGCGGCTTCGTTAGACGTGTCGGATCGTTGCGGTTGGCCTTCATGTTCCCGAGGAGCCATTGCAGATCACTGCTCCAGTGACGGCAATAGAGATTCGAATTGTATGTCGTCGGAAATTGATTGGCTCCCAGGACGAGCATATCGTAGAGATGACGAGGGAAATCTATTCCCGCTGCGATCGAAAGAGCAAGCGAACCCCAAAAGCGCGCATTAATTTCGATAAGAATCCAATCGGCTGTTCGACGGTTCTCCTTGAATTCCACCATTGCAACGCCTGTATAGCGCAAGGTTTGTGCCAGACGGCGAACTGCTTCGAACATCCTCCTGTCTAATGGAGCGCTTCGGCGGTAAGAGCTACCGCCCCCGTCAAGCGGTTCGTGGATCCGCTCATGTTGGAAGGCCGTCAGTATTTCGCCATTGTGGCCGAGAAATTCAATGCCGATACCTCTGCCTATAAAGTTTTGTTCTACCACGAGAGGGCCTGAGCTAAGCATTTCGGCAGCAAGATCTTCTAATTCGTCCGCGGTCCGCGCCTTGCGGACTTTCTGACGCTGAAGAGGGTTGTCCGCTGAAGACGAAGTAACTGGCTTCAACACAAGCGGGTAGCCTAATTGTGCCGCCGCACAACGAACTGCATCAAGATCGACGGCGAAGATTTGTTGCGGGACTGGAATACCCAGACTCTGAGCCAGCGTGTGAGTCTCACACTTGTTTGAACAGATTCTGTACACATCGTCAGGCAATAGATAGACGCGCCCTAATCGTTCGAGCTCCGCACGATGGATTTGTAAAGGGAGGATGGTTCCGTCAGTACACGGCAGTACAAGATCGAATTGTTGTGTGCGCATCAGATCGCATAACGCAACCAGCCACCGCTGATCATCAAGTCTATATTCGGGTAGATCGTGACGGCAGACAACGTACCGAGAACGAAGGGCACTGGAGTTGAGTGGGCACCATGCGATATGAACATCCAAGCCGGAACGCCCTAGAGACCGAATGACAGAAAGAAAGGCCCGAGTATCGTCGCCTAGAACCAGGACGCGTTGTTGTTTTGTACCCATGGGTTCTTCCCGCAGACGCAGCAACCCCCCGCGAAGCGGGCGTTCGACAAAGTCAGTCTCGCGCAGTATACTATTACACCACTGAGACCACTGAGCTTTCTTGGCGTTATTCTTGGATCCCGAAGCGGCCCGTTCGAGGCGAATGGCAGTAGGCGGGCAGAGGTCGTTCCTGCCACACGCCGAGTCGGGAGACTTTAGCCCGACGATCGCTGGATATCGGTGGCCATGTTTTATCTGACGGCGGCACGGGTTCAGCGAGTAAGAGCCTTCGGCGCGAGTACGCCATCATTCGGTTCTGGTACTACTATTCAGAGATCAAGCGGTACCAGTCGCCTTGACGCAGTGAAACGGCACGTATAGACTCACTAGGTACTGCGAAAAAGATTCATTTGGAGGCTCTGTGCCAAAAGTATTAAGGATGATGTTTCTGGTTATCGGCGTGTCTGCTGTTGCTATGGCTTCCCCCGTTCCGGAGATCGGCGTGGGCTCGGCCGGCAGCGCAATCGCGTTGCTCTCGGGTGTTCTGCTCGTGATGCGCGGTCGCAAGAAGTAGGTCAAACTTAGAATCTCAGATGGGCACTCCCCAAGCTGTCCGCGTGCTCTTGTTTTTCCGTACACCCGCGGCCCGTGTCGAACAATTAAATGTGCGTGCGAGGATGGCGTCATTTGGTTCTAGTACTGCCATCTCGGGTTCGGGATTGTACCAGTTGTCTTGACTCAGTGGAACGGCGCGTATAGACTCGCAAGGGTACTTCGAAGCGTTCGTTTGGAGGTTCAATGGAAAAACTGTTGGGAATGATGTTCCTGCTTATCGGCGTATCTGCTGTTGCGATGGCTACCGTTCCGGAGATCGGCGTGGGCTCGGCCGGCAGCGCAATCGCGTTGCTGACGGGTACCCTGCTCGTGATCCGGGGCCGCAAAAAGTAGAGCGTCAAACTTAGAATCTCGCGCGGGCACCCGCCAAGCTGTGTGGGTGCTCGTATTTTTTTGTGCACTCTCATCTTTCTACCAACAAGCTGCCCAGAGTCCTGGAAAGCGATCGCACTCCAATCCAGTTAACCCACCATCCGTCGTTTGGCTTGCTCACTCGGCTCCTTTTTCTCGCGATCCTTTTCGCGGCAGAATTGCTAGTCATCTCCGTCTGGCTGGACAACGCTGCGCTGGTGGCGCGAGGCGGACTCATTGGCTTCATTGGCGGGTGGGGCGCGTGGACCGTGCGGGGGATTGTCGGATTTGCGGTCATTTTCCTCACTTTTGCTTATTTGAAGAGCGGCACTGCGCTAACCCAGATATCCCGTCAAGCGGCGCAGATACCCGTCAGCCGCGGCTTTTTGGCTGCGCATCTTTTCGCGATGGTGACCTTCGGCTCACTCTCCTGGGCTCTGTACGGGAATCACACCGCCCCGTTTTTTGCGAATTTGTCCGCTCTGATCTGGTTGGTTGGAGGAGCTTCCGGAATTACGTTCGGCGCCTTCTCGCTGATACCTTTTACGTTGTGGGTACGGCTCGTCCGCGAGACGGGCTGGTTGTCAGCCTACGCTTTGCTGGCGGTAGGATCGGCCTGTGCGGTGGGAAGCTGTAGCCAGGCTCTTTGGAAACCCGCCGTGAACCTTACTTTTAGCTTAGTCAAGGGGTTCCTTGGCCCTTTCGTCTCCGGAATCGTCGCGGACCCCGCCACGATGAACCTGGGCACCACGAAATTCTCGGTAGAGATTGCGCCGCAGTGTTCTGGATTCGAGGGCGTCGGATTGATCCTGGCGTTTGGCGTCGTCTGGCTGTGGCTCTTTCGGCGAGAATGCCGCTTTCCGCAAGCCTTGATCCTTATTCCTGCTGGTGTGGCGGGTATATACTTACTGAACGCCATGCGCATCGCGGCGTTGATTTTGATCGGCAATGCGGGAGCCCAACAAATCGCCCTTGGCGGGTTCCACTCGCAAGCAGGTTGGATGGCGTTCAATGTCGTTGCGCTCGGCTTCTCAATTGCCGCCAGGCGAATACCGTGGTTGACCACAAGGGAACAGCCTGCCAAAAAGCTTAGGGCCAGAAGTTCTGACAATCCGACGGCCACCTATCTACTGCCCTTTTTAAGCATCATTATCGCTGGTATGGCAGCCCAAGCCGTGAGTGGTGATTTTGAATGGCTCTATCCACTGCGATTTCTAGCGGCTGCCGGCGTGTTGTGGATTCTTCGACGGAAGTATGCGGGTCTCGATTGGAAATTCGGCTGGTTCGGTCCGGCCATTGGAATTCTCGTCTTTGCAATGTGGATTGCAATTGATTCGTGGCTGAACTCGGCAAGCAATGATGCAATGCCTCAAGCGCTCATAGACGCTTCTGCTCCAATCCGGATGACTTGGATTGTCTTCAGAACGTTGTCCGCTGTAATTACCGTTCCTATCGCGGAGGAACTCGCGTTTCGCGGCTTCGTGCTGCGCCGTGTGATCTCGCCGGATTTCGAGGCTCTGCCGCTTCAGTCGTTCACGTGGATGGGGCTCGGGATCTCTTCCGTCGCGTTCGGGCTCTTGCACGGCAACCTCTGGTTCGCGGGCATTCTAGCCGGGCTTCTTTATGCTTGGACTTTGATTCGGCGGGGTAGAATCGGCGATGCGGTCGCGGCCCACGCGACGACCAACGCGCTGCTGGCTGGGTACGTTTTGATATTTCATAAATGGCATCTGTGGTTGTAAACAGCGACGTTGTCGGTCTTGTTTCCCCCTGTTTTTCATTTTGAGGGTCGTTCTCAAGCTGTTTTCTTGCGTCGTTTTCTAGCGCCGCCAGTTTCTATCTCGGTCGTCGTCGGCTTCCGTTTTGTGCCTACCGCCTGCATCGTGGGTGTGTCATCGATCATGTCCGCGTGGAAAGGGCAATCGTCTCTGTCCATCCGGTCATGGAACTCGTCGTACTTGCACTCGCAGACCGGTTGCTCTTCAGGTTCTTGAAAGCTGTAACTCACGAAGCGACCGCCTGACCGAGGCGGTTCTCACCGCAGGTCTTTCGGATATTGCGAATGGCAGCTTCAATTCCGTTCGAGATCTTCCCGAGCCTGAACTGCTGCCCATCCAGGTGCGCGACGAACATACCACCTTCGATCCGCACCGTCGGCTTCATGTTGAGCCTCCGGACGATTCCCGGGATATCCAGGTTGTGCGTTTGCGCAAACTGGCGCGCCCAATCGGTGATAGCTGTCCCTACCTGTTCGGTGGTGTGCCGCACATAACGGGATCGCCGAGTAATCTGACGACTTCTGGGCCAGCCCCCGCAATCCCGTGTGGGCGGCTTCGATCCATCGGGTACGCCCGCAAATCAGGCAGGGCTGCGTACGAATCCAGGCGAGATAAGCTGCGCTTCGGGCAGGTTTCATGTCTCGGGGACTTCTCCACCCCACTTCTCCTCACAATGTCGCCAATACCCGCAGTTTCTACGGCTGCACATCATCGATTGCCGGTTCGGAACGTAAACGCCCCCGCGCATCAGCTCCTGCGCTAGAGGGTACAGCGTGTCCGTTGCGCGCAATTCCTGTTCCGTGATCGAAAACAACTGCTGGATGAGTTGGGGTGACTTGGTCTTGACGAGGGTATCGACGCGGGCCATTCCGATCGCGGCTGGCAACAGACGGCTGTAGGTCGCGATCTGGAACTTGTGCATGGGGTTGATGCTCGGAGGTTTTGCCCTAGCAGTCTTGATGTCGATTACGCGTCCGGTCAAATCGAGAACATCCAAAAAGCCATGAACCATCACACCGTTGATCATTCCTTCGACATGCAGTTCGACTGCAACCGGTTCGATTGATGGTGCTGCTTCCTCCAGGTATTTCGCTACGAGGATTTCGCCAATTCGGCCCAGCTCTCGTGGTTCCTCGTCGTCCCGAAATTCGGTTTGCTCCGATTCTCGGCCCCAAGCTTCCCGAAATAGCGCTACCGCCGAAGCTATTGGGAGATCAACTTCGGTCTCGCATTTCTGCCTGAAATTCGCCGCCAA
>Ga0070731_10005086_pt1 | contig 10989 bp, 9 predicted proteins | sample Coa_R1_2_FD_66448 | JGI IMG/M metagenome (GOLD analysis project Ga0070731, IMG submission 66448) | Surface soil microbial communities from Centralia Pennsylvania, which are recovering from an underground coalmine fire - Coalmine... | ecosystem: Environmental > Terrestrial > Soil > Unclassified ... | reverse complement strand
CGGAACGCGTCTTTCGGTCAATCGCTGGAGGGTCCGCAAGGCCACCAGATCGCGAAAGGTGTAGAAGCGCTCTCCCCAGCGTGCCAGTGGACGCACCAGCCGTAGCCGCTCCCAGTAGCGCAGGCGGCTTGGCGCAACGCCCAACATGCGTCCAACTTCCCTTCGAGTAAATCGCTGTGACAAGCCGGATTTCCCCCGTGGTGGTGCTTTCGCGAATGATTATGCACCCATTGTCAACGGGTGTGGCGCGAGCTTGGTGTAAAGATTGTGGAAATCATCCGGGGCGATTACTAACAGACCACACGCGGGCTCATGCAGATTGAACGGCCTTCGCCGCTTGCTAGACTTTGGAGGATACCTGCCCTCCACGATGGCTCTCGAAAACACGGAACGGCTGTACCTGGAGCGTCAAGTAACGCTGGCGCGCGCGGTGATCGCGGCGCTGTCGCTGCTTGCGCTTCTGGAGACTTCCGCGGCTCCCGTGAGCCGGCTATCGATCGTGGTTCTATCGTCGTATTTGGCCGTGGCGTTGGTAGTCGCGCTGGCGGAGCGTTTTTTGAGCGAGCCGGAGCTGCGGATCCCGCTGGTGGCGGACCTGGTGGTGCTGGGCGCGTTCCTCTATTTGACCCCCTCTGTGTCGGCTTTCTGGTTTCTCTTCCTGTTCACGGTATTTGCGCTGGCGACTCGCGGAAACATGAGGGCGCTGTTCGTGCTGGTGGGCGTCGCGACCGTTGCAATCATCGTGCGCGTGGCTCTGGAGGAGCCGTTTCGCTGGCAGAGCGTCGGGCACTGGGTAGTGATCGGCATCGGAACGCTGGTTTCCGGACTTGGAATGGGATTCGTGGGCGCGCGCGAGCAGCAGCACATCGCACGGCAGCAGTTCCTGGAGAGAATTACGGGGCTGCTGCAATTCGAGCGCGGCTTGAATGAGTCAATTCGCAAAATGTTGGGCGAGCTAGTGCTGATTTTCAAGTGCGAACGAGCGTGCCTAGCCATTCGCGACGATGAATTGGAGCGGCTCTTTATCTGGAAGGTAGGTTCAGACACCTCCGAGCCGGGCGGACCCGAGGCCCTTTCGCTCTCGCGTTCCGATGTTTTTCTGCTGGACTCGCTGGAAGTTTCGATGGGCTGGAACGGTGGAAATGGCGGCAGGGGCCGAGGCTTCGGATGGGACCGCCGAAGCGGCGCGCGCTTTCGGAATGTTCTACCGCCTCCGGAACCTACGTGCAACGAGCTTGGGGCGCGGTCGCTGATGGCGGTGACGATCGAAGCGAATGGACGTCCGGCGGGCCGCGTGTTGCTGGCGAACCCCATCGAACCGCGGAGCCGGTTTTCCGCCGGAGACTTGCGCTGGCTTGAACAGATCATCCGGCACATCGCGCCGCCGCTGGAGAACATCTTTCTGCTGAGGAGTTTGCGAGCGCGGGCGATTGAGTCCGAGCGGAGCCGCATCTCGCGCGATCTGCACGATGGAATCCTGCAAACGCTACTCAGCTTGAAGATTCAGCTCGACGTGCTGCGGCGAAAGCTTCCGGACAGGCCTGAACAGGCCTGCCAAGAATTGGCCGGCCTGCAGAAAACCGTGCACCAGGAAAGCGAGGAATTGCGCCGCATGGTGACCGATCTGCGCCCGCTGCGCGTGGAGAGTGCCGACATGCGAGAATTGATGCACGGGTTTGCCGAACGCTTCCGCAGCGAGCATGGCCTGGCCGTGGATTTGTTCATCGAAAACCGCGATTTGAGGCTTCCGGACCGCGTCTGCCGCGAGCTATTTCAGATTTACCGTGAGGCACTTCACAACATAAAAAAGCATGCGAGTGCCAGCCACGTCGTGGTAAAACTAGAACAAGACGAGGCGAAAGTGTTCCTCGTCGTGGACGACAACGGCCGAGGGTTCAGTTTTTCTGGACTCTATACCAGTGAAGAACTGGATCGGTTGCGTCTCGGGCCAATTTCGATCAAGGAACGGACCCGAGGAATGGGTGGCACTCTGACGGTAGAATCAAACCCTGGGCACGGGGCCCGTCTGATAGTCGAAATTCCATTGAATTAATATGGCGAAAACAAAACAGGCCATCCGAATCCTGGTTGCGGACGACCATGCAATCTTCCGCGATGGTCTGCGCAAGCTTCTCGAGGTGACCGACGAGGTGGAGATCATCGGCGAAGCGTCGAACGGCGTCGAGTGCACGAAAATGCTGACGAAATTGAAGCCGGATATTCTCCTGCTTGACTTGCGAATGCCCGAGAAGGACGGCTTGGGAGTTCTGGAAGAGGTCAATTTCGATACGCTTCCAACTCGGGTAATCGTTCTCACGGCGGCCGAGGACGACCGCGACGTGGTCCGCGCAATGCGCCTGGGGGCGCGCGGCGTGGTCCTGAAACAATCCGCCAGCGACCTGCTGCTGAAGAGTATCCGCAAAGTCCACGACGGCGAAATTTGGCTCGATAATCGTATGACTGCCGAGGTGATTGACGCCTTCAAAAAGTCCTCTGAGTCAGGGCAGCGACGGGAAAAGCCTCTCCTGAGCGACCGGGAAAAGGAAATCGTGCAATTGGTGGCTCAAGGGTTCCGCAACAGGGAAATCGGCGAAAAGCTATTCATCAGCGAGCAGACGGTAAAAAACCACCTTCACAATATCTTCGACAAGCTCGGTGTTTCGGATCGTCTCGAACTGGCTCTATATGCCATCCATCATCGCCTCATCGACCAGGCGTAGTCGGGCGTAACCCCCTGCCCATAGACATTTGACCTGTTCCTATTAGACTTAGCTACCCTGGTACTACCTATCACGCTGACTTCGACACAGTACTTCTGTACCAGCGGGGCCATCGTGAATTGGCCCTCTTGCTCTATTGGTTGAAATTGGCCGCACCTCTATCCTGAACGTGCAATTGGAAGACTGAAGGAGTGCCTTGTGTCCTTGAAAGAAAGACGTATTTCGCGGCGGTTCCTGATGCGATTGCCGCTAACCGTTCGATGGACGGATGAGAACGTGGTTGGAGAGGCCGCTACGGAATCGCGCGAGGTCAGCTCGCGAGGCTTGTATTTCCATCTACCTAAGAGCCTCAAGAGCGGATCACCCGTCGAGATCGTCATGACCCTTCCCCACGAGCTGACTCAGGCGGGGCCGGTACGGGTTCGGTGCCTGGGCCGAGTATTGCGGAGCAGCCCCGAGCACTCAGGAGAAGTGGGCGTGGCCGCGGCCATAGAACGCTACGAATTCATGCGGAACGGAGAGCACGCCGCATAAACAGTTTCTTACCCTGACCCTGCGGAGGGGTGAGAAGAGGCCGGGCGCTCGGGTCCCTCAGCCTAGCGCTCGGCCGTTTTAATTTGCCTCAGATTTTGGCCCTCCAGCGGACCGTTGCGCCAACGAAGCGCTTACTACCAAGATGACTTTTGGCGGTAGTGCTTTCACATTTTCAATTGACAAAGTCTATTAGATAGGTAGACTTACTTGTATAAAAGGAAATCGAGCATGCGAATTTCTCAACGAGGACTTTACGCGCTGCAGGCCCTTACGGTTCTAGCGCGGCGTCCGGACGAGATCGTCAAGATCAAAGCTATCGCCGCCGAGGAGAACCTGCCGGAAAAGTTTTTAGAGGCGATCCTACTGGAATTGAAGCGCGCGCGGATTGTAATCAGCCTTCGCGGAGCCAACGGTGGCTATCAGTTGAAGCGCGCGCCGCGGAAAATTTCATTGGGCGAAGTCATCCGCAGGATCGATGGGCCGCTCGCGCCGTTTGAGGATTTCGAGTCGTTGCGCCGGCGCGTAAACACCGATCGGAAGCACCGGGCTTTATTCCGAATCCTTCTGGACGTTCGAAACGCGACCGCAAATATTCTGGATTACACCTTCCTTTCAGACCTCTGTTGTCGTAGCCACAGCTAATTTCCCTCGCACTCAGCCGTCTTTATTCGTCAAGTGAACGCTCATCTTGTTTCCGGCTCGCCGGTTTAGACGCGGGCCGCAAAGCCAAAAACCAGGAGATTTTGATGCGAATGGGTTCCGAACACAAATTGAGGCGGAGCTTTACGGCGCTGATTCTCGCGGCGAGCATGGCCCCATTGTCGTGGGGCGGGCCGCCCGGAGATGGGACTTCCTCATCGCTGCAGCTAGAGCTGGAGAAATTGAAGGCCAGCGTTGAGGCGCAATCACAGGCAATCGATGAACACAGCAAAGAATTGGAATCCGAGCGCGCGGCGCTACGAGACGAACTTGCTCGCATTGATGCGCTGGGAAAGAAGTTGGGGGGCGCGTCCGTCGAATCCTCCGGCTCCCCGGTGGCTGAGATTGCGAGCCCCAGGAACGACATCGCTTCGTCTTCGTTCCAAACTTCTCAAGGCCAACGTCCCATCAACATTGTTGGACCGGAAAATCCGCTTTCGATCAAAATCGGCGGGGCTGAATTCACGCCGGGCGGATTCGTGGACCTGACAGGGATCTACCGCAGCACGGACGTTGGCAGTGGCCTCGGCACAAATTTCACGATTCTGCCGTATAGCAACAGCCTTCCATTGGGTGGCTTATCGGAATTCCGCTTCACAGGCCAAGGCTCGCGTTTGTCACTGAAGGTGCATGCAAATCCTACTTCATCGATGGACGTCACAGGTTACATTGAGAGCGACTTCAACGGCTTCGAGCCTGCGAATTCGAATATCAGCACCAAGAGCGACACGTTCCGTCTGCGCTTGGCATTTTTGCAAATAAAGTCCGGTAAGTGGGAACTGGTAACCGGGCAAACATGGTCGTTCCTCACACCCACGCGAGAAGGATTATCACCATCTCCCGAGAATATTTTCACGGCGCTTAGACTGGATACGAGCTACTTAGCGGGATTGGTCTACAGCCGCCAACCTGAGATTCGCGTCGTATATCATGCGACTCCATGGTGGTCGTTCGGCGTGGCTTTGGAAAATCCGCAGCAGTTTGTACCCAGCGCGGTTGTCTTCCCGACAGACGGCGCTACAAACTTCTTCTCCACACAATTTGATAACGGCAGCAGCAGTACCAGCGCGGCGAGTGCTGCAATTAATCCTACGGTGCCGAACCTTCATCCGGATATCGAAGCGAGAACGGCTTTCGATTGGCGGCTAGGCGGAAAGCTGTTCCATGTTGATGCTGGAGGGGTGGCTCGCAGCTTTAAGGTTTTCAATAATCTCACAGCGCCGGCGGATACCAGTAGGATAACTGGTGGCGGCGGGGAATTGAACGCCAACTTCGAAGTGCTAAAGAATTTCCACCTCATCGGGAATTCGTTCTATGGCGATGGCGTGGGCCGTTATATCGGCGGTCTTGGTCCAGACGTAATCGTCAAGGCGGATGGGAGCCTGTCAGGCGTTCATGCTGGGTCCGGCATGGGAGGCTTTGAATGGCAAACTGCGCCCAAATTCCTGGTCGACGGCTACTACAGCGGCGCTTACTTCTGGCGAAATTACGTTTTCACAACGAAGGCTTTGGGTACTCCGTGCGGCTCTTCGGGCACCCTGTATTGCGTAGGCTTTGGTTTCCCAGGCTCGGCGAATACGAACAATCGCGATTATCAAGAGGGGACGATCGGGTTCATACCGACGCTCTGGTCAAGTCCCAACTACGGGAAATTGCAGGTCATCACCCAGTTTTCTTACGTGGTTAGGACACCATGGTTTGTCGCGCCTGGCACTCCGAAGAATGCACATGCGTTCCTCACGTACCTGAACCTGCGCTACATCATCCCCTAGGCACGCTTGCTCGTCATGCGGCGACATCTGGGTCAATATCGCCGCATGAGCAATGCTGTCGTCCGGAACCCAGCTGCGTAACGGCAGCGAGAGTTATGCTGACCGACCACGGGTTCGGATGGCGCCGAGCTTAGTTTCCCGAGCTGCCGCCAGAGCGCTTGGCTGTCCAATCTACGTTGTTGCCCCGCACGGCGAGTGTCCCTTTCATCGTGTCTCCGCTCACCGTGCCCGTGTAGTCAAGCTTCATGTCGCCATTGGGAGTGCTTCGCGTCACCGAGAAATTGATGTTGTTCCCGCTGACGGTTCCAGTCACCGGAGCATCTCCGCGCTGGCCCTTTAGTGTGCCGGTAAGTTTGGACCCATCTTGCTGAAGGGTGAGCGTCTGGGTCGTTACGGCGCCGCCGCGACCGGGCGCGCTCAGATCCCACGCGCCAGCCACCTTAGCGTCTTGCGCCGATGCAACGTGCGCCAGCGAAAGGGCCAGAAAACAAAGTCCCGCCACCAAAATGCAATTCCTCTTCATCGCGATTTTCTCCTCCGCCTGAGTTAGCGGCTTTTCTCGGTGGAAGGTCTCTGGAATGGAAGAGACAATCCTCTGTGTTCTAGAGATGCTTGGCGTACCCGGTGCGTTACATCAAGAAGATCCTCGACGCCATGGCGGAAGGCCACTTTGCAATTGGCCGGAATTAGTGAGACGATCCAGTGACGGTCGTTTTGGTTTCCTCGGGGGCATAGTATGCCCTGTGCTTTCGACTTCGATTCGGCGAACCGCATTCTTCGTTGCCGTCTCAATGGCCAAGTTGATGACGAAATTCTGAAAGATTTCTTTCAAGCTGGGTCTAAGCACGCCATTCGCATACGCCCTGCCGCGGGGGTCGTCGATCTTTCGGACGTCACTTCGTTCGATGTTTCCACTCCGGTGATCAAGGCGTTGGCTAAGTCGACGCCGGTATTGCACGATCCGGACTTGCGCCGCGTCGTCATTGCGCCGTCGCCTGGAATTTACGGAATGATGCGGATGTTCGAGATGGAAGGAGAAGCGACGCGCCCGGGCCTTCAGGTGGTTCGCAGCGAGCGCGAGGCGTGGGCGGTTCTGGCAGTGCGGAACCCGCAATTCGAGCCTCTGAAGACCTAGCGACTCTTTCACCTCGGCGTGGTCTTCAAACTCGCGATCCTCTCGCGCTCTGAAACTTCGAACGCCTTCGGCCTAGTCTAGAACATCGCTCGGTATACCTGTTGCTTATCTATCTCGCGGCACCGACCGAATGTCAGAAGACCTTGTGTACACGCAACTCGATGCCATAGCCTCCGTTTTCATCACGGAGGACGGTTACGGACGTGCGCTTGTCTAGGTCATACTTCAGCTCGACGGTTTGGCTTTGAGTGCTGGTGACGTCGGTGCTGAACGTCAACAGGAGGCTGCCGGTTACTCGTTCCTGAATTGCGACTTGAGCGCCAGGGTTTCCTTGACTGTTGAGTGCCAGTGGATCGATTGTCAGCTGCGAGATGCCGGTCAAATTTTCCAACTTCCCCGCGACCTGGCTGCTGACGCCTTGTGCCAGCAGAGATTCGGCGCCCATGGCGGGCGATGGGGTGGGCGATGCAAGGGCTTCTTCGGAGGTATTACCGAAAGCCAGCAAGTGAACGATGTCTGGCGGCGGTAAGGACGGCTCGGAGGTGTAATTCGTTCGCAATCGGTCAATCGGTCCCGATAAATTGAGCGTGATCTTGTACTGTTCGATGGTTGTCCCGATATATAGCTTCAAGACCGGTTCTGTGCGCGCAGGATTCGCAAAATCGATTGTGCCGCCTTGTACTTCGAAGCGCTTGCCGAGAAAAAAGACTTCACCGCCCGTCAAGGCAATGCGTCCTAACAGGACGGGGTCGGCGAGGGTTCCCGTGACATTCAGATTTGCCGAGCCTGCCATACTCAGTTTATTGCTCGCCAACTCAAGTTGCTGCGCCGACTGCACGGCTACACTCAACTTCATGTGGCGTTCGAACGGAGAAGGAGAGCTGCCTGTCGAATCTTCCGAGAAATAGCCGGCGAAATTGGCCAAGTCGAAGGCCTGCGTAAAGGAAAGGCGGTCCACCAAAACTCGCCCTGTAAGTGTCGAATCCGCAGAATTGCCCTGGACGTTAAGTTGCCCACTGAGAATCGAGCGCAGTCCTTCCGGGTAACGGATGCGGACGGATTGGGCTTTCACGCCAAGGTTGAAGGCCGTTTCGCGGCCATAGGAAACAAAGCCCGTCGCCGAAACTTTGCCTCCGCCGGCCGTGCCCGATAAGTTAGCAATTTCCGCGCGATTGCCAGAAATATTGACTTGTCCCGAGAGACCTTCGATCCCAAGCGGGCTCGCGTCAGCCGAAAGGGCTACATTCTTGAACTGAAGCTGCCCGAACATTTTGGGTTGGGAAGAGGTTCCCTGGCCGTTCAGGTGAAGGTTGATCTGCCCTGACGAGTGGATGCCGGGCACGAGAGTCTGGAGCGTCGCTACATCTAGAGACCCATCGGCGGAAAGAGAATATCCTGTCGCGGCACCATGGATTGGCACTCTGGCCGCAAAGGTAAGATTTGCACCTGTGCCACGAACTTGGGTTGGGGCCACGGTGAGCTCGCCGTCGTGAAGATCGGCTCGCAAGGGCCGAGCCAATTCCAGATGGGCACTTCCATAGGCCATGTTAAACGCGGGAATCTCGAGGTGGGCTTCGATTTGGGCCGGCGTTTTCAGCGGACCCTTTAGATCTACATGAGCAGCTATTTGTCCACCCACCTTAGCGGTTTGCGCTGGAATCACGTTGGCCAGAACAGCCGCTACCGGAAGAGCACGGACATCAACCGAGGCAACGGCGTCACGGTTACCCATCAGATCGATTCCGCCCTGCGCGTCGACTGAGCCCCGATCGACGACGGAATGAAGCGTGACGTTCGCGTGTTGATGCTCGACAGAAATCTGAGCGGCGATGCTGGAAATGACTTGGTTTCGAACTTGGAACTGCGGGGACGTGAGGTTAGCCTGAAGTTGGGGATTGTCTATGGTGCCGCGCCCGCTCACGGAAAGGTCCGCCATCCCCTCGAGAGGGACGCTGCGCTGGACTGCCGATATCTTACCGAGTTGGATTCCTCGGCCGTGCAGGCTCAATTCATATGCTTGCGTCATGAGGGTATAGCCGACGTTCGCGGAAATTGTGCCGGCCGGAATTTGAAGATTGATGCTCGATTTAATCGTCCCCTGATGGAAGTCCGCCTTGAGCGCAAGGCTATTGATCGCTTCGTTCCATGCGGATCCGCGTGTAACCGTGATGGTTGCGTTGCCTTCGGGAGCCGCTCTCGTCCCTTCGATAGAAACGTGAACCGAAACCGTTCCGGTAACCGGGTAGCGCAGCTGGGCCATGTCCGCCATGTCGGCAACAGCTAGGTTTGCCGCCGCGAGTTGCAACTGCACGTGGGCGTTCGGCGGAATTGACCAGTTTTGTAACGCACTGCCGCCACTGAAAGAGATCTGTTGGCGCGAAACGGTTATAAGGACGCCATTTTGGATCGTTACATGAGAGGAGCTCGCTGTGAGACTCAGGGCAAGTGAATGCCAATGGCTCCGGTCGACCGTCAAATTCTGTGACGTTAACTGGCCTCGGACTTGGGGACTCTTAGCAGACCCGCTGATGGTGGCATTGAATGTGGCGCTGCCTCCGAGTGCGGGAATTGCAGATGTTCGTTCCGTGGAAGGCATCGCGTTTTGGACCAGCTCGACAAGGGAACGAACCTCGCCCAGGTCGCCCGCTGTGGCCAGCACAGTGAGATTCGAGTTGGCGCCCCGCCGCGAGCCGAGAGTTCCTGATACCGTAATTCTGGTGGTGCGCGTCTGCAAATAAGATTGCCCGAAAGAAACAGTGTGACGTGCCCCGTCATAATTAGCGTTAACCAGGCCAGTGACCGGAATGTCCGTAGTAATCGTGGAGGTGGCCCGAGGATTCGATATAGCAAGTCGCACGTGCGCAACTGCATTGTCAACAGAGCCGGACCACGACGCTCGAGTATTCAGATTCACTGTGCCGGTCAAAGGAATCTTTTGAGTGGCGCGTGCTGAAAGCGCATCGCTCGCACGCTTGAGTGAAACACCTTTCACCGACGCTTCGACACGCGACAGCGTGGCTGGCGCATCCAAATGCAGCATCTCCCAATTTGCTTGCACGTAACCGCCTAAAATATCTGCCACGAAATCGCGGACTCGTAAGTTTGCGTCTTTCAACTCGTAGTTGGCGCTAATTGCGTTCGCGCCGAGGGAGCCATTATTTGTTTGCAACGACAATGTGCGGCTTCGCATGCGGCCCTGCACTTCCAGCGCTGCCAAAAATGGTTGCTGCCTACTCGCGCGATAAGCGAATCTGCCGTCGAGCGCCACGTCCCCAACAGGTAGGGAAGCCGAATGGATTGCCTTTCCCAGCTCATTTGTAAAGATCTCGCCGTCGTAGGCTCCTTCAATGTTGGGGCTCGCGTAATTTGTCGAATTGCCCTTGAAGGCCAGATGGGAGGCGCCGCTGGAAATCAAAAGGCGATTGACGCGCAATTCCGAACGGCTGGCTACGAACTCCAATTGCGCGGCGTGCGTAACGTTGTACAACTGCTGCGCCATCAAGCGGCCTTTATCGTACGAAAGCGATCCCGCGTATTCGCCGGTGAAAGGCCTCGATCGAGATTCGAACTTTAGATCGTGCAGGTCGGCTTCCAGCGGAACTCGCACGTCGTTGTAATAGATTTCTCCCGAATGGATGGCACAGTTCCGCACGTTGAGATCAAAAATTGTGTCCGGGACACTTTTGTTACTCGATTGACGAGCTGACGGCAGATTGCTTCTGCCTTGCGAGTCGATTTTCACGCGAAGCACCGGCTCGTCGAGAATGAACTCGCCGAGTTGAACCTTGCCACGCAGGAGCGGAAGAAGTCGCACACTCACGTCGATCCGCTTAGCCTGAAAAAGCGCGGGTTCGTGAGCCGTCGTGTCCTCGGTCCCGTGAATCACAATGCGATCGGCTTCCAGGCTAAGGTGCGTCCACCGCGTCTTTAGCGCTCCAATCTCAACGCGCATTCCGGCGCGCTCGAAGGCCTGTCTTCGGATCTCCGACCGCACGAAATTTCGGAACACACTCGAATTGAGGACGATGATGCAGAGGAGCGCGAAGCAGAGCAAAACCGCCGGAATGGCGATAAGTAGTTTGCGAGCGATGTGTCTCTTGCTCACCGTTTCCTCTTAGCGAGTTCGTTC
>Ga0070731_10005085_pt1 | contig 10991 bp, 8 predicted proteins | sample Coa_R1_2_FD_66448 | JGI IMG/M metagenome (GOLD analysis project Ga0070731, IMG submission 66448) | Surface soil microbial communities from Centralia Pennsylvania, which are recovering from an underground coalmine fire - Coalmine... | ecosystem: Environmental > Terrestrial > Soil > Unclassified ... | reverse complement strand
ATGCGAACTGTCGGGAGTTATACCGAAAAATCCACGCCTTATACCTACCGTCGCATTGCACCCGGCCTGCATTTCTTTATTTTTTGCCCAGTTATCGGGCGTGAAAGCTGGCGAAGCTTTCACGTCGCGTGGCCCCAGAGACGGGGACCGGTTGCAATCGCCGCAGCGGGTTGAAGCGTAGCCTCAGCGCAAGCGTTGTGTCGTAACGTTTCTTTGCGCGTTTGTTGGTGCGCGTCCGTTCAGCGTGGCTTTATCTCGCGTTCGTCCCAGTGACTGTTCTGCATCGCGTCGGCTGTGGCGTGGCGGCATCTTCGTCTTTTGTTTTCTTTGGGGCCTACGGGGGCAGCCGTGGGCGGTATGTCAGTTTTTGCTCGGCTATCTGGCCTCTGCGTGGGGCTTTGGGTCGTATTGAGCAGCGTTGCGCTGGCGCAGACGGCCGCGCCGCCGCCGAGTCAGGTCAGACCGCCGACCATTGTTCCCCCCACCGTCAGCGGCCATATCGGCATTCCCCAAGTACCCGCGGGCGCACAGATCCCTGCGGAAGCAAACAAACTGACATTCAAGCTCCTAGGCTTCGACATTCAGGGCGAATTCCCGGAGCTCGTAGCGCAGCGCAAAGAAATCGCTTCTCCGCTGGTCGGCAAGACCATAACCGTCGCAAAGATCTTCGAATTCGCCGACAAGTTACAGCAAATATACGTGCATGCCGGCTATCCGCTTGTCCGTGTGGTGATCCTCCCCCAGGAATTCGAGGACAGTGCGCGAATCAAACTGCGTGTCATCGACGGCTTTGTCGAACGAATGGACCTGAATGCGATCGGAGCGCCAGTGCGCGCGCGGGTGGCCTCGGTCGTCGCTCCGCTCATGCGTAAGAAACATCTGCAGCAGTCGGAGCTTGAGCGCCGACTGCTGCTCGCCGGCGAAGCACCCGGATTGATCCTCAACGCGACTTTCGTTGCCGGCAAGGAAGAAGGCGGCTCGGTCCTAGTGCTCACTGGGCGCTATCGATCGATCTCCGCCAGCGTCTATGCTGACGATGCCATGCCGGCGGCGTTCGGAACCGGACAGGTGGTCACCACACTCTCAGAGAATGGATTGGCCGGTCTGGGCGAGCAACTTTCAGTATCCGTGGCCGGCAATCCGGAGCGCGACTTCTTTCGCAACGATCCGAACCGGCGCTACCTGAGTGCCACTTACACGATGCCGCTGGGCATCGACGGCTGGAAGCTTGAGCTGTTCGCCACTGACGGACGAACCACGCCTTACGTCACCATCCCGGGTACGCAGACGTTCGGCGTGTTCGATCAGGGCCACGTCAAGCTGGTGTATGAGGCGATCAAGAGGCGCGATTCTGAACTTGCATTCCACGCCATGTTCGAACCGGCCAACGAAAGTCTCGAGTCGCTTGCTTTCACCCCGCCTGTGCCGATCAGTCTCGACCGCGTACGGCCCGTGCGTGTTGGCTTCGATGCCATCTGGCGCGACCGCACCGCCGGCCTGACGATAAATTACGGCGCCGAGTTCTCCCAGGGGCTTAATGCCTTCGGCGCCCGAACTGCCGCGAACGCGGCGCAGAGTGACATACCTTTGTCACAGCAGGGCGCTGACGCCGTGTTCAGCAAGCTCGACGGTCACCTCGAAATCAATCAGGCGCTGCCGAATGATTTCTTCGCTGCATTTAAGACCTACGGACAGACCTCGTTCAACCAACCGCTGCTGTTGTCGGAACAGTTCGACATCGACGCGCCCAACATGCTGTCGGGGTTCACAGTCGGCGAGTTCTTCGGTGACGCCGCGTGGGTTCTACGCGGCGAACTTGGCCGCCCAGTTTCGCTACCTATCGCCCCGGCCACGCTGATAGTCACGCCTTACCTATTCGCTGCCACCGGCGAGCGCGACATCTATCAACCGACTGCGGTGGAAGCAGCCAGCGTGCATGTCTTGAATTACGGCATCGGCACGCGCTTCAACGTCCCTTCCTGGACTGCCGATGCTCCCGATACATACGCTTTCGTCGAAGCAAGCAACGGCTATGTCGGTCCGGTGATTGCGCCGATGACCAATAACAGCTCACGAATATTTGCCGGCATTTTGGTTCAGTACTGATATATTCCTTCGCGAGTGACCGCTCGATTGCTCCCCGACGAATCGATCTGTCGAATTTTTTGGCAAGGCGTAGCCGGGTCAGTTATTGGTGCACGCCAACGCCGCGCAGGTAATGTCGTCGGATTGTGGCGCTCCATTGGCGAATCCAGCGACGCGCGTCATCACGTTCTCGACTATCTCTCGTGCCGGTCGACCAGCCACTTCGGAAAGCACCTTTTCCAAACGCTCCATGCCGAACTGGGTGGTCTGGGGGTCTTCGGCCTCGGTGACGCCGTCGGTGTAGAGGAACAGTAAATCGCCTGGCGCGAGTGCCACAGAACGCGGAGGACAGACCAAGCTTTCCATGATGCCAAGCGGCGCGCTTCCCGCCGGCAATTTCTCGTAGGAGCCATTAGCCTTTCGCAAGAGCAGAGGCGGGTTGTGGCCGCAATTGCAGTAGATCAAGCTCCCGGACCTAATGTCGAGCACACCGCAGAACATGGTGGCAAACATCATTTGCTCGTTGCCGGTGACTAAACGCTCGTTGGCTGCAGCGATTTCAGCCCCGAGGTCTCCATCCGCATGCAGCACCACGCGCATAACCGTTTGGGTGATAGCCATGAAGAGAGCGGCCGGAATTCCCTTGCCGCAGACATCGCCGATGGTGAAGGCGACCCGGTTCTCATCCAGCGCGATGATGTCGTAGAAATCGCCCCCAACCTCACGCGCCGGCTTAATCGTGGCGTGAACGTCAAATCGACCCTCGGTGAGGATTGTTGGCAGTGCGCTCGGCAGCATCGCGCGCTGGATTTCGGCGGCGCTTGCCATTTCGGCCTGCTGCCGCCGCTGGCGCACGATCTGCTCGGCCATGCGGCGGAAGCTCTGTGCAAAATCCAGCAGTTCGGGACCCGGTTTTCTCAGCTGGTCCAAAATACTCAAATCGAAGTCATCCCGCTCCAGTGCGGAAACGGCATTCGTGTAGAGGCCGATGGCGTGGTTGAAGCCGGCAATTTGTCCACCAAGCCGACTGATGATCGATCGCAGCAGGCCCGGATCCACATCGCCTGCCCGTAACAAGTGCGCGCGGTCGAGACGTAGAACGCGCGCGCTGCCATCCGCGCGGACGGTCGCTGTCCGCGGCAGTTCGGCAAAGACGCCGATCTCGCCGATCAAGGCGCCCGCGGACACGTGCGCGAGCGGGACTTCCCCATAGGTGGTGTCAACGCGAATTTCCAGTTCACCTTCCAGAACCAGATAGGCGCAATCGCTGCGGTCTCCTTGCCGAATGAGTATATCGCCCGGGCGGAGATCAAGTGTCTCTCCGGTTTGAATCAGGGTCGCGACCGCTGCCGGCGCCAATCGCGCCAGGACGGGATTCGATCGCACCAAGACCGAAGCAGCAGCGTCCACGTCCTTCGTCATTCCGTTGCCGGTCCTCTCCGCAGCCTTGGGTTTATGCCACAAATCTGTAATATTCGAGCATTCTCCGCGGCAGTTCCAAGAGTCGCGCTGCGTTTAGGGGTTCGCCGTCAGGGAGTTGGCCGTGGAAATGGATGTCGAGGAGGCCAGTGGCGGCATCGCTTTCGTCATCTTGCGTGGCCGTCTCGACACCGCCGGCGCCAACGACATCGACCTCAAGTTCAATGGCATTGCGGGCGCCCGTCGCGCCGTCGTCGTCGACCTGTCTCAGGTTGACTTCCTCGCCTCGCTGGGGATCCGCGTGCTTGTGCTGGGCGCGCGGGCAGTCAAGAACAAAGGCGGCAAGCTTGTGATCTTGTCACCCAACGACGGCGTCAGAAGCGCGCTCTCGGCGGCACGCACCGACACATTGATCCCCGTTTTCCCGGATCGCGCCGCAGCCATGGCGGCAGTCACCCGGTGAGCTCCCGTCGAGCGAAGGTCGACTTTGCGAACCGCTCAGGTCGCCTTATGCTCAACGCCCGACACGTGGTCCCCACCCAGAGCCTACGCGAGCGCATGTTTACGACAACTGAATTGGCGGTGGACGCTCTCAGCTCTCATCTTGCCTCTCATATCCGGCGACAATTCGGCTCGTCAGACTCTCGCCTGGCCGATGTGATCTCGTCGGTTACCCGGCTTGCGCTCGAGTGCATCGGAGACTGCGACGCCCTCTATCACAATGTCGAACACACGATGTTGGTGACGCTTGCGGGGCACGACATCTTGAGTGGGCGCGCAACGCTTTCGCCCATATCGGCGGGCGACTACGGGAATTTCATCGCTGCCTGCTTGCTGCACGATGTCGGATACGTCCGGGGAATCCTCAACGGCGACGATGCCGAAGGTTGCGTCATCGACCAAGGCGGGAGGAAAATCCGACTGCCCCGCGGCTCCTCCGATGCAGCACTTACACCCTACCACGTCGATCGCTCGAAGATTTTTGTGTTGAATCGCATCGCCCAGATGGAAGGTCTCGACGCCGCCAGAATCGCACAGACAATCGAATTTACAAGATTCCCGGGAAATACGAGCACAGAGGTTGAGACTTCGGACGAGGAAGGACCATTGTTGCGGGCAGCCGATCTTATAGGGCAGCTCGGGGATCCGCATTATCTGCGCAAGACCAATGCACTCTTTTACGAATTTGAGGAAGTCGGACTGAATAAGCAGTTCGGTTACAAATCACCGGCCGACCTCATCGACAAATACTCGCAATTCTATTGGAACAGCGTATCGCCTCACATCCAGTCCGCGATCCGCTATTTAAATGTAACGCCGAGCGGGCGCCAATGGGTCGCGAATCTCTACAGCAACGTTCTCCGGGCCGAATCCGATCGCTCAGTATCGCAGTGAAGTCGGGAGTAGTCAGGGAAGGAAACAATAATGAGCTGGCTCGATTTCCTCGGCTATGCGGCGTCGGCAACGGTTTTCGCGACGTTTTGCATGAAAACCATGATACCGCTGCGCATTCTTGCAATCGCGAGCAACCTCCTTTTCTGCTCTTATGGATACTTCGGTCACATCTATCCCGTCTTAATTTTGCATCTGGCGCTGTTGCCGATCAACACGATCCGTCTCGTCCAGATGCAAAGGCTCATACGAGAGATCCGCACCGCACAACACGGTGAAATCGCGATTGAAAGTCTACTCCCGTTCATGACGCCGAAGTCGTACAAGGCGGGAGACGCGCTTATTCGAAAGGGAGAAAAGGCCGACCGCATGTTTTATCTGGCGGACGGAACAGTCGAAATCGTGGAAGTCGGCAAGAAAATGTGGGCCGGCGCTGTCATGGGTGAAGTAGGCTTGTTCGCCCGCGACCAGCGAAGGACAGCCACCGTCAAGTGCCTTACCGATTGCCGGGTTTACGAAGTAAGCGAAAGCAAGGCTAAGGAACTCTATTTTCAGGACCGCCGGTTCGGCTTCGCGATGCTGCAACTCATCATCGGCCGCATGTTGGAGAATGCACAAAAAGCCGAGCAGCCCGTGTCCGGATAGCGTGTAACGTTCTGACGGCGGCTGCGATCATTTCTTCTGAAGCTTAGGGGGCGAGCCCGATTGCTCCGCACCCCTACTCCGCCACTGCAGCCCGAAATTTCACGAATCCCCGGGGCGCTGGCTGGGGCGGGAACTGTCACATCGGAAACAAAAAGCGTTTTGTATTCAAGACTTAGCGGATTGTGCATAATCGGCATACCGTCAAAAGTACCGCCGTTTTCCCGGGCTTGTGACGGACACGGGCGAACAGTCCTGAACCAGTCTTGTCCTTCAAACACTTCCGCCGACCACTCGCCCAGGCCAGTTATGAGCGCCCTACCCTAGCCGGAAAGACCAGCAATAATCGTCATTTCCGCGCCCGTTCGCGCGCGTTCGTTCACGTTCGCGTGCAGCGTGGTTATGCGTTCGTTAAAAGCGCCCTCATGGGTGGCACGCAAGACCAAAAGCAATCGAGAGCGGCAAGGGGGTCGCAGCCGACGCGGCGGCACCGCAGCAGCGTGTCGCCCTCGGCTCCCCTTATGCCCGCGCGGTAAAGGCAAACCGATTCGGGAAGATCAACAAAAATTAATGTTTGACTGTGACCCTCCGCACGTCCGCGCACGTTCGTTGCGGCGCTTGCTTATTCGCTCGTCCGAGTCGGCATCACGCGATGCGATTGATCTGAAGTTGTTACGCGACCAAAGTCGTTGGCGCTCCCCGACTGCTGTCAGAGGAGAATGTCATGAAGGCACGCGGTTGGCCGGATCCACCGTCAGAATACTGCCCAACAATCGAGGGGGCAATAATGTCACTTTGGTTGAGGCCACGTGGAGCCGTCCACAGCATCACAAGCGGAAGCCAGCAGGCGCAGCAAACACTGCGCTCACGCGATCACCTCATCAGCGCCAGCGAGCAGTACTAGCGGCACAGTGAGGCCGAGCGCCTTGGCGGTTTTGAGGGAAGTCCCGGCTGAAGCCAGCCGGGACGTTGAGTTTATCCGCTCGCTGGTCCTCTAGGGATCACTTACCGATGGTCGTGGTCATGATCGTGGTCATGGTCGTGGTCGTGGTCATGGTCATGGTCGTGGTCATGGTCATGGTCATGGTCGTGATCATGATCATGATCATGATCGTGGCCATGGTAGCGATATTCCCAGTGACAATGCCTGTAGTAGCCGCTGCCTTCGCAGACCCGATAACGCTCACGATCTCGGTCCTGGACGAATTGGACCAAGCCACTGTAATTTCCAGCCGATGGAGGGCTTATTGGCCCTGCAGTTGCCCGTTCCAAGCCATAAGCCATCGTAGCGGCGGCAATTGAGGTCAGTAAGAGCGCACGCATGCTTCCTCCTGTTGCAAAAGGGAAAACGCCGAACGCAGGGAACTGCTGTGTCATCCAACCGGCATCTTCCGCGATTTTCGTGGGCTAGGAATTTCTAACAGATAAAATACCGATGGGAAACTGGTGGCCGAAGCGGATTTTCGTGGGCTTCAGGTGACCGAGGCCGTAGTCCGGAGTTGGCCGGAAGGACGCGTCGATAGTTCGTTGGACCAGTCGACCGATTCCAGTGCTGCGAGTTCGACGGCTTCGAGCGAACGCCAGGGCGGCACAAAAGATCGGCCGCTTTGCGTCGTGCTCCTTATTGTTGAGTCTCGGCTTTATATTGATGAGTCTAGCAATCGGGGCTTGGACGAACACCGGTCTCACGATTGGCCGTTCGTCACCGGCAGCAAAGAAGCAGTTTCTGACTGCGTAGCGTCTTCAGATGCACCGGACGATAGAGCCCCACCCGTATCATCTGCGCGATGCCGCGCGCATCGTTGCGGTCCGTCTTGTTGATCTGCGCCTTCAGTACCGCCTGCATGTGCCGCGTTTCAACACAGACCACCGGTAACTCTGCTTCGGCGAAAGCGCCGAATAGCCATTGCGATAGCGGTCCGGCTTCCAATCCAATTCGCTGGAAGTGGTAGGCGGGGTTCTTCAGCACTGCCAACAACGCTGCAGGTTCGCTCGCCACCTTCACTTCGCGAACGATCTTGCCCGTGTCATCTACAACGCAGACGCTGGTCTCCTTGACCGAAACGTCCAGTCCAGCAAAATGGTCCATGCTGCGCTTCTCCTTCTGATGCTTGAGGCCGCTCAACCGCGGACCTCGTTTCACCATCAGCCTGAAGCGCAGCACCCAAAATCTTCAGCTATCCACAAGCTGGGTGGCCGATTACCCTATCTCTTACCCCGATCGGGTCCAAATGTCGGCACCGCGACAAGTGACGTGGTGGGCCACTCTCTACCGCACGCAACCGCGGCAAAAGCAGCAAGCCATTTCGCCGTCGGAGTCGGTCACAGACCTGCCCATTGAGGCGTGATACTCTTCCCTGCGTTTGCAGCGAGCAAAGCCGAATGAACGTATCGGCGCCATTCATCGGCCGGCCGGTGGCGACCACGCTGCTGACGATAGGTGTTGCATTCGCCGGCATCCTTGGGTTCTCAAGACTGCCGGTCGCGCCGTTGCCCCAGGTCGATTACCCCACGATCTCGGTGAGTGCGCAGCTTCCCGGCGCCAGCCCAAATACGGTCGCAACCAGCGTCGCGGAACCGTTGGAGCGCCATCTCGGGCAGATCGCCGACGTCACCGAGATGACATCGCAAAGCGGCATCGGTCAGACGCGCATCACGCTTCAATTCGACCTCAGCCGCGACATCAATGGAGCGGCACGCGACGTGCAGGCTGCCATCAACGCCGCGCGTGCCGACCTGCCGGCCGCGCTCAGGACCAATCCGACCTACCACAAAGTCAATCCGGCCGACGCGCCGATCCTCATTCTGGCGCTGACCTCCGGCACGCTGACCCAGGGCCAGATATACGACGCGGCGAGTAACGTTCTGGCGCAGCAGCTTTCGCAGCTCAGCGGCATCGGCCAAGTGATCATCGGCGGCTCCGCGCTGCCCGCCGTGCGCGTCGAGCTCAATCCGCAGGCGCTGTTTAAATACGGCGTCGGTCTCGAAGACGTGCGTGCGGCGCTCGCTTCCGCCAACGCCAACAGCCCGAAGGGAACAATCGACGACGGCGATCAACGCTATCAGATTTACACCAATGACCAGGCGACGAAGGCGTCTGACTACGCGCCGCTGATCGTCGCCTATCGCAACGGCGCGGCGGTCCAGCTGACAGACGTGGCTGCCGTAAACAATTCCGTCGAGGATGTCCGCAACCTTGGCCTGTCGAATGGCCAGCCGTCCGTGCTGGTCATTCTGTTTCGGCAACCGGGCGGCAACATCATCGCCACGATAGACGGCGTGAAGGCCGAACTGCCCACGCTGCAGGCGGCGTTGCCCGCGGACATCAACGTGTCGATTGCGATCGACCGCAGCACGACCATCCGCTCCTCGCTTCACGATACCGAAATGACTTTGGTGATCGCGGTCATACTGGTCACGATTGTCGTGTTCCTGTTCTTGGGCGAAATCCGCGCCACCTTGATTCCGAGCGTAGCGGTACCGGTCTCAATCCTCGGCACCTTCGGCGCGATGTACCTTCTGGGATACAGCCTCGATATCCTTTCCTTGATGGCGCTGACCATCGCGACCGGGTTTGTGGTCGATGATGCAATCGTTGTGCTGGAGAATATCTCCCGTCATATCGAGGCGGGAATGCCGCGACTGCAGGCAGCCTTGCTTGGCGCGCGTGAGGTGGGATTCACCGTCCTGTCAATCAGCCTGTCGCTCGTCGCCGTCTTTACGCCCATCCTGTTGCTCGGCGGCATCCTCGGCCGGCTGTTCCGCGAATTCACCCTCACGCTATCGCTCGCGATCATGATCTCGCTTGGTATCTCGCTGACGACCACCCCGATGATGTGCGCACTGTTCCTGCGCAGCCGGCCGGCCGAACAAGCGCAGCGCCGCCGCACATTATTCGAGCGGGTGCTGGACCGCTACGAGTGGTCACTCGCCTGGGCACTCCGTAACAGCCGGCTCGTGCTCGTAATTTTCTTCGCTGCAATCGCCTTGAACGGACTGCTGATCTACATCGTACCGAAAGGCTTTTTCCCCCAGCAAGACACCGGACGTTTAGTCGGCCGCTTGCAAGCCGATCAGAGCGTCTCATTCAAGCTCATGTCGCAAAAGCTGCGGCAGATGATGGCGATCGTGCAGGCAGACCCGGCGGTGGACCACGTGGTCGGCTACACGGGGGTGGGCAGCGGCGGAGGCTTCGGTCAAATCAACACGGGCTCGGTGTTCGTTTCGCTGAAGCCGTTAGGACAACGTCCTGTAGTCGATCAAGTAATAGCGGGCTTGCGAACCAAGCTCGCCCAGGTCCCTGGCGGACGATTGATCTTCTTTCCCGTCCAGGACATCCGCGCTGGTGGCCGCCAGAGCAGTGCGCAATATGAATACACGCTGCAGGGCGATAATCCCAACGACGTGGCCGTTTGGTCGCAAAAGCTCCTCCAAGCGCTTGAGGCCAGCGGGCTGCTTGCCGACGTAACCTCCGATCTGCAGCAAAAAGGGCTGGAATCTGATCTGGTCATCGACCGCGACACCGCCTCGCGCCTTGGCGTTACGCCTACTCAAATCGACAATACGCTCTACGATGCCTTCGGGCAACGTCAGGTATCGGTCATTTACAGCGCCATCAATCAGTATCACGTGGTCATGGAGATCGACCCGCGCTACACGCAAAATCCCATCTCGCTAAAGGACATTTACGTATCGACCTCGGGCGGTGGCGCTTCCGGGACGCAAACCTCGAACATCCCGGCACGCTCCATTACCAAGATAGGTACCACAGCCGCCACCAGCTCGACGGCGGCGGCAAACGCCAACAACAATTCGGCGGAAAACGCAGCCATCAATGCGCTTGCCACCGGCGGCAAGAGCAACACTTCGGCTGGCGCCGCTGTCAGCACTGCGCAGGAGACAATGGTTCCGCTCTCGGCCGTGAGCCACTACCAGCCAGGCAACACACCACTGTCGGTCAATCACCAGGGACTGTTTGTTGCGTCCACCATATCGTTCAACTTGCAACCCGGCGCAACCCTCGGCGAGGCGTCGGCTGAGATCGCCAACGCCGTAAACCAGCTCCACATGCCGGCCTCGATTCACGGCAGCCTTACCGGCACGGCGCAGTTGTTCGCGCAGTCGCTGACCAACGAGTTGGTCCTGGTGGGTGCCGCGATTGCTGCAGTCTACATCCTCCTAGGCGTGCTCTACGAGAGCTACGTCCACCCCATCACCATTCTGTCGACACTGCCCTCAGCCGGCGTCGGCGCCTTCCTCGCCCTGATGCTGTTCCGCACCGAGTTCGATATAATTGGAACGATCGGCGTGATCTTGCTCATTGGCATCGTCAAAAAGAACGCGATTATGATGATCGATTTCGCCATCTACGCGAAGCGATCGCAAAATCTGAACTCTTACGATGCGATTTTTCAGGCCTGCCTGCTGCGGTTCCGCCCGATCATGATGACCAC
>Ga0070731_10005084_pt1 | contig 10991 bp, 12 predicted proteins | sample Coa_R1_2_FD_66448 | JGI IMG/M metagenome (GOLD analysis project Ga0070731, IMG submission 66448) | Surface soil microbial communities from Centralia Pennsylvania, which are recovering from an underground coalmine fire - Coalmine... | ecosystem: Environmental > Terrestrial > Soil > Unclassified ... | reverse complement strand
TTTTTCATCGCCATCTGGCGCTCGATATTTTCGATTTCCACCGTCGCGTCGTCGACCAGGATGCCGACGGCGAGCGCCAGGCCTCCGAGCGTCATGATGTTGATCGTCTGACCGATGGCGCTCAGAACCAGCAGAGAGGTGAGAATCGAGAGCGGAATGGAGATCGAGATGATCAGGGTGCTTCGCCAACTGCCCAGGAACAGAAGAATCATGGCGGCGGTCAGGCAGGCGGCGATGGCTGCTTCGCGGACCACGCCCTGGAGGGAAGCCTTCACGAAGATCGATTGATCGAACAGAGGCTTGATTTGCAGCGCCGATGGCAGGGTCGCCTTGATTCTCGGCAAAGCGTGGTAAATCGCGGAGACGATCGACAGCGTCGATGCGGCGCCGGATTTCTCCACCGTCAGGAGGACGCCGCGCTGTCCGTCCTGGCGCACAATGTTCTGCTGCACGGCGTATCCGTCCCGCACGTGGGCGACATCCTGGATGTAAACTGTTCCGCCATTCGCTACCTTGACTGGAACGTGATTCAGCGCGTCGACGACGGAGGGAGTGCCGTTCAGCGCCACGTTATACTCCGTACGCCCGATTTTCGCGGTGCCCGAAGGTAGAATGACGTTCTGCGCATTGACGGCATTGACGACGTCAAGCGGCGACAGCCCCTTGGACATCAATTGCTGCGAATCGATATCCACCATCACCTGCCGGACCTTGCCGCCATAGGGAATGGGAATCGACGCGCCCTGAATCGTCGCCAGTTGAGGGCGGATGAAGTTCACTCCCAGGTCGTTCAACTGCTGCTCGGATAGTCCGTGGCCGCCCAAACCCAGTTGTACGATCGGCACGGACGAGGCGTCGTAGCTCAGAACCAAAGGCGGCGTAATCCCCGGAGGAAACTGTTTCAGGCCCACCTGAGCTTCGGCGATAACGGCCGAGATCGCGCCATTGATATCGGCGCTCGGCTGTAGAAAGACCTTCACGACAGCTACGCCGTTGTAAGACTGCGACTCGATGTGCTCGATGTTATTGACCGTCGTCGTCAGCGACCGTTCGAAGATCGAGACGATTCGCGTTTCCATTTCGGAAGGCACCAGGCCGGTATAGGTCCAAATGACGCTGATAACGGGAATATTGATGCTCGGGAAGATATCGACGGGCGTGCGCAGCAGGACTACCGGGCTGACCAGCAGCAGAACCAACGCAAGCACGATGAACGTATAGGGGCGCGCGAGAGCCAACTTAACTATCCACATATCGCTTCTCCGTGTGCTCCATAGGCCGTCTCACGTGAGAAACCGCTTCTTCGTATTTTGTCGACCAGAGTTGTTCGTTTCAGGCCCAGGCGCGCCGCGGCGCCGGCCTTGCCGGCAACTACCCAATTGCTCTCTTCGAGTGCGTGGAGAATGTGCTCCCGCTCCGCTTCCGCCAGGGTCATGTTGTCCTTCTGAACCGGGAGCCGCTCTGGTAGGGAAGGCATCTGCAAGATATCGGCTTGGGACAGGATGACCGCCCGCTCGATGAAACTCTGCAGTTCACGAACATTCCCGGGCCAGCGATAACGCTTCAGCGCAGCCATAGCGTCCTTCGACACTCTCGAGATCTCCTTCAACATTCGGGTGGCGGATTTGCGCGCAAAGTGAGCAACCAGCATCGGAATGTCGTCCGGTCGCCGACGCAGCGGCGGAAGTGAAATAGGGAAAACGTTGAGCCGGTAGTAGAGATCGATTCGAAAGCGTTTCTCGGAAACCAGCGCCGCGAGGTCTTGATTCGTCGCTGCAATCACCCGCACGTCCACCTGACGAGTGAAGGTACTGCCCAATCGCTCGAACTCCTGCTCTTGCAGTACTCGTAACAGCTTTGGCTGCAACTCCAGGGGGATATCGCCGACTTCATCCAGAAACAGCGCGCCGCCATTCGCGGCCTCGAAACGGCCCAACTTCTGCATCACAGCCCCAGTGAATGCGCCCTTTTCGTGGCCGAAGAGTTCGCTCTCCAGTAGCCCGGAAGGAATCGCCGTGCAGTTCAACTTAATGAACGGCCGATTGCGGCGATTGCTGTTACTATGAATCGCGTTGGCGATAACCTCTTTGCCCGTGCCTGTTTCGCCCTCGATCAGTACCGTGGAATCGGTCGGGGCAACGATGCGAACCTGGTCCAACACGTCGCGGAGCGGCCGGCTCGATCCCACGATGCCTTCGAAGTCGCTTAGTGGGGAATGACCAACTGGTTCGAGATATTCGTCGAGGTCGACGTACCACTCGTAGGCCGGCTCCGCCTCAGCTCGCTTCAAGACGACTACGCTACTTGAACTCATTCGTCTACCCTCCCAAGTGAAAGCCCGTAAAGCTTTCGAATACACCCTGATTGTCGGGCGGATGTTGTTCGCCGTCCACCCTCGATGGAACTTCTGTTCTTTGACTGAATGGTAAGGTCGCGCAACCCCTCTTTCGAGGGGCACTTGGCTACTCACCCCGATCCCGCACTGCTGTATGAGTTGCTTGGCAACGGTCATGTCTTTACTGCCTTTTAAGCCTGGGCCGTGGCAACCCGGAGGCTGGCTCCCGTCGGCTGCGTTGCATCGGTTGAGCTTGTCTTGAAGCTTTCCATGGCTCGCTCAAACATGCGGAGAGCGAGTCGGGCCTTGAGAATTGCTGTTCTTTCGCTGTCGCGGAGCGCGGCATCGTTCAAAGAAACCATTTCGTAAAACTCGATGAGTTGTTGCATTATCTTCACCTGCTTCAGATGTTGATCGAGCTCAGTTCGTGAAGCTCTCGATCACAATTCGATTCTGTGGCGGATATTGTTTTTTGCCCACCCTCGATGGGACTTCCGCCTGGCGCCCGGATCGTAAGGTCGCGCGACACCCCTTTCGAGGAGGGCGCGACTAGAACAATGAGGGCAACTTTAGATTCACTGAGATATGTGGTCTTGCGGTGAGGAAATGCGAATCCGCTTGCGTCCGAAGAGACGGGCATCGACAGACCAGGCGCCGGGGCCGAGCATGGCGAGGGCAGCCCCGAGCGCGGCCAGCACGAGGTGCATGGAGGCGATGCTAAAGGAGAAAAGCAGGAGACACAGCTCGGAAAAAGCCATGAGCGCGCCCGCGACCGGCGTCCAAAGCCCTACGATCAAAAGCGCCGAACAGACGGCCGCGAGTAATTGCAGAATCTCGTTTAACGGTGCCGTGAGCGGCAACGGCCCGGCGCCAAATTGCACGAGCGGAATTGCCATTATCGCGCGCAGAAATACCAATCCGGTTCCTGGCCAACCTTCCGGAAATGTTGAAAACAGCCGTTGCACAAATGGTCCTGCTTTTAGGCTACTTCCGGTAGCGGCCGGTCGGTACCCCGAAAAGCGGAGTTGGCCAACACCCCTTTCGAGGTGCCTAAAGGTCGATGATGCCGCGCTTCAACCCTATCGTCACAGCGTGCGTTCGGTCGTTGGCGCCGAGTTTGGCAAGGATGTTCTTGACATGACCTTTTACGGTCTCTTCCGTGATGGCGAGCTGGGCTGCGATCTCTTTGTTGGCGTTTCCGCCGGAAATGAGGCGAAGAACCTCTATCTCCCTGCCCGACAGACTCTCATCCGTCGCGTGCTCGGCAAGTTGAGACGCGACATCGGGTGGAATTCTCTTGTGTCCGGCATGGACGAGTCGAATGGTGTCCAGAAGTTCCTTACGTAGGAGATTCTTGAGCAGGTACCCTTGGGCGCCCGCCTTGAGCGCGCGCAACACTTGCACGTCTCCCACGTACGTGGTGAGCACGATGATTCGCGCCCGAGAAAATTCGCCACAAATGGCGATGATGGCATCAACGCCGTTCATCTCGGGCATCTGCAAATCCATCAATGTTATATCCGGCTTGTGGAGTCGAAACTGCTCGATCGCCTCGCGGCCATTCGACGCTTCCGCTACGAGTTCCATATCGGGTTGAGCGGTCACAAGCTTCGCGATTCCGTCGCGAAGAAGGGAATGGTCGTCTACCGCGAGAATGCGAATCGGTTTACTGGTCATTGCCGCCTTCTTTGCGTTTCCGAAACAGGGGAAACCACCCGCGGTTGCTTGGAACGGCGTAAGCGATCGTTCCCGGAATACTCAGATCCACCTCCGTACCGGCTCCCGTTTGGCTCCAAATTTCGAGATGTCCGCCGATCTGCTGAGCGCGCTCGCGCATACCCTGCAAGCCCCAGTGTCCTTGCCGCCCCGTTGCCGCAACGGTGGAATCGATTCCCGTTCCATCGTCGCGAATTCGTAACCGCAATTGGCGTTCTGCGTATGTGATTTCTGCTTCAATTGTGGTAGCCTTGGCGTGCCGGAAAGCGTTTTGCAAAGCTTCGCGCGCGATGCGGTAAATGTCGTCTCGAACGATGGGATGCAACTCGTGTGGTTTGCCCTCTACCGAAACGCGCACTGCGCCTGCAACATTTTTCCGGTCCCGGCCGCCCAGTTCCTCCCCTAGAGCGGCGATCGCCTGAGCCAATTCGTTGGTGACGGTTGTAGAAGATCGCAGATTCTGGATTGCGTTTCGGCCCTCGAGGATGGCTTGGTCGGCATGATCGAGGGCTTCTTCCAGCGCCTTTTTCGCTGCGCCGGGTGGAAGCATATCGCTCGCGGACTGGAAATGCAGCATTAAAGCCTGAAAGCTCTGCAGCAGCGTGTCGTGGAGTTCGCGGGCAATCCGCGTCCTCTCAGCCAGGCGCTCCTCGAATCTAACCGACACCTGAGCCTCGGTCATCTTTCGGACGCGCGACACCATCGCGGTAATCACCCAAGCCGTTACCAGGAACGCAACGCTCGCAACAATGGCAAGCGGGTTCTTGGACCCGGCTGTTGAGAACAACGGAACAAAGTAGTACTGCAGCAGGAAAACCGCAATCAAGGAGACGGCAACTGACGAACCAAACCCTGCCCTGAGCGAGACGAAGACAACAGCAATCAAATAGAGCAGCGAAACCGCACCGGGTTGGAGATCGAGACGGACAGCGGCAAAAGTGATCACCAGCAGACCGGCCACCCCAAGCCCGAATTGTTTGGCCGACGTCACGATTCCGGAGCGCTCCATCGTCCCCTCAAGTCACGCATGTCGAAAAGGTAGATCCCTAATTGATTTTAAGATGCAACGTTACCGTCGGAGGAGACGGGGTGATGGCGTTGCCGTCAGCTAACCAACAGGGAGCGCGGAGCGTAATCAGTGCCATCTCTTTTGAAATCAACACCAGGCTTGCGGTTCTGATGTTGCTCCTCTCTCTTGCGATAGGCAGCCCGGGCACCGGTATTGGAAGGGCGGTCGGGTGCCAAAGGAGAATGACAATGATTGCGGGATTGCCGAGGGCCGCAAGGTACAGAGGGCGTTCGAGCACAGAGGACATCCTGAACAAGACCGAACGGAGTACAGCCGTGAATCTCGCATGGCCCGACTCACCGCCACCGCTCAAGGCACGAGCCTCCATAGCCCCAATGAGCAGAAGGGCTTAGGTGCGACTCGCAATGACTTTCGGCGGGCACCCCGCGGGCAGGCGCGGTCGCGGTGCAAGACGCTCGGCGCCGGGCCGGGCCGGCCCGCTTCGCCCCGCCGACGGGCACCGTTTCGATCTTGGCTATTGGGTGGAAAAGCTTAATCGCCACTGATTCTGCACTCGAATTGACGGCCTGTTGCTCGAGTATAGTGGCGCTCAAAGAGCATGTAGCAAACGGGTCTCCGGATTTGGCGCTGTTGGATTTGACAACGGGGCTGACGTTTGCCGCTCTGCTTGAACTGCGGAATCAAGCGCCGGACTGCAAGCTCATACTGTGGACCAACTCGCTTGCAAGTGATTTTGCGCTGCAGGCGCGGACCATCGGTATTCGCGGGATCCTCAGCAAGACGTTGCCATTGGAGGCGCATCGGGAATGTCTGCACCGAGTCTATTCCGGCGAGTTGTGGTTCGAAAAGCACCTCACGGACGGTTTTCGCGTCGTCCGCCGCGTGAAACTAACCCAGCGGGAGGGCCAGTTGGTGGCCATGCTGGCGTGTGGCCTAAAGAACAAAGAAATCTCCTTAAAGTTAGGGATCACGGAGGGTACAGTTAAGGGTCATCTGTATCATCTTTTTCAGAAGTCCGGTGCCAACAACCGCTTTGACCTGGCTCGTCGGGGCCTAGAGGCTCGCAGCGTGGCAGGGATTTCAGCAGACGCTGCGCTCCTTGGTGATGGATCCGGTATGCCGTCATTTAGGGCGTCAAGCAATGGATTAGGATTTGTCGATCCTCATGAAATCAAAACTCACTGAACGATACCCAGGCGCCACCGCAAGAAGGGTTGGCTTGGTGACTTGCGGCCCATCCCGTTTGCGTTAAACAAACGCTAAATAACGCTAATCAGAGGATACGCTCCTCCTAAACCGTCGGCGGCCATTCGTCGGGGACCGCCTATTTAGTACGGGTGAATAACAGGTCGAAGTGCCAACCGGTGCACGGCAGCGAATCGCCGCGGCCGCGCTCTGCTCGTCCGCAGGAAATCCTTGGTCGAGCGAGTTGAAGTCCAAAACGCGAAGTTCGAGACGTAGCCAATCTGGGTACTCAGTTTGGACACCCGACGGCGATTCGCACGGGGCCTGCTGAAAACAAATATGCGTGCACGGTTCGATCACAGTGTCACCAGGGCCGCAAAAGTTCGAAACGTATCCAAACTGGGGAGCCAAATTCTTCAAACACTTACAGGCAAAAAACCCAACGCAAATTTAGCACTTTGGCCGAACTGTGGGGACTTTTGTGGGGACTCCACTTCAATACTGTTGGCACTCCTTCAAAGAGCCAAACCGTAGTTGAACGAAATGATTGCCGCACGGCGATTCTTTTCGGTCGGGACAAGTCGGGACAGTCGGGACAAGGCCGTAAATATTGGGCCTCGTGCGCCCGAGTCGTTTTCGCATTGTCGGGACAGTCGGGACAAACAAATCACGCCTGCCTCGCCGCGAACCCGCCGTGTCGACGACAAAGAAGCCCTCCAAAGGGAACTCCTGTGGTCTCCAGTTAGTGAAAGCCTCGCTGCACGCTAGCAGCACCGAGCGCTTCTTAATAGTAGATAACCACTTTTTGATGCAGTAGTTTACATAGATTCTGTTCGCGCTTATAATCTGAGCACGCAACGGCGAAAGGCGAACGCTTCCCGGTATTGGAGACACGAGAGCCATGAACATCGAGATATGGCCCATTGACCGTCCGAAAGATTGCCCGAGAAATGCGCGCAAATGGTCCGCCCAGGCCATCGCCAAAGTGGGTGCCTCGATCCGAGAGTATGGATGGCGTCAGTCAGTGGTAGTTGACTCGAAAGAGGTCATTGCCATCGGCCACCTTAGACGCGCGGCCGGCAAGAGCATCGGCCTAACTGAGTGCCCGGTGCATGTGGCCAGCGACCTGACACCGCAGCAAATCCGCGGCCTGCGCCTGGCTGACAACCGGACGAACCAGGAGTCCGTGTGGGATGACGAATTGCTCTCGCTGGAATTGCAGGAACTCGCTGCGGCCGATTTCAATTTGGAACTCACCGGGTTTGACCCCCGCGAACTAGAAGAGCTTCTCACCCTCCCGGAAAACGACGAGCAAGCCGACATTGCGCCGCCGCTGCCAAAGAATCCTGTTTCCCGACTTGGCGATCTGTGGGCACCTGCAGCCGCTCCTCGGCGCCATTCGATGCCCGTTCCGCCACCTGATCCCGATGCGCCCCAGGACTCCGGTGTTGATTGCGCCGGTTGCCGCACAACCAGAATCGCTCACTGCCGGCGCGAGATCGCAGCCATCGAAGCGCAACTCCGGGCCGGGCATCCGGACGTAGCCGGGCTGTGCTTGGCTCTCGCGGACTGGCACGCGGAGTTGCGCCTGATTTTAGGTCTTATCGGGAGCTAAGACCGGCCTCCAATAACGCGTCGGCTGGTGCAGCCGGAATAGCCGCCGCTGCGCCACAGTTGGCCAACGTCCGCGCCGGCGAGCGGTCCGGAGGCCATGGCTGCGTCGAGCATGTCTACCTAGCTGGGACAGCAGTTGGCCGAGGGTCAAAAAAAGGAGAGCAGATGGAGGAGGAACTGCTCTCCTGTTTCAGAGACGCCGCGTTCGAGACGGCAGGGTTAGTTACCGTCCACCCGCCATCTTCGCGTAGCGATGGTATGCAGTCAACGCTATCTTCGGGGAAGATGTGCTGCCCAGCCCGGTTTTCGCAGGTTCTGGTATGCGGCCAGAAGCAAGAACACCCGCCGCAGCCAGAGCTGGGCGGGTGCAGAGGAAGCGGAGTGATGCTACTTCGGAAGGCGATAACTCCGCTCACCTCCTTCGGGCTTGAAGCTCTCGACCGCGTACCCCGCCTTCTTCATCGAGCCGGCCATGAAGCCGCGAACAGTATGTCGGAGCCATCCCATTGCCTCCATAATCTCGGTGATGGTGGCTCCGTTTTTCCGCTGCAACATCCCGATGACTTCGGCCATCTTGCTTCCGGCCCTCGGGCCGTCCGCTTCTCCCGTCTTGGCTGCCGGCTTCTTTCCCTTCGCGGCAGCCTTGGCCGGAGACGCGGCTTTGGCAGGGGTGGCCTTCTTCCCCGGCTTCCCCTTCGCCGGCGTGCCCTTGGCGCCCTGTGCGCGACCGGCGGCCTTCTTGCCGGGCTTCGCCTTCGCTGCCGCAGCGTCGGATTTCGCCGCTACCGGATCCGTGGCAAGCAGCTGGCCGAGCTTTTCAACGCGCGCCCAGATCTTGGCGGCAGCCGTCTTCGGGTCCTTCAGGGCCTTTATCGGTTTCACCCCCGGGAGGCTGTTGTACGTCGCAATCAAGCGCTCTGCCGGCCAACCGGCGACCAGCTCCGCGAGTTCCTTCTGGTCCGTGAAGAGATCGAAGGGCGTCGTGGTGGCGGCATTGGCCGCCTCAGCGGTGGCAAATGCGGTGATGTTGTTTTCGTTGTCGATGGTGAAAATCGTCATTTTTGTTTCTCCTTTTCCGCGCGATTCGCGGACACCACATGTGATTGATCGGAAGCTGTTGAAATGCAAGGTCTTTGTGAAATAAATCGACAACGGCGAAGGGCTGCCGATGGGCTCCGCCAGGATGTCCGAAAATGTCTGGAAATGTCGCAGAATTGAGGCCAAAACAGGAAGAAGCAATCCTCGCGCTCCTGACCACCGCCAACGTGGAACAGGCTGCCCGCGCCGTTAATATCACGCCCAGAACGTTGCATCGGTGGCAGCAGGAGCCGGCGTTCGACAAGGCTTATCGCCGGGCCCAGCGGATGGCGTTCAGACAGGGGACGGCGCGGCTGCAACAGGCGTCTGGTGCAGCGGTTTCCTCCATCCTGAAGATCATGGTGGACCCGCACGCGGCGGCATCCACAAAGCTCCGAGCCGCCGAACTGGTGTTGACGCACGGAGCAAAGGCCATCGAGATCGAGGATATCGATGCTCGCGTCACGGAACTCGAACGAGCCAACGAGGAGAAGAAGCGATGAGGGCGATCAGCAGACGGCTGGAGCGTGTCGAGGAGAAAATGCGGCCGGCACTGGAGGCGGCGCGGAAAGCTGCCGTTCCGGTAGGCCCGCCGGCGGTCGAGGTACTTAGAGCTAATCTCGCGCGCATGGGAATCGAGCCGGGACCAGGCGAGAGCCTGGCTGAGACGACGGCGCGAGCGATGGGCATCAGCAATTTGGAACTGCGGCGGCAGTTGATGATGCGGGCGGGGTCGTGATGCGGGGTTCAGTCTGCGTTTCCGTTCGAAGGTGATATGTGGCGATAACGCCGTTCTTCTCAAAGGAAGGAAATTGGCAACCACGCGCAGCCCTTAGTAGACAAGCGTGGCGGCTTCGCGCCAGGACCCACATTGCGGCAGCTACCGGAACGCGAGCGGCGCGAAACGCCATGCGCCTGAGGGGTGGCAACAAGAGCAAACGCAGCGTATGTTTCTGATCGACAAAGACGGAGAACGGCCGGTTTGTACGGATTGCCGCAAGCCATTTGCCGCGACCGCGAAGCAGATCGCAGCAATCCGGCGCCGGTGGCCCGAAGTCGTGGTAGTCTGCCGGACCTGCTATCAAAGGAGGCGCGCACGGTTCGCGCGGCGGCGACATGCCGTCTAACGCTGCAACCAATGCCGTCTTACAGTCTTATAAAAGAACCCGGTCAAATTGTCCGGACCATGCGGACAAATTGTCCGCACCAACTGCCACGATAAGGGGCTGGGGAAAGATGCCAAGGGACGTTCTGCGCAGTGATCTGACACCGGCGGCGAAGCTGGTATTTGCGGCCCTGGCGGCCGAATTGTTCCGCCGTGAGACCGTCGAGATGACATACAGCGAAATCGGCGCCTGCTGCGATGTGGGCGAGCGCCAGGTGCGGCGAAGCGTGAAAGCGTTAGTGGCAAAAGGGCTTGTGGAGCGGCGAGGTCTATCGGCAGGGCGGGTTTTTCAGTACCGGCTGCTGCACGCGGAATTCAGCAGTACGAAGGCGGAATCTCCGATGGGGGAGAGGTCCGTTGAGGCACCCAAGGCCATGCTGGCCTGTGCCAAGTGCCACTTGCCACGCCCGCGCTTACACCGCTCCGGCCTCTGCCGCGGCTGCAAGGCCGACATGGATCTGGCGATGGAGGTGCGCGCTGTGTGCGCGGAACTGGGGCCTGGCGCATCTTTCGAACAGATTGGCGAGCGCCTGAAGCAAATCGCCGAAGACCGTGGGCGTAAGCGCCTGACGGCTCGCGTGCGGCGCGTGATCGAGGCGGTGGCGTGAAGTGAGGAGCGCTAATGCGCGCGTTTGACCGACGTCTACGCCGGCTTGAGGTCGGCCTGTTGCCTCCCGGGCAAACGGAATCCTCGCGGATGTACTGCGAGGTCATGCTGGAGGTTAGCCGCAACCGCGCACGTCGGCTCGGATTACCCATGCCCGATTCGGTTCCGGGCCTGGAATGGACGCACCAAATTAACAGTCTCGCCGAGATCATCCTGAGGTCGCAGGGGCGCTGGCGCGACGAACCAGCGAAGTCGGTAGAAA
>Ga0070731_10005083_pt1 | contig 10994 bp, 3 predicted proteins | sample Coa_R1_2_FD_66448 | JGI IMG/M metagenome (GOLD analysis project Ga0070731, IMG submission 66448) | Surface soil microbial communities from Centralia Pennsylvania, which are recovering from an underground coalmine fire - Coalmine... | ecosystem: Environmental > Terrestrial > Soil > Unclassified ... | reverse complement strand
CTTTTGCCATTGATACTGATATTGATAAGGCGGGTTTCCTCCGACGGTGACATTCAACGTGACCGTCGTCCCGGCAAAAACCGTGTTGGATGGCGATGCGTTGGGGAGCAGGGGATAGACAAAGGGACCAGCCGACCAGTTTCCTGTCTGATAGACCGCAATGTCCGCTGGTCTCAGCGCGATATTTGCGATCATCAAATCCTCAATCCAACCCTTGAAGTTCACATCGGAAGTTGTCTTGCCAACGATAAATCCCGTGGGCTGGACATTAGGCGTCGTCGGTATTCGGCTGCCGACATTTTGCCCGTCGAGATACATCGTTTCATTCGTGCCGTCCCAGGTCACCACCACGGCGTGCCAGTTGCTATCCATCGGATTGCCAGTTGTGCTGGCGATAAAATCGTTGTTGTACCAGTAGTCATCCAAACTGTTCGGGCCATTCAAACGAAAGTCATTGGCTTCGCTGGTGTTGTTGATGCCCCAGCCAACGAAGCCGCCATTGTTCGGGCAGCCGATGTCAATCTTCTCCCACAAGGCGATGCTGAAGGGATTGGAATTGGTCGGCACACCATTGGGAAATACGCCCGAGAGGGTGCTCATCGTGCTGTTGCCATCCAGATATAAGGCTCCTCCGAACAATCCGGCGCTGCTATACGTGGGCGCGCCGCTGGCTGTTGTCAGGTTGTTGGCGAAAGCGCTGCTGTCGAGACCGAGGTTGGCAGAATTGTTGAATTGCCAGTAGCCGACAGTTATCAAGTTCACGGCATTAGTGGAGGACACGGTGATGAGAGAACTGGTGCCGGTCACACCACTGACAGTCGCGCTAACGGTCGCCGTGCCGGGACCCACCGTCGTGATCAAGCCCGAACTGCTCACGGTGAGGACACCTGGGTTACTGCTGGTCCAATTGGTGGCGAAGCCCGACACCGGCGCATTGGCCGCCTGCAAAAAGTTTGCGCTGACCGTCGCCTGCTGACTCGTATTCCCCAGCACATTTGTATTGGCAACCGCGACTGCAACTGATGTAGGCGTAAGATTTGTCACCACGATATTTGGACCCGCGGCCGAGCTGACGGCGATATATAACGGCGAAACGGCAGCGTTCCAGATGCGCAACTCGTCAATGTTACCCGCAAACATCGGATCCCCTCCGAACTCATCGCGTCCGATCCAGTTGTTGAAAGTGACTCCATAGTTCGAGGGCGCAAGGTTCGTGGGAATCGTCGCAGTGCCGACCAGCGTGCCATTCAGGAATAGTTTGGCATTCGTCGATGCTCCGTCGTACGTCAGCACAGCATATTCCTCCGTGTTTAACGGCAGCGGCCCGGCGGAATCAACGACATCGATCTCATCGCTACCAGTCAGATTGAAGGCCGCCCGAAAATCATTTCCGCCGCTGTGCGGGATCAACGAGATGTAAGCTGTGCCGCTGTTCGGCGGTTTACCTGGGCCGGCGGCGCTATCGCCAAAACACCACGCTTCCGCCCACACGCCGCCAGCGTTGTCCGTCAGCCAGCATTCAACCGTGATTGAAGTGTCGTTGGTGACAATCCCATTAGGCAGCGAGACGTAGCCGGAAGGAGTGGCTGAATTGCCTCCACCTGGGAGCACCAATGCATTATTGGCAATCGATGCATTTCCCACGAGTGTCCCGGCCCAGGCCGCACCGCCGACGGAATCAGCTGCGTTACTGGTAAAACTGTAACGATGCTGCAGGACTTGCGCCTTCGCCCAACAACAGAAGAATAGAAAAACCAGCGTCAATGCGGAAAGTTGACGCGACAACGTACAAGGTAATCGCTTTCGCAAGCGTGTGTTTTTCATAATTGCTTGCGCTCGATTCTTTTCGATCACCCCATTTGTCGAGGGTGAGATTGTTTGCATCTGCACTGCTTTATATCGCCGTGGCCCCGGCAACGCGCCGACAGACCCTTGATCATCAAGAGGCGTATACTGGCCCTGATGACGGCGACTTTATCATGGAAGCATGAATTTTGTCGTGTGGCATAAAATGACCACAAGCGGCATTGCATTTGAGATGAGCCTACCACAACTGGCGGCGTAGCTTCGGATCAAAATAAATGTGATAACGTTCCCCCTCTCCGAACGTATAAAATGGCCGGAACGCCCCCCGAGCAGGCAAATCGTCCTGCGCGTAAAAAACTCCGGATCGGTTTTCCGCCGGCTTGAAATACGAAATGAGCGCCTCGTCATTTCCCGGAATTGCCGGCAGCGGATCGTGTTGAGCTTCCTGCGCTAAAACCACCGGCCCGCGCATGACTGCCACGCGATCGGGATGTTGTTTATCCACCGGGACTCGACGCAGCTTCAGCGGAATCCGGATTTCCACGTTGTCGCCATTCTGCCAGGCGCGCTCCAGCACAGCCCACTCGCCCGCCTTGGCGGCGACCTGCTGCTCGACACCGTTCACTTTGACCGCAACGTCGCTGGCCCATTGCGGCACACGGAACTTCAAGGGAAAACGAACACCACCGGTCAGCTCCAATTTCAGCGAGGTTATCTCGGATTCCGGGTAATGGGTGTCCTGCACGAGCCTTACCTCGGTGTTTCCCACTTTCCAGGTCACTTCCGACGGGACGTATAGATTGACGTATAACGCTTCGCTATCCCGCAAGTAAATCAGGTTGTGATATTCGGTCACGTCCTGAAAGTAGGTCCCCGAGCAGCAGGTAAAATTACTTTGATCATACGCTTTGAGCGCGCTGCCCAAGGCGTAACTCGAATAATAGAAGTTGCGCCCACCGGTGGTGATTGGCAGGGCTGAGCCGATGCCATTATAGAACAGTGTTTCGATCCAATCGCCATAACGCGCCTCGCCCGTAAACCGCATCAGATATTGGGAAAGCTTGAAACCCGCCCATGTGCCGCAGGGGGTTTCAAAGTTATCGATCCGCTCTTCAAGCGAGTCGCCCAGCGCGCCGTCGTCCGGCATCAGCTTTTCCGCCGGGCCGTACCCGCCGGTGGCGTAGCACTGGACGTTTTGAAAGAAATCGTAACCGTGCCGGATTGCTTGGAGATACTTCGGATCGCCGCTGACGGCATAAGCCATGGCCGCGCTGCTGAACGTATTGAGATGGCTATAAGCGTGGAACCCGTGAACGTCCGTCGGATTCGATGACGTTATGAACTTTTCCCAATACTGTGGATAAAGCCACACCTCGGCAAACTCCCGATACTTCTCTTTGCCCGTGGCCTGATAGGCACGATACAGATTTTCCGCCAGTGTGTACCACTCCAACGGATCGCCCTGCGTCAATCTCACGGTCAGATTTTGCGCCGGCACGCGGGCACGATTGAGATTGGCGATCGCGTAATCGGTGATGTTCTCCAGAAATTCCAGCGCCTTCGGATGAGCGGCGTATAGATGCATGTCTACCAGACCGCCAATCATTTTCTCAAAAGCGTAATGCCGAATGGGTGTGTTGTGGATGGTCTTTCCCCACTCGGTTACCAACAAAGAAGCTTTGTCTCGCAGCGCTTGGTCATCATTGACTCGGGAAGCCCGTGCCATGGCCATCAGCCACTGACCGAAAGTCTCGTAGGAGTTTTTGTTCAACCACCCGCCGAGCGGCTTTCCCGGTGCGGACAATCCGGCTTCCGCGCGGAACCCATGTAGAATATCGTCATTGGAAAGACTTAAGTAGAAATCGCGCGCGTCCGCATATTGCTTTTGCCAGCGGCTGGGCCGCAGTTTCACACCAACGAAGTCAAACGACTGCAGCACGACTTTGCCGGGCGACGCAGCTCCCGCATCCGAAGTTCCCGCCCCAAATGCCACACCACCGGCAACCGCAGCGGAAGCCATGGTCATCGTTCCGAGGAAATCACGACGTGTGACTCCAGAACATGTTGATTGGGATTTGTTTTTCAAGATATACTGATGCGATGTGCTCAAAAAGTGGCCATCGAAACTTCTGCGAATTATTTAACTTCGCGACGCAAGAAAGAGCAAACGCCAAACACATCCAACGTTGTGGCCATTTCATGCCACATGACGCCTCGTCAACCGGCAGTATGATGGCAGCATGTTCTTCAAGTCGAAGCGCAGGATCTGCGTAGAAGCCGCGAACTCCGCATCCTGATTTGATTTGAACCCGTCGCGTCAATAATCACCTGTCACCACAACCCCCAATGAAAACTTCAGAAGCTACTAAACCACGCACAAACGGAAGGTTCTCCCCGCCCAGGATTGGCGGAGCTGTGCTTAAAGGCCTGATTGCCCTGGCTCTTTTCGCAATGCCGTGCTTGCTCTCTGCCCAAACCTTGTTGCACCGCTACAGTTTTGCGACCGACGCTTCCGACTCCGTTGGAGGGCCTGCCTGGAACGGCACGGTTGTTGCGCCCAGTGGCGGGACCGTCGCTACCATCGCCAACGGCCTGACTCTCCCGGGCGGCGGCGGTGGCGGGTTTTCAGGTTATGTATCTCTGCCCAACGCAATATTGACCGCCACCACCAACCTGACGGTTGAAGTCTGGGCCACACAGAATACCGGAAATACCTGGGCGACAATCTGGTGCTTTGATAACAGCACCGCACAGAATTTCCAGTTTTGCCCGGACCCCGGCAGAAATAACGGCAACATGATTGTGGATATTAATCCAAACAACAACGAGGCCGATTTGTCTTCGCCGACGCAATTCCCGAATGGCACAGAGGAATACGTTGCCATGACCTACAACAATTCATCTTTGGTCGAAAATCTTTATACCAATGGAGCGTTCAACAGCACGTTGACTTTGCCCAATAATTCTTATTGCCCCGGCACCTTTGGAGGTGTGGGTGGCACGACGCAAAATTGGTTGGGAAGGGACACCTATAATGATACGCAATTTCAGGGCACAGTCTATGAGTTGCGGATATGGAATGGAGTGGTCTCCCAACGCTATCTGGCGGCCAGCGCCATTGTCGGACCAGGCACAGTCGTCAACAACTTGACTCCCACATCGGCCACTCTCACGGCGGGTCCCAGTGTAATAATCACCGGCACCGAACAGGCTTCTGTTACTGTTCAACTCGCGGCCACGGGCAGCGCTAATCTTCCCGCAACCGGCGATGCTACCAACTGGGTCAGCAGTAACCCGAGTGTTCTAGCGGTGAATGCCAGCGGCGTCATCACCGGTGTGGGCGCCGGTTCCGCGACGGTGAGCGCGACGGTTGCTGGGGTAATAGCCACCAGCGGCTCTATTACCGTCACTGGTCCACAGGCTCTCGCGCATCGTTACAGTTTCGTGAGCGACGCTTCCGACTCGGTGGGTGGCCCGACGTGGAATGGAGCCGTCATTGCGCCGACCGGCGCCGGATCGGCTGTTACCATCAACAACGGTCTTACCTTGCCCGGCGGCGGTGGCCCTGGTTTTTCGGGCTATGTTGCTTTGCCTCCTGGAATCCTCACCAACACAACTTCAATCACCGTGGAAACCTGGGTGACGCAAAATACAGCGAACACCTGGGCGGAAGTTTGGGATTTCGCCAACACTCCTTCGGGCAGCCAGAGCTTTGGATTGATTCCTCGCCCCGGCAACAATGGCGGGCAGACAGAAATTGCCTTTGACCCGCAGAATGACGAGATTGATTTGCAATCCAGCATCAGCTTCCCGAACAACCAGGAAACTTATGTCGCCGTGACCTACAACAATTTCAGTCTGGTTGGAAATCTGTATACCAATGGCGGTCTTATCGCCTCTCACGTTTATCCCAATACCAGCTACGCACCTGGAAGTTACGGCGGCTCTTCGGGCACCCAAAGCAACATGCTGGGACAGGATATATTCCCCGATGGACAGTTCCAGGGAACCATCTATGAGTTCCGCATCTGGAATGGCGCGCTCTCGCCCACCTATGTGGCGGTTGCCAACGCAGCGGGTCCGTCGGTCATTGTGACCAACGTCACACCGTTGTTGCTCTCGCTCACGGTCAACAGCACGTCTATGATCGGCACCCAAACCCAGCAGGCCAGCGTGACCGGTAATTTCAATCAGGCGGCCAATGTCACTGTTACGGGCGCCGCGACGAACTGGGTCAGCAGCAATCCAAACGTGCTCACGGTGAACAGCAGTGGCTTGATTACCGCCATCAGCGTCGGCAGCGCGACAGTCAGCGCCACGGTGAACGGTGTCGTTGCCACCAGCCCCTCCATTACCGTCACCTCGAGTGCGCCAACCGCCCAGGGCCCGGCCAATATCACCGCCGTTCCCGGTGACACAGTGACCTTCTCGGTGTCCGCTCTCGGCGGTAATCTGACCTACCAATGGAGCGACGGTGCCACGCAGATTCTCGGCGCCACCAACGCGACTCTCACTCTCACCAACGTGTCCGTCGCGAGCGCCGGCACTTACAGCGTGCTGGTCACCAACAGCCTCGGCAGGACTAATCCGTCCGCGACACTGACAATCGTTTCGCAACTCCTCCAGCATCGTTACAGCTTCGTTAGTGATGCCACAGACTCCGTGGGCGGCCCCGCCTTTAAAGGCACATTGGTACCACCCACCACCGGAGCTGCCGCCACCATCAACAACGGCCTCTCCCTGCCGGGAGCAGGGGGCGGATTCGGAGTCTCCGGTTATGTCTCTCTGCCGGCCGGAATTCTGACTAATACCAGCTCGGTCACAATTGAGTGCTGGCTGACCCAGAATTCGCAAAACACCTGGGCGGAACCCTGGGACTTCGGCAGCGACGGCGCTCACAACTTCGGGCTGATTACTTACCCGGCGAACAATGCCAACAACATGGAAGTAGCCTTTACCCCGCACGGGAACGAAATCGATTTGCAATCGACCCTTTCGTTCCCCAACGGCTCGGAGCAGTACGTCGCCGTGAGCTTCAATAGCAGCACGTTGGTCGGCAATCTTTATACCAACGGAGGCTTGTTGGCCACGCACACTTACCCGGATGCCTCTTATACTCCCGGGACAATTAGTCTCCCGACGGGCACCTCCGAGAACATGCTTGGAAACGATGTCTATGGTGATGAGCAATTCAGCGGCACCATCTATGAGTTCCGCATCTGGGACGGCGCAGTCTCGCCGTTGTATCTCGCGATCAGCGCCGCCGCTGGCCCAAGTGTCGTTGTCACCAACCTCACACCGGTATCGGTTTCTGTCTCGGTCGCCAATTCGTCGATGGTTCAGGGACAAAGCCAGCCGGCAACGGCCATCGGAAACTTTGTTGACGCCTCCGGCATCAACGTCACCGCCGCCGTCACCAATTGGAATAGCAGCAACACGGGCGTCCTTACGGTGGATGCCAGTGGCAACGTCACCGCCGTCGGCACCGGCTCCGCTACCATCAGTGGCACCGTAAACGGCGTCGTGGGGACCAGCGCTTCCATTACCGTGGCGGCCAGCGCGCCCGTCATCACAGTAGAGCCGGCAGCCAGTGAAACCCTGCTGGTAGGCGGCACGTTGAACGCCACCCTGGCTAACATCGGCACGCCGCCCTTCACCTACTTCTGGTTTACCAATGGTGGGACAACCCCCATCAGTATCTCTTCGTCGCCTACGTTGACGATTGCGAATCTGCAACTGGCCAATGCCGCCACTTATACCTGTTTGGTCAGCAATCAGATTGGCACCGCCCCCAGCTCGCCGCTGAGCCTTGCGGTCGTCGCGCCTACTCCCTACCAGCAGGTTCTCCTGCAGTTGAATCCGCTCGCCCTCTGGCCGTTGAATGAATCCAGTGGCTCCGTCGCCTACGACATCATCGGCGGCAACAACGGAACCTACACTGGCAGCTTCACACTCGGACAGGCCGGACCCGCAAATGCGTTCTTCAGTGGCGCGACCGCGGTGCAGGTTGTCGGAGCAGGCTATGTTGACGTTCCGGAAGGTCCTTTCAACATCACCGGCGCCATCACCGTCATCGCCTGGGCCCAACCATTGGCGCAAAATGGCTTCGAGGATCTCATCGGACATGGTGATCAATCCTGGCGTCTGAGCTACGTCAGCACCTCGGGTAACTTCGGCGGGAACGACGGCGGTCCCTCTGCCGATGCTTCGGATCCGACCGCGATCACCGACAACAATTGGCACATGATTGCTTACACCTACACGGGTAATACCAACCAGGCCAACAACGGCGTGCTCTACGTGGACGGCGTGCCCGTAGCGACCAACAACGTCTTCGCCACCCCGGCCGGAAACAACCTCGATGTCTGGATCGGCGGCGCGCCTGATTATGGCACCGGAACCGGGAGCAGAATGTTCGCCGGTAACATCGCCGATGCCGCCGTCTTCACCCGGGCTCTCACTGCCGCCCAGGTGCAAGGCGTCTTCACTGGCACCTTCGTGGCGAATCAACTGCCGGCGCCCAGCATCACTCACGTCGGCATGTCTGCCGGAAACATCATCATCACTGGCACGAACAACGCCGGACCCGGCGGCACGTATCACCTGCTGACCTCTACGAATGTCACCTTGCCGCTGTCCAACTGGACAGTCCTGACCAGCGGTTCGTTCGATGGTACCGGCACCGTCCATTCGACCAACGCCATCAATCCGGCAACGTCCCGCAGTTTCTACATACTGGAAGAACCGTAATACTGGCAGTTCAGCTACGCGAACGGCGGACCAATTCAGGTCCGCCGTTTCTTTTTGTACAGGCGCGCCGGGCATAACCATCATACCGCGTGGACAATTCGGACAATCCCGGTCAATGCGGACAATGTGACTTGAGCCGCTTGGGAGGCGGCGAAAGGAATGCGGGCGAAGCCGCAGGCCCGCGAGGGCCGAGCGAGCGTGAGCGAGTGAGTCAGGTTTCCTGCTCGGTGTCCCGCTGAAAAATTCGAGTGTAAATTAGTGGAATTATCGTAACTTTTGTACACTCCCATTGCAGCACTCTCGGTACTCTGCGCTACTTTGATCCACTTTGATTCACTTTGATCTCCTTGCCCATCAGCGATTTGTGGCCGGCCGTTCCGCACTGCGGACCAGCCCGAGACCTTGGAATTTGCACCTGCCCAACCTGTCCCGCCCTCCTGTCGCGCCGAATCCCGCCGTGGTGGGACAAGGCGGAAGCCCTCGGGCGACGGCGCGAGCCTTGGCGGCGTAGGATGGACTCCAGCCCGTCCTGCGCCTTTCGCTCTCGAACTATCTTTATAGTTCTTAATCATCGTCGCCATTATCCCAAATCCTCTGTCGCGCTAAAGCGTTGATGGCGTTGTTGGCGTTGATGGCGTTGTTGGCGTTGATGGCGTTGTGTGCGCTAACGGAATCCTGAGGAGATTTAACCGGTTCGCACGCTCGTCCGTGTCCGTCCGTGTTCGTCCGTGTTGGTCCATGATGAACGGATGGGCAGGCGGCACAGTTCCTCCAGCAATCCGGAAAACGAATCCGCACCGCTCAACGCGGCACTTTATCGCCCGGACTTTGGCGTTTTTCTTCAACTGAAAACCGAACACTGAAAACTTGAAACTCCATCAATGCCTCTGACCCGAAGCCAGCTTCTCGCGCACCGCTCCAACGAAAAAGCCGCCTGCTCTCAGACCGAGAGCGAGGCGGCTTTTCAACCCCTCACTAATTACAAAAGACAGGCGACGAGGGACCCCCATCCCTCGTCGCCACAACCCTCGCGTAATTATTGTTGAAGCACCCGATAAAACTTCCTCAGGCTCAGCGGCGAATTGGTATCAACCACGATGATCGGGCCGGCTCCGGCCGTGTTCGTCGAAAACGGGGTATAAGGCCCGGCCACTGTGGTCGCATACTGCGACACATACGTGCTGCCGTTAATGCCGTTAATTGTGATGACGGGGAACAGGTTAAACGATTCCGCAGTCGCTGTGACTACCTGGCTTGAGGTATACGGACGATCGTTCGGACTGGCAGCAGAGTTGGTAGCCACCACGGAATAAGACCCGGCTTCGGCAATACTGAAGTTTGCAACGGTCAGAGTGGCTGTCGTCGCTCCGGAAACCCCGTTGCCGTTCGCGAGGGGCGCGGAATTGAACATCCATTGATAGCCGGTTGCGGGCGAGGCCGCCGTTGTGAAAGTGGCCGTACCGCCCAACGAAACAATCGCATTGGAAGGTTGTGTGCTGAATACTGGCGTGGTGGGGCCCGGGGGTGCGAGTGCTGTCAGGACGGTGGTGTTATTCCCCGGATTATAGATCGCCTGGATTGAGCCATTACCCTCGAAAGCAATGAGCTGATTGCTTGCTATCAAGAGAGGCATATAACTTAATGCATTGTTTGTGATCACCACCTGGGAGTTGGCTCCGATGTCCATGATACCAATGTTTCCGGCCGAACCGTTCGTACCGTTTTGGCCAAGCGTTTGGGCAGCCCAATCGCGCAGATAAACGGAAGCGCCGTTGGTGACGAAAATATAGTTGGTGACACCAGGATTTCCATTCCAACTCACGCCCAGTTCCCCCGCTGGAACGTGAAGCGTGCCGCCGTTGACGATTACCGTGCCTTGGGTGTTGGGTCCCTGTCCCACCCAAAGATGTCCACCCAGCGTGACGTCTGAGCCCGAGTCAATAATCAAAGTCCCGGGTCCAGCCACAAAACCTATGCCGGTCCAGGAGTCTCCAAAACCGGAAAAGCCCGCCTGAAAATGGGCGCCATTGGTGACCAGTATCGTTCCGGTTCCTCCGAAGCCGCACATCAACTGGCCGACCGCGGTGATCTGAGTGTTGTTGGATACGACACAAATAACAGTGCTGTTATACGCGGCATTGTAAAAAGTGAACGGTTGGTTTGTGTCAACAACGAGAGGCACGAAACCGCCGGCCCAGTTATTTGGATCGTCCCAGGCAGCGTATGTGTTGGTGCCGGTATCGTCAGTCCACGTGTCCAGCGGGGACCATTGGACGTCTTCCCGGGTCGAGGCCGTGGCGTTGAAGGCCAGCATCGGCGCGGCGAGCAGGCCGGCCAGGAGCAGGCATTTGAATAGTTGATAGGGATTACTCTTCGTTTTCATATTTTGTTTGGTTTGTTGTCGTTCATGCTTGTCGGTGAGAATTGGGACGACTTGC
>Ga0070731_10005082_pt1 | contig 10997 bp, 11 predicted proteins | sample Coa_R1_2_FD_66448 | JGI IMG/M metagenome (GOLD analysis project Ga0070731, IMG submission 66448) | Surface soil microbial communities from Centralia Pennsylvania, which are recovering from an underground coalmine fire - Coalmine... | ecosystem: Environmental > Terrestrial > Soil > Unclassified ... | reverse complement strand
CGATGTGAAGGCGTCCTGCAAAATCTGACGATCCGTCATACCTGTCCATGTTCGGTTGATCGTGTTGTTTTCGAGCAGGTATTCCAGTCCGATGCAAGAGACTTGCCAAATTTGCGTCTTGACGGACGACGTGTCCCACCCAATGATGATGGATGTGACGTAGCCACGAAATATCTTTTCACTGGTGTCGGTGTTCGACACGATCACTTCCGACTCATTGCCGGGCGCTACTGATGGCGTCGGCCCTTCGATGTTCATGTTGAAAGAACATTGAGGCAGTCTGCCGTTGATTTCTTTCGTGATTGAAAGAGAAGGCAGGATCACGGATCGTGTGTCGCCGTCGATTGTGATGGTGAGTTTCATCGTTTTTACGCTTTAGCCGATTGCCTGCTTGATGGTCTGCTCGATTTGGGTGGAAACCGCCGCTGCGATGGTCTTGCCGTCAAGCTCCACAAGTACATTTACAGTCGGTACGGACTGTGCAATGAGATCCAACTTTCCCGGCAGGCTGATGATCGTGTCCGACCAGAAATCCAGATCTTGCGCCATCCGTGCTGTGTTGTGGTTGATGCCGTCGAGGTTGTCGAACTTGGAATCCATGTCCAGTAAATAGTTCTCAAGCGTCGTGTCGTTGAACTGTTGCAGCGCCTGGACGCCTTGCATCGTGTGTTTCGTGAATTCAAAAATGCTTTCGTCGCCGTTTTCGCCAAGGAACGTGTACGCAATTCTGGTGTTGGTCTCGATCTCACCCAACGTCTTTTCCATGTGTCCTTGCTCAACGTCCGAGATGATCCCTGTGATTGCGGAGACGACCGAAGACACGGCTGTGACAAGACCAGTGATTGACGAGCCAATAGCGCTTGCTGCGTTGCTGGCTCCACTCGCTGCCGATGAAGCGCCCGAAGTTGCACCACTCGCCGCCCCACTCGATGAACTGTTGAACAGACCACCGATCTTCTTGGCGATTCCGTCCAATGCACCAGACAGCCCATCAGCGCCAAGGCTTGCCAAAAGTTTTGAAAGTCCATTGGCGATGAATTCGGCGATGGCATCTTCAAAGGGCTTCAGAAATTTCTGAGTGACGGCGACACCAAGACCCTCCAGCGCTTTCAGACCTTCTTGGCCGAAGCTGCCTTCGCCTGTGAACAGCGTATTGATCGCACTTGCCGAGAAATCTTGAATGTCCTTGTCGATGGATGCGTACAGCGTGCCCCACGAATTCTTCTGATCGTTGTTGAAATCACTCTGTTGCTGTTTCAGGTTGGCAAGCGTAAGTTGCTGACTTGCCGAGAGGGTTTGCCCGTTGGCAGCATAAGCGTTGGCCTGCGCTTGCAGATCGTTGATTTGTGCGTCACGAACTTGCGCTGACCCGGCCACGCCCGACGACGCAATGGTTTTGTAGGCTTTGTCAGCGGCATCAGCAAGCGCCTGTAGCGACTGCATGGACTGAAGGCCAGCCACGTTGAACGCTGCCTGTGTCGCCGTCGCTTGTGTCGCAGCGTCTTTGACAACGGTGGTCAGGAGAATGATTGCGTCTTTCGACAGGCCGTAGTTCTTTTGGGCCAGGGCTTCGGCTGTGTTGACCGCATCGGTGCTGGTCTTGTAATCGTCGGCGGCTCTCTTGGCCGCAACACGAGCGCTGGTTTCGTCTTCGATTGAGACTGTGCCCGATTTCTGCAACGCCTGTTCTGCCTGAAGAGCGCTCTGAAGCGTCGTCCAGGTCTCAAGCTGTTTCTGCCGAGCCGCCTGGATATCGTTCATCGACTGCAAGAGGCTTTGGTTCGTTCCGATGAGATTGTCTTTGTAGAACGAATCGAGCAACTTCGTATTGTTCAGGATGTCGTTATCGAGGGCAATCGACGCCTGCTTGATCGTGTTGGCGTCCTTGATCGCCGATGCTTCTGTGTTGCGTGCGTCCGTGAGGCTTAACGTCGCATTCTTCAAATCGTCTTGAAGTTGCTTTTCGGTGTCCGCATCTTTGAATCCGGTTTGATTTTGGAAATCAGACAAGGCTTCGTATGCTTCCCGCTCCGTCTGAATGGCGATTTGGGTATTTTGCTTTGAGGCTGCGACGGCGGCTTCAGCCGTGGCAAGGCTCATGGTCGCCGGGACGTGATCTGTCTTGATCGTTTCGACAATGGCTTGATAAGCCGATTTCAACAGGTTCGTGATCGCTGTGTCGTCTGATTTTGCCAGCGTCAGGTTCTTTTCCGCTTCGGAAAGATTCTCATTCGCCGTCTTTGCCGCTGCCTTGGCGAGTGTAAGGGCATCTTCAGCGTCTTTCAATTGCTGATTGCTTGCTTTGTGGCCGTCGATGAGCGCCTGTAGTTGTTGTTCCGCTTGAACGAGATTCTGATCCGCTCCGATTGCTTCTTGGCGGTACAAATTGACATTTGCCTGTGCCGTGGCAAGGTCAGAAAGAGCAGGCGTGTACGTGGCCTTTATGTCTTCTGCGTGCTGCTTGTCCGCTTCGGCGAGTAACTGAGTTGATTCTTTCAACAGTTCCGCTTGCTCTTTTGCCGCTGCCATCTGTGCGGCAACGTCAACCAACGGCCTGTTCGTGCTTTCTGCACACAAGGCGACACCGTTCAAGCTCAGGCCAAGCTCACCTGCTGTCTTGGACATCTCGTCAGCGGCTTTCTTGTTGTCGTTCAACTGGCCCGTCGCTTGCGCCAGGGACGGATTCGCCTTGTCGTATTGGTCCGTGAGCTTCTTCAGGGCGTCGGCCTGCCCGGTCATTGCGTAGTAGATCGCCTCAACACCAGTTACGGCGCTGTTTAACCAGCTAAGAAAGTCTTTCGCACCGCCGACGATCCACGCACCGAGCGGTTCGAGGAACGCCATCAAGTTGTCTTTAAGAAGGGTAAGTTGACGACCGAACGTGTCCGTGGCAGCGTAGGTTTTGGCGATGGAATCCGATGCACCATCGAACGATGTCTTCATGAGATCGGCACTGGAAACAATACCGTCCTTCACAAGCTCATACATCTTCGGACCCGCACGAGCACCGAATTCATCGAGGGCAACGTTCAAGCCGTTCCCGGATTTGATCCCCTGTTCGATTGAGTAAATGAGATTCGCCAGCGTGACGTTGGAGAGATCGGCACCGTCCTTCTGTGCCTGTGCCATGCCTCTGGAAATCGCCTGGAACATGGTTGCGGCATCAACGCCCTTCGACGTGAGGACACCGATCTGTTCGGCGGTTTGGTCAAACGATTCCCCGGACAGTCTGGCAATGTTGCCGATCTCGGCCATGTTGCTTGCCAACTGCGTAACGCTGGAGCCAGTCTGTTGGGCAATGCTGTTGAGCAGATCGAGTTTTTCTTTTTGGTCCTCGGTGGAGATGTTCCAGTTCTGGAACGCTTTGGTGACCGCATCCGTCAGCGGAACCAATTCTGATTTCGAGAAGTCGGCCAGTTGCGCCAACTGGATTGTGAGGTTGGACAGGTCTTCGCCAGTCAGGTGCAGACGATCTGAAATAAGGCTCAACGACCCGGCGATTGCTTCGGCGTCACCTGGAACGCTGACGAACACCGTTTCAAACGATTCCTTCAATCCTGTCAACGCTTCATCTGTCGCACCAGTCCGGGCGATGATGACGTTGTACGCTTCTTCAAATACGACTGCGCTATCTGTGGCAGCGACGGCGATCCCACCGAGCGTGGCGACCAGACCAGCAGTGGCCGGGTTCAGTTCACCGATGCTCGTCAGAAGCTCTTTGCCCATGTCGGCAATGCTTTCTTTGAACGCTTCGGTGTCACCCCCGATTTTTACTATGAGATCCGAGTTTGCCATTTACAGTAATTTGCGTCTCTTGATTCGAGTCCGAGTCTTGATGTCTTCGTAGAAAAGGTCCAGGATGATCGCTCTGTTTCTTTCGTCGCCTTCGGCCTGTTCTTCTTGAATGTCGATTGGGTTGTACATGCGTGGAAAGAAATCAAACGGTGTCCAAGGATCGCTTCGCTTGTCGGGATCTCTCTTGAGATTTGCAAGCACGGCGCAAATTTGGCCGAACCGAACGTTGTCCAAATCTCGCCCGATCAAATACTGTTCACACAGTTCTTCAAATTCAACGGGCGTGGTGTCTGAGATCTCCGTGAAGCTCAATCCCAAGACTTGATTCGCATACGCCTTCAACTTGGCCCAATTCAGGCGTCCGTCACTGTGGCAGAACGTTCCTTCTTTTTTTTAGCTGGTGCGTCCTCTTCAGATTTCTTATCTACACCAAGGCTGTTGAGCAAAGCCGCTTGGACTTCGAGTTTCAAGGCTCCAAGGTTCTCGGCTTGGTCGATCAATTCACCGACGCCATCGAGAGCAATGTCAGGATGATTCTTTTTCAAGCCAGCAAAGAAGACGATCTTCCAAATGCCGAGACTCGATTCGTTCAAGACCTGGGCGAACGATCTGCCCGTTATGTCCTCGATCAACGTCAGGGCGTCGAAGTTGTACCGAAACTGGTACAGCTGTTCGCCGATGGAGATCGGGAAGTCTTTCTTGCCGCCTTTCATTGTGTGTGCTCCGGGAACGAACGAACTTAGCTGAGGGTGATTGCGCCAGCGCAGGTGACATCGACTTTTGCTTTCAACAGGCCATTCACTGGCGTGTCGAAGCTGAAGCTGGTCACGTACCCGTCGAACGTCTGCGTTTCGCCAGAGTTCACCTGGATCACAATGAATGACTGCGAAGCACCAGACGTGCTCAACGTGCGGAGCGCTGCGTGTTCGGTGTTGTTCACGTCGTAGTCGAGAATTAGAGAGTATTTTCCGTTCGAGTAGACGGTCGTTTGGAGAGTTTCGACAGGAGTTGCCGAGTCGTGGTTGGTTGTGTCTTCTGTCTTCCAGGTGATGCCCGACCAAGCGATTGAAGTGACGCCCGTTACAGCCGTCGTGCCGACCTTGAAGATAGTGTTTTTTGCTAGCGTTGCCATCTGTGATGTTTCCTCTTTGTGTCCGTCCTTTCTTCAACCGTTTGGCGGCTGAGGTACGTTCCTATTTATCCGTGTGATTAGTTGACCGTGAAACTGGTGGTGGTCGGCGGTGTGAATGTCAAAGTAGCGGCATTGCCGCCGATGTCGTTGATCGTTCCGCTGTTCAATCCAATGGGCGACGAAACCGAAAAGTGCGTTGCAGTCGCCGTATCACCACCACCGAACGTCTTCGTAAACTTCAGGACGTTGGAATTTGATCCCGAGGCGTAAGTAGCGAAGACAGTGCCCGATCCGAGAACAACCGAAATTCTTGGCGTGCCAGTGACCTTCACCACTTCGTCAAAAGTTGCCGTCAATTCACAAACATCAGATGTGACGTATGTGCCTGCGTGGGCGTCGGTCACAGTCACGGACCTGAGCGTTGCCGCATCGTCGGTTAGCGTGCCGTTCACTGTGATGTCTACCTTGGCCTTCAAGAGGCCGTTTACTGGCGTGTCGAAGCTGAAGCTGGTCACGTATCCCGAGATGTCGAATGAGCCTAGCTCGGAAGCCGGGTAGATGATTCTGAAGTTGTTTGCGGTGCTCGACAGGCTCAGAGTGCGGAGAAAAGCGTGTTCCGTGTTGCCGGGGATGTACGGCGAGATGATTAGGGAAATCTTGCCGTCGTTTCTGATCGTCGGCTGAAGCGTTTCTACTGGTGTTGCGCTGTCGTGAGAAGTCGTGTCTTCGGTTTTCCAAGTTGTCCCGGAAAGGCCGAAGCTGGTGATGTTCTGAATCTGTGAAAAGCCCGAATTGTCTACGTAAAAGCCTATTCCTTTCGCAAGCATGAAATACCCTCTCAATGGGATATTTATGCGGCGAAGGTATTAGGGCAGCGGTTCCAAATTCGCTCTGACACGCATCGAGCCATGACGAAGCACTCGATCCGGGTTGGCGTAGTTTTCGGTGAGAAAGGTCGTTCCCTTATGCCATGTGGACCCGGTGAAGTGCGTTGTCGTGATCGGTTTGTTGTTCAAAAGAAATTCGAGACGGTCGGTGATGGCAAAACACTCTTTTTCGTAGTCGGAGAACGTGTCAACCAGAAGCGAAATCATCTGTACGGTCGGCTGTCCGTAATCGTATGGTTCGTCTTGCAGCGTAATGGAATCCGTAAGCGTGATACGCACATAAGGGACGGGCGCATTTTGCTGGACTTGGTTGTACACGGCGACAGCACGAGCACTGCTTTTTTGGGAATTGATTCCGGTAGCGGTCAGTAGTTCGGTGTCGCCACTCAGGATCGAGTGGACTGCCGCCAGGAATTCGATTTTCACGCTATTGCTCATTGTTCTTCGCCTTGATTTGATCCCTGATCTTGCTTGGATACACAGCACCGACCTGATCTGCCGCCTCATAGAGAAACGGATTCCCCGGCATATTGACGGTTCCAAAATGGACCCAAGGCGCATACGGAACGGTTTTTGCGCTGATCTGCACTCTTCCGAAGTGTCCACCAGCGGTCACCGATCCCTGGATGTTATCTCGGAGCTTCCCGGTTTCGACTGGCGCTAGATCTTTGGCCGCTTCGACCACTTGTTCGATGGTGCTTTGGGTCGCCTCAACCACTGCCTCGTGGACGATTTCATTGGCCTTTTCGATCCACTCGTTGATGTCCCCGATCAGTTCAATAAGTTCGCTCATCTTACGCCACCGCTGGAATGCCTGGACTGAAGTTCTCTTTCACGTCGAGCGTCGATGTTGTGCGGTGTTGTTCGTCGTTTACAATGCCTACGATGTCCATCACACGACCGTTGAGGGTCACTCGCATTTGCGACGTGAGCGGCGACAGGTAACGAATCAAGATCCTGTGTGTCGTCTGCGATTGCGCCCCATCGCCAACCCACGTTTCACGACCACCAAAGGCGATGACTTGGGCTGGCACGGAACGATAAAGAACCGCCCAAGTGTTCAGCACGTTTCCAATACCGTCTGAGCCACCTGTCACCAGATGTTCGATGTTGATGTTGTTGCGGAGATCGCCTGCTTGCACAGGGATATTTAGCGGTGCAGGTTACTTGCTGAAGAGTTCCACGATCTGCTTGAGATCGAACGAGTGACCCATGAGAATCGAGACTGCAATTCCCAACACGATCAGCGACGGTTTGACGAGCTTCGCCAGCAAGTCTTTTTCGGCGACAAGGCCAGCAAGATCTTTGTCATGCTCAACGGATGCAGCCTGAAGGCGTGCAACTGATCCGTTCATTGTGTCGAGTCGATTGATCACGCCGTCGAGCTTTTCGTCCAATTTGGCGATGCTCACTTTGATCTCGATTAGCTGGTCGGTATTCATCTCAAGTTTGGGCTGCATTAGGCGTGATTGAATGAAACGCTGGTCAGGCTTGGCGGTGTGAACGTCAACGTTGGGTTCCGCCCGAGAGAATCCTTGATCGTTCCACCGTTCAGGACGATTGGCGACGTGAGTGAGACCGTACTGGAGTTAGAAACGTCCCCGGAAACCACAGGCGAATACGAAAAAGTCAGAGTGCTTGTGCCCGATCCAGACGCATACGAAGCGTTCTTGTTACCGCTGGTGAGAACCATTGCCATGGTCGGAACGCCCGTCACGCTCACATTCTGGTTGTAGGTGACCGTGAACGAAACCGTCTCGCCACTGTCGTATCGTGGACCTGTGCCAGCGACCAAGGCCACGGTAGGAGCCGTTGCCAGCTTGTTCACGTTCACCGTGGATGTGTCAGGAGCGCTGAACGTGAGTCGAGCATTGCCGCTTGCGAATCCGCCCATCAAACGTGCGGAGTTATTCAAAACCAGATCGCCAACGGTGAACTCGCCTGCATCAGCCTGATCGATTGCGGACACGGCGTATGTGAACGTCAACGTGCTTGCGTAGGCGTTTGACTCGTTCGTACAGGTCGCAAGGACCGTGCCTGAAGTCATGACGTATTCAAGTTGCGGCTGGCCGTTCACGAAGACATCAGGAGCGAAATCAATCGTGGTCGTGATGACATCGCCAGCCTTGAACGTTGGGCCAGCGGAAGTCGAATCAAATGTGATGTCGGTGACTGCCGGAACCACACAGAATCCAGCGGCCTTGAGAATCCGGATTTCGACTTGGTACGTGTCGCCGGAAGCCATTCCGGTCGTTGTGAACGAAAGGTCCCCGCCAGCGTCCGACAAGTTTCCGCCGTCGATCTCGCCGAAGCCGGAAAGCTCCGCTACCTTGACAGGACTGCCGCCTGCGAGGTTCACTTCAACGACGCCCGATCCGCTGATGTTCCATTTGAGAGATTCAACCGTGCATGTCTGCCCCGCAGTTGCCGGGTCGACATAGGCCAACGTGCTCAAGTCGATCTTGAGCGCCGCTGTTTCTTGGCTTGAGCCGAAGACGGCGGTGAAGACGAATGTTCCGTCGTTGAAATTGTCTGATCGAGTGTGATTTGTAGTCGTTGGCGCTGCCATTTTGAATCCTCAGAAGCTATTTATCGGTGGGTGTTAAGCAAGGCGAAACGTTGTGAGAATCGACTGATAAGTTGCGGGAGCGGTCTTGATGGACGATCCGGCTTGATATGCTTCTCGGTTCTCGAACCAATGACTAACGAGAGATTTCAAGGCGTGTTTCGCCAGTGACGGGGCGCTCGTTCCGCCATCGTCGGCTTCAGGAAAGCCTACTTTGAACGTGATGACAATATCGCCATCCACTTTGGTCAACAGATGAATTACGCAAATTCCAGTAAGCGCATCGATTGAGAGTTCGTAGTCGGTGTTCTCGACCAAATCGTTCACACTTTCGACCAGAAGAACTGGCCGAAGTGGAAGCATGATGTGGTTGTGTGATGGCCGGAAGAACCAAGAATAACGACTTGGGTGGAAAACGCCGAGGCGAGTCGTCAACTTGTATTCCGCCTCCGTCAAATAGTAACCGCTCTCCGATTCAAACTTTTGACGTGCCGCCGAAATCAGGCCGTCGATGTAGTCGTTGGAATCGTCCGAATCGTCAAACACTCTGGCGTGGACTTTCGCTTGAGTGGTCGTGATCGGTTCTATCGTCGGCGCTGTTAGTAGTTCCAGTTTGAACATTTGATTTTCGGTCCACAATTGCCATGCGGACCTTCGGCTTCTTGATTACTGCTTCTCTGTAACTCTTCATATGAACGAAAAGGGAGAATCCGTTTTCAGAATTCTCCCCGCTCAGAACGCCAAAATTAGGCGTGGGTGACCATCGCTTGCGCAGCGGCAGCAACCTTGACTCGACCATCAACAAATTTGTAGACGATCAGGCGAATTTCGCCAGTGCCAGCAGCCGTGTACGGATCGGACAGAACCGAAAGGCCCGTCTCTTCGCCGATTACGTAAGCATCCGGTACGGAAGAAAACACAATCGGACGCTTGGAAGCCGTGACCGTATCCATGTTAGGATCGATCACAACTGGACGGCCAAACAGCGTGTCAGCGCCAACAGCAAGGTTCTGATACCACAGCAAAGCGCCGTTGGTGCTCTCCAAAGTACGAGCGATAGACGCAGCACCCGGCGACATGATGAATGTGGCCGTGGATGCGTACTCAGGACGCAGAGCGTAGTATAGGTTCGTCAATTCAGCACCAGTGAAGGTCGTCGCCGAAGCGGTTGTGTTGCCAGAAGCAACTGGAGCCGCTGTTGCGCCAGCTACCAAACCTTGCGGTTCGTTGGTGCCACTACCATAAAGGAACTTGCTTGCTTCCTTCTTTGCGATGCCACGGACGAACGATGCACGAATCTGGTCAACCACATTTGCGGCGGAACGATTCGCCAACTGCCAACTATAAGTCGTGTTGCAGACCAACAGATTCGGTTGGATCTGAGCACGAGCAACGGTTGGGTCGGTTGCGGTGATCGTCTGTGCTTCCTGGATGAAGTTGGCCTGCGCATCCTGGAAGATCGGGATGTTCGTGTTTCCGTTGACCTGGACTACTTGAGCACCAGCCTTGCGGACGCTCTCAAGCGCATTCAAGTCCTGAATGACCTGAGCGCTTACGAAATTGGGGACCAAATATCCGCCAGTGGTTGTCGCATTGGACGCCATGTCCGCACGAGACTGCATCATCAAATCCGGGCTTCCGGTCGTGATGTAATTGACGAAGTTACGTCTCTCCACTTCCTTTGCGTCTTCGCTCTTGTCGGCTCTGCGATCTTCACGGCTTCTGACATGATGATCGAATGCTCGTTCCTGCTCTTCGAGCTTTCTGTCGGCTTGCAACCAAACGGAGAGTTCGTTGATTTCGTTCTCACGCTTCACGTAGGACTCGTCCTTGGTGAAGTCATAGTTTGCATCTGCCGCCTTGCGTTCCTTTGCGGTCTTCATGAAGTCCCGCTGTTCCCGCACGGCGTCTTGGTAACGTTGTAGTGTTTCCTTTCTATCCATTGTGGATTCCTTCTTGGTGTTAGCTGCCCAAGATCAGCGTTGATTTGTGGTTCAAATCCAGTTCGGCGAGTGCAAGATCAATGTCGAAATCATTAGCCGTGCGGCTCTCCGATTCCTGATCTGCTTCGCCACCATCACCCAAGCGGGTCTCAAGCGGTTTTGGATTCTGCTTTGAAAATGCCTTTTCTACGGCACGTTCAATTTCGTTTGCGTCAACCGCATTGCGGTATACGCTGAATGTCTGTGAATATGCACCTCTTACGACGCACGAAACATCGAAGAGTTCTTCTACCGAGCGGATGGTCTCAACGACTTCTGTATCGGAGACTCTTTCCACATCGATGTTGGCCGGATCGACCGTGAAGGCGAATGAGCATTCCCGAATGTCGCCCCTGGACATGAGCACACCCAAGTCACGAGCGTAAGAAGTGTCAGGAAGAACTACCTCGAATCTCAGGCCCATTGAGTCGGTGCTGAGTGTCAGCGTTCCTGAACTCGTGCGACCCAACAGGAACGTGTCATCGTGGTTGATGTTGGCCGTTACTTCGCTCTTTGTGAGGGCTGCATCAAACGCACCGGGAGCAATCTTTTCTCGAACACCCGGAGCCAATTCGTTGCTCAGTACGCTGTAAAGAGCCGCATATCCGGTGATCGTGTGCGTTCCGTCTGCGTTC
>Ga0070731_10005081_pt1 | contig 10997 bp, 10 predicted proteins | sample Coa_R1_2_FD_66448 | JGI IMG/M metagenome (GOLD analysis project Ga0070731, IMG submission 66448) | Surface soil microbial communities from Centralia Pennsylvania, which are recovering from an underground coalmine fire - Coalmine... | ecosystem: Environmental > Terrestrial > Soil > Unclassified ... | reverse complement strand
CGACTTCCTCTACGACGAGAAGCACAAGACCGTCGCGCCGACCGAGTCGGGAATCGAGAAGGTGGAGCGCGCGCTGAGGGTCGAGAACCTCTACGACCCGACCAACGTGCAGCTCGTCAACCATCTCCGTCAGGCGCTACTTGCCGAGGCGCTCTACAAGCGCGACGACGACTACGTCGTCCAGGATGGCGAGGTGAAGATCGTCGACGAGTTCACCGGCCGCATCATGGAGGGCCGGCGCTGGTCGGAGGGCCTGCACCAGGCGATCGAGGCGAAGGAGGGCGTCCCGATCCAGGAGGAGCACCAGACCCTCGCCACGATCACGCTCCAGAACTATTTCCGCCTCTACGAGAAGCTCGCCGGCATGACCGGCACCGCGAAGACCGAAGAGAAGGAGTTCGTCGAGATCTACGGGCTCAACGTCGTGCCGATCCCGACGAACGTCGCCGTCGAGCGCGCCGACAAGAACGACCTGATCTTCAAGACCGCGGAGGCGAAGTTCAAGGCGGTCGTCGACGACATCAAAGAGCGCCACCAGAAGGGGCAGCCGATTCTCGTCGGCACGATCGCCGTCGAGACGTCCGAGTATCTGAGCGAGCTGCTCAAGCGTCAGGGCGTGCCGCACAACGTCCTGAATGCGAAGGAGCACGCCCGCGAGGCGGAGATCATCAAGGACGCCGGCGAGGTCGGCGCGGTCACGATCGCGACGAACATGGCCGGACGCGGCGTCGACATCAAGCTGGCCGAGCGCGTACGCGAGCTCGGCGGCCTCTACGTGCTCGGCACTGAGCGGCACGAGGCGCGGCGCATCGACAACCAGCTGCGCGGCCGCTCCGGCCGCCAAGGCGATCCCGGCGAGAGCCGCTTCTACCTTTCCGGCCAGGACGACCTCGTGCGCCTCTTCGCGGGCGACCGGATCTACAACATCATGGAGCGCTTCAAGATCGCGGACGACCAGCCGATGGAGGCGAAGATCCTCTCGAACCAGATCGAGAACGCGCAGAAAAAGGTCGAAGAGCAGAACTTCGTCGCCCGCAAGAACGTCCTCAAGTACGACGACGTCATGAACGTGCAGCGCCAGGTGATCTACGAGCAGCGGCGGCGCGTACTCGACGGGGAGGACCTCTCGACCGAGATCAAGGAGGAATGGCTACCGGAGGTGATCGAGAGCGTCGTCGCTCAGTACGCGAACGCCGAGGCGGACGGCGAGCTGGATTTGAACGGTCTCGTCGCCGCGATGGAGCAGCTCTACGGCAGCGGCGTCTCGGCCGACGAGCTCGCCGGGCTCGAGCAGACCGAGATCGAGGCCGAGTTCCTCGACGACGCGCTCGACGTCTATGGCGAGCAGGAGACGAAGGTCGAGGGGATCCAGGAAGGCCTGATGCGCGACCTCGAGCGCTTCATCGTGCTCCAGGTCGTCGACACCCGCTGGCGCGAGCACCTCGAGAACATGGACTACATGCGCGAGGGGATCCACCTGCGCGGCATGGCTCAGAAAGACCCGCTCGTCGAGTACCGGAACGAGGGCCACCTGATGTTCCAGGAGCTGAGCCAGGTCATCCGCCAGGAGGTCATCCTCCATCTCTACCACGCGCAGGTCGAGGCGACCGACCCGGCCGAGCTCGAGCAGCAGCAAAACGGACGCGGGAACGGTCACGTGAGCTACGAGCACCAGTCGCTCGCCGGCGCCGACGCGATCGCGGCCGCCGGCGGGACGGCGACCGCCGCCGTCGCAGGCGGAGGCGCCGTCGCGACGAAGCCGGTGGTGAAGTCGGCCGACCAGAACATCGGCCGCAACGACCCGTGCTGGTGCGGCTCGGGCAAGAAGTACAAGCGCTGCCACGGCGCGTGACCGAGCCGCGTCGCCGCCGGCCGCATCCGGGGTAGCCGCAGTCACGAAACCGTCGCACTTTGTCCACAGGGGGCGGGGAAAAGCGTTGCCTGAGGGCACCGGATCCGGCCGGAAATGGCATTGCTGGGCCGCGGCCGTCCTCGTGGGAGCCGGAGCGGTTGTCCACAGGCCGTGTTACGAACTCGCGCCGCCCGCCGTCCGAGGCGACCCGGTACGATCGACGTGATGGCCGTCGACCCCGGCACGCTGCAGGAGCAGCTCGAGGAGATCAGGACCCAGCTCGCCTGGGTTCGTGATTACCTTTGACCCGGATCGGCTAGGGCAGCGCCAGGCAGAGCTCGAACAGGCGATGAGCGCGCCCGGCTTCTGGGACGAGCAGGAGCGCGCTCAGAAGCTCGCGACCGAGCACAACCGCATCTCGAGGCGGCTCGAGCTCTACCGCCGCCTGACGACCGAGTTCGACGACGCCGTCGGTCTCTACGAGCTCGACGCCGACCTTGCCGACGAGATCGGCCGGACGATCGTCCCGCTCCGCGCCGAGCTCGCGGGCCTGCAGGAGGCGGCGCTCTTCGATGGCGAATACGACGCGGGCGACGCGGTCGTGACGCTCCAGTCGGGCACCGGCGGCACGGACGCGCAGGACTGGACGGAGATGCTCCTCCGCATGTACGAGCGCTGGGCGGCCGGCCGCGGCTTCGGGGTCGAGCTGCTCGAGGCGAGCCCCGGCGAGGAGGCGGGCCTGAAGAGCGCGACGTTCACGATCACCGGCGAGAACGCCTACGGGATCCTCAAGGCCGAGCGCGGCAAGCACCGGCTCGTCCGCCTGAGCCCGTTCGACCAGGCACACCGCCGCCACACCGCGTTCGCGACGGTGATCGCGGCGCCGCTCCTCCCCGACGACACGGACGTCGAGGTCGACGAAGCCGACCTCAAGATCGACACGTACCGCGCCCAGGGCGCCGGCGGCCAGCACGTGAACAAGACCGACAGCGCCGTCCGGGTCACGCACCTCCCGACGGGGATCGTCGTCGCCATCCAGAACGAACGTTCGCAATCGGCGAACAAGCAGACCGCGATGCGCGTCCTCAAGGCGCGCCTCGTCGAACGGGCCGAGGAGGAGCGCGAGGCAACGCTGGCGAAGGAGAGGGGCGGCACCGCCGACACGGGGTTCGGCGGCGAATCGATCCGGAGCTATGTCCTGCATCCCTACCAGCTCGTCAAGGATCACCGCACCGGCTACGAGACCGGAAACGCCCCGTCAGTCCTGGACGGGAACCTGGATCCCTTCATCCACGAGTACCTGCTGGCACGCGCAGCGGGAAAAATTGTCTAACAAGTGCGTTACAATCTGGCGGTTCCTGAGCAGCGGCCCGTCGGGTAGGCGGGCGCACGAGCCCAATGTCGGACTACGACACTCATAGCCGCACCGCAACCGCTCTGGCCGAGCCGCCGCCGAAGCGCGACCGTCCGGTCAGCAGCGGCTCGATGATCGTCTTCGAGGTCGTGACCAAGGTCTACGAGCCGGACGTGGTCGCCGTGCGCGACGTGACCTTCCACATCGACAAGGGCGAGTTCGTCTTCGTCGTCGGCGCGTCCGGCTCCGGCAAGTCGACGCTCGTCCGGCTCCTGCTCAAGGAGCTCGATCCGACGGCAGGCAAGATCGTCGTCGGCGGTCGCGACCTGTCGCGCCTCAAGCGGTCGAAGGTGCCGATGCTCCGCCGCAACATCGGTTGCGTCTTCCAGGACTTCAAGCTGCTGCCCAACCGGACGGCGGCCGAGAACGTCGCCTACGCGCTGAAGGTGCAAGGTGAGCACCGAAGCGGGATCCGGCGCAAGGTCCCGGAGGTGCTGGCGATGGTCGGCCTCTCGCACAAGATGAACTCGCTTCCCGACGAGCTCTCAGGCGGCGAGCAGCAGCGCGTCTCGATCGCGCGCGCGTTCGTCAACCACCCGCCGCTCCTCGTCTGCGACGAGCCGACCGGCAACCTCGACCCGGATACGTCGGTCGGGATCATGCAGCTTCTGTACCGGATCAACCGCAACGGCACGACGGTGCTGATGGTCACGCACGACCGCGAGATGGTCGACAAGATGCGCAAGCGCGTCATCCAGCTGGAGGACGGCCGGCTCGCGCGCGACGAGCGGCGCGGAGGCTACGCGGTCGAATGAGGTTGCGGGTGCTCGTCGCGGAGGCGTGGCGCAGCCTGGGCGCGAACGTCTCGACGACATTCGCGGCGACGATGACGGTCCTGGTCGGCATGTTCCTGCTCGGCCTGTTCATCGGCTTCGGCACCTACGTGCGCTCGTGGTCGAACCACATCAAGCAGGAGCTGATCGTCAAGGTCGACTTCAACACGAAGCCGCAGGCGACGCGCGCCCAGGAGGAAGCGGTCATAAACCGGCTGATCGCGAACCCGAAGGTCAAGCCTGGCGGGGTGAAGTTCATCAGCAAGACGCAGGCGCTCGAGCAGATGCAGAAGCGCTACCCGACCCTGACGAAGAGCCTGCCGTACAACCCGCTGCCGGACTCGCTCGAGGTGACGCCGACGAAGGCGGAGTACAACCAGGACATCGCCGCGAGCCTCACCCCGTTGCCGCCCGGGGTGCAGAAGGTCGACGACGGCAAGAAGGTCTCGCACCGCATCCTCTCGATCGCGCACTGGATCGACGCGATCTTCATCGTCGCCACCGGGATTCTCCTCGTCGCGTCGACGCTTCTCATCGCCAACACGATTCGGCTCTCGATCTTCTCGCGACGACGTGAGATCGAGGTGATGAAGCTCGTCGGTGCGACGAACTGGTTCGTGCGCGGTCCGTTCATGGTCGAGGGCCTCCTCTGCGGTCTCGCGGGCGCAGTTTCGGCGATCGTCTTCCTCATTCTCGGCAAGGAGATCGCGCTGCCCGCGATCCTCCACCACGCGCTCTCGAACGACCCCGGCGTGCACGCGCTGCCGTTCGAGCTCAACGCCGCCGTGCTGATGGGGATGGGCCTTCTGCTCGGCGCGCTCGGCTCCGGGCTAACGCTGCGCCGTTTCCTCCGCGTCTGAGGCCGACCAGGATGGTGCCTCGTGCCCGTCAGCCACGATGCCGGGTCCTCAGTCGCACCGATAGTCCACTATCGGTGCTCCCTGCGTCCTCGCCTCACGCGCGCCCGGCGCACCCGATCGGCGAAGCACCATCCCGAGCCGGCCTCTAGACCGCCTCGTCGTCGAGGTCGGGCGGCGCGGCAAGCTCGTCGTCGGCGAGCCGTTCTTCACAGCCGGCGTCCCGATCGTCCTCGACGCCAAGGGCCGGCACGACGTTGCTCCGGGCGACCTCGCCGTCGTTCGCACCGGGCGCGGGCGGGCGCGGATCGAGCGCGGGCTCGGCTCGGCGACGCGGATCGAGAACGTGCTCGAGGCGCTGCTCGTCGAGCGCGGCGCACGCGTCGAGCTCGAAACCTACGGTTTTCAGGATGTTTCGGACCATGGAGGTAGCCGAGTCGACCTGCGCGACCTGACCGCGTTCACGGTTGACCCAGACACCGCGAAGGACTTCGACGACGCGCTCTCGTTCCGGCGCGAAGCGGACGGGATCCGCGCGTGGGTGCACATCGCCGACGTCTCCTACTTCGTGCGGGCGGGCAGCCCGCTCGACCACGGTGCGTCCGAGCGCGCGCTCTCGACCTACGTCCCCGGGCTCGTGGCGCCGATGTTGCCGCACGAGCTCGCCGACGATCTCTGCTCGCTGCGGCCGCTCCAGGATCGGCTTGCCGTTACGGTCGAGCTGCCGCCGCGCGGCGAGCCGAGCTTCTACCGCTCGGTGATCAACTCGCGCGCACGGCTGACGTACGGCCAGGCGCAGCGGCGCGAGGCCGAGCCGGCGATCCTCGAGCAGCTCGAGCTCGCGGACGAGGTCGCCGGCGAGCTGCGGCGGAAGCGTTTTGGACGCGGCGCGCTCCAGGTTGCCACGCCCGAGGTCGTGTTCCGGTTCGAGGATGGCCGGGTCGCCGACGCATGGCTCGAAGGCGAGCCGCACGCCCACATGCTCGTCGAGGAGCTGATGATCCTGGCGAACGAGGAGGTGGCCGTCTTCCTCGCCGGCCGCAACCGCGAGGCGCTTTACCGCGTGCACGAGCGGCCCGACCCGCAGTCGATCGAGCTCTTGCTGGCGAAGCTCGCCGAGCTCGGCGTGCCGACGCCGCCGGCACCGGAGTCGCTTTCGCCGCAGCGCGCCGCCGAGCTCGCCGGCGAGATCTCGCGGCGGGTCACCGAGTACACGGCGCAGGCCGGGCGTGGGCGGGAGGCGTTCCCGGCGCTCGTGCTCCGCGCGCTCAAGCAGGCGCGGTACGACCCGCGCAACCTCGGCCACTCCGGACTCGCCAGCCGTGCCTACTGCCACTTCACCTCGCCGATCCGCCGCTATCCGGATCTCGTCGTCCACCGTGCGCTGCTCCGGGAGCTCGGCCAGGGCGACGATCCGGTCCCGTCCGACCTGCCGGAGGTCGCCGAGCACGCGTCGGCGCGCGAGCGCGAGGCCGCCGAGGTCGAGTACCTCGCCGACGACATCTGCCTCGCCTGGCTGCTCGAAGACGTCCTGCACGCGCGCGGCTGGCAGGAGACGTTCACCGGCGAGATCACCGGACTGATCGGCTCCGGCCTGTTCGCGCGCTTCGGCGGGGTCTACGAAGGCTTCCTGCCGGCGCGCCGGCTACCGGGCGAGTTCTTCGAGCTGAACGAGCTCGGTACCGCGCTCCAGGGGCGCCGGACGGGACGTCGCTATCGGCTCGGTGACCCGATCGACGTGCGCGTGGAGTCGATCGCGCGTGCGGAGGGCAAGATCGAGCTCGCACTCGCCTTGACTTCTGGGGAATCGCGGGCACGATAACGGGGCTTGTTCGAGATCGGCGAGAGCCTCGCTGCGGCACGGCGGGCCCAGCGCCTGGAGCTCGCGGACGTGGAGGCGCAGACGCGCATCCGCCAGCGGCAGCTTGCCGCACTCGAGGCAGAGCGATTCGACCTGCTGCCGGGGCGCGCGTACACGCGCGCGTTCCTGCGCACGTACGCGAGCGCGCTCGGCCTCGACGCCGACCACTTCGTCGCCGAGTTCGAGGAGCGCTACCCCGACCCCGAGGTCGAGGAGCAGGTGCCTCGGCTTCTGCCGCGGCGGCGGCGGCACGTGCCGGTTCGCGTGCTGGTCGTGCTCGCGGCGCTCGTCGGGGTCGGGGTCTTCGTCGCCTGGAGTGGCAATCTGCATCAGGGTTCGCCGCCGAAGCTCGCCGCCTCCACTGCGAACCAGGCGCCCCCGCCGCCCGCGCACGTGCCCGTCCAGAAGCCGCTCGTCATCGTCCATCCGAAGCCGCAGACGCTCGTCATCCACGCCGCGACCGGGAACTGCTGGCTGCTCGTGCGCCGCGGCGGCCCGAACGGGAAGATCCTCTACGAGTCGACGCTCAGCCAGGGCGGCACGGTGCGCTTCGGCTCCGTTCGCCTCTGGATCCGCTTGGGCGCGCCGGCGAACGTCGTTGCGACCCGCGGCGGCCGGCCGCTGGCCGCACTGGTGGGGGCCTCGAACCCCATCGATCTGACCGCCTGACCCGGCCTACACTGGCCGCGGGATGGCCGAGAAGCTGATCGCCGACAACCGCCGCGCGCGCCACGACTACCACCTGCTCGACCGGCACGAGGCCGGGCTGGCGCTGACGGGTACCGAGGTCAAGTCTTTGCGCGACGGCCGCGCATCCCTCGCGCAGGCCTACGCAGAGGTGCGGGACGGCGAGGCGTGGCTCATCGGGATGGAGATCGCGACCTACGACCACGGCAACCGCGCGAACCACGAGCCCGCGCGGGCGCGCAAGCTGCTCCTGCACCGGCGCGAGATCGATCGCCTCTACGGTCAGCTGCGTGAGAAGGGCCTGACGCTGGTCCCGACGCGCCTCTACTTCAAGGACAGCCGCGTCAAGGTCGAGCTCGCGCTCGCCCGGGGCAAGGACGTGCGCGACAAGCGGCGTACGCTTGCCGATCGCGACGCGAAGCGGCAGATCGAGCGCGCGCTCAAGGAGCGCCGCTAGCTTGCGTTCAGGATCGTCGCCAGGTAGGCGAGCACGTCGTCTTCGGGCTTGCCCTTGACGAGCCCGGCCGGCATTACGCCGCCGCCGACGTCGATCTGAAGCTGCGCGCGAGTGAGCGGGATGCGAGCACCCGCCAGCCGTGGGCCGATTCCGCCGCCGCGGCCTTCGGACCCGTGACACGGCGCGCATTTCTGCGCGTAGACCGTCAGTCCCACGCGTGCGTCGCCGAGGTGCACAGCCTTCGGAGCCGGTGGGCCGGGCTTCGCGAGGTGGAGCTTCGCCAGCCCGAACGCCGTGCCCGACACGGCGACGAACACGACCGCCGGAACGACGACGAGCCTGGACACCGCGCGATCCTACCGAGTAGCGTCCCGGCCGATGATCGCGAGTGTCGCCTCGACCTACACGCACATCGTGACGAGCGTCTTCAGCACGCCGATCGCCGGCAAGGTCTGGTTCGCATCCGCGGCGGGGTTCTTCGCGCTCATCCAGGTCACGACGGCGGCACGCATCTTCGGCAAGCTGAAGCGGATCATCCCGTGGCGAATCGCGGGCGCTCCCGTCAACGCGATCCATCGCTGGTCGGGCCGGCTCGCGTTCCTCTGCACCCTGCCGGTTGCCTTCCACTGCATCTTTATCCTCGGCTTCCAGACGACGAGCGCGCGGGTGCTTGCGCACTCGATCCTCGGCTCGTTCTTCTACGGGGTCTTCGCCGTCAAGGTGCTCGTCGTGCGGAACCGTGCTTTCCCGGGCTGGGTCCTGCCCGTCGCGGGGGGTACGCTGTTCGCCGTCCTGACCTCGCTGTGGCTCACCTCCGCGTTCTGGTACTTCACGAACGTCCGCTTCGGCTTCTAGCGGCGGGACCCGGCTAGAATAGAGGGACATACGGGGGCGCCATGGTCTCGACGTGGTCGATTCTCCGGCAGAGCTGCAAGCCGAGGTCTCCGGTCGGCCTCGTAAAACAACCGGAAACCAAACGCAAGTGCGGAAGACAATCTCGCACTCGCTGCTTAAGCCCTAAGGCCGATGCAGCGCGTCGCCCCGAGCTCGGCCCGTGACTCGGTAAGCGGCGTCAACGAACGGGCTGGCGCCGAAGGAGAGCCAATCGCCGGAGGCGCGAGACCGTAGGATGGCTAGCCCGGCGGTAGGTCGGTCGCGAACCGGCCGTCCGGGCGAAACCCAAAGAGCGACCTAAGCTTGTAGACGCTCAGCCGGTACGTCCGCGGACGCGGGTTCGATTCCCGCCGCCTCCACTCAAGCGTTTCGAGCAACGCTGTGATCTCCGATTCAAGCGTCGCCAATTCGGGCGACGCTTGTGCGAGGCGGGCCTCGTGCGCAGCAGCGAGTGCCGCGGCGAGCTCTTCGAGCTCGAGTTCGTCCGTGTAGAGCTGCGTCGTGTCGATGCGGCTGTGTCCGAGCAGACCGCGGAGCGCCGCGACGTCTCGTCTCGACTCTCGCAAGAAGCGGTTTGCGTAGCCGTGGCGGAGCTGATGGGGGCTCAAATCCCGAATCCCTGCCCTCTTACAGACCCGCTTGACCATCCGCCAGAGCGCCTGTTCGCTTGCCGGCTTCTTGGGATCTCGCAACCGCCGCACTCGCTCGTATGCCGAGATGAACTGCTCGACCTCGACAACGAACACGTGGTCGTCGTGGTCAGGGTGGAGCTCGTGAAAGCTGCGGTCGAGCTCTTCGACTACATCAGGCGCCAACGGAACCGAGTGCCAGTGCCGGCCCTTCCTCAGCGTCCGAACACGGCTACGCCCCAGGTCAATGTCCGCCCAGCGCACGCTCAGAACCTCGGAGCGGCGGAGGCCAGCGCCTTCCATCAGCACGATTGCTGGCCGCTCAAATCGCGCGGCGGCTGCGCGGAGCTTTGCGAGCTCCTCGATTGTCGGGCGATAGACGTCTGCTCGACGCTTCGGCGGCCGACGAATCCGAGCCGAGGGATCGCCCTCGATCTCTCCTTCGACGTAGGCCCAGCCGAAGAACGAATGGAGTACCGAGATCACGTTCGATCGAGTGCTTGCGCTACTCGCTTCCCACCGTCTCAAAAATGACCGCAGATCAGCGGTCGTCAGCCGGCCGAGGTCGATTTCGGGGTAATCCCCGGCTAGCTTGTCGTGGATGCGACGGTAGGAATCGAGCGAGCGGGGCGTGGCATCAAGCCGCCGCCAGTCCAGAAACGCATCGATGGCCCGCTCAACTCTCATTCGGTCAACCTCTCATCCATCACCTTCCACGTCGCAAGGATCGCCCTTCGCACCAGGTACTGGCGTTCAGCGTCACGCAGCAGCCGCGTCATCCCGCCGTCGAGGGTGTCAAGAAGCGCACCGACATCGACCGAGGGCTCGCCCAGCAGCGCCGCGCGAATCTGTCGTTTGAGCTCCTCACGCGCGGCACCGTCTCCGTACCCCCCGCAATAGTCGCGCAAGAACCAGTCCCAGCCCACTTCGTCGCCGCTCGCCACGTAGACCTCTCCGACCAGATCGAGCCACTGGCCAATGGCCGCGAGCACTACGCGGGCATCGGCTCCCTGATCCCAAGCCTCGCGAATGGCGCCGAGACCTCGATCTTGCAACTGACGCCGCATCTCGCGCACCGTCGCCACTTCGCCTTTGGTCGGCTCACTCGCTGGAGTCAGGGTGCGCCCCGACTTGTCGCGTCGGACATCATGGAAGGTCGTTTCTCCGCCCAGCGCCTTGTGGAGCCGGCCTCGCTGTTCCGTCAGGTACAGCCGCGCGCCCTCCCGGAGCGCTCGGGACACAGTGACGTCGATTCCCTCCGCGAGCTGCTCCAGTCGCGCCTTCTCATCCTCGGAGATCCGCAGTGTGATGAGCTTCATCGGCCGACTGACTCGTGCCATGTGTATATACGTAGCAGACCAAGCGACTATACGCAACTGGGCGGCAACGGTTGTGTCTTGCCGGTGGCCGCGCTACAAGGAGACCTCCCGTTGCCTTTCGGTCCTGCACGCGACCTAGGTGTAGGACCCGAGCAGGTTGGTTCTGCTGATCGGGGGTTGGTGGCCGAGTGCTGAGTGTCGGCGTTGATGGTTGTAGTGCCAGAGCCAGCCGTCAAGGGCGGCGGTGCGTTCTT
>Ga0070731_10005080_pt1 | contig 10998 bp, 8 predicted proteins | sample Coa_R1_2_FD_66448 | JGI IMG/M metagenome (GOLD analysis project Ga0070731, IMG submission 66448) | Surface soil microbial communities from Centralia Pennsylvania, which are recovering from an underground coalmine fire - Coalmine... | ecosystem: Environmental > Terrestrial > Soil > Unclassified ... | reverse complement strand
GCCTATTTTTATGCCTTTTCGCAGGACATACTTGGTTAAGTAGGCCAAGAAAAGGCATGAAAAGAGGGCGAAAAAGACTCAAAAATGCACTGTTAAGAATTTCGGGATAGGTTCGAGATTTCCCCGAATCCACATTTCTCTAACTGTTACCCATTGCTTTTATTACTAATCTTTTGATAGCATTTGAGCATTAACTATAAGGTATAGCTCTTAAGAGACTGTTAACGATTTCGGGTTTCGTCGATTTTCGGGATTATTTTGACCGCTTTTCGATTCTTTTTGCGGGGGTAGTATACGCAGTTTGATACAACCCCCGCAAAAAGAATCGAAAAGTGGCTCAAAAGAACCCGAAAATCGACTGAAACCGAATCCGTTAACAGTCTCTAAATTGAGCCCGTACCGTTTATACTCAGGAGAACCCTTTAAATGTCTAAAACAAATCAACACGATTGGAACCAAAGCAATATCATCGATGATGTCGAATTTCACGAAGAGGATGCAAGTCAATTCAAAAATCTCTTAAACCGTAAAGAAGAAACTGCTGGTGAAGGTTCTGTATCGCAGATGAGCGCTGGCCAGATTCTGAAAGGGCGCATTGTTGAGATCACGAAAGACTTCGTCGTTGTGGATGTAGGCCTTAAATCTGAGGGCTTAGTACCTATTGGCGAATTTAGCGATTCCAATGAACTGATGCTCGGCAATACCATTGAAGTATATCTCGATCAGACCGAAGGGGAAGATGGGCAGATCGTGCTTTCCAGAGATAAAGCACGCCGTCAGCGCCAATGGGAATTCCTCGTCAACAATTGCACGGAAGGATCCATCGTCAAAGGCAAGGTCATTCGCAAGGTCAAAGGCGGTCTGATGGTAGATATTGGAATGGAAGCATTCCTACCTGGCTCTCAGATTGATAACAAGCGCATTAAAAACCTCGATGAATTCCTCGGCCATACGTATGACTTCAAGATTTTAAAAATCAATACAGAACGCAAAAACATCGTCGTATCCCGACGCGAACTGTTGGAAGAAGAGCGCATCTCGAAAAAAGCGGAAATGCTCGAACACATCGTCGAAGGCCAATCCCGAAAAGGAGTTGTCAAGAACATCACAGATTTCGGTGTCTTCCTCGATCTAGATGGCATTGATGGGCTATTGCATATTACAGATATGACATGGAAGAGAATCAAACATCCTTCTGAAATGGTCAATCTAGGACAAGAATTAGAAGTTGTCATTCTTCATGTCGACAAAGACAAGGGTCGTGTCGCTTTGGGAATGAAGCAAATGGAACAAAATCCTTGGGAAGAAATTGAAAAGCGTTATCCCCCTGGAACACGCGTCCATGGTAAAATTGTCAATCTCGTCCCTTATGGTGCATTTATCGAGATCGAACCGGGCATCGAGGGACTCATCCACGTTTCTGAAATGTCTTGGGTAAAAAATGTGACAGATCCCAATGAAATAGTGAACAAAGGCGATGAAGTAGAAGCGATCGTTCTTTCTGTTCAGAAAGAAGAAGGCAAGATCTCGCTGGGAATGAAGCAAACAGAAAAAAATCCTTGGGATGAAGTAGAGAAAAAGTATCCTATCGGAAGCAGCGTGGTGGCTGAAATACGCAACTTGACTAACTATGGTGCCTTTGTTGAGCTAGAACCTGGAATCGATGGTTTGATCCATATTTCTGACTTGAGCTGGATTAAAAAAGTGTCGCATCCTTCAGAGGTTCTCAAGAAAGGAGACAAAGTGGAAGCGATTGTTTTGTCCGTCGATAAAGAAAGCAAAAAAATTACACTCGGCGTCAAACAGCTCAGTACTAATCCTTGGGAAACAATAGAAAAAACCATGCCGGTCGGATCCCTTGTCAAAGGTATCGTCACGAAAACAACCGCTTTTGGCGCCTTTGTCGAACTGCCAAATGGAATCGAAGCACTTGTACATGTCACAGAGTTGTCCGATCAACCCTTTGGAAAAGTAGAAGATATTGTAAGCAAAGGACAGGAAGTCACAGCGAAAGTGATCAAATTGGATCCTGAACATAAAAAAATCGCTCTCTCTATTAAAGAATATTTGATCGACAAGAATAATGTGAACCATGATGACATCGTGATCGGTAAAACGAAAACGCGAAAGAAAACACGAGCCAAAGAAGAAGAAACTCCTTCTGAAGGCGATAAGGCAGAATAATAGAAGTGATTGCAAAACTTGCTTTGGAAGCCAAATCTGATGACTTTTGCTCGACATCTGCATTCTGCACAAAAAGTGCAGATTTGGTCCAAGCTCCAGTGAAGTTTCCATAACTTTTAAAAAGTTAAAAAACATTAGGTTAAGTGATGAATAAAGATCTTGTTGCCATCTTTGAATACCTTGAAAGGGAAAAGGGAATCAAACGGGAAGTAATTATTTCAGCTATTGATGAATCCCTGCGCGCTGCTGCCCGAAAGAGTGTGAAAGGACTGCTCAACGTATCCATTCACATCAATTCAAAGACAGGAGACATCGAAGTCATCGCCCAAAAAGAGGTCGTAGAAAAGGTCACCATTCCCGAAGAGGAAATCTCTTTAGAAGAAGCAAGAAAACTCCATCCCTCTTGCGAATTAGGGCAATGGATCGACATTATGGTGACCCCGCATGACTTTGGCAGAATTGCGGCCCAAACTGCACGCCAAGTCATCTCTCAAAAATTGCGCAGTGCAGAACGAGACGTGATTTACGAAGAGTATCGTCATCGTGTGAATGAACTCGTTTCCGGAACGATCAAACGCATCGTTCGCGGCGCCACCCTGATTGTCGATCTAGGCAAAGTAGAGGCTATCTTATCCGACCGATTGTATCCAAAAACGGAAAAATACAATGTCGGAGAGCGCGTTCAGGCATTGCTTTTGGAAGTGCGCGATACAGATAATGGAGGCGCAGAGGTCGTATTGTCGCGTAGCCATCCCGAGTTTGTCGTACAGCTTTTTGCTCAAGAAGTTCCCGAGATCAATGATGGAACTATCACTATTGAGAGAATCGCTCGTGAAGCAGGCTACCGCACTAAACTCGCTGTGCGTTCGCATGATCCAAAAGTCGATCCTGTTGGAGCTTGCGTTGGCATCCGAGGAAACCGCGTTAAAAACATCATTCGCGAACTCAATAACGAAAAGATCGATATCATTCCTTACACTGACGATCCCGTACAGCTTTTACACAATGCGTTGAGTCCCATCGAAATCAAAAAAATAAATGTCAATGATGATCAATCCCTCATCACGATAGTCGTAAATGATGAAGATTATCCTGCTGCATTAGGCAAGCGCGGCATGAATGCACGTTTAAATGGAGCACTCATCGGCGCTGAACTACAAGTGCAAAAGAAAAGCCACTATCTAGAAATCATGAATCTCGAGCATGCACGATTGGCTGCCGGCGACGACCCCACTCTCGACAATCCATTGACAACGGAAGATGCAAGCGGAATGATCATCAAGAGTTTAATCGAAGCTGGATATGATACGCCGCGCAAACTGCTGAGCGCTACGCGCGAGCAACTTGCAACTATTCCCGAAATCAGCTTAGAAATGGCTGACAAAATCTTAGAACAAATCCGTAAAAAGAGGGCATAACAGTTGGCCAAAAATTTAAAACTCAATGTCAAAAACACTCAACTTGCCGAAGCGCTGAAATTAAGCCATCTCAAGAAATCGCCCGCGAAGAAAAAAAAAGCAGAAGAAGCCGCTGAAAAGCCTCAAGAACTTGAAGTTCCTCCTCTTCAAGCTACACCTCTGGAAAAAGCGTTAGGAACCACGTTCGAGTCTGAGCCTCCTGCAATAAAAGATGAGCCTGCAATATTAAAAGAGATTTTCGCTGAAAAGCCCTATTCAAAAGAGCCATTAGCAGCAGAACAGCCTGCGCCTCCCTCTACAGAGACAGAAAAACCGCTGCGTGAAACGCCGCAGGCTCTCCCTTACGAAAAAAAACCAACTCCAACCCCTGCCCCTTATCAACAAAGGACCTATCCTCCTCGTGACGGAGAAAGAAGGCCCTACACACCCCGCGAAGGCGGAGAAAGAAGACCGTATCCCCCACGTGAAGGTGGCGAGAGAAGACCCTATCCTCCACGTGAAGGAGGCGAGAGAAGGCCTTATCCACCCCGTGAAGGCGGTGAGGCAAGACCTTATACTCCCCGCGAAGGCGGAGAAAGAAGACCGTATCCTCCCCGTGAAGGTGGCGAGAGAAGGCCTTATCCACCACGCGAAGGCGGTGAGGCAAGACCTTATACTCCCCGTGAAGGCGGAGAAAGAAGACCATATCCTCCACGTGAAGGCGAAAGAAGGCCCTACACACCCCGCGAAGGTGGAGAAAGAAGGCCATATGTGCCGAGAGAAGGTGGTGAGCGAAGACCCTATGTTCCAAGAGAAGGCGGAGAAAGAAGACCGTATACTCCAAGAACTGATGGTCGGCCAGAATATAAAAGACCTTACACTCCGAGACCAGAAGGACATCCCGAATTTAAACGGGCTTTTCCTTCAAAATCTGATGGCGAATTTAGAAGAGCCGCTCCAGCAAAAGAAGGGCCTCCTTCTGCTAAAAAGACAGGAAAACGCGAAGACGAAATCGAAGAAGGGAAAAAACCTCCTGGCGTGAAAGATTTTCGCGACTTTAAAGCACAGCGCAAGCAGGTAACAACCGAACGCACTTTCGATTCCCGAGACAGACAAGGTTTGAGGGCAGATGCCGATGATCAGATGTGGCGCAAAAAACGTGCTCAAAAAGCGCGTATTGTTGTCCAAGAAGAGGTCATTCGTCCCAAGAATTTAAAAGTGCGACTTCCTATTTCTGTCAAAGATCTCGCTGCGGAAATGAAATTGAAATCCTCTCAATTGATCACCAATCTTTTCATGAAAGGAGTTGTTCTTACATTAAACGATTTTCTCGATGATCCGACGACTGTACAACTTTTAGGACACGATTTTGACTGTGAGATCACTATCGATACCAGCGAAGAAGAACGCGTCAGAATCACCGATAAAACCATCAAGCAAGAAATCCAGGAAAACCCACCCGGATCATTGATTATCCGACCTCCTGTCATTGCCTTTATGGGCCACGTCGATCATGGTAAAACGAGCTTGATCGATGCGATCCGCAAAACAAATCTCGCTGCAGGCGAAGCAGGGGCCATCACACAGCACATTGGCGCTTTCAAGTGCCATACTAATGTCGGAGACATCACGATTCTCGATACGCCTGGCCATGAAGCCTTTTCCGCCATGAGAACAAGAGGTGCTGACGTCACGGATATCGTCGTACTCGTCATCGCGGGTGACGAAGGCATGCGTGCACAAACGATTGAAGCACTTCAGCAAGCGCAAACTGCCAACGTCCCTATTGTCGTTGCCCTCAATAAATCTGACAAACCTAACTTCGATCCAGAAATTGTCTACCGACAACTCGCTGAGCATCAATTACTGCCTGAGGCATGGGGAGGACAGACAATCACGATCAACTGTTCTGCCGTAACAGGCGATGGTGTGAATCATCTCGTAGAAATGTTGGCCCTCCAAGCAGAAATATTGGAACTCAAAGCCAACCCCAATTCCCGTGCAAGGGGAACAGTCATCGAATCAGAGATGCACAAAGGCCTGGGCCCTGTCGCAACAGTACTCGTGCAAAATGGAACTCTACGACTCGGCGATGCTCTCGTATTCTCTCAGAATTACGCACGCGTCAAAACGATGCATGATGAGCTCGGGCGCGAATTGACAGAAGCAGGACCATCGACTCCAGTAAAAATCACAGGTCTTTCAGGACTTCCCGAAGCAGGCAGCGAATTTATCGTTGTAAAAGATGAAAAAGATGCCAAAGAGCTCGCTGAGAGAAGGATTGAAGGCAAACGCTTCCAAATGATCCAGCAGCCCAAACGGGCGACCACAGAGAGCTTTATGGCGGATACGTCGCGTGCTGCACCCAAAAAGATCCTCAATCTGATTTTGCGCGCAGATGTTCAAGGTTCTGTCGAAGCCCTAAAGACCTCGCTGAATAAACTCCCTACCGATAAAGTAGAGCTCAATATTATTTCTGCTGGTGTTGGGGAGATTTCTGAATCCGACGTTCAACTCGCACAGACATCTAAAGCGACCATTATCGGTTTTCATACGCAAATCGAAAGTCATGCAGCTACCCTCATCAAAGAATTAAAGGTGACGGTAAAACTCCATGATATCATTTATCATGCTGTCGACGACGTCAAAGTCATCATGACAAATCTGCTCGATAAAATCGTTCAAGAAAATGATGTCGGTTCTGCATTGGTCAAAGCTACTTTCAAAGCTTCCCAGCTCGGCGTCATCGCAGGATGCATTGTGACAGATGGCGTGATCAAACGCTCGTGTCATGCTCGACTCATGCGCGAGGATCAGATGGTCTGGAAAGGCCCCATCGCCTCGCTCAAAAAGGTTAAAGAAGATGTACGCGAGGTGTCTAAAGGCGTCGAATGCGGTATTCTCTTGCAAAACTATAATGACGTAAAAGTCGGCGATGTCATACAGGCATTCGAGATCAATTACCTCAAACAAGAGTTATAAGACCGCATGCTTAAAAATCGCGTTGCCAGACTGAATTCACTTCTGAAAGAAGTCCTTTCAGAAGTGATCCACAGAGATGTGAAAAACCCGCACGTCCATCGTTTTGTGAGCGTGACCTCTGTCGATATTTCTAAAGATCTCCAGCATGCTAAAGTCTATATTAGCGTCATTGGGACCCAAGCGGACAAAGACTCGACGATCAAAGCACTTCAATCCGCTGCAGGATTTATTGCTATTGCCGCCTCAAAAAAAGTCGTCATGCGCTATTTTCCCGAGCTCCTATTCAAACTCGATGATTCTGTCGATAAGCAGATACGCATAGACTCGCTTCTCCATAAAATCCATGAAGAAAAACAATCACGAAATCAAGAACCTGATGCAGAGCCAGACGATCGAAGGGATTCTTCCCATTGACAAACCCGCGGGTAAAACCTCGTTTAGCCTCGTCTCCCTCCTTCGGCGGCTGACGCACGTGCAAAAGATCGGGCATACCGGCACGCTCGACCCCTTTGCCAGCGGAGTGATGGTCTTACTCATCGGAAAGAAATACACGCGCCTTTCCGATCAACTCTTAAGCAAGGAAAAACAATACGTCGCCACTGTGCACTTAGGAATCACTACTGACTCCTATGACATAGACGGAACCATCGTCAATCACTCTTCCTACGTCCCTTCCTTGGATGAAATAGAAAAAGCCATCGCCCAATTCCAAGGCACTCTCCTCCAAACTCCCCCTATGTTCTCTGCTAAGAAAGTCCAGGGGAAAAAACTCTACGAACTCGCGCGAAAAGGGATTACTATCGAAAGACAGCCTGAAACAGTCACGCTGCACACCACTCTCCTCTCCTACGAATATCCGCATTTAAAAATCCACGTCCGCTGTTCTAAAGGAACCTATATCCGCTCATTGGCCCAAGACATCGGCCAATTTTTACACTGCGGGGCGCATTTAAGCGCATTGTCAAGAGTCCAAAACGGCGCGTACACTCTCTCTCATTGTTGCGATGGAGCGCGCCTGTCCGATCCAACCTATGATTGGATTTCTCACTTGCGCAGTGAAAATAGACCTCTTGCATAACTAAGGCTTCGTCAATTTTGGGGATTATTTTGGCCGATTTTCGATTCTTTTTGCGGGGGTTGTATCAAACTTCGTATACTACCCCCGCAAAAAGAATCGAAAATCGGCTCAAAAGAAGCCCAAAATTGACAGAAGCTTAAGTTATGCAAGAGGTCTAATCTATGCAAGTAATAGCCGATAGCGATATCCCCTTTCTTTCTCCGCAACCCTGTGCTCTGACCATTGGAAGTTTCGATGGACTGCATCTCGGCCATCTTTCTCTCTTAAATCATGCCCGCTCTCTGCTGCCGAAAAATGGCCGCCTCATTATCTATACCTTTATCAATCATCCCACTCATGTGCTTTCCCATATCCCCCCTATCCCCTTCATATATACTCTCGAGCACAAACTCAAAATCCTGCAAGAAAACAGAGTGGATTACGTGATTCTATCCACCTTTACAAAAGAGTTAGCGCAAATTCCCTTTGATCAATTTCTGCAAAAATTAAAAAAAACCCTTCAGTTTACGCATCTCGTTTTAGGAGTGGGAGCGAGCTTTGGAAAAGATAGACAAGGCAATGAATCTAATGTCAAACAGCTGGCATCCTCGCTCGATTTTCAGCCCGTGTATGTCCCCAAATTGCATTTAAACGACGAAACGCTCTCATCGGGCCGCATCCGCGCGCTCATCGCCGAAGCAGCGTTCTCGCACGTCGCTCGCTACTTGGGCCGCCCCTACTCGATCTATGCCCCTTTACTCTTCAAACACGAACACTACATGCAGCTGAATCAGCATTGCCTGCCTCCCACAGGAACCTATCCCATTCATATTGCATTGGAAGATAAAACCTATGAAGGGACAGCCCATATCGACAGGCCCGCACAACGTATCCGCATCCACGCAAAAAATGCTCCCCCATTGCCGCATACGGCACTTGCTGAAGTCTTTTTTTGACCTCTTAAAAAGATTCTTATTAACAGACCTCTTGCATAACTAAGCTTTTGTCAATTTTGGGGTTCTTTTGAGCTAATTTTCGATTCTTTTTGCGGGGAGTTGTATCAAACTTCGAATACTACCCCCGCAAAAAGAATCGAAAATCGGCCAAAATAATCCCCAAAATTGACGAAGTCTTAAGTTTGCAAGAGGTCTACTCTTAATCCCCCTTGCTAGAGATGGCAAAATCCCTTATCATTTATCTATTTACAAGAGATTTTCATCTATGACAGGTCTATCATGCGGCATCGTCGGCCTTCCCAACGTAGGCAAATCCACCCTCTTTAACGCGCTGACAAAAAAGGCAGCCGCTGCAGCCAACTATCCCTTTTGCACCATCGATCCCAATGTCGGCATCGTCGATGTACCTGATCCTAGACTCGCAGTTCTCGCTGATCTATTCGACAGTCAAAAGATCATCCCTGCGACCATTACGTTTGTCGATATCGCAGGCCTTGTGAAGGGAGCATCCGAAGGCGAAGGATTGGGCAATCAGTTCCTCGCCAATATCCGCGAAACCGATGCGATCGTACACGTGGTCCGCTGCTTTGCCGAAGGGGATGTCATCCACGTTTCTGGCAAGGTAGATCCTATAGCCGATATCGAAGTCATCAATCTAGAGCTCATTTTATCCGATCTGCAAATGGTAGAGAACATCATCGGCAAGCTGGAAAAACAAGCCCGCGGCAAAAAAGAACTCATCCCTGTTTTAGAGACCTTGAAAAAAGCCTCAGCTCACCTCAATGAAAGTAAACCCCTCAGGTCCCTCTCAGTAACAGAAGAAGAGCGCGGCTATCTCAATGACTATCCTTTCCTCACAAACAAAAAAGTCGTATACGCTGCAAATGTATCCGAAAATGATCTGCCCACTATGGAAAATGAATATGTCCAACGCGTACGTGAATATGCCGCAAAAGAAGGCAATACCGTTGTTCCCATCTGCGCAAAACTCGAAGAGGAGATCGCACAACTCGATGAAAAAGAAGCACTCGAATTCTTACAGTCTCTCGGCGTACAAGAAACAGGCCTCAACCGCCTCATCAAAGAAGCCTTTCATACCCTCGGGCTGATCACCTATCTGACCGCCGGAGAAATGGAAGCACGCGCCTGGACGATTTCTCGAGGCACAAAAGCCCCAGAGGCCGCAGGCAAGATCCACACCGATCTACAAAAAGGATTCATCCGCGCAGAGGTGATCGCCTTCGATGACCTCGTCACACACAAAGGCCGCGTGGGAGCCCGGGAAGCTGGTAAAGCCCGCTCAGAAGGAAAAGATTATGTCGTCCGCGACGGCGACGTCATCCTCTTTTTCCATAATTAAAATCGTCATTATTCACGGACGAATATCGCCGTGATGAATTGTGCTTTTTTTGTTCGCAAAAAAAGCATACTCTTCTAATTGCAAAAAAATACTTTTTTTAATAGGATGCTTCTCGCATCTATTTTTCAGAGGAAACTATGTTAAAGAATTTAGCGTTATGGTTGATATTCGCCGCATTTTGCTTTACAAATAGTAAAGCATCTTCTCACGAAGTGAACAGTGAAGGTATGATTGAATTAGCTGACAGGATCTACATCGAATCTGATCAGATCAACTTCGCTGACAAGAAAATTTACATCCAAATCAAAGACAGCATCTTTGAAACTCCGGCTGTTCATTCAGATGAAAAGGGGTACTATATCGACCAAGTAGCAAAAAGTGGCAACTGCGCGTGGTATGAATGGGAATGTCGTGAGGAAACATGCCTCACTTGTAACCTGAGAGGAACTTTAAAATGCGGAAGATGTGGTCGGGGTATTTCAGAATAAAATGGATCATTATCTGCGGATTTGTTTTGTGTATTCCCACCACTTATATTTCGGCATCTGTGATAAAAGATCCTATCGCCAAAACCATGGATTCTATTCCCTTGCAGGAACGCAAGATCCTGGAGGAGTTCTTTCGTAAACTTTTATTTTCTCAAGGTTTTGCCTTTGCATTATTTGGAGACAAGCCAATCAGTGTTGAATACTTTGATCTCGAAGAAAAAAAGAAAGAACTATTCAGCACCTCGCCAGAAGGATATAAAACATGGAAAAAATATGTACATCTATTTCCTTCACGAAATTATCTGTTTATTTTTCATGAAGACCTGGATAAAGATGAATGTGAAATCACACTCATTAATAAAAAGGCCTTTCATCAAGCTATGGATAAACATAGAGAAAAATTCGCTGAAGTTTTGGGTCCAAAAATGGATTCTGATACGCTTCTCAATCTTATCGTTAAGAAGAAATCTCTCTGGAATACTCCCATAAAAGATCGAGACGACCTGACCGGGATCTTGCTTGGTTATGGGAAACACAATGCGGATTTGTTCCATAAACGGAGTGAAATTGAAAT
>Ga0070731_10005079_pt1 | contig 10998 bp, 11 predicted proteins | sample Coa_R1_2_FD_66448 | JGI IMG/M metagenome (GOLD analysis project Ga0070731, IMG submission 66448) | Surface soil microbial communities from Centralia Pennsylvania, which are recovering from an underground coalmine fire - Coalmine... | ecosystem: Environmental > Terrestrial > Soil > Unclassified ... | reverse complement strand
GCCGGTGCGCACGGCGCGATCCTCGTGCCGAAAGTTCAGCCGGCGTTTGCGCTCGAAGGTCAGTTGATGCACGATGTACATGAGCGTCTCCTGGTGCATCAGCTCGTGTTCTAAGATCGTGTAGGCAGCCTGGGCGCGCACGAGTCGAGGAACGCGCGAATCCAAAATCGGTCCCGACTGGAGCGCCCGTTCCACCCGCTCGTCGCAATGCGCCGCAAACTCCGCAATCGCGCGGCGTTCAGGCCAATCCGAACGGCCCTGCCGCTGCGCCTGATCGAGGCTCCCCGGATCGATCCCACGCTCGAAGAGGCGTTCGAACCGCACATCGACCGGCGGCTCGCCAAGGCCGCGCTCGTTGAGCGTTAGGAAGCTGAACGACGGGATGTGGCCTTCGTAGAACGCAAATGGGTGACGCAAAGGAATCGGGCGGTCGTAAAACGCCGCATCGTGGACCAAGTTAAAGAGCGTCGCGGTTCGCTCGCGATTGCGACGGTACTTATCGAGTAGCTGGGCGCGGTCGAGCGCCGTTGTTGTAACTACAGCGTTCCTCGTTTCTCTTGCTCCCGCTCGATCGACACGAAGAGCGCCTTGAAGTTCCCTTTGCCGAACGAGAGACTGCCCTTGCGTTGAATGATCTCGAAGAAGACGGTCGGACGATCCTGGAGCGGCTTCGTGAAGATTTGGAGCATATATCCAAGGTCATCGCGGTCAACCAAGATGCGCAGACCGCGCAGCGTCTCGAGCGCTTCGTCGATCTTGCCGACCCGCTCTTCGAGCATCTCGTAATACGAGTCCGGCGTATCGAGGAACTCGACGCCGTTGGACTTGAGCGCGCGAATCGTGGCCGCGATATCGTCGGTCCGAATTGCCATGTGCTGAACGCCGGCCCCACGATAGAACTCGAGGTACTCCTCGATCTGCGATTTCTTTTTGCCTTGCGCGGGTTCGTTGATCGGAAACTTCACGCGATGGCGCGGATCGGTCATGACTTTCGAGCGCAGCGCGGTGTATTCGGTTGAAATATCTGTGTCGTCGAACGAGACGAGTTGCGAGAAGCCGAAGACGCGGCCGTAAAAGTCTCCCCAGCTGTCCATCTCGCCCCAGCCGACGTTGCCGACGCAGTGGTCGATGAACTGTAGCTCGGGCTTAGCCACGTGCTCGAGCGTCTTGCGCGCCTCGACGAATCCCGGTGCGAAGATGCCGGCGTAGCCCTCACGCTCGATAAAAGAGTGGACGGTCTCGCCGTAGGTCGCAATCGTGGCCTTGATCAGGCATCCGCTCGCATCTTCAAAGACCGTGGGTTCGAGTACGACGCGGGCACCGCCGCGAACCGCCATGTCGAAAGCGGCTCGCGCGTCCTGCACGAGGATCGCGATGTCCTTGATTCCGTCGCCGTGGAGGGCAACGTGTCGCGCGATCTCGTCGTCCGGCTGCAAGCTGGCCGTCAGGACGAAGCGCAGCTTATTCTGTTCGAGCAGGTAGCTGACGCGGCCGCGCACGCCCGTTTCGGGACCGGCGTACGCGACTTGGTCGAATCCGAACGCGGACATGTAATAATGCGCCGCTTGTTTCGCGTTCCCGACGTAGAACTCGACGTAATCCCAGTCGATCTGTGCGAGCGGATTGCTGCGCGCTTCGGTCGCCGTGCTCATGGGAGCCGACTTGGCGAAGCCTCCCGAGCGGCCCTGTCGAAGCAACCGTCATGACGACCTCGACCGCCCTGCGGCCTTCGGTGCGTGCCGCCTTCAGCGCGCTGATCGATTACGCGGGACTCTTTCCGCCGGCGAAGCTGCCGCTAGTGCAAGCCCGCGCCGAGTACGAGGCGGCTCGAACGGGGCGGCAGGCATGGATGCTGGGGCGCTTCATCATGCCGGCGGCGCTGCTCTTTGAATCGGCGGACGACGTCGATGCCGCGCTCTCGGTTATCGCGGATGCAGAGGTGGACGTTCTCGAGCGTATTGCTGCGATGCGCCGCGCGGGGTCGCGCATCGAAGCGTTGGAGATCCCGATCGCACAGAGCGTATCGCCGCTGCGAACCACGCTGAGCTCCGACGAAATCCTGGACATAACGGGCGAGCTGGAGGCGGATATCGCGACGGTCGGATTGCGCGATCTCCCGGTTTACGTCGAGATTCCGCCTGTGGCGCCATGGTGGCCGATGCTGCCCGCGGTGATGAGTGCGCTTGCACGCATGCAGCTGGGCGCGAAGTTGCGCTGCGGAGGCGTGACCGCCGAGGCATTTCCTAGCGCCCATCAGGTGGCTGAGTTCATCGACGCCGCGGCACGCGCCGGCGTTGCATTCAAGGCGACTGCCGGGTTGCATCACCCGGTCCGTCACGTCGACGCCGCGACCGGCTTTCCGATGCACGGGTTTCTGAATATTCTTGCGGCGGCCGCGCTCGCGCCGCAGCTCGATCGCGAAACGCTGGTGCAAGTTGTTGCGGAGGAAGATTCGGCTACATTTTCATTCGGAGAAACCTCTTTTGCGTGGCGCGACCGACGTGTCGACCTTTCGGAGCTGCAGCAAACGCGACGCGAGCGATTCAACGGTTACGGCAGCTGTAGCTTCACCGAGCCCGTAGAAGATCTGGTCGCGCTTGGCGTATTGCCTGCGCAATGACCGAATCGTGGGTTCCCGTTGCGCTCGACAGCGACTTTCCAATCGAGAATCTTCCATTCGGTGTCTTTAGTGTCAACGGTGCGACGCCACGCATCGGCGTCGCTATCGGCGAGAAGATTCTGGATTGCCGCGCCGCCGCAGGAGTGGGCTTGTTCGACGATTGCTGCGAACCCGAGCTGCTCGACGGGGCGGTGCTCAACCCGTTCCTCGCGGCGGGCCGAATTGTTTGGCGCGCGGTTCGCGAGCGGCTCTCCGATCTGCTGCGCGAAGGAGGCGACCCTGGCTTACGCGTCGCAGGTGCAGAGCACTTCCTCATCGATGCCGGTGCCGCGCGCATGCACGTCCCGATCGAGATCGGGGATTACGTCGATTTCTATTCGTCACTCGAGCATGCGACGAATCTCGGACGGCTCTTTCGCCCCAACGCCGAACCGCTATTGCCGAATTGGCGATGGCTGCCTGTCGGGTATCACGGCCGATCGAGCACGATCGTCATCGACGGCACGCCGATTCGGCGGCCGCGCGGACAACGCAAACCGCCGGATGCAGCAGCGCCGGACTTCGGGGCAACGCGGCGGCTCGATATCGAGCTAGAAATGGGCTTCGTAACCGGGCCGGGCAACGAGATCGGCACCCCGATCGGCATCGACGATGCCGGCGAACACATCTTCGGCTTGCTGCTCGTCAACGATTGGAGCGCGCGCGATATTCAAGCCTGGGAGTATCAGCCGCTGGGCCCGTTCTTGGGTAAGTCGTTCGCGACGACCATTTCACCCTGGATCGTTACGCTCGATGCGCTCGAACCGTTCCGCGTCGAGGGGCCGCGCCAAGAGCCGCCGCCGCTGGAATATCTACATCCACACGAAGCGTGGGCCTACGACGTGCAGCTCTCCGTGGACCTGCAGACCGCGCGGATGCGCGAGGGCGACATCGCACCGGAGCAAATCTCGCGAACGACGTTTCGCGACATGTACTGGAACGTTGCGCAGCAACTAGCGCACGCCACGGCGAACGGCGCCGTCGCACGCCCGGGCGACCTTTTTGCATCTGGAACTATCAGTGGATCCGCGCCGGGCTCGCAAGGTAGCTTAATCGAGCTCACGTGGAACGGCGAACGCCCAATCGAGCTGGTCGACGGCGAAACTCGCGGATTCTTAGCAGATGGCGACGAGATTATATTGCGCGGATGGTGCGAACGGCCGGGCGTGCGCCGCATCGGCTTCGGCAGCGCCCGCGGCCGTATATTGTCAGCTACGCAGTAGTCGGTTCCTCAACCCACGACCGAAAGTACAGCGGATCTTCGCATTCGAGGGCGGCTTCGGCTAACTGCAGCGGCTTGAACGTGTCGATCATCACTGCGATTTCGTCGGTCGACTTTTTGCCGAGACTCTGCTCCACGGCACCGGGCTGCGGACCGTGCGGCGCGCCGGCCGCATGCAGCGTGATCGAGCCCTCCTCGACGCCTCGACGGCTCATAAAGTTACCGCTGACGTAGTAGAGCACTTCGTCGCAGTCCACGCTCGAATGATTGTATGGAACGGGGATCGCCAGCGGATGGTAATCGAACAAACGCGGCACGAAGGCGCAGAAGGCGGCGCCCGGGGCTTCGAACGTCGCGTGCGCCGGCGGCGGCTGGTGAAGCTTCCCCGTAATCGGCGCAAACTCATCGACGTTGAACGCGTACGGATAACAGTATCCGTCCCAGCCGACCACGTCGAACGGATGATTCTGCACGATGTAGATCGCGTCGCGACCGGCGTTCGTGAGACGGATTTCGTACTTACCTTGCTCGGCGACCGGCGCTTTGAGCACCGGCGCGCGAAAGTCGCGCTCGTAGTATGGCGCGTGCTCTTCCAGCTGTCCGAACTCGTTACGGTACTTGCGCGGGATCGTCACCGCGCCGTTGCAATCGTAAACTAGCATACGGGTCGGGGCGGCCGGCACAACGCGAATGACGGTGCCGGTGGGGATTATGACGTAGTCGTGATCGCGATAGGCGAGCTCGCCGAACTGCGTTTCCACGACGCCGGCGCCGTGATGAATGAAGAGAAGCTCGTCACCCCCCGTATTTCGATAAAAGTACGTCATCGGAGCCGTCGCCTGCGCGATAGAGATCAGAACGTCGGCGTTGCCCAAGACCGGCGTACGCGACTCGATTGGGTCGCCGCCGGAAAGCTGCAAGGTCGAGGTTTTCAAGTGCCGGTTGCGCAGCGGTTCGTTCGGTTCCAAACGGATCGCCGGGCGATCCCAAAGACGCACGTCAAGCGTCGCCGTCGGCGGCTGAAGATGGTACAGCAGGGAATAGACGCTCTCGAATCCTTTGGTCGAAAAAAGCTCCTCGGCGTAAAGACCGCCGTCGGGGCGCCGAAATTGAATGTGCCGTTTCGGCGGAACCGAGCCTTCGCGCACGTACGACGGCATTTAGGCGCTCTCGGCTTCGATGACGACGGCACGCTCGGTTGCGCAAAAGCCGTTGATTTTATGCGATCCGTCGCAGAACGGTTTGGTCTGCGAGCCGCCGCAGCGGCAGAGCGCGATGTTCGGGCCCTCGATGGTATAGGTATTGCCGTCGGCATCGGTCAGGGTGACCTGGCCGCGCACGAGATACGGCCCGCTCTCGCGCACTTTGATGGTTACCGATTGAATTGCATCATTCATTTCGTTCGCGATTCGACGTACCGCCGATACGGTCCTAATGACTCGTTTCGGTTCCTTGCAGGATGGCGCGGGCGAGGATGTGCCCCGCCATGCGGCGTTCCAACTGTGACGCTGTCAGCGGAGTCTGGCTCGAAATCCGCGCGAGATCGAGCGCGTAGAGCGTGAATGTGTAGTGATGCACCGGCCCAGGCGGAGGACAGGGACCGTAGTAGCCGGGCTTGCCGGCAGAGGTTTCGCCGAGCTGATCGTCTGAGAGTTTGACAGCGGACGCAAGCCCATGCGAGCCGGCCGCAAGATTGTAGGCGATCCAATGATAGAAACCGCCGGGAATCGGGGCGTCGGCGTCGTGCAGAATCAGCGCAAACGATTTTGTGCCCTTCGGCACGCTCGTCCAAGAAAGCGCAGGCGACCGGTCCGCTCCCCCGCAATCCGACGCCATCGCGCGAACCGGAATCGTACCGCCCGGACTAAAGTCGCTGCTTTGTAGCCGCATCGTTGTTGCCGTAGCCGCCGCTACTGCGAGACTCACGGTCGCCACTATGCCACGCATGGCCGTATGGTATCATGGCGTGGCCATGATGGGAGTTAGGCCTCACGCGGCGTAACCCCGCGAACCCCGCCAGAACCGGAAGGTAGCAACGGTAAGTAGGCCCTTACGGGTGCCGTGAGTCACCTGGCTCTCGTCGTGGTGCGTATTGCTGAAACCGTAAGGGATCGAAGTTGGGAACCTTTTATGCCGCGGCAGGCGCATTTGCCGGTGCACTGCTTGCGCTTACCGCTTATCACGTAGCGGTTGTGCGGCCGGGGCTCGCGCAGCTCCGCCGTCTGCTGGACGTGCACGACGGGATGCTCGCCGGCGGGAGCGGAACGGCTTCGGGCAGACTCGACGCCGTGGAAGCGGCCGAAGCGGCCGATCGCGGCGACATCGAACGGGTCGCACAGCGCGTTGCCGCGCTTGAAATACTGGCCGCGACCGATCTTTCGGGTGCGGGCTTCATCCGATATGACGCGTTTGCGGGTGCAGGGGCCGGCCTGTCCTACGCCCTTGCGCTGCTCAATCGGCAAGGCGACGGCGTCGTCCTCACGAGCATTTACTCGCGCGAAGACACGCGCACGTTCGGCAAACCGGTCGCAGGCTTTAAGCCGACGGTGCAAGCCTCCGAAGAAGAGCTGGCCGCGATCGAGCGGGCACGCACGAACGGATCGTAGAAACGCGCCGCCGTGAATCCTTTTCTCTGCAATATCGGCTTCGTGCTGCGTTACGCCGTGAACATTTACACGCTGCTCTTGCTCGTGTACGCGGTTATTTCATGGATTCCGGATTTGCGGCGCGGCCGATGGGTCTATTATCTCGCATCGCTAATTGAGCCGGTGCTCATCCCGATTCGGCGAATTATTCCGCCGCTCGGCGGCCTCGATCTTGCTTTTCTCGTGCTCCTTCTCGCACTGCAGTTGCTCGTTCAGCCGGCGATCACACGGCTTTTGATCAATACGTGCATCCCGATCTATTAGGGATTCTCCTTGGCGCTTAAAACCGAACGTCCACATCGGGTCGAGGTAGCCGCGAATGTGCGCAACTTCTGCATCATCGCGCATATCGATCACGGCAAAACGACGCTCTCCGACCGCTTGCTCGAAATCACGCAGACCGTCCACGCACGGCAGCTCGAGGAACAGGCGCTCGACGCGATGGACCTCGAGCGCGAGCGCGGCATAACGATCCGCATGCACCCGGTGACGCTGGAATACCGCGCGCAAAACGGCGAGCTGTACCGCCTGAATCTGATCGACACGCCGGGGCACGTCGATTTCTCGTACGAAGTTTCTCGCTCGCTCGCAGCCTGCGAGGGCGCGGTGCTCATTATCGATGCCGCGCAAGGGATCGAAGCGCAGACGCTCGCGAACTATCATTTGGCGCTCGAGCACGAGCTCACAATCATCCCGGTTATCAACAAGATCGACTTGCCGGCGGCCGATCCCGAGCGCGTGATGGGAGAGATCGAGGAGCTGCTTGTCATGGAGCGCAGCGAGTGCATTCTCGCCAGCGCCAAGAACGGCGTCGGTATTGAAGAGATCCTCGAAGCAATCGTCCATCGCATTCCGCCGCCGAAGGGGCATCGCGATCGCTTACGCGCGCTCGTTTTCAACGCGCAGTTCGATCCGTACCGCGGGGTTGTGAGTTACCTGCGCGTCGTAGACGGAATGCTGTCGCCGGGGACGCGCTTTATGTCGATGGCACACCAGCAGGTCTTCGAATGCACGGAGGTCGGCGTTTTTGCGCCGCAGATGCGGCCGACGAAAGCCTTGCAACTGGGCGACGTCGGGTACGTCATCGCCAACATCAAGTCGTTGGGCGAGATCGACGTTGGCGACACGATCACGTCGGCAAAGGATCCAGCGCACGTCGCGCTACCGGGTTACCGCAAGGCGGTGCCGATGGTCTATTGCGGACTTTACCCCAACGAAGGCGAGTACGACGGCCTGCGCGACGCGCTCGAGAAGCTCAAGCTTAACGATGCGGCGCTCGTTTACGAGCCAGAGAGTTCGGTAGCGCTCGGGTTCGGCTTCCGCTGCGGCTTTCTCGGGCTGCTGCACATGGAGATCGTGCAGGAGCGGTTGGAGCGCGACTACGGACTCGATCTGATCGCGACGTCGCCATCGGTCGCCTTTCGTGTCGTGCGAACGGACGGAACGGTTGAAATGATCGACAATCCGTCGAGGCTTCCGGCGCCCAGCGTTATCCGCTCGATCGAAGAGCCGTACGTCAAGGCGACGATCATCTCGCCGCCGGACTTCGTAGGTGCGATCATGGAAATCACGCAGAGCCGGCGCGGCACGCTCGGGAATATGGAGTATCTGCACGATGGGCGCGTCATTCTAACGTACGAAATGCCACTGATTGAGGTAATCGTGGACTTCTTCGATGCGCTCAAGTCGCGGACGAAGGGCTATGCATCGCTGGACTACGAGGTGATCGAGTATCGCGAAGGCGAGCTTGCCAAGCTCGAGATCCTGCTCAACGGCGAGCCCGTCGATGCCCTCTCGTTCATCGTCGCGCGGGATAAAGCCGTCTCGCGCGGTCGCGCGTTGACGGAGAAGCTCAAGGAGCTCATTCCGCGGCAGCTCTTCGAGGTACCGATCCAAGCCGCGATCGGCGGTAAGATCGTCGCGCGCGAAACGGTGAGCGCGATGCGCAAGAACGTGCTTTCGAAGTGCTACGGCGGCGACATCACGCGCAAACGCAAGCTGTTAGAGAAGCAGAAGGCCGGCAAGGAGCGCATGAAACGCGTTGGCAAGGTCGAGCTGCCGCAGGAAGCGTTCATGGCCGTGCTGCGATTGGGGTCGTGAAGACCTACGTCGCGACCGGTAATCCCGGCAAGCTTCGCGAGCTGAAAGTTTTTTTTGCGAAGTCACCGTTGCAGATCGTGACGCCGCGAAAACGCATCGATCTTGACGTGATCGAAAGCGCGCCGACCTACGAAGGCAATGCGCTGCTCAAGGCGCATGCGATGGCGAGCGCTTTACGCGAACGACGCGTTTCGGCGGCGGTCCTCGCCGACGACAGTGGGCTCGAAGTCGCGGCGTTAGCGGGAAGGCCGGGCGTCCATTCGGCTCGCTACGGCGGCCCGGATCTCGATTGGCCGTCACGGCGCGCGGCCTTGCTCGACGAACTGCGCGGCGTGCCGCCCTATCGGCGTGCGGCGCGCTTCGTTTGCTCGCTGGCGCTCATCGAGCCCGAACGCGAGCCGATCGTCGTGCGCGGCGAGATCGGCGGGTACATCCTCGAGGGCGAGACGGGAACCGGCGGCTTCGGCTACGACGCGGTGTTTCTGTATCCGCCGCTGGGCCGCAGCTTTGCGGCTCTAAGCGAGAAGGAGAAGAACGCGGTCAGCCATCGGCACAACGCGGCAGAGGCGTTGCTTGCGATGTTACGCGAGCGTGGTTGAAATCGTCGCTGCCTCGGCGGATGACGTTCGGACCGTCGCGCGGCGACGCAAGCTGGACGATCTAAGCGTTCGGCTCGCGCTGGAATCGGCCGAACGCGGCCGCGCGTGGACTGCGCGCGATCAAGGCGAGGTCGTCGGGATCGCTACCGCTCACGAGTCCGAGGAAGAGCGTTACGTCGGCGACGTTTTCGTCGAGCCGTCGTATCGTGGGCAGAGCATCGGCACTGCGCTGCTCGCCGCCGTCTTTGAGAGCGGCGATCTCACGCGGGCCGCTTTCATGGAACCCGATGATGCCGCCGCGATCTCCCTCGCGCTGCGCTTTCAGATGGCGCCGAGAGAGCCGGTGATGCGGTTCGCAGGCGTGATTCCGCGAGAAGAAGAGCTCGCCAAAATGGCTGCGGGAGATTATCGCTTTGCAGTCGAGACGATCGATGCGGCGATGCATCGTTTCGCGCTCGACGAGCTCGACCATCACGCGCGCGGCACGACGCGCCAGGCCGAGCATGCGGCCTTCGCCGTGGCAGCATCGGGACACGCATTCTTCTTGAGCGGCGAATGCATCGGCTACGCCTACGTCTGGCCGGACGGAAGGGTTGGCCCGCTGGCGTGTGCCTCCGAGGCATACCTCGTGCAGATTCTCGCGTATGCGCTGGTGACGCTCACTCGGACGTACTCCGCGTCGTGGTGCACGCTGCTCGTGCCGGGCACGAACCGCCGCGTCGCTCGTGCGTTGTTGCGCGCCGGGCTGCGGATCGAGGAGACGTTGCTGTTTGCTTCTGATGCGCTTGCCGGCGATTTGTCAACATACGTCGGCTATCATCGGTCGTTGTTTTAATATTGCGGTAGCATCTTAGAAATCTGCACGCAATGTGCAATGCGGTTGGCACAGTGCGACGCAAGATATTGGTACATGAAGCTATGCTACACCTGTAGGGAGATACTACCGCTTAGTGCATTCGCACCGTCAATAGCCCGCCGTCGCAAGGGTGGCATCTGCAGACCGTGCCGAGCAGAATATGGAAAACGCTACTATTACGAGAACAGGGCAATGCTCAGTGCGAAGCACCTGGTCAATCGAAAACGCTACAGAGCACGAAATCACGCTAATGTAAATGCATACTTAGCTTCCCATCCCTGCATCGACTGTGGAGAGGCGGACGTCAGGGTTTTAGAATTCGACCACGTCCGCGAGAAGAAAGAGGGTAACATTGGTGATTTCGTTCGAGGGGGGATGGCTTGGCAAAGGATACTTTTAGAGATCTCGAAGTGTGACGTGCGGTGTGCGAACTGTCATCGCCGGAAAACCGTGGAGCAATTCGGGTGGCTTTAATCGATCGGGACGTAGCTCAGCTTGGTAGAGCGGTGCGTTTGGGGCGCACAGGCCGCTGGTTCGAGTCCAGTCGTCCCGACCAATTCTCTCGTGTGCTATCCTAGCGTTCGTGCGCCCGTGGTCTAACAGGATAAGGCACGAGTCTTCTAAACTCGAAGATGGGGGTTCGAGTCCCTCCGGGCGCATGATACAATCGCGTGTCGTGGTGACTGTAGCTCAGCTGGTTAGAGCGCCGGCCTGTGAAGTCGGAGGTCGCCGGTTCGACCCCGGTCAGTCACCCCAAGTCGTTTCGGAGGACGTCTATCGAATTAGTGGTAGAACTAGCAGGCTCACGCGGCGCGAGCGCCTTTAGCTCAGTCGGTAGAGCAGCGGCCTTTTAAGCCGTTGGTCCCGGGTTCGAGTCCCGGAGGGCGCACAGGACGTGCACCGCTAGCTCAATGGTA